>Ga0180221_1001414_pt1 | contig 16013 bp, 9 predicted proteins | sample eDN5th37CKraftMG_FD_151339 | JGI IMG/M metagenome (GOLD analysis project Ga0180221, IMG submission 151339) | Enriched Miracle-Growth compost microbial communities from Emeryville, California, USA - eDNA 5th pass 37_C Kraft MG (version 2) (version 2) ...
GACGAGAGCAAGGCCTACGACTACACGACCAAGGGCAATTTCGTCGCCGTCATCACCAACGGCACCGCCATCCTCGGACTCGGCAACCGCGGCGCGCTCGCCGCCAAGCCGGTGATGGAAGGCAAGGCCGTGCTGTTCAAGCGCTTCGCCGACGTGGATTCCATCGACCTCGAGGTCGCGACCGAGGACCCCGAGGCTTTCGTCAACGCGGTGACGCTGTTCGGCAAGTCATGGGGCGGCATCAACCTCGAGGACATCAAGGCGCCGGAATGCTTCGTCATCGAGCAGAAGCTGCGCGAGGCGCTCGACATCCCGGTGTTCCACGACGACCAGCACGGCACCGCGATCATCGCCACCGCGGGCCTCCTCAACGCGCTCGACCTCACCGGCCGCAGGATCGAGGACACCAGGCTCGTCTGCAACGGCGCCGGCGCGGCCGGCATCGCCTGCCTGGAGCTCCTGCGCTCCATCGGCTTCCGCCCCGAGAACCTGATCCTGTGCGACACCAAGGGCGTGATCTACGAGGGCCGCAAGGAGGGCATGAACCAGTGGAAGTCGGCCTACGCGGCGAAGACCGACGCGCGCACGCTGGCCGAGGCGCTGAAGGGCGCCGACGTGTTCTACGGCCTCTCCGCCAAGGGCGCGGTGACCAGGGAGATGGTCGCGACGATGGCGGACAGGCCGATCATCTTCGCCATGGCCAACCCGGACCCGGAGATCAGCCCGGAGGAGGTGGCCGAGGTGCGCGACGACGCCATCATGGCCACGGGCCGCTCGGACTATCCGAACCAGGTCAACAACGTGCTCGGCTTCCCCTACATCTTCCGCGGCGCGCTCGACGTGCGCGCCACCACCATCAACATGGAGATGAAGATCGCGGCGGCCCGCGCGCTCGCCGCGCTGGCCCGCGAGGACGTGCCCGACGAGGTCGCCGCCGCCTACGGCGCGCGGCCGAAGTTCGGCTCCGACTACATCATCCCGGTGCCGTTCGATCCGCGGCTCATCTCCGCGGTGCCGGTGGCGGTCGCCAGGGCCGCCATGGAGACCGGCGTCGCGCGCAAGCCGATCGAGGACATGAAGCTCTACGCCGAGCAGTTGCGCTCGCGGCGCGACCCGGTGGCAGGCGTGCTGGCGCAGGTGTTCGCCGGGCTGCGGCGCACGCCGCGCCGCGTGGTGTTCGCCGAGGGCGAGGAGGAGCCGGTGATCCGCGCCGCGGCGAGCTTCGTGCACCAGGGGCTCGGCAGCGCGCTGCTGGTCGGCCGCGAGGAGCCGATCCGCTCGACCGCCCGCGAGGCCGGCATCGAGATCGGCAACGGCCTCTCCATCATCAACGCCGCGCTGTCGCGCCGCAACGCCCGCTACGCCGCCTATCTCTACGAGCGGCTGCAGCGCAAGGGCTTCCTGCAGCGCGACTGCCAGCGCCTCGTCAACCAGGACCGCAACCATTTCGCCGCCTGCATGGTGGCGCTGGGCGACGCCGACGCCATGGTCTCCGGCGTCACCCGCAATTTCCGCGTGGTGCTCGACGACGTGAAGCGCTGCATCGACCCCAAGCCCGGCCACCGCGTCATGGGCGTATCGCTGATCCTCGCCCGCGGCCGCACCGTGCTGGTGGCGGACACCGCGGTGGCGGAGACGCCGGGCGCGCGCGACATCGCCGAGATCGCGGTCGAGGCGGCGCGGGTCGCGCGCAAGCTCGGCTACGAGCCGCGCGTCGCCCTGCTCGCCTCGTCGAGCTTCGGCCATCCGGGCGAGGGCTCGGCGCGGGTCAAGGAGGCGGTGAGGATGCTCGACGCCGAGCGGGTGGCGTTCGAGTACGACGGCGAGATGGCGGCCGACGTCGCCCTCAACCCGGAGCTGATGGCGGCCTATCCGTTCTGCCGCCTCACCGGGCCGGCCAACGTGCTGGTGATGCCGGCGCTCGATTCCGCCGCCATCGCCGCCCGGATGGTGCAGGAGATGGGCGGCGGCCATGTCATCGGCCCGCTGCTGGTGGGGCTCGACCGCTCGGTCCAGATCGTCAGCCTGTCGGCCACCGACACCGACCTGGTCAATACCGCGGCGCTGGCGGCCTTCAACGTCGGCGGTTGACGGGGCCCGCCGGGCGGCTATAACACGCCCCTTCGCCGCCGGCCCGGAACCGTTCCCGGAACGGTTTTTTGGAACCGTTTCCTGGGCCGCCCGCGACCCCGTTTCATTTCCACGCAAGGTTTCGTTATGGCCAATACCAAGTCCGCCAAGAAAGCCACGCGCAAGATCGCGCGGCGCACCGCCATCAACAAGGCGCGCCGCTCCCAGGTGCGCACCTCGGTGCGCGCGGTCGAGACCGCCATCGCCTCGGGCAACAAGGACGCGGCCCTCGCCGCGCTCAAGGCCGCCGAGCCGGCGCTGGTCCGCGGCGCGCAGCGCGGCGTGCTGCACAAGAAGACGGCGAGCCGCAAGGTCTCCCGCCTCGCCCACCGCATCGCCAAGCTCGGCCAGTAAAAATCCGGCGGCTGCGGCCGCTCCACGACCGACGCCGCGCCTCCGCGCGGCGTTTTTTGTTGCGCGCCCACTGTGTTGCGTTGCAGCGCCGCCGCGGCGCGCGCACCAATCGCGCGGACAAATCAAACGCATAGATCGTCGCCACGAGCGCGCGCGCCGCGGCCCGCGCGTCTGCCGAAGGCGCGGCCGGCGTCGATGCAAGACCATGCGACCCGACGCCGGTTTTCCGGGCAGACGGCTACCTTACCAAAACGATCAGAAAAAATTTCGCGTGCAGAATAATTTAGACGAGTGCGCGCGAAGGCACTTTGAAAACCCGCGCGCCGGACGCCGTCGCGACGCGAAACGCACGCGTCATGTGAAAACGACACGACACGTTATCCCGAGTCCTCGCGGCTTTGAATCCTCGCGGATTCTCATGAGCTTGCGATGTCACCGAGCGAACACGACGATGCGCGCCGACCGCGGCGGCGGACAAATTGCGACAGCGCGTTCATGAATCCCATTGCGGCACGGGCGCAGATATGGCTTTCTTCATCCGTCGCCACATTCATGGCGGCCTTCAAGACACGACGGAGAATTCGCACTCATCCGCGGATGAAGAGGGATGGTTTTTTGCCAAAAGCTGTCCCGCTGCAATCCAACGGCCGTGCGCGACTCGGTGACAAGAAACCACACTGAACGCATCACCTGGTACGAGGGGCAGTTGCAGCAGGCGCCGGCACGACAGCAGAGAAGACCGGCGCCGACGGTCATAGGAGGACGCGGTCTTGCGGACCGATGAGGTCCGGGTCCATCGTCTTGGCATGTCCATGCGCCGCGGCGGCAGGCGCGCAGGCACGCAAAAGCGGTGCGGCGGAACGAGCGCGGCGTCGGTCTGAAGCAGGGTGACAATGAGGAGGGGCAAAATGATGCAAGCTGAACGGATGCCGGACCTGAAACCGGAAAGCTGTTTCGAAACTCATTTCATGGACCGCGCGCCGCACGGCGCGGACCGTTCCCCGCGCGATCGGCGGGGCATTTCCGCGGGCGGATAACGTCCGCCGGGCCACGGCCGCCGCTGACGATGCGACCGGCCCTCCGGCATCCGCGCGAGGCGATGCCGGCCTGATACTCCCCTTCGTGGGTTGGTTTGACGTGGTGCAGCCTCTGCACCGCATTGGATTTTCCGTGGCAGCGCGATCCGAAACCAGAAACGTCATGAATTCCCATCTATCGCAAACCGATCTCGACCGCTGGAACCGCGTCAAGGCCCGGCTGCGCGCCGAAGTCGGCGAGGCCGTATTCTCGAGCTGGTTCACCCGCATGGAGCTCGAAGGCATCGAGGGCGACACCGTGCGCCTGTCCGTCGCCACGCGCTTCCTGCGGAGCTGGATCCAGTCGCACTATGCCGAGAAGGTGCTCACCTGCTGGCAGGCCGAGGACAGCGACATCACGCGCATCGTCCTCACCGTGCGCACCGGCCTGCGCCAGCCGGCAGCGGCCGCGGCGAAGCCGGCGGAGCCGGCCTGCGAGGCCAAGGCCGGCGCCGTGAACGGCGTCAACGGCGTCGAGCCCGGCCGGCCGCAGCCGGCGGCGCAGGCCCCGGCGCGGCCCGGCATGCACGAGGCGCTGGGCGGCTCGCCGCTCGACCCGCGGCTCAACTTCGAGACCTTCGTCGTCGGCCGCTCCAACGAGCTCGCCTACGCCGCGGCGCGCCAGGTCGCCGGGGTCCGGCGCGGCGAGACCATGCTGTTCAACCCGCTCTACATCCACGCCGGCGTCGGGCTCGGCAAGACCCACCTGCTGCAGTCGGTGACCTGGGCCGGCAACGCGCAGCCGGACAGCCGCGTGCTCTATCTCACCGCCGAGAAGTTCATGTACAGCTTCGTCTCGGCGCTGCGCGCGCAGAACGCGCTCGCCTTCAAGGACGTGCTGCGCGGCATCAACGTGCTGGTGATCGACGACCTCCAGTTCCTCCAGGGCAAGCAGACCCAGGCCGAGTTTTCCCACACGCTCAACTCGCTGATCGACGCCGGCCGCCAGGTGGTGGTCGCCGCCGACCGGCCGCCGGCCGACCTGGAGACGGTCGACGAGCGGGTGCGCTCCCGGCTCGCCGGCGGCCTCGTCGTCGAGATCGGCTCGCTCGGCGAGGAGCTGCGGCTCCAGATCCTCAACAGCCGGGTGGCCGCGGCGCGCGCCCACCACCCGCAGTTCGACGTGCCGCCGCCGGTGCTGTCCTTCATCGCCAAATCGGTGACCCACAACGGCCGCGACCTCGAGGGCGCGCTCAACCGGCTGCTCGCCTGCAGCAAGCTCACCGGGGCGCCCATCACCCTGGAGCTCGCCGAACGCGAGGTGCGCGACCTGGTGCGCCCGCCGGACAACAAGAAGATCAAGATCGAGGAAATCCAGCGCATCGTGGCGCGGCACTACAACGTCAGCCGCGGCGACCTGCTCTCCTCCCGCCGGACCGCCAACGTGGTGCGGCCCCGCCAGATCGCCATGTACCTGGCCAAGGTCCTGACGCTGCGGTCCCTGCCCGAGATCGGCCGCCGATTCGGCGGGCGGGACCACACCACGGTCTTGCACGCGGTACGCAAGATCGAGCATCTTGTGGGGAACGATACGACGCTGGCGAACGAGATCGAAACCCTCAAGCGCCAGCTCCAGGAGTGACGGGGACGGGGCTTCATGAAGGTCACAGTCGAGCGCGCCGATCTGCTCAAGTCGTTGGGCCATGTGCATCGCGTGGTGGAACGCCGCAACACCATCCCGATCCTGGCCAACGTGCTGATGCGCGCGGACAAATCCAGGCTGTCCTTCAAGGCCACCGACCTCGACCTGGAAGTGGTCGAGACCGTCGCGGCGGAGGTCGGCCAGCCCGGGGTCACCACCGTGCCGGCGCACATGTTCTACGACATCGTGCGCAAGCTGCCCGAGGGCTCCCAGGTGATCCTGGAATCGACCGGCGACCGCGCCGTGCTGACGATCCGCGCCGGCCGCTCGCGCTTCACGCTGCAGACCCTGCCGGAGAGCGACTTTCCCGATCTCGCCCCCGGCGACCTGCCGCACAGGTTCACCCTCGCCGCGGCCGACCTCAAGCGGCTCATCGACAAGACCCAGTTCGCGATCTCGACCGAGGAGACGCGCTACTACCTCAACGGCATCTACCTGCACACCGCCGGGACCGGTAAGGCGCTCAAGCTGCGCGGGGTCGCGACCGACGGCCACCGCCTGGCCCAGGTCGACCTCGACGCCCCGGCCGGCGCCGACGGCATGCCCGGCGTGATCGTGCCGCGCAAGACCGTGGGCGAGGTGCAGCGCCTGATCGACGACACCGAGGGCGAGGTCCAGGTCGAGCTGTCGCCGACCAAGATCCGCTTCACCATCGGCGACGTGGTGCTGACCTCGAAGCTGATCGACGGCACCTTCCCCGATTACAACCGCGTCATCCCGGTCAACAACGACAAGACGCTCGTGGTTGAGAAGGCCGAGTTCGAGCGCGCGGTGGACCGCGTCTCCACGGTGTCGAGCGAGCGTGGCCGCGCGGTGAAGCTCTCCCTCGCCGGCGGCAAGATGACGCTGTCCGTGACCAACCCGGACTCCGGCAGCGCCACCGAGGAGCTGGAGGCGACCTATGAGGCCGACCCGCTCGATATCGGCTTCAACTCGCGCTACCTGCTCGACATCGCCGCGCAGCTCGACGGCGACACCGCGGTCCTCAAGCTCGCCGATCCCGGCTCGCCGACGCTGATCGAGGACAAGGACGGCAAGGGCGCGCTCTACGTGCTGATGCCCATGCGGGTGTGACGCCGCGGCGCGCCGCCCGCGGCCGCCTCATCACGGAGCCAGCCCATGCCCTTCGTCCCGACCCGCGACGCGCTGCGCCTGCACTACGAGGAGGCCGGCCGCGGCACGCCGATCCTGTTCCTGCACGAGTTCGGCGGCGACCACCGGAGCTGGGAGGCGCAGATGCGCTATTTCTCGCGCCGGCACCGCTGCATCGCCTATGCGGCGCGGGGCTTCGCGCCGTCCGACGTGCCGGAGGCGGCGCAGGCCTACGACTACCGGCGCTTCACAGACGACGCCATCGACGTGCTCGACGGCCTCGGCATCGGCCGGGCGCACATCGTGGGCCTGTCCATGGGCGGCTACACCGCGCTCCAGGTCGGCCTCGCGCACCCCGACCGCGCGCTGTCGCTGACGCTGGCCGGCACCGGCTCGGGCTCCGAGCGCGAGCGCCGGGAGGAGTTCCGCAAGGGCATCGAGGCGACGGCGCGGCTGTTCGAGACCATGGGCGCGGAGCACGTCGCGAGGACCGTCGGCGGCGGGCCCGGCCGCGTGCCGCTCGCGGTGAAGGACCCGCGCGGCTATGCCGAGTTCGTCGCCCAGTTCGCCGGTCACGACGCCAGGGGCGCGGCGCAGGTGATGCGCAACTTCCAGGGCGGGCGGCCCTCGATCTACGATTTCGAGGAGCGCATCCGCGCCGTCGCGCTGCCCACGCTCGTGGTCTGCGGCGACGAGGACGACGCCTGCATCGCGCCGAGCCTGTTCCTGAAGCGCTGCATCGCGGCCTCCGGCCTCGCCATGTTCCCCAAGACCGGCCACGGCGTGAACCTGGAGGAGCCCGACCTGTTCAACCGCACCGTGGCGGATTTCATCGCGCTCGCCGAGGCCGGCCGCTGGGGCCCGCGCGACCCGCGCTCCGTCAGGCCGTAGCATCGCGTTTTGAAGCGGCTGCCGGAGGCACGGCGGAATTCCCTCCCCCTTTCAGGGCAGGACCATCGCATCTGCCCAATCCGTGAGTTGTTGGAAGCGTTGCCACAGGCACCGCGCGTTCCCTCCCCCCTTGCGGGGGAGGGCTAGGGAGGGGGGTCAATCCCGCTTCCGCGCTGGTTTTACCCTCCCCCTCTCTGTCTCTCCCCCGCAAGGGGGGAGAGAACGATGGAACCGGGAAGCGGTCGCAATTCTCGACGTCCGCGCGTCATATGCGATTGCCCTCCCCTTTTCAGGGGGGATGGACGACAGAGCCGATGCGATTCGACCCGAACCGAAATCGCGCTAATTGCTCTTCGCCGGATGGTCGATCTTCCACGGGTCCTTGACCATGGCGAAGGTGGCGATGTCGGTGTTGGTGAGCTTGCCGCCGACCTTGTCGATGCGCCGGACGTAGATGTTCTGGACGATGTCGCGCTCCGCCGGGTCGATCATGATGGGCCCGCGCGGGCTCTTGATCTCCTTGCCCTTCATGGCGTCGATGTAGGCGGCGCCGGGGGCGTGGGCGCCGACCGCCTTGAGGGCGAGATAGATGAACTGCGCGCCGTCCCAGGAGCCGACCGTGGCGATGTCGGTGACGCCTTTGTCGCCATAGAGCTTGTGCAGCTCCGCCCGCATCTGCTGGTTCTCGGGCAGGCTGTTGGTCTCGGTGTAGTGGTTCACCGAGATCGTGCCGATCACCTCGTCGCTGAAATTGGGCAGGAAGATCTCGGCGAACTCGCCGTTGCCCAGGAGCTTGATGCCGGCGGCCTTGAGCCCGCGCTCGACGTAGGCCTTGACGAAGGCGATCGACGGCGAGCCGCCCGGCTGGAACATGTAGAGCGCGTCGGGCTTGGCCTGCAGCGCCTTCTCCATGTACGAGGCGAAGTTGGTCTCCTGGATCGGCGTCTTCTCGGCGCCGACGACCTTGCCGCCCGCGGCGGTGAAGGACTTGGTGAAATACTCGACCGCGTCGTTGCCCGGCGCGTAGTCCGAGGTCAGCACGTAGGCGGTCTTGATGCCGTTCTGCGCCGCCCATTTGCCCATGGTGTCGGCCCACTGCGGGATGGTGTTGCTGACGCGCACGAAATAGGGCGAGGCGCGGGTGATCGAGGAGGTCGCCGCGTTCATGATGATGGCGGGGACCTTGGTCTCGCTGATGATCGGCGCCACGGCGAGCGCGTGCGGCGACAGGTCGAAGCCGGCGAGCATGTTGACCTTCTCGCGCAGCACCAGCTCCTCGGCGAGCTGCTTGGCCTTGTCCGGGCCGGCGCTGGCGCTGTCGCGGGTGACGAGCTGGACGTCGATGTCCTCGCCCTTGGGCCCCTTCACGGTCTTGCCGTTGATCGCCTGGTAGGCCCTGAAGGCGTTCTCGAACTGCGGGCCCCAGGTGGCGAAGGCGCCGCTGTAGTCGGCGATCAGCCCGATCTTGAACACGTCGGCGGCGGCGGCCGGCGTCGCGAGCGGCGCGAGGGCCAGCGCCGCGACGGCGGCCAGGCCCGGCAATCGTGTGGCGGAATAGCCCATCTCGAAGGTCCTCCCTGAATGGCGGCCTGCTGTTCTTGATAAAGGACCGGCGGCAGGCGTCCGTCGCGGCCCATGCGGCTCTTTTTACCACGTTGCGGGCGCCGCGGAAGCGGACTGTGGCCGCCGGCCGCCGGGACGGCGCTCCAAAAACGGCTGTGCCCGGAGCGGCATTTGCCGTCCGGGCACAGCATCAGGGCGCGAGGTCCGCCGCGGCGGCGGGCGGGGTCGGCTATTTCTTGGCCGGGTTGTCCTGCTTCCACGGGTCCTTGACCATGGGGATGGTGGCGATGTCGACGTTGGCGAGCTCGCCGTCCACCTTCCGGACCTCGCGGATATACATGTTCTGGACGATGTCGCGCTCCGCCGGGTCGATCATGAACGTGCCGCGCGGGCTCTGGAACGTCTTGCCGGTCATCGAGGCGATGTATTTCAGGCCGTCGGCGTGGGCGCCGTTCTCGTGCAGCGCGAGATAGATCAGCTTGATGCCGTCCCAGGCTGCGACCGAGGCCACCTCGGTCGGCGCCTTGGGACCGTACATCTTGTGGATCTGGTCGCGCATCTCGACGTTCTCGGGGAACGTGTTGGTCTCGGTGTAGTGGTTGACCGAGTAGGAGCCGATCACGTCGTCGCTGAAGTTCGGCAGGTAGGTCGGATCGAACTCGCCGTTGCCGAGGAACTTGATGCCGGCGGCCTTGAGCCCGCGCTCCAGGAACGCCTTCACCAGCGCGATCGACGGCGAGCCGCCGGGCTGGAAGCTGTAGAAGGCGTCGGGCTTGGCCTCCAGCACCTTCTCCATGTAGGAGGCGAAGTTGGTCTCCTGGATCGGGGTGCGCGCGCTGCCGACGATGGCGCCGCCGCTCTCCTTGAACACCTTCTGGAAATAGGCCTCGGCGTCGTAGCCGGGGGCGTAGTCGCTGACCACGGTGTAGATGCGCTTGTAGCCCTGCTGCGCGGCCCACTTGGCCATCGAGGCGCTCCACTGCGGCAGCGTGTAGCTCGTCCGCACGAAATAGGGCGAGGCGCGGGTGATGGAGGCGGTCGCCGCGTTCATGATCACCGTGGGAATCTTGACCTCGCTGATGATCGGCGCCACGGCGAGCGCGTGCGGCGACAGGTCGAAGCCGGCGAGCATGTTGACCTTCTCGCGCAGCACCAGCTCCTCGGCGAGCTGCTTGGCCTTGTCCGGGCCGGCGCTGCCCACGTCGCGGGGGACGAGCTGAACCTCGATGTCCTCGCCCTTGGGGCCCTTCACGGTCTTGCCGTTGATCGCCTGGTAGGCGGCGATGGCGTGCTCGAACTGCGGGCCCCAGGTGGCGAAGGCGCCGGTGTAGTCGGCGATCAGCCCGATCTTGAACACCTCGGCGGCGGACGCGCCGCCGGCCATGGACGACAGCGCCGCGGCCGCGACGGCGGCCAGGGCGCGCTTGAGAACGCAATGCGAGCGGGCTGACGGGATCATTCTCGGTTTCCTCCCTGGTGCGGGTGCCGGCTCTCTAGCACTTCCGGGAGGACGGTTGAAGGCGCGAATCCGCGCCGGACTACACGTCCACGCTGGCGGCGAGCGCGTTGTCCTGGATGAACTCGCGGCGCGGCTCGACCACGTCGCCCATCAGCTTGGTGAAGATGTCGTCGGCCTCGTCGACCTCCTTGACCTTCACCTGGAGGAGCGAGCGCGCGTTGACGTCGAGCGTCGTCTCCCAGAGCTGCTCCGGGTTCATCTCGCCGAGGCCCTTGTAGCGCTGCATGGTGATGCCCTTGCGGCCGGCGGCGGTGACCGCCTCGAACAGGTCGAGCGGGCCGAAGATCGGCGTCTCCTCGCCCTTGCGGCGCAGCGTGCCGGGCCGATGGTAGACCGCCTGCAGCGAGGCGGCGTACTCGTCGAGCTTGCGCGCGTCGGCGGAGCCGAGCAGCGCCTGGTCGATGACCGCCACGTCCTTGACGCCGCGCACCGTTCGCTCGAAGGCGAAGCCGACGCCTTCGGCGAAGCTGCCGGACCAGCCGCGCTCGGTCTCCTCGGCGAGCACGTCGAGGCGGCGCGCGATATAGGGCGCGGCGGCGGCGGCCTTCTCCGGGTCGCCGAAAATCTCCGGGCTGAGCACGCCGAGGATCGCGGCCTGCTCGACGACCCTGCGGTTGTAGCGGGTGTGCAGCCCGTTGATGAGGCCGCGCACGGCGCGCGCCTCCTCGACCAGGCGGCGCAGGTCGGTGCCGGCGCGCTCCTCGCCGGAGGCGAGCTTGAGCACGGCCTCGTCGGTGCCGGCGTCGATCAGGTAGTCCTCGAGCGCGCGCTCGTCCTTGAGGTACTGCTCGGACTTGCCGCGCGCCACCTTGTAGAGCGGCGGCTGGGCGATGAAGACGTGGCCGCGGTCGATCAGCTCGCGCATCTGGCGATAGAGGAACGTCAGCAGCAGCGTGCGGATATGGGCGCCGTCCACGTCGGCGTCCGTCATGATGATGATCTTGTGGTAGCGCAGCTTCTCGACGTTGAACTCGTCGCTGATGCCGGTGCCGAGCGCGGTGATGAGCGTGCCGATCTCCTGGCTGGAGAGCATCTTGTCCATGCGCACGCGCTCGACGTTGAGGATCTTGCCGCGCAGCGGCAGCACGGCCTGGAACTCGCGGTTCCTGCCCTGCTTGGCGGAGCCGCCGGCGCTGTCGCCCTCGACGATGAACAGCTCGGACTTGGCCGGGTCGCGCTCCTGGCAGTCGGCGAGCTTGCCGGGCAGCGAGGCGATGCCGAGCGCGCTCTTGCGCGTCATCTCGCGCGCCTTGCGCGCGGCTTCGCGCGCCGCCGCGGCCTGGATCACCTTGCCGACGATCACCTTGGCCTCGGCGGGATGCTCCTCGAGCCAGGCGTTGAGCGCCTCGTTGATGACGCCCTCGACCACCGGCCGCACCTCAGAGGAGACGAGCTTGTCCTTGGTCTGCGAGGAGAACTTCGGGTCCGGCACCTTGACCGAGAGGACGGCGGTGAGGCCCTCGCGGCAGTCGTCGCCGGTGAGCGCCACCTTCTCCTTGCGCGAGGCGCCGCCGCGCTCGGCGTAGCTCGTGACCTGGCGCGTCAGCGCGCCGCGGAAGCCGGCGAGATGGGTGCCGCCGTCGCGCTGCGGGATATTGTTGGTGAAGCACAGCACGGACTCGTGGTAGCCGTCGTTCCACCACAGCGCGCATTCGACGCCGATGCCGTCGCGCTCGGCGCGGACCATGATCGGCTGGGGAATGAGCGAGGTCTTGTTGCGGTCGAGGTATTTGACGAAGGCCTCGACGCCGCCCTCGTAGGTCATCTCCTCGCGCTTCTCGACCGCGTGGCGCCGGTCCGCGAGCACGATGCGCACGCCGGAATTGAGGAACGCGAGCTCGCGCAGGCGGTGCTCCAGCGTCGCCCAGTCGAACTCTGTCATGGTGAAGGTGGCCGGCGACGGCAGGAACGTGACCTCGGTGCCGCGCCTGCCCTCGGCATCGCCCACGGCCCGGAGCGGGGCCACCGCCTCGCCGTCGCGGAACTCGACGAAGTGCTCCCTGCCGTCGCGCCAGATGGTGAGCTTGAGCCAGGTCGAGAGCGCGTTGACCACGGACACGCCGACGCCGTGCAGGCCGCCGGAGACCTTGTAGGAGTTCTGGTCGAACTTACCGCCGGCGTGGAGCTGGGTCATGATGACCTCGGCCGCCGAGACGCCCTCCTCCTTGTGGATGTCGGTGGGGATGCCGCGGCCGTTGTCGCGCACGGTGCAGGAGCCGTCCGGGTTGAGCGTCACCACGACTTCCGACGCATAGCCCGCCAGCGCCTCGTCGATGGCGTTGTCGACCACCTCGTAGACCATGTGGTGCAGGCCCGAGCCGTCGTCGGTGTCGCCGATATACATGCCCGGCCGCTTGCGGACGGCGTCGAGACCCTTGAGGACCTTGATCGATTCCGCGCCGTAGTCGGAGGGCGCGGCAGTGGTTTGGCGGGCGGCTTCGGCCATGCGGATGCTTTTTGCGAATCGCTCTGGAAGGGGGCGATGAACGAAGGATTTTTGTGACACGAAATATGGGCATCGTATAGGGTAAAAAGAAGGGGCATAAGCCCCTGTCGCGGCATATCTTTTTGCGGCTGCGCGAGGGCTCGTCCGGGGCCGCTGCGCGCCCCGCCCGGAGGGCCGGTTCAGGCCGCGGCGCGGCGCCGGAAGGCGGCTCTGCGGCCGAACATCCGCCTGAGGTCCGCGGCCGGCATCGGGCGGCTGAACAGGTAGCCCTGCATCTCGTCGCAGCCCAGCGCGCGGACCTCGCTGAGCTGGTGCTCGGTCTCCACGCCCTCCGCGACGGTGGCCATGGCGAGGCTGTCGGCGAGCCCGGTGATGGCGCGGACGATGCTCGCGGATTCCGCGCCCTCGTCGAGCCCGACGATGAAGCTGCGGTCGATCTTGATCTTGTCGAACGGGAAGCTGCGCAGGTAGCTCAGCGACGAATAGCCGGTGCCGAAATCGTCGAGCGCGATCTGCGCGCCGAGGTCGCGCAGCCGGTGCAGCGTGTCGACCAGCGCGTCGGTCTTGCTCATCAGCACCGCCTCGGTGATCTCGAAAATCAGATTCTGCGGCTTGAGCCGCGTGGCCGCCAGCGCGTTCAGCACCGTGGTCACGATGCTGCCGTCGGCGAGCTGGGTCGGCGACAGGTTGACGGCGACCTTGATGTGGTCGGGCCAGGCCGCGGCGTCGGCGAAGGCGCGGCGGATCACCCAGTCCCCCAGCGGCACGATGAGCCCGATCTCCTCGGCGATGGGGACGAACTCGCCCGGCCCGACGAGGCCCCGTTCCGGGTGGCGCCAGCGCAGCAGCGCCTCGCAGGAGGTCACGGCGTCGGTCGCGAGATCGACCACCGGCTGGTAGTGCAGCTCGAACTCGCCGTTCGGCAGGGCCTCGCGCAGCGCGAGCTCCAGCGAGCGGCGCTTCTGCATCCGCGCGTCCATGTCCGGCTCGAACAGCCGGAAGGCGCCGCGGCCCTCGGCCTTGGCGCGATAGAGCGCGAGGTCGGCGTGCTTCATCAGCGTCGCCGGCTCCCGGCCGTCCGCCGGCGCGAGCGCGATGCCGATGGAAGCGTCCACCACGGCGATATGGCCGTTGAGGTTGTAGGGCGCGGCGATGGTGTCGCGGATGCGCCGCGCCAGGGCGGCGGCTTCGCCGGGCTCGGCGATGCCGATCTGCACCACGGCGAACTCGTCGCCGCCGACGCGCGCCACCAGCTCGTTCTCGCGCACGTTGCGGCGCAGCCGGTCGGCCACCAGCAGCAGCAGCTCGTCGCCGACCGGGTGGCCGAGCGTGTCGTTGACGGTCTTGAAGTGGTCGAGGTCGATGTAATGGACGGCGAGGCCGCGGCCGGGTTCGAGCCGCTTCAGCGCCCGCTCGATCCATTCGCCCAGCAGCACGCGGTTGGGAAGGTCGGTGAGCGCGTCGTGGTGCGCCATGTGCACGATCTTCCGCTCGACCCGGCGCCGCTCGGTGATGTCCTCGTGGGTGGTGACCCAGCCACAGCCGGGGATGGCGCGGCGGGAGATGCTGATGGTCCGCCCGTCCGGCAGGTCGGAGATGTGGCTGGCCACGTCGCCCATGGCCAGCGCGTTCAGCGCCGCCTCCATGCGGCGCTGCGGATCGCCCGAGAAGGTTCCGACCGCCAGGCGGTGGCGCAGGATGTCGATGAGCCGGGTGCCCCGCGCCGCGTGCTCCGGCTTCAGCCGGTACATATCGATGTAGCGCCGGTTGCAGATGACGAGGTCGCCCCTGGCGTCGAAGGTGGCGAGGCCCTGCGGCAGGTTGTTGATCGCGGCCTCGAAGCGCTCGTTCTGGGCCCTCAGCTCGGCCTCGCGCTGGTGCAGCTCCTGGGTGCGTTCCGCCACGGCGCGCTCGAGGTCGCGGTTGAGCCGGTCGAGCTCCTCGATCATCGGCGCGATCGAGCGGTCGGTCCGCCGGCGGTCGCTGTCGGCCTGCTCCAGGGCCGCGCTGACGAGATCGCCGAGCCGGGCGATGTCCACCTCGCCGTTCGGCCGCGTCGCCTTGGCAAGCTGCTTGGCGAAGAGCTGGTGCACGATCAGGCCGCCTCGCGCAGCGTCGTGACGGTCACGTCGTCGGCGCGGCCGAAATGGAGAACGAGGCCGGCCTGCCCGTGCGCGGCGCCGGCCTGCGACCAGCCCGCCGCCATCCACAACACCTGCGTCGCGCCCATTCGAAATATCTCCGCGTGGCCGCCGCCAACGAACACACTTCGCGTCGAACGAGCACAGCAATACACGCGTTCGATAAACAATCTGTTAGATCAGCCGCAGGTTGCAACCGCGAAAATTGTCTGCACCCCGTTCAGGATTTGTTGTTGCTGATCCGCTCGGCGCGGCCGGGCTCCACGGCGATCACCTGGGCCCGCGCGGCGATGTCGGCGAAAGCCGCGGGGTCGGCGCCGGTCATCCATACCTGCGTACCCAGCCCGGCCAGGGCATCGAACAGCGCGGCGCGGCGGTTCGGGTCGAGATGCGCCACCACCTCGTCGAGCAGCATCACCGGCGCGATGCCGGCCATCTCGGCGACCAGCGACGCATGGGCGAGCACGAGGCCGATCAGCAGCGCCTTCTGCTCGCCGGTGGAGGCGTCGCGCGCGGGGATGCCCTTGGGCGCGTAGACGACCCGGAGGTCGGTGACGTGCGGGCCTTCCGTGGTGCGGCCCGCGGCGGCGTCGCGGGCGCGGTTCTCCCGGAGCACGGCGCGGTAGCGGTCCTCCACGTCCACGGCGGCGTGGGAGGCGACCAGGCTGTCCATCCAGCCCTCGAGCATGATGAGCGCGGAGGGGAACAGCGGGTCGCGGCGCGCGGCGAGCGCGGCCGAGAGCCGGTTGACGGCCTCGGCGCGGGCGGCGGCCACGGCCACGGCGAGCTCGGCGGTCTCGTGCTCGACGGCGTCGAGCCAGTGCGGGTCCGGGCGCGGGCCTTCGAGCAGGCGGTTGCGGGAGCGCAGCGCGCGCTCCAGCGCGTTGACGCGCGCGCCGTGCTCGGCGTCGACGGCGCCGACCAGCCGGTCGAGGAAGCGCCGGCGCTCGGAGGCCGGGCCGGCGAACAGCCCGTCCATGGCCGGGACGAGCCACAGGATGCGCAGGTGGTCGGCGAACGCCGCGGCCGGGACCGGCTCGCGGTCGACGCGGTACTGGCGCGACACCGCCTCGCCCGCCGCCGGCGCGGCGATGCCGGTGCCGAGCGTGGCGAGGCCGAGCGCGCCCTCGACCTCGGCGGAGACCGCCCAGGAACCGTT
>Ga0180221_1001415_pt1 | contig 16006 bp, 11 predicted proteins | sample eDN5th37CKraftMG_FD_151339 | JGI IMG/M metagenome (GOLD analysis project Ga0180221, IMG submission 151339) | Enriched Miracle-Growth compost microbial communities from Emeryville, California, USA - eDNA 5th pass 37_C Kraft MG (version 2) (version 2) ...
GCCCCCCGGCGATGTTTTGGCGGGGCGCCGCCAATCCGCTATAGTTCCATAGATGAGCATTCCGTCCACACCGCTGGTCACCGGCTATTATCACCCGCCGACGTTCAGCATCGTCTATCTCGTCCAGGACCCTCGGTCGGCGCACGCCGCGATCATCGACCCGGTGCTCGACTACGACGAGAGGGCCGGCCGCGTCTCGACCGAGACCGCCGATGCGCTCCTCGCCGAGATCGAGCGGGGTGGCCTGACCATCGACTGGATTCTCGACACGCATCCGCACGCCGATCATTTCACCGCCGCGAGCTATCTCAAGGACAAGCTCGGCGCGCCGATCGCCATCGGCGCCAAGGTCGCCGCGGTGCAGCGGCTGTGGCGCGACATCTACAACACGCCCGATCTGCCCTGCGACGGCACGCCGTGGGATCGCCTGTTCGAGGACGGCGACACGTTTACGGTCGGCTCGTTCGGCGGCCGCGTGATGTATTCGCCCGGCCACACGCTCGCCTCGATCACCTATGTGTTCGGCGACGCCGCGTTCGTTCACGATACGCTGTTCCAACCGGACTACGGCACGGCGCGCGCCGACTTTCCCGGCGGCGATGCCGGCATGCTCTACGATTCGATCATGGCGATCCTGGCGCTGCCCGGCGACACGCGGCTGTTCACCGGCCACGACTACCAGCCGGGCGGCCGCGAGCCGCGCTGGGAATCGACCGTCGAGGAACAGTGGCGGCTCAATCCGCATCTCAAGGATCGCCCGACGCGCGACGACTTCATCCGCGCGCGGCAGGCGCGCGACCGCACGCTGACGATGCCGAAGCTGATCCTGCCCGCGCTACAGGTGAACCTGCGCGCCGGCCGCCTGCCGCCGCCGGAAGACAACGGACGCAGTTATCTGAAAATCCCGATCGGCGTGCTCTGACGGCTCACCGCAAAATCTGGCTGAGAAAAAGCTTCGTCCGCTCGTGCTGCGGATGCTCGAAAAATTCCTCCGGCGCGTTCTCCTCGACGATCTGCCCCTCGTCCATGAACACGACGCGGTTGGCGACCTGCCGGGCGAAGCCCATTTCGTGCGTCACGCAGATCATGGTCAGCCCGTCCACGGCAAGCTGCACCATGGTGTCGAGCACCTCCTTGACCATTTCCGGGTCGAGCGCCGAGGTCGGCTCGTCGAACAGCATGATCTTCGGATTCATGCACAGCGCCCGCGCGATGGCGACGCGCTGCTGCTGGCCGCCGGAAAGCTGCCCCGGATATTTGCCGGCCTGTTCGGGAATACGCACGCGCTCCAGGTAATGCAGCGCCAGCGCCTCCGCCTCGCGCTTGGGCATGCGGCGCACCCATATCGGCGCCAGCGTGCAGTTTTCCAGCACCGTGAGATGCGGGAACAGGTTGAACTGCTGGAACACCATGCCGACATCGCGGCGCACCTCGTCGAGCGTCTTCAGGTCGCCGGTCAGTTCGACGCCATCGACGACGATGCGGCCGCGCTGATGTTCTTCGAGGCCGTTGATACAGCGCAGCAGCGTCGACTTGCCGGACCCCGAGGGACCGCAGACGACGAAGCGTTCGCCGCGCATCACCCGCAGGCTGACGTCGCGCAGCACATGGAACTCGCCGAACCATTTGTGGACGCCGACGATATCGACCGCCACGTCGTTATCGGCGCGGCGGATGCCGGCGGGCTGATCGGTCATCCCTCAGCCCTCCCGGTTGAGCCGTCGTTCGACAAAGACGGAATATCGCGACATGGCGAAACAGAACACGAAATAGACGATGCCGGCAAACGCAAAGCCGGTGAACAATGTCGACGGCGTCGCCCAGTTCGGATCGGCGAAGGCGGCACGCATCTGGCCGAGGAAGTCGAAGATCGCGACGATCAGCACCAGCGTCGTGTCCTTGAACAGGCCGATGAAGGTGTTGACGATGCCGGGAATGACCAGCCGCAGCGCCTGCGGCAGCACGATCAGCCCCATGATCCGCCAATAGCCGAGCCCCAGCGCCTCGCCCGCCTCCTGCTGGCCGCGCGGGATCGCCTGCAAGCCGCCGCGCACCACCTCCGCCATATAGGCGGAGGCGAACAGCGCCGTGCCGACGAGCACGCGCAGCAGCGCATCCATCGTCCAGGTGTCGGGCAGGAACAGCGGCAGCATATAGGTGGCGAAGAACAGGATGGTGATCAGCGGCACGCCGCGCCAGAACTCGATGAAGATCACCGACAGCGCGCGCACCACCGCCAACTGCGAGCGCCGGCCAAGCGCCAGCAGGATGCCGAGCGGCAGCGACACGGCGATGCCGGTGCCGGCGACCACCAGCGTCACCAGCAGGCCGCCCCAGGAGCGCGTCTCCACATGCGCGAGGCCGAAGCGGCCGCCGACCAGCACGAAGAAGGCGACGACCGGAAAGACCCCGAAGAACATGACCGCGTTGAGAAGCTTGTAGGGCACGCGCGGGATCATGAGCGGCACCAGCAGCAGCGCGCCGAGCGCGAAGGTCAGATCGACCCGCCACTGCTCGCCGGCCGGATAGAAGCCATAGACAAGCTGCGCGAACTTGGCGCCAATGAATGGCCAGCAGGCGCCGACCGGGCGCCCGAGCGTTTCGGCGAGGCAATCGACGCGCGAGGCGCCGTCCCACACCGCATCGACAAGCAGGAAGCGGATGAGCGGCACGGCGATCGCCGCGATCAGCGCCGCGCACAGGAGCGTCAGCAGGATATTCAGCGGACCGTTGAAGAGCCGCGCGCCAAGCCAGCCGAAAATACCGTGGCGAGCGAGCGGCGACGGCTCCGGCGGCACCATGTCGCGGCGGACGAAAACGCGGGCGTTGCGGACGGGGTTGTCGATCATCCCCTCATCCTCCCGGGATCGCCATGCGGGCGTTGTACCAGTTCATCAGCGCGCTGGTGATCAACGACAGCAGCAGATAGACCGCCATGGTCATCGCCAGGATCTCGATCGCCTGCCCGGTCTGATTGAGCGCCGTGCCGGCGAACACCGCGAACAGATCGGGATAGCCGATGCCGACCGCGAGCGAGGAGTTCTTGGTCAGGTTGAGATACTGGCTGGTCAAAGGCGGCACGATCAGGCGCATCGCCTGCGGCAACACGACGAAGCGCAGCACGCGCCGCCGTGGCAGGCCGAGCGAATAGGCCGCCTCGGTCTGCCCGCGCGGCACCGCCTGAATGCCGGCACGCACGATCTCGGCAATGAAGGCCGCGGTATAGGTCGAGAGCGCGATCAGCAGCGCGACGAATTCCGGGATCACCCGCACGCCGGAGGCGAAGTTGAAGCCGCGCAGCACCGGCGGCGTGAGCGTCACCGGCGCACCGAGCGCAACGAAGATCACAAGCGGCAGGCCGACGATCAGGCCGAGCCCGCTCCACAACAGCGGGAACGGCTTGCCGGTCGCCGCCTGCCGGCGCTTTGCCCATATACGCAAGACGACGAAGGCGATAAGCCCGGCAAGCGCCGTCGCCGCGATCAGGCTACCGCCCGGCCCGACGGTCAATTCCGGCATGACGAGTCCGCGATTGTTGAGAAAGACCTGCGGCGGCCCGGCCCAATCGGCGAGCGCGCGACAGAGATCGGCGGGCGCACCCGGCAAGCCGAAGCGTTGCAGCGCCGCCAATCCATCAGCCATGCCCTGCAACAGCGGCTGAACGCCGATGGCGATGCTCTGCCGCGGCGCCGGCATCGCGCCGAGCACCGCGAGATACCAGAACAGGATCTGGAACAGGAGCGGCTGGTTGCGGATGATCTCGACATAGGCGCCGGCGAGCCGCGCCACCAGCCAGTTCGACGACAGCCGCGCGATGCCGATGGCAAAGCCGAGGACGGTGGCGATGGCGATGCCGAGCACCGCCACCAGCAGCGTGTTCAACAGCCCGACGATGAAGACGCGGCCGTAGGTGTCTGATTCCCGATAGGCGATCAGCGACTGGTTGACGCCGAAGCCGGCGGTGTTCTCCAGGAAGTCGAAGCCTGTGGCGATGCGCTGCGCTTGCAGGTTGGCCTGCGCGTTGAGATAGGCTTCGACGCCGAGCCAGACGACCAGCGCCAGCAGCAGCACCTGATAGACGGCGCCGCGGATGCGCGGGTCGTTGACCATCGCCACGCGCGGCGCCGGCATCAGCAAATCCGGTTGCGTGGCCATTCCGCTCTCGCGGATCGCGCGGCGGGTGCCGATCAGCGGATCGGCGGCGCGTACATGATGCCGCCGTTGTTCCACAGATTGTTGAGGCCGCGGGCGATACCGAGCTTCGAGCCGGTACCGACATTACGCTCGAAGCTCTCGCCGTAATTGCCGACATGCTTGACGATACGCACCACCCAGTCCTTGGTCAGGCCGAGCTGCTCGCCGTAATTGCCTTCGGTGCCGACGAGACGCCGCACGTCCGGCTTCTCCGACTTCAACGCCTCGGCGAGCGTCTTCTGGCTGACGCCCAGCTCCTCGGCATTGATCATCGCGAACAGCGTCCACTTGACGATGTCGAACCACTGGTCGTCGCCGTGGCGCACCACCGGGCCGAGCGGCTCCTTGGAGATCACCTCCGGCAGGATGACGTGGTCGTTCTGATTGGAGAGCTTGAGCTTCTCCGAATAAAGCTGGGAGATATCGGTGGTGAACACGTCGCAGCGGTTGGTGTCGTAGGCTTTCACCGTTTCGTCGGCGGTGGCGAAGGCCGTCACCTCGTATTTCATCTTGTGATTGCGGAAAAAGTCGGCGAGGTTCAACTCGGTCGTGGTGCCGGTCTGCGTGCAGACCGACGCATTGTTGAGTTCCAGCGCCGAATTGACCTTGAGCGCCTTGCGCACCATGAAGCCCTGCCCGTCATAGTAATTGACGCCGGCGAAGTTGAGCCCGAGCGAGGTGTCGCGCGAGGAGGTCCAGGTCGAGTTGCGGGACAACACGTCGATCTGGCTCGATTGCAACGCGGTGAAACGGTCCTTGGCCGACAGACCGACGAACTTCACCTTGCTCGGATCGTCGAAGATCGCCGCGGCGATGGCGCGGCAGAGATCGACGTCGAGCCCGGTCCAGTTGGCCTTGTCGTCGGGATTGGAGAAGCCGGGCAGCCCTTGCGACACCCCGCAGATCAGGGTGCCCCGCTCCTTCACCGTCTTGAGAGTCTGTGCCGATGCCGCCTGGACGGTCATCGCAAAGGCGGCCACGAGGAGAAAGGCAAATCGTTGCATGAGGGCGCTCGTTGATTGAAAGGATTGCGCCATCACAGAACGATATCCCCGCAAGGTCAAGGGGTTGACGTTCGCATCCCGGCGCGCGGTATATCTGCCTCACCCACCAACGAGGCATCAGACGCGCCGATGAGCACCAAGACCACCCGCCCGCTGCAACCAGCGACACGCCTCGTGACCGCCGGCCGCGATCCGCAAGCCCATTTCGGCTTCGTCAATCCGCCGGTTTATCACGCCTCCACGGTGCTTTACCCGAGCGCCGCCGACATTACGGCGCACCGCGCGCGCTACACTTACGGGCGGCGCGGCACGCCGACCACCGAGGCGCTCGAACAGGCGATCATGGAACTGGAGGGTCCCGCCTGCGCCGCAGTGTCGCTGCTGCCCTCCGGCCTGGCGGCGATCTCGACCGCGCTGCTGGCGGCGGTTTCCGCCGGCGACCATCTCCTGGTCACCGATACCGCCTACCGGCCGACCCGCACCTTCTGCGATTCGGTGCTCAAGCGCCTGGGCGTCGAGACCACCTATTACGACCCGGCGGTCGGCGCCGATATCGTCAAGCTGTTCAAGCCGAACACCCGTGCCGTGTTCACCGAGGCGCCGGGCTCGCAGAGCTTCGAGATGCAGGACATCCCGGCGATCGCCGCGGCGGCGCATGCGCGCGAAATGATCGTCCTGATGGACAATACCTGGGCGACGCCGCTTTATTTCAACGCCTTCGACAAGGGCGTCGATCTGTCGATCCAGGCCGGTACGAAATATATCGGCGGCCATTCCGACATCATGTTCGGCATCGTCTCCGCCAATGCCCGCACCGCCGCAACGCTGAAGGAGACGGCCGGCAATATGGGCCTGTGCACCGGCCCCGACGACGTCAATCTGGCGCTGCGCGGCCTGCGCACGCTCGGCGTGCGGCTGGAGCGCCATCAGACGTCGGCGCTTGCCGTCGCGCGATGGCTCGCGCAACGCCCGGAAGTCTTGCGCGTGCTCCATCCGGCGCTCGAATCCGATCCCGGCCACGCGCTGTGGAAGCGCGATTTCACCGGCGCCAGCGGCCTGTTCAGCCTCGTCCTCAAGCCGGCCCCGCAGCAGGCGGTGTTCGCCTTCCTCGACACGCTCGAACTGTTCGGCATGGGCTTTTCGTGGGGCGGCTTCGAGAGCCTGGTGATCCCGTTCGACTGCGCCGACTACCGCACCGCGACGCGCTGGGCGCCGGGCGGGCCGACGCTGCGCATCCATATCGGGCTCGAAGACGTCGGCGATCTCATCGCCGATCTGGAGCGCGGTTTCGCGGCGATGGCGGCGGCGTAATCCTACGCCGCGACGCCGTCGCCCTTGCCGCGCAGGATGAATTGCAGATTGCGCAGATAGACGAAGACGCCGAACGCCTGGCCGATGATGAACACCGGATCGCGGCGATAGATCGCGTAACCGAGCAGCATCAGGCCGCCGCCGATCGAGAATATCCAGAACGAGGTCGGCACGACGGAGCGGCCGGCGCGCTCGGAGGCCACCCATTGCACGACAAAGCGCATCGCGAACATCGCCTGCGCGAAATAGCCGATGAGCAGCGCCAGATCGAGATGGCCGATGAACACGTCATGCAGATAGGCGCCCGCCGCGCGCGACAGATCGATCAGCATCTCAATCCTCCGAGACGTCCGGCCGCCGCCGCCTGCGGCGGATCAGCCACCACACGCCCATGAGGTCGAGAATGCCGACCCACAGGCGGTCGAAAAAACCGTAGTTCGACACGCCGCTGTTGCGCGGCCGGTCGACGACATCGACATAGGCGATGTCGTAGCCCTCGCGCCGCACCAGCGCCGGCAGGAACCTGTGCAGGCCGTCGAAATACGGCAGGTCGAGCAACAGATCGCGGCGGATCGCCTTCAAGCCGCAGCCGGTGTCGCGGGTGCCGTCGCGCAGCACCGCGGAACGCACCGCATTGGCAACGCGCGACTGGAACTTCTTGAAGCCCGACGCCTGTCGGCCGACGCGCTGGCCGGCGGCGAGCCCGACGCGCGGCGCGCCTTTCTCCAGCGCGCGGATCAGAGCCGGGATGAAGATCGGATCGTTCTGGCCGTCGCCGTCGATGGTGACGACGATCGGCGCGTGGGCCGCCTTGGCGCCGGTGCGCACCGCACAGGACTGCCCGCAGGAGCGCGCGTGGCGGACCTGCCGCAGAAACGGGTGCTGGACCCGGAGCGAGGTCAGCACGTCGCCGGTCGCATCGGTGGAACCGTCGTTGACATAGACGATCTCGAACGGCCATTGCCCCTCGAGCGCCGCTTCGATCTCGGCGACGAGCGGCGCGACGTTGCCGGCCTCGTTGCGAACCGGAACCACGACCGAAACGGCGGGAATCTGCGGCGGTTGCCGGCCTGTGATGTCGTCAGCCATGCGGGTGAAACGTCCTGTTGCGGGCGCTTCTATTGCGCCGACCGGCGGGCGGCAACTCTTTTGATCGCCGCGGCGAGCCGCCTGCGAGACGGCCCGGCCATCGGGTAAATACGCCCATCGGTGGCAATGGCGAAGCCGAGCCCGCGAGCCGCGTAAAAGCGGCGCACCAGCCATGCGCCGACCGCACCGAACACCGCGCCAGCCAACACGTCGCTCGGATGGTGGGCAGTCACCACCACCCGGCTGATGAGGATTGCCAGCACATAGGCCCACAGGAGCGGCCGCAGCCGCGGCCACAGCGCCCCGAAGGCCACGGCGACGCTTCCCGCCGTCGTCGCATGGCCGGAGGGGAAACTCGCGTAGGCGTGGCCCCAGGTCCACGGGCTGAACAGATAGGGATCCGGCGCGCCGCCGACGAAAGGGCGCGCCCGGCCGATGATCCCCTTGAGGATATTGGCGGCGATGCCGGGCAGCGCGATCGCCATGAACAGGAACATCGCCCGCGTCATGAGGCTGGCGACGAGCAGCCCGGCGCGGTCCGAGAGGCGGCCGGCCGAGGCCGCCGCCAGCGCCAGGACGACGCCGAGCGGCCACAGGAACCAGCCGGACTTGCCGTAATCGGTGATGACGTTGAAGACCTGCTGCACCGGCGCCGGCAGGGCCCGCGCATCGACGACGGCGACGGCGTCGAGCAGCACCAGCGTGCCGGCGAGGACCACGACCAGCGCGGCCACGCCGACGGCGATATGCCGGCGCGTAAAGCGCCGCATCCGCGGCGCCGAGGGACGCGCCGGGCGCCGGTGGTGGGCAAGCCATCCCCTCACCCGCGCCGCGGCACGCGGCCATCCGCCGGCGGCGGCGCGCCCGACATCGCTCATCGCGGCTGATCCGATCGCGGCGGCCAGCCCGACTGATCGACGCCCGACTGATAGATCGCGATCGTCACCGGCCGGCCGACGCTGATATTGACGCCCTCGATGCGCGGTCCCGGTGCGTAGCGCAGGCCGATCGCATCGGCGCGCTGTGCAAAGCTGCGTTCGAGGCGCGTGTCGATCAGCGCAAAGCGGCAGCGGCCGCCGGCCAGGAAATCCGCGGCGCTCGCCGCATCGGTAAAGCGCAGGCCGCTGCCGACATAGAAGACGAGGCTCGGCTCCTGGAAGCCGGCGGCAACCACGTCGCGCTGCGGGCAACTGTTCTCGCGCAGCGCCTGCGCAACCGCGCGGCTCGGAAACACGCTGTTCATCGCAGGGAGCGCGATGCCGTAGACCGCAATTGCGACGAGGACCGATGCGGCGATGGCCCGCAGCAGAGCCCGCTCCGGCCCGTCGACCTCATAGAGCCGCCAGGCGAAAAGCCCGCAGATCGCCGCGCCCGCCGCGAACGGCCAGGCGAGAAAGCCGAGTTGCCGCTCGAAGACGACCAGACCGACGAAAGCGGCGACGCAGACGACGACCGGAAACACGAACCAGCCGATGGTGCCGCGGATGAACCAGCGCGCCCGCGACAGCGCCGCCGCGTCGAGGACGCCGGCGATGAGGATGGCGGCAGCCGGATAGAGCGGCAGCACATAGTGCGGCAGCTTGGTGACGACGAGTTCAAAGACGATCCACGACGGGATCAGCCAGGCGAGCAGGAACCGCGTTGCCGGCTCGCGCCGCGTCCGCCAGACGGCCGGCGCCGCCATGCCGGCAAGCACGCAGGCCGGCCAGAAGGTGACGAAGAACAGGATCAGGTAATAGCCGGGCGGCGCGCCGTGCGCCTCCTGCCCGGTCGTCAGCTTGCCCAGCATGTCCTGACCGACGGATTCGGACAGGAACGTGCCGCCGGCGCGCGCCAGAATGGCGACGAACCACGGCAGCACCAGCAGCACCATCCACAGGATGCCGGGCAGCGGCCGCAGGCCGCGCAGGAAGCGCAGCGAGCGGTCGGCGATGACCAGCGCCAGCGCGGCAAGCCCGGCGACCATCCAGATCAGCGGCCCCTTGAGCAGGAAGCCGCCGGCCAGCGCCGTCCAGAAGATCGCCGGCACCCACCAGCGCACCGGCTCGCTGTCGCTACGCCGCTCGGCCAGATAGACGCGCGCCATCGCTCCCATCGCGGCGACGATGGTGAAGAGCAGCATCGCGTCGGTCTTGGCGAGCCGCGCCTCGACGCCGAGCAGCACGCAGCTTGCCATCATCATCGCCGCGACCACCGCGGCGCGGCGGGTGACGAAGGCGAGCGCCGCCCAATAGGTCAGCAGCACCGCGCCGATGGCGCCGAACAGCGACGGCAGCCGGTAGAGCCAAATCGTCGGCAGCACTTCGTGGCCGGAAATCCGCGTCGCGGTCTTTACCACCGTCGCTTGCAGCCAGTAGATGCCGATCGGCTTCTTGTAGCGGACTTCGTTCTGGAAACGGATATCGACATAGTCGCCGCTTTCCACCATCTGCTTGCTGGCCTGGGCGAAGCGCGCCTCGTCGCGGTCGATCGCCGGGATCTGGAAAAAACCCGGCAGAAAGGCGAGGAGCGCCAGCGCCAGCAGCACGCTGGTGGCGCGCGCATGCGAAGCTTGCGCGTAGTCGAGGATGGCAGCCAATCCGCGCGTGCGCCAGATCGAGGAGTGCGGGCCGGTCGAAACGGTGGTCATGTCGGGATCGAAGGGGTTCGCGTTCGGGGCCGGACCATAAGGCCAACACCGCCGCCGGGAAAGGCGGCTACTCAACGCGGACGACGACGCTGTCGGTGGCGCCCTGCGCATCCATCACGGTCAGCCGCACGAAGCCGGCGCCGTCCGGCTCGAATGTCACGGTCCCCCGGCCCCGCGCGGTGGCGACCGGCGTGCCGTTGGCCATCACGGTGAGCGGCATGCGGCCGCCGCCGACCTTGACCGGCAGCGTCAACGGGCCGTCGGCCGGGCGCGCCAGCGCGGCGCCGTCCGGCGGGAACATGATCCGCGGCGGATCGCTGCGCGCACCGATCGGCCGGACGCTGTCCCGGTAGTGACGCAGCGGCGGCGGCAGTCGCTCGCCGGTGGCGCCGATCACCCCGCGCGGCGGCGCCGGCAGCGGCGCATGCGAACCGGCGCGGGCAAAGGCGTCGAACAGGATCGGCGCCGCCGCCGTGCGGCCGAGAAGCCCCGGCACCGGCGCGCCGTCGGCGCGGCCGACCCAGACGCCGACGGTCAGGCCGCCGTCGAAACCCACCGCCCAGGCATCGCGATAACCGTAGGAAGTGCCGGTCTTGAAGGCGATGCGGCCGGACGGCGCGTTGTCCGGCGGCGGCGCGCCGATGAGCACATTGCCGACATACCAGGCCGCGACCGGATCGATGAGCCGCCGCGGCTCCGCGCGCGGCGCGTCGGCATCGTCGTCGGCCCGCTCGGAGAGCGGCAGCACCTTGCCGCCGCGCGCCAGGCCGGCATAAAGCATGGTCAGGTCGACAAGCCGGATGCCGACGCCGCCGAGCCCCATCGCCAGCCCCGGCGCCTCGTCTTTCGGCAGCACCAAAGCGGCGCCCGCCTGCTTCAGCCGCACCGCCAGCCGATCGACCCCCACCCGGTCGAGGATCGCGATCGCCGGTACGTTGAGCGACAGTTGCAGCGCCTTGCGCACCGTCACCGTGCCCTGGAACGTCAGATCGAAGTTCTCCGGCGCGTAATTGCCGTAGCGCGCCGGGCGGTCGTCGATCAGCGTTTCCGGATGGATCAGCCCGTCCTCGAAGCCGAGGCCGTAGATGAACGGCTTGAGCGTCGAGCCGGGCGAGCGCAGCGCCCGCGTCATATCGACCTGCCCGGCCCGCTTCGAATCGAAATAGCCGGCCGAGCCGACCCGCGCGCGCACCGCGCCGGTTGCCTGATCGACGGCGAGGATCGCCACCGAGATATCCTCGCCGAGCGCCGCTGCGCGCTCGCGCGCCAGGTCTTCCAGTAGGCGCTGCAACGGCGCGTCGATGGTGAGGCGGTGGATGAGCCGCGCCGGCGCCACGGCGAGCGCCTCGTCGCCGGCATGCGGCGCCAGCGCCGGCATCGGCCGGCGCTGCGTCGGCACCGGTTCGCGTCCGGCGCGTGCCGCATCGGCAGCCGACAGCGCGCCGTCGTCGACCAGCCGGCGAAGCACATGATCGCGCGCCTTGCGCGCCGCCGCCGGCGAGCGGTCGGGCCGCCGCATTTCCGGCGATTGCGGCAGCGCCACCAGCAGCGCCGCCTCACCGACGGAGAGCCGCCGCGGCTCCTTGCCGAAATAAGCGAGCGAGGCGGCGCGCACGCCTTCGAGATTGCCGCCATAGGGCGCCAGCGACAGATAGAGCGTCAGGATGCGGTCTTTCGACAGCGCGCGATCGAGTTCGATGGCGCGGGCGATCTGGCGCATCTTGGCGGCGAGCGAACGTTCGCGCCGCGGCTCCAAGAGGCGGGCGACCTGCATGGTCAGCGTCGAGCCGCCGGAGACGATATGGCCGCTCGTCACCCATTGCAGCGCGGCGCGGCCGAGCGCCAACGGATCGACGCCGTGATGGCTGTAGAAGCGGCCATCCTCATAAGCGACGAGCAGCGCAAGGAAGCGCGGATCGACATCGGCAGGCGTCGCCGGCAGGCGCCAGCGGCCGTCGCTGGTCGCATAGGGACGCAGCAGACGGCCGTCGCGGTCGACGACGGTTTTGGAATATTCGATGCCGTCGAGCGCCGGTAGCGGGCCGAGCGCGACGAGCCACGCGGCGAGCGCCAACGCGGTGCCGAGGCCGACCCCGCCTCCGACCGCTGCCGCGATCGCCGCGATGCTGCGCCACCCGCGCATGCGCGCCTACCGGGCCACAATCGTCACCGTCCCGGTGCCGGTGCGGCCGAAACGGTCGGGCTGGTACATATCCTCGACGGACGCCTGCGGCAGCACATAGCGGCCGGGCGACACCGCGCGCACGACATAGGCGACGGTGAAGACCGGCGCGTCGTCCTTGTTGCGCTCGAAGGCGGCGGTGAAGCGGTCGTCGCGGAACTCGGTGCTCACCGGCGACGCCGCGCCCTCGATCCAGCCGAGCGTGCCGGTCTCGCCCGACGACACCAGCCGCGGATTGTCGATCTCGAAACCGGCCGGCAGTGGGTCGTTGACGATGATGCGGCCAAACTGCGGCTGCGGCTCGGTGACGCGCAACACCACGACGAAACGCTGGTTCTGCGCCGCCTTGCCGGGATCGGCGGGCGTGCCGTCGAGCGCATGGAACGTGCGCTCGATCTTGAAGCCGCGTTCCGCCGCCGGCTCCGGCGTTACCGGCGCGCCGCTCACCGAGAGCACCGCGCGCACGCTCCCCTCGCCGGTATTGACGATCTTGAGATCGTCGTCGAGTTCGGCGGCGCGCACGCCACGATGCAGTGCTCCCTTGTGCGCGGCGCCGTCGATCGACAGCGACACGCCGGCCGTTTCCTTGCCGAGCGCGCGGGCAGCGAGCACCAGCCATGCCTGCTCCTGCGTCGACAACCGCGCTACACCCTCGCGCGCGTCGTCGATGCGCCGGAGCGAGGCATCGCGGATGGCGCGCGGCGCATCGCCTTCCGCCGCGAGCGTCACCAGCGCCGCCGCATCGCGCAGCCGCGAGCCGTAATCGCTGCGGCCCGCCGCGAGGAGCGCCGATGGCTGCGGCGCGAGCGCCGCCAGTGCCGCGGCATAAGCGCGTTCGGCACGCGGCCTGTCGCCGAGCATGCCGAGCGCCGCGGCGATCTGCGCCTTGGCGATCGGCGTAGCCACCTCGGCCAGCCCGCTATCGGCGATATAGCGCAGGTCGCCGAGCGGCGCGGCGCCGTTGCGCGCCAGCACATAGAGCGCATAAGCGAGATCGCGGCCGCCGTCCTTCTTCGGGTCCGGCGCGGTGACGACAAAGTTGCGCAGCCGGTCGAGCGCCAGCCGGAATGCCTCGTCCGGCACGGTGAATCCGCGCTCGCGGGCGCGCGTCAGCACGTCGGTGACATAGGCATCGAGCCACAGATCGTCGCCGCCGGCCGACCACAGGCCGAACGAACCGTTCGAGCCCTGCCGCGCCATGAGCCGCTCGATCGTCTCGCGGATGCGCTGATCGGCGTCGTTGCCGAGCGCCAGAGCGCGGCGCGGCGCGATCTCGTCGAGATACAACATCGCCACCGCACGGCTGGCGATCTGCTCGGAGCAGCTATAGGGATAGCGCTCCAGCGCCTCGATCAGGCTCGCCGCATCGAGCGAGGCCGCAACGCCGACCGACAGGTCGGCGCGCCCGGTGCCCGACACGAAATCGGCAAACAGGTCCGGCGACAGCGTCAGGCTCTCGTTGGCCGCGAGCGTCCTGACCGTGCGGCGGGTGAGGATCTGCGTCGGCGGCTTGGTTTCGAGCACATATTGCCGCCGCAGGCGGTAGCCGCCCGGCCCGACGACGGACAGCGAATAGGTCGCCGTGCCGATACCGGTCGGCACCAGCGGAAGCGACAGGCTGGTACGCTCCTTCGCGTTCAAGGTCAGCTTGCGCTGCTCCTGCGCGCCGAAACCGCCCGGCCCGCCGACGCCGAGCGTGACGATATAGCTGCCCGCCGGCCCTTCGACATTGTCGAGCGCAACATGCATGGCCGAGGTGTCGCCGCTGCGCCGGAAGCGCGGCAGCGTCGCCGTCGCCACCACCGGATCGCGCACCACGACGTCGCCCGATGCCTTGCCCAGCCGGTCGCGGCTGAACGCCACCGCCATGACGCGCACCGTGCCGGCGAATGCCGGAATGTTGAAGGCAACATTGGCGGTGCCGTCGGCGCCGACCGTCACCAGGCCGGAATAGAGCGCCAGCGGCGCCTGCGTCGGCGGCGCGCCGGCCAGTTCGCCCATGCCGTCGCCGCCGCTGCGGATGGCACCGCGCACGCCCTGCATGCCGTCGATCAACTGGCCGTAGAGGTCGCGCAGTTCGGCGGTGAGCCGCCGCTGGCCGAGGAAATAGTCGTCGGGCGCCGGCGGCTTGTAGCGCGTCAGATTGAGGATGCCGACATCAACCGCCGCCGCGACGATGCGCGCTTCCTCGCCCGGCGCGAGGCCGGCAAGCCGGACCGGCACGGTGAGCGTCGTGCGCGGCCGGATCGTGTCCGGCAGCGTCATCTCGACCGCGAGCGTGTGCGCGGCGCGGTCGATCGAAAACCATTGCACGCCGATGGCGCGGCCCGGCATGCGCTGCGCCTGCGCGTCGAGCGGCCGGCGCAGCGTCGCCACGACATAGGCGCCGGTGCCCCAGTCGGCGCCGACCGGCAGCGTCACGCTCGCCGCGCCGGCAGCGACATCCTTCGTCACCGTCGCGACCAGCCGGTCGGTGACGACATTGACCGTGAGCGTGCCGGCGCTGCGCGCGGTCGCGGCAAGCGTCATCGTCTCGCCCGGCCGGTAATCTTTCTTGTCGAGCGCGATTTCGAGCAGGTCCGGCGTGTCGCCGTTCGCCTCAGCGTAGAAGCCGGCATCGAAGGTCAGCGTGGTCAGCGGCCCGTTCGGCTGCGAGACTTCGAGCCGGTAGCGGCCCCAGCGCACCGGCAGCGACAGGCGCGCCGGCCCGTCCGCCGTGAGGTCGAGCGCGCCGTCGGCGACGCGCTGCGTCGACTTGATCGGCTCGTATCCCCAGCTTCCGTGCTGGCGATACCACTGATACCGCGTCTCGATTTTCAAGAGTTCGTAGCGCAGGCCGCGCGCCGGCGCGCTCGCCCCATCGGGCGTGACCATCACCACGTCGAAGGTGGCGTTTTCGCCGTCGCCGAGCGAGCGGCCGGAGAACGCCGGCTTGACGCCGATCATCGGCGCGTCCGCCTTCACCGGCAGCGTCACGCTGCGCTCAACGGCACGACCGCCGGCTTCCGCCATCCGCACGGTGACGGTGGCTTGCAGCGGTTGCGTCGTCTCCGGCAGCGTGTCGAGCGACACCGGGAAATCCGCCTTGCCCGCGCTATCGGTCTGCGGCAGGTCGGTCAGCGGCTGGCGCACCGCCAGCACCTCGTCGTCGCCAACGCCAAACCGGTAGCCAGCAAAGCCGGCACGCTCCTTCGCCGCATCGATGACGACCTCGCCTTCGAGGTCGAGGCCGGAGGCCGGCGCGCCGTAGAGGAAATGCCCGGCAAGCGACATCTGCGTTTCGCTGCCGCGAGCAAAGCCGGGCGCACCCGCCTGCAAGTCGAACTCCAGCCGGTCGGGCACATAGTCCTCGACCATGAACGTCGCCTCGCCGACCGGCGATCCCTTCGGATCGGTATAGGAGCGTGCCCGCCAGGTGCCGGTCGCCGCCGAGGCGACCAGCGGCACGGTGAGCGAGCGGCCGCCGAGCCCCTGATCGGCGACCACCGCGCGGCGATAGACGACGCCGTCGGGGCGTTCCACCACCAGCGTCAGCGGCACGTTCGGCGCGGCACGGCCCTGCGCGTCACGCAGCAGCGCCGTGAGATGCACCTCCTC
>Ga0180221_1001416_pt1 | contig 16003 bp, 13 predicted proteins | sample eDN5th37CKraftMG_FD_151339 | JGI IMG/M metagenome (GOLD analysis project Ga0180221, IMG submission 151339) | Enriched Miracle-Growth compost microbial communities from Emeryville, California, USA - eDNA 5th pass 37_C Kraft MG (version 2) (version 2) ...
ACGCTGCCAGGTCAGCGCCAGCACCGCGGCGGCGATAAGCATGAAGCCGACCGAGGCATAGCCGGGACCTTTGTACAATTCGCGCGCATAGAGTATGCCGCCGATCCCTGAGCCGATCGCCTGGCCGACATACAAGAGCGAGGTGTTGAGCGCGATCGAGGCGCCGGCGAGCGGCGGCGCGGTGATGGCCAGGCGCGCCTGCTGCATCGAGTTCGACGCGAGAAAGCCGAGTCCCGCCACCGCGACGCCGATGCCCATCACCGTCAACGCGCCGGCGCCGACCGCCCACAGCGCGGTGCCGGCGATGGTCAGGCTGAGAAAGATCGCGAAGGTCACCTGCATGCCGAAGCGCGGCACGATCGCGGTCGCCGCGATATTGCCGACCAGCGAGGTGACGCCGAAGATCGCGAAGAACAGCGCCGCCGCGGCCGGCCCCGCGCCGGTCAGCTTCTCGATCAGCGGCGCGAGGTAGATCGTCAGCGAGAATTGGCCGGAGGCGGACACCAGCGTGATGAGCAGGATCAGCATCAGCGTGGTGTTGCGCGCGATGGTGCCGAAACTCGCCAGCGACAGCGGCTGGCCCTGCAACCCGGCCGGCAGCGCGGCGCGCAGCATGAGGCCGACCACGATGCAGAGCGTTGCCAGCACCGAGTAGACCGCGCGCCAGCCGAAATGCACGGTGATGAAGGTGATCAGCGGCAGGCCGGCGGCGAGCGCCAGCGACCAGCCGAGGAACACGAAGGCGATCGCGCCGGCCCGCTCCTTCTCCGGCACGATCATCGCGACGGTCGCCGCCGCCTGCGGCGTGTAAAGCGCGGCGGCGACCAGCATCGACAGCCGCACGGCGAGAACGGTCGCGTAGTTCGGCGCCAGCGCCGTCGCGATACCGCCGGCCGCGACGATCGCCAGCGTGGTGACGAGCAGCGTGCGGCGCTCGATGCGGGAGGTGAGCCAGGCGCCGACCGGCGAGCTGACGCACAGCACGCCGGCGCCGTAGGTCACCAGCAGGCCGGCATCCGGCACGCCGACCGACAGGTCGCTCGCGAGCTGCATGAGCATGCCGGCGGGCGCGAGGATCGACAGGCCGACGGCGATATTGCCGAGCAGCAGCGCGATGCGGGGAAGCAGACGGGCCAAGGTGGGAGGTCCGAAACGGCGCGGGCGGGTTGCCCGCGCCCGTCAGACCTAAAGCGTTTTCGCGCGAAGGAAAGCCGTCCGTGCAAACAGCCGTCAGTGCAAAAAGCCGTCAGTGCAAGCGGAATTCGCCGTTCACCGTGCGCAGCTCGGCCGGCTTGATCAGCCGCTCATGCGCGACCTGCACGGAGTGCAACGGCCCTTCGAGCTTCTCCTGCCAGAACGCCAGGAACTTCGACAATTCGGGAAACTCCGGAAACAGGTCGTAGTCCTGCCAGACATAGGACTGCAGCAGCCAGCGGTGGTCGGGCCGGCGATAGAGGATGTGGGCCGTGGTGAGCCCGTAGCCAGCCACCTGTTTCGCAAAGTCCGTCGAGACCATCGTTACCTCCAGAGATTCCCTGCCGGGGAGTGTCAGGGGTCTGGAAACGGATTTTCAAGCCGAAAGGTTCAACAAACTGTTTAAAATCAATGTGTTAGCAGCCACCGCGCCGCCCTGCTAACAGCAGCGCCCGGCTAAGCCCTTGGCCGTTAACCATTTTTGATAATTGTTGGCAGTCACTGAAGATGAGTGCTAAAAAATTTTGGGACGGCTCTTGCGAGCCTAAAACCTGCCACCCACCTGCGGGCGTGAGGGTTCCCGCTCGAGGAATTTCCGCGGATCGCGGTGGGGGTTTCGCGGCGGGTCCCTGCAAACCTGCATCCTTGTTTCAATTCTCTGGAGGATACCCATGAAGTTCCGCCCGCTTCACGACCGCGTCGTCGTCAAGCGCGTCACCGCCGATGAAAAGACGGCCGGTGGCATCATCATCCCCGACACCGCTCAGGAAAAGCCCTCGCAGGGCGAAGTGATCGCCGTCGGCCCGGGCGGCCGCGACGAGAGCGGCAAGCTCATCCCGATCGACGTCCATGTCGGCGACACCGTGCTGTTCGGCAAGTGGTCGGGCACCGAGGTCAAGATCGACGGCCAGGATCTCCTGATCATGAAGGAGTCCGACATCATGGGCGTGATCGAACAGACCGCCAGCAAGAAGAAGGCCGCGTAAGCGCGCAACCGTCAGTCCGTCATCCTGAGGTGCGCGCGATAGCGCGCCTCGAAGGATGACAAACCAAACATGGGTCACCCTTCGAGGCTCGCCGCTTGCGGCTCGCACCTCAGGGTGACGAACAGGAGAGAAGTAAAATGGCTGCCAAAGACGTCAAATTCTCGGTCGATGCGCGCGACCGCATGCTGCGCGGCGTCGACATCCTCGCCAACGCGGTGAAGGTCACGCTCGGCCCCAAGGGCCGCAACGTCGTGCTCGACAAGTCGTTCGGCGCTCCGCGCATCACCAAGGACGGTGTGACGGTCGCCAAGGAAATCGAGCTCGAGGACAAGTTCGAGAACATGGGCGCGCAGATGGTGCGCGAAGTCGCCTCGAAGTCGTCCGACTTCGCCGGTGACGGCACCACCACCGCGACCGTGCTCGCGCAGGCGATCGTGAAGGAAGGCTCCAAGGCGGTTGCCGCCGGCATGAACCCGATGGACCTCAAGCGCGGCATCGACCTCGCGGTCGAGGCCATCGTCGAGGACCTCAAGAAGAACTCCAAGAAGGTCACCTCGAACGAGGAGATCGCCCAGGTCGGCACCATCTCGGCCAACGGCGACAAGGAAATCGGTGATTACCTCGCCAAGGCCATGCAGAAGGTCGGCAACGAGGGTGTCATCACCGTCGAGGAAGCCAAGTCGCTCGAAACCGAACTCGACGTCGTCGAGGGCATGCAGTTCGACCGCGGCTACATCTCCCCCTACTTCATCACCAACGCCGACAAGATGCGCGTCGAGATGGACGACGCCTATCTGCTGATCTACGAGAAGAAGCTGTCGGGCCTGCAGGAGCTGCTGCCGCTGCTCGAAGCGGTGGTGCAGACCGGCAAGCCGCTGCTGATCGTGGCCGAGGACGTCGAGGGCGAGGCGCTTGCCACGCTCGTCGTCAACAAGCTGCGCGGCGGCCTCAAGGTCGCGGCCGTGAAGGCCCCGGGCTTCGGCGACCGCCGCAAGGCCATGCTGCAGGACATCGCGATCCTGACCGGCGGCCAGGCGATCTCGGAAGACCTCGGTATCAAGCTCGAGAACGTGACCCTCAACATGCTGGGCCGCGCCAAGAAGGTGATGATCGACAAGGAGAACACCACGATCGTCAACGGCGCCGGCAAGAAGGCCGACATCGAGGCGCGCGTCGCGCAGATCAAGGCGCAGATCGAGGAGACCACCTCGGACTACGACCGTGAGAAGCTGCAGGAGCGTCTGGCCAAGCTCGCGGGCGGCGTCGCGGTGATCCGCGTCGGCGGCGCGACCGAGGTCGAGGTGAAGGAGCGCAAGGATCGCGTCGACGACGCGATGCACGCAACCCGCGCCGCGGTCGAGGAAGGCATCCTGCCGGGCGGCGGCATCGCCCTGCTCCGCGCCACCGAGGCGCTGAAGAAGGTGAAGACGCAGAACGAAGACCAGAAGCACGGCGTCGAGATCGTCCGCAAGGCGATCCAGGCTCCGGCGCGTCAGATCGCGCTCAACGCGGGTGAAGACGGCTCGGTCATCGTCGGCAAGGTCCTCGAGAAGGATCAGTACTCCTACGGCTTCGACGCGCAGAACGGCGAATACGGGAACATGATGTCCAAGGGCATCATCGATCCGACGAAGGTCGTGCGCACGGCGATCCAGAACGCGGCTTCGGTCGCGGGCCTCTTGATCACCACCGAGGCGATGGTGGCCGAGCTGCCGAAGAAGAAGGACGCCATGCCGGCGATGCCGCCGGGCGGCGGCATGGACTTCTAAATCCATCCTTCAGTCGAGAAATGCGAAGGCCCGGGAGACATCCCGGGCCTTTTGCTTTGAAGCGTCAGCGCTTGCCGAGCGCGATGACCTGCGGCGGCAGGCGCAGACCGTAGTTCGGGAACAGGGATACGTAGGGCCAGTTGTCGATCGGCTTCTGGGCGTCAACGGTGCCCGTATGAACGCCGACAAGAGTCATGGCGCCGCGCGGTCCGCGCCGCAGGATCGGACCGCCACTATAGCCATAGCGCGTCTGACAGCCGTGGAAAACGTAAGGCCGCTCCGATAGGCGCGAGTAGACGAGGCTGCACATCGGTCCATCGTCGATCGCGGACGCGCCATCGATAACCTTCGTTACGCGGTCGCCATCGCCGCTTTTGATGGCCTCCGAGAGAACCGCATCGTCAACGAAAATAGCTGGGATCGATATGGCGTCCCATTGCGCGACGCTGCCGGCGACGGGAAACGCGGACGCCTCCGCCCGCTCGGGCGCATCGAGCTCCAGAATGAAGGTGTCCTTGTCCGGCTCGAACGGAAAGAACTTGAGGTCCTGATCGACCGCCTTCGGCACGCGTACCGTATAGAGCTTGTCCGGCTCCCCGAGCACGAGCGCGCGTGTACCGGCCAGCGGCGCTTCGATTTCAATGAAGGCGTCCGGATCGCTCGCGGTGTATCGGTCGAGCATCAGCGACACTTCACCGGGCTCGACCGCACAGTGGCGCGCCGTCAGCACATAGTTCCTGGCGACGTTGAAGCCGAGGCAATAGAGCGAATAGTCGCCCTGCCCCGGCGTCTTGCGCAGCAGGACGACGATCCGCTCGCGCGCGCCGCCAAGCGAGTCCAACTTGCCGCGATAGCAACTCTCGATGAAATGCGGATACAGCGCCCAGACGATCTCGCTCCGGCGCTTGCCGGCGGGGAGCTTTTGCGCGGCGCGCCGCATCGCCTCGAAGCTCGAATTGCAGTTGAAATAGTCCTTGCCGTTGATGTACCGCGCCAGCGCGCGGTTAACCCTCTCCGGCGCCGGCCCGATGATGCCCCTCGAGGCCGGCTGAGGGTTTCGCGCCACGAGCTGGGCCGGCGTCAGCTTTCTCATCTCATCGCGGACATCGATGAGAAACTTCAATGCCGCCGCCCGCGTCTCCGCCTCGTTGACGCCGTAGACCTTCGCGTCGCTCGACGTCTTGTCGGAGACGCTGCTCCCGCCGCGTGCAATGTCAGCGGCGGTGACGACGCTGCCCTTTGCCGCGCCCTCAAAGGCGCTGTCGCCGCACTTGGCCGACATCAGACAGCCGATGGGCACCATGATCGGCACGTCGCGCCGGGGCTTCGGCCGCAGCCGCGGGTAAAGATCGGTGGCCGATGCGTCGCTGCCTGCCGCGACCAAAACGACAGCGCCGAGGAAGACGGCCCAGACGGACGCGAAGGTCACTTCGTGACGGTCGGCTGTGGCGGGCTCAGCGTGCACGGCGGCTTGCAAGGATTGCCTCCGCCCTCTCGCGTCGGTGCGATCGCCCTCGTCGCGCGTGCCGGCACACTCTTTGCCCCTGCGGCGTTCCCGCCTTTCATCCACGCGCCGGAAAGGTCAGCGGCCGACGCAGAACCAGGAAATGCCGCGAACGCAACGATGCCTATTGCTGGTCCTAACAGCCATTTCATGGCGTCCCCCCTTCGCCTAGAGATCATTCAATCGGATACATCTTCTTCAGGAAGGCCCAGTCGCCTTCCGACAGCACGTTGTTGTTCGCCGTCAGCAGACAGCTCGCGTTCCGCGATTTGAAGTACCTCGCATCGAGCCGGTAATGCATGATCGACTTCGGATCGTAGCCGATGACCGCCAGCTGCTCTCTCGGATAGGACTTCGTGATCTCCTCGATATTGGTCCTGATCGCCTGCTCGTTCTTGGCCGGATCGGGATCGAACGCGGGAGGATGCCTGAAGGCATCGAGATTGAATTCGTCCTTGCAGCGGCTGTCGGGGTGCTGATGCTCATGCGCGGCGCCGAGCGCGTGCATGAACTCGTGACGGATCGCTCCGTCGGCCTGTTCGTCCCATGACGGTCCCGCGAGGCGGCACAAGGCCATGGTCGGCCGATTGACGTCCTCCTTGATCACCGAGAGCGCGTCCCTGCCGTAATAGGAATAGCAATCGCGCTCGTCGAATTTGACCTGGATGTCGGCCTTGCGGTCGGGGCATTGCCGATCGGTGCGGTCGATCCTCAGATTGGTTTGACGAACGATCTCCTCGAACACGTCGAGGACGTGGCGCCGCGCGGCGCTGTCGCCGTCGAAAAAGCAAATGCGAAAGCGGTGTCCCGCCGGCCAAAGCGTGTTGCGAATGTAGATTTGCTCGAAGCTGGACGGGCCGCTGCCGGCCAGACCGAACTGGTCGATCAGCAGCTTCCGCTTGTCGCTCTCCAGGCTGCGCGATTCAAAATAGGCGCGCACCTGCGCCGGGCTGCGCTTGGAGTCCTTGGCGCGAAGCTGCCTGGCGAGCGCGGGGCTCAGCCGCGAGTACTGGGAATAGGCGCCGCCGACGTCGTGCGACCGGCCCGGCGCAGGCAAAGCCAAGAGCAGGAGCAAACCAAACACCGCGAGCGGCGTTAAGGGCACCCTTTCCTCCTCGAATCGAGGAGTACAGGGTTCCACTACTTATGATTGCCGTCAACGCGACTGCTACCAGAAAGGACAGAAGCTACGCGGTTCCCAAACCGGGTGGCGCGACGCGACCGCTCGTTCCAAAAGCAAACGACCACTCGAAACGGCGCGCGTTCATCCGGCGTCGCCATTCCGTCGTGGCCGTCGGACGCCGGCCTGTTAAGATCGGCGCCACTTCAAGCAACGCTAAACCCTCGACTGACAAGCGCATGACAAAGCAAGGCAATATCTATGTCGGCATCGGCGGCTGGACCTATGAGCCTTGGCGCGGCGTCTTCTATCCGAAGGGCCTGCCGCATGCGCAGGAGCTGACCTATGCCGCGCAGCATCTCACCTCCATTGAGGTGAACGGCACGTTCTACCGCACGCAGACCCCCAAGACCTTCCGCTCCTGGGCCGACCAGGTGCCGGACGGCTTCGTGTTCTCGCTCAAGGGCCCGCGCTATGCGGTGAACCGGCGCGTGCTCAGCGAGGCCGGCGAGTCGATCAAGCGCTTCCTCGAGTCGGGCGTCACCGAACTCGGGCGCAAGCTCGGGCCCCTGCTCTGGCAGTTCGCGCCGACCAAGAAGTTCGACGAGGCCGACTTTGCCGGCTTCCTCGACCTCCTGCCCGCGACCTTCGACGGCCACAGGCTCCGCCACGTCGTCGAGGTGCGCCACGACAGCTTCAAGGCGCCGGCGTTCATCGCGATGTGCCGCAAGGCCAATGTCGCGATTTGCTATGCCGAGCACGACACTTACACCGAGATCGCCGACATCACCGGCGACTTCATTTACGCCCGCCTGCAGAAAGGCAACGAGAAGCTGAAGGCCGGCTATCCGCCCAAGGCGCTCGATGCCTGGGCCGAGCGCGCCGGCACCTGGGCCGCGGGCGGCGCGCCGAAGGATCTGCCCATGATCGACAAGGCGCCGAAGAAGACGCCGCGCGACACGTTCATCTATTTCATCCACGAGGCCAAAGTGCGCGCGCCCGCCGCCGCGATGGCGCTGATCGAGCGCGTGCGCGGCTGAGCGGGGACATTGCTCCCGCAATTAACTGAAGCGTACGCTTACCCGCGTGCGCGGCAATGACGGGACGGTGCCGCTAGGCGGCGGGATACAGCCGCCAGTAGCGCGGCAGGAACGCGATCTCCTGCGGCAGATCGCACACGGCGTCCGCTCGCACCTCGATCTCGACCGGATGCTTGCCCGCGCCGATCGAGAGGCTGATGCGCCGCCAGCCGCCGCTGCGGCGCACGCCGCCAACGACGCCGTTCAGCGCCCCGGCGCGGTCCTTCATCAGGTCGACGCCGTTCGGCCGCAGGAACAGCCGCGCCGGGCCGTCCGCCACGCCCTCCGGCGCCAGGCTGAGCGGCGCGCCTTCGAACAGCACCTGCCCGTTCGCGACCGTGACCGGCAGCTCGCTCGCCTCGCCGATGAAGGTGAAGACGAAAGGCGAATTCGGCTTGTCGTAGATCTCGTCCGGCGTGCCCACCTGCTCGATGCGGCCCTGGCTCATGACGACGACGCGGTCGGCAAGCTCGAGCGCCTCTTCCTGGTCGTGCGTGACGAACACCGTGGTGTGGCCGGTCTTGTCGTGCAGCTCGCGCAGCCATTGCCGCAGCTCGCGCCGCACCTTGGCGTCGAGCGCGCCGAACGGCTCGTCGAGCAGCAGCACGCGCGGCTCGATGGCGAGCGCCCGCGCCAGCGCCACGCGCTGGCGCTGGCCGCCCGACAGCTGCGCCGGAAACCGTGCCTCGAGGCCCGACAACTGCACGAGGTCGAGCAGTTCGCTCGCGCGCTTGCGGATCGCCGCGGCGGACGGACGCTTGTCGCGCGGCCGCACCTTGAGGCCGAAGCCGATGTTGTCGGCGACGGTCAGATGCTTGAACAGCGCGTAGCTCTGGAACACGAAGCCGACATTGCGCTCCTGCACGCTCTTGTGCGAGGCGTCCTCCTCGCCGAAGAACACTGTGCCGGAGGACGGATTCTCCAGCCCCGCGATCAGGCGCAGCAAAGTTGTCTTGCCCGAGCCGGAAGGGCCGAGCAGCGCGATCAGTTCGCCGGAGGCGATGTCGAGCGACACCCCGCGCAGCGCGGGATAACGGTCGAAATCCTTGCGAACGTCGACGACACGAATGTCCATTCTCTTGCCTTAGTGACTGTTGCTGCCGGCGATCTGATCGCCGTAGCGCCATTCGAGGACGGTCTTCACCGCCAGGGTGACGAGCGCGAGCAGCGCCAAAAGCGAGGCCACGGCGAAAGCCGCCGTGAAAGCATATTCATTGTAGAGGATCTCGACCTGCAACGGCATCGTGTTGGTCAGGCCGCGGATCTTGCCGGACACCACCGCCACGGCGCCGAACTCGCCCATCGCGCGCGCGTTGCACAGCAGGACACCATAGAGCAGCGCCCAGCGCACGTTCGGGAAGGTGACGAACATGAAGGTCTTGAGGCCGGTCGCGCCGAGCGAGAGCGCCGCCTCCTCGTCGCCCGTACCCTGCTCCTGCATCAGCGGAATGAGCTCGCGCGCGACGAAGGGAAAGGTGACGAAGATGGTCGCCAGCACGATGCCGGGCACGGCGAAGACGATCTCGATGCCCCACTCGTCCACCACCGGCCCGAAATAGCCCTTGGCGCCGAACAGCAGCACGTAGACGAGACCCGCGATCACCGGCGACACCGAGAACGGCAGGTCGATCAGGGTGATGATGAAGCTCTTGCCCTTGAACTCGAACTTGGCGATCGCCCAGGCGGCGCAGATGCCGAAGATCATGTTGGCCGGCACCGAGATGGCCGCCACCAGCAGCGTCAGGCCGATCGCCGCCAGCGTGTCGGGATTGCCGATCGCCTTCACATAGCCGGCGAAGCCGCCGCGAAACGCTTCCACGAACACGACGGCCAGCGGCATCACCAGGAAGACGGCGAAGAACAATAGCGCGACCGCGATCAGCGCCGTGCGGAAGGCGAAGGGCTCGCCGGTGGCCGGCGGCGGCGCGGATTTGCGTTGAACGTCAGCCGCCATAACCGAACCTCCGGCGGCTCCAGACCTGGATCAGGTTGATCGCGAGCAGCATGGCGAAGGAGATCACCAGCATCACCGACGCGATCGCCGTCGCCGCCGAGTAGTTGAACTCCTCGAGGCGGATGACGATCAGCAGCGGCGCGATCTCGGAGACGAAGGGGATGTTGCCGGCGATGAAGATGACCGAGCCGTATTCGCCGATGGCGCGCGCCAGCGCCAGCGCAAAGCCGGTCAGGATCGCCGGGATCAGCGGCGGCAGCACGACGCGCGTGATCGTCTGCCAGCGGTTGGCGCCGAGCGTCGCCGCCGCCTCCTCGAACTCGCGGTCGAGATCGGCGAGCACCGGCTGCACCGTGCGCACGACGAAAGGCAGACCGATGAAGATCAAAGCGATCACGATGCCCGAGGGGGTGTAAGCGATCTTGATGCCGAGCGGCGCGAACAGCGAGCCGATCCAGCCCTTCGGCGCATAGAGCGTGCTGAGCGCGATGCCGGCGACGGCGGTCGGCAGCGCGAAGGGCAGATCGATCATCGAGTCGATCAGCCGCCGGCCGGGGAAGCGGTAACGCACCAGCACCCAGGCGAGGATCAGCCCGAAGATGCAATTGACGATCGCCGCGATGAACGAGGCGCCGAAGCTGATGCGCAACGCCGCGAGCGTGCGCGGATCAAACGCCAGTTTCCAGTAATCGTGCCAGCCGAGCGACGCGCTGCGGATCAGCAGCGCGGCGAGCGGGATGAGCACGATCAAGCTCAAATAGGCCATTGAGAAGCCAAACGTCACCCCGAATCCCGGGATGACGCTCGGCCGCTTCCACCTCAACACCGTCTCGTCCGCCATCGGCGCCTAGTCTACTTCGGCTTGTAGAGTTGGTCGAAGATACCACCATCGCCGAAAAATTTCGGCTGCGCGACTTTCCAGCCGCCCAGGTCGTCGATCATCACCAGCTTCACGTTCGGGAACCGCTTGTTGACCTCCGCGGGAACGACTTCCGGCTTGGAGGGGCGGTAATAGTTCTTGGCGGCCACCAGCTGCCCGGCATCGCTGTAGAGGTATTCGAGGTAAGCCCGCGCGAGTTCTGTGGTTTTGTGCTTCTCGGCGTTCTTGTCGACCACGGCGACCGGCGGCTCCGCCTTGATGGAGATGCTCGGAACCACGATGTCGAACTCGCCGACGCCCAGTTCGTCGAGCGCCAGGAAGGCTTCGTTCTCCCAGGCGAGCAGCACGTCGCCGATCTTGCGCTGCACGAAGGTGGTCGTCGATCCGCGCGCGCCGGTATCGAGCACCGGCACGTGCTTGAACAACGCGCCGATATACTCGCGCACCTTGGCCTCGTCGCCGTTGTACTTGTCCAGCGCCCAGGCCCATGCGGCCAGCACGTTCCAGCGCGCGCCGCCCGACGTCTTCGGATTGGGCGTGATGACCTCGACGCCGTCCTTCACCAGATCGTCCCAGTCCTTGATGCCTTTCGGGTTCCCCTTGCGCACCAGGAAGACGATGGTGGACGTGTAAGGCGCGCTGTTGTTCGGCAGACGGCTGCGCCAATCGGCCGGGATCTTGCCGGAGTTCTGCACGATGGCGTCGATGTCGGCTTCGAGCGCCAAAGTCACGACATCGGCTTCCAGACCGTCGATCACGGCACGCGCCTGCCCGCCCGAGCCGCCATGCGACTGCTGCACGGCGACGGTCTTGCCGGTCTTTTCCTTCCAGTGCTTGATGAAGGCTTCGTTGTACGCGCGATACAATTCGCGCGTCGGATCGTATGACACGTTGAGCAAGCGGTTCTGGGCCGAGGCCGGGGCAATCGCCGCGGCGGTCAAGGCAATGGCCGCAAAACCTGTCAGAAATCGAAGTTGCAAGCGCATGAGGAGCTCTCCCTCTGGATTTGAGTTCCACAATTGCTGCTACCGGCGCGCGCGACAAGAGCAGCATCGAAGAAAAGACAGTTTCTGTCGAGAAGTTCGGGACGCCCAAAAAGATATGCTGGCGAGCCTCAAATCCCACGCAAATTTTTACTTGCGGCAGCGCCGCGGAAACCTAACATCTTCAGTGTATCGCTCGATTTGCAGGCTCAGACGAATCCGTGGCGGCCCGTACCACGCCTCAGCTTTTCACGATCGGCTACGAGCAGGCCAAGCCCGCCGCCGTGCTCGGCGAACTCACGCATGCCAAGGTCGACACGCTCGTCGACGTCCGCGCGGTCGCCGCCTCGCGCCGCCCGGGTTTCTCGAAGCGGCAATTGGCCGCTTCGCTGGACGAAACCGGCATCGCTTATGTTCACTTGCAGAAGCTCGGCACGCCGGCCGAAGGCCGGCAGGCGGCGCGCGCCGGCGACCACGCCACGCTCACACGCATCTACGAGAAGCACATCAAGAAGGCGGAGCCGCAGGAACAGCTCGGCGAACTCGTCGACCTGATCAAATCCGGCAAGCGCATCGCGCTGCTCTGCTATTGCCGCGATCCCGCGACCTGCCATCGCAGCCTCATCGTCGCCCATGTGAAGGATCGCATCCGCGTCAAGGTCGAGGACCTGATCCCGCCGCTGTTCTGAACAAGCGCCGCGTGCGGACGACTTTACGTAACTTGATCTACATCAAAGCAGGCAGTTACGCCTGGAACCAATTTCCTTCGGACAATCCCAATAACGCCGGAGGAAACGGATGCTGGACGTCGCGCGCAAAGCAGGGCTGCCGCAACAGGCGCCCGCGGTCAAAGACGTCCTGAATTTCATCGACGGCCATTACCTGACCGCGCGCGGCGGCGGCACGTTCGACAAGCGCTCGCCGGTCACCGGCGCGCTCATCGCCAAGGTGGCCGAGGCGACGCAAGCGGACGTCGACGCGGCGGTGAAGGCCGCGCGCGCCGCGCTCGACGGCCCGTGGGGCACGATGGCCCCGGCCGAGCGCTGCGACCTGCTCTATGCGCTGGCCAACGAGATCAACAAGAACTTCGACCAGTTTCTCGAGGCGGAAGTCGCCGACACCGGCAAGCCGGTGAGCCTCGCCAGCCATCTCGACATCCCGCGCGGCGCCGCGAACTTCAAGGTCTTCGCCGACACGGTGAAGAACGTCTCGACCGAGTTCTTCGAAATGACGACGCCGGATGGCGCGGGCGCCCTCAACTACGCGGTGCGTCGCCCGATCGGCGTCGTCGGCGTGATCTGCCCGTGGAATCTGCCGCTGCTGCTGATGACCTGGAAGGTCGCCCCGGCCATGGCCTGCGGCAACACGGTCGTCGTCAAGCCGTCGGAAGAGACGCCGCAGACGGCCGCGCTCCTCGGCAACGTCATGAACGCGGTCGGCATTCCAAAGGGCGTCTACAACGTCGTGCACGGCTTCGGTCCGCATTCGGCCGGCGAATTCCTCACCAAGCATCCAGGCGTCAACGCCCTCACCTTCACCGGCGAGACACGCACCGGCGCCGTCATCATGAAGGCAGCCGCCGACGGCGCGCGTCCCGTGTCGCTCGAGATGGGCGGCAAGAACCCGGCCATCGTCTTCGCCGATTGCGACTTCGACGCCGCGATCGAAGGCACGATGCGCTCGTGCTTCGCCAATGCCGGCCAGGTGTGCCTCGGCACCGAGCGCGTCTATGTCGAGCGGCCGCTGTTCGAGAGGTTCGTTGCCGGCCTGAAGGACAAGGCCGAGAAGCTCACGCTCGGCGCGCCGGACGACACGGCGACGACGATGGGCCCGCTCATCAGCCACGAGCATCGCAACAAGGTCTTGTCGTATTACGCCAAGGCCGTGGAAGAAGGCGCGACCGTCGTGACCGGCGGCGGCATTCCGAAAATGCCGGCGGCGCTCGAAGGCGGCGCCTGGGTGCAGCCGACGATCTGGACCGGCCTGCCGGACAGCGCGGCCACCGTCACCGAAGAGATCTTCGGTCCCTGCTGCCACATCGCGCCGTTCGACACGGAAGACGAAGTCGTCAAGCGCGCCAACGCGCTCGACTACGGGCTCGCCGCGTCGGTGTGGACCACCAATCTCACCCGCGCGCATCGCGTCGCGGGCCGCATCGAGGCCGGCATCGTCTGGGTCAACAGCTGGTTCCTGCGCGATTTGCGCACGCCCTTCGGCGGCATGAAGCAATCGGGCATCGGCCGCGAAGGCGGCGTGCATTCGCTCGAGTTCTACACCGAGCTCAAGAACGTCTGCATCAAGCTTTAGAGCCGGTCGTTCCGGACGCCGCGCAGCGGCGATCCGGAATTCAGAACCGAGCACCGATTGAATATCTGGAGTCCGGGTTCGCGCCTTCGGCGCGCCCCGCAATCACGGGCGGGACAAAGGAGAGCTAAAATGGCCAGGATCATTGGCGCGGTCGCCGCGTCCCACACGCCGACCATCGGCTTTGCCTACGACCGCCACAAGCAGAACGATCCGGTGTGGAAGCCGATCTTCGAGGCGTTCAAGCCGGTGCAGAGCTGGCTCGCGGACAAGAAGCCGGACGTCCTCTTCGTCATCTACAACGACCACGTCACGTCGTTCTTCTTCGACCACTATTCGGCTTTCGCGCTCGGCATCGGGGACTCCTACACCGTCGCCGACGAAGGCGGCGGCGCGCGCGATCTGCCGCCCATCGCCGGTCATGCCGGTCTGTCGCACCACATCGGCGCCTCGCTCATCGCCGACGAGTTCGACATGTCCTTCTTCCAGGGCAAGCCGCTCGACCACGGCTGCTTCTCGCCGCTGTCGATGATGTGGCCGCATGCGCCGGCCTGGCCCGGCGCGATCGTGCCGCTGCAGGTCGGCGTACTGCAGTTTCCCATCCCCTCCGCCGCGCGCTGCTACAAGCTCGGCCAGGCGCTACGCCGGGCGATCGAGAGCTATCCGGAAGACCTCAAGGTCGCGCTGGTCGCGACCGGCGGGCTGTCGCACCAAGTGCACGGCGAGCGCGCCGGCTTCAACAACACGGCCTGGGACGAGCAGTTCCTCGACATGATCGAGAAGGATCCCGTCGCGCTCACGCGCATGACGCTCGCCGATTATGCGCGGCTCGGCGGCATGGAAGGCGCCGAGGTGATTATGTGGCTGGTCATGCGCGGCGCGCTGTCGGCCAACATCAAGTGCCTGCACCGGAGCTATTACCTGCCGTCGATGACCGGCATCGCCACCGCCGTCTACGAGAACGAGGCGATCGCGCCGCCGGCCGACCTTTACAGCGAGCATCGCCGCCACATCGGCCATCAGCTTGCCGGCGCCGAGACGTTGCCGGGCACCCTGCCCTTCACGCTCGCGCGCAGCGTCAAGGCGTTCCGCGTCAACAGCTTCCTGCACGACCTGATCAAGCCGGACCATCGCGCGGAATTCCTCAGTCAGCCGGACAAGGCGTTCCAGAAAGCCGGCTTGAGCGAGGAGGAGCGCACGCTCATCCGCAACCGCGACTGGCGCGGCATGATCCATTACGGTGTCAGCTTCTTCATGCTGGAAAAGCTCGGCGCGGTGATCGGCGTGTCGAACCTGCATATCTACGCGGCGATGGGCGGCGAGACGCTGGAGGCTTTCCAGAAGACGCGGAACGCGCCGGGCGCGCTCTATTCGGTCGCCGGTACGGACGCGGCAACGCTGGCCTGGGACAAGGAACCCGCGCCGGCGAAGTGACGCGCTTTGCCGGCTCTTGAACGGGCGCGCCGATTGCCTATTTGGCGCGAGGGCCGTCGAACATCCGGTCGTCCCCGCACGACAGCGGGAAGCGATGAAGCCCGCGCGACATCAAAGCGCCGCGCACCCCCGCCTTCGCGGGGCGAACGGATCGCAGTTTTCGAGTTTCGGGCGATTGCCGCGGTGACGCGGGAGGCTCTTCACTCTCCACAAGGCGGCGATGCAACGGACGCCGACGAGCCGGAAAAGCGGGCTTAACACCCCGTATCGCCCGACCCCCTTTTTCTGACGGTCCCGCGCCCTACTCCGCCGCCTGCAGCGCGGCGTGACGCGCCTCGACCTGGCTGATCAGCAGCGTGAGGGCGACGGTCGCCAGGAACATGCCGAAGGCGATGACCGCGTTGACACCGAGCACCAGCGTGAAACCGCCCCGCTCATGCAGCAGCGAGATCATGGCGATCGCGCAGGCGGCGCTGATGAACAGCGTGAAGTAGCGCACCGCGTAGACGCGGCCGCGCCAGGCGTCCGCGGTATAGCGCGCCAGCACCATGTCGTTGATCGTCACCTGCGCGTAGATCGCGCCCACCGACACCGCGAGCGCCGCCATCAGCGGCACGCCGTCCAGATAGGCCGCGCCGAGATTGCCGAGAAAACCCATGCCCGTCACCGCCACGAACAGCGTGTGCGGCGCGAAGCGCTCGACCAGCCGGCCGATGAATAGCTGCGCGACGCCGCCGCAGATCAGCACCAAGGTCGCGATGCTGCCGGCGAGCACCAAGGGCACGTGCGTTGTCAG
>Ga0180221_1001420_pt1 | contig 15992 bp, 15 predicted proteins | sample eDN5th37CKraftMG_FD_151339 | JGI IMG/M metagenome (GOLD analysis project Ga0180221, IMG submission 151339) | Enriched Miracle-Growth compost microbial communities from Emeryville, California, USA - eDNA 5th pass 37_C Kraft MG (version 2) (version 2) ...
CGACTGAGGTCAGGATCGGTGCCGCGCCGGCGGCCACGCGGCATGGCCCTCGCAAGGCACCAAGCGCCGCCGGGTGCGTGGCAGGAGGGTGAAGAGGTCGGTCTCGGCGCACCGGCGAAGAGCGGCGCAAGCCGGCGATAGGCAGCAACCATGCCGGTGGCATCGGACCCGGCGTCGGAGGGCAGCAACTGGAGGCGACTGCGCCTGCTGCAGGCGCAATGGCAGATTGCTGATGGTACGCTGCGGACCGCTCGGTTCTGCGTGCGCGAAGGCGATCCCGCCCTTGACGGTGTATTGCGAAGGCTGGCCCCTTGATCTGCGCTATGGCGGCCATGGCCTTGGTGGCTGGCGCGAGGCCGAGCAACCGGACCAGTCCCGTCACGGCACGTTTCCCGGAGCCATTCTGGGTTGCCGCCTTGCGATGAACGCTTTCCGGAGAGCGACCCCAGAATGGACCTGGTCCTGGCCACCAGGACGGCGCCAGCCGGAAGGCCATGCAATCTGGTGGAAAAAACAAGGTCCTGCACAACCCAGCCTTTTGCCAAGGAATGCGAAAATCTGCGACACACATAATGCGAAAAATATCGAAGAGGCAAGCCGATTGTCGCTTCGTCCCCGATTGCCTTACGGCCGGCGGAGGCTCTCCCGGCTCAGGAGTATAATTCAGCCACGCCCTGGTTGGCCGTAGGCGGCGCGACAGCGTAGAAGCGGTGCGCGCGGGTGGGCCAGGCCGGCCCGCGGAGCCATCCCGCGCGGGGATGGCGTCTGCACCGGCAGCTCCGGGGACAGGCAGGAGAGGGCGGCATGAAGCGCATTCTCGTCACCGGCGCGGCCGGCTTCGTGGGTCAGGCCGTCAGCGCGCGGCTGTTGCAGGACGGCTTCGCAGTGCTCGGCCTCGACAGTTTCACGCCCTATTACGACGTCCGGCTGAAGCAGGCGCGACTGCACCAGCTTGAAGGCCGCCCCGGCTTCTCCTTCCGGCAACTCGACCTGGCGGATGCGGCGGAGACCCAGGCCGCCTTCGCAACGTTCCAGCCGGAGGCGGTGGTGCACCTCGCGGCGCAGGCGGGGGTGCGCTACTCGCTCGACCATCCGCAGGCCTATACCGCGGCCAATATCGACGGCTTTCTGTCAGTGCTGGAGGCCTGCCGCGCCCATCCGGTGCGGCATCTGGTCTATGCCTCCTCCTCCTCGGTCTATGGCGCCAACACCAAGGTGCCTTTCTCGGAACAGGACCCGGTGGACCGCCCGGTCTCGCTCTACGCGGCGACCAAGCGCGCCAACGAGTTGATGGCGCAGACCTACAGCCACCTGTTCCGCATCCCCGCCTCGGGGCTGCGCTTCTTCACGGTGTACGGGCCCTGGGGTCGGCCGGACATGGCCTACTACAAGTTCACCGCGGCGATCTTCGCCGGGCGGCCGATCGATCTCTACAACCAGGGCCGCATGGCGCGCGACTTCACCTATATCGACGAGGTGGTGGAGGCGATCCGGCGCCTCGTCCCGCAACCGCCCGCCGACTGTGTCGCCCCGGGGGCCGAGCCGGGCCGGGTCGATCCCGCGACACCGCACCGCATCTTCAACATCGGCAATCATACGCCAGTGGAACTGGAGCGCTTCGTGGCGGTGCTGGAGGCGGCGATCGGCCGCCGCGCCGAGCGGCGCCTGCTGCCGATGCAGCCCGGCGACGTCGAGCGCACCTATGCCGATGTGGCGGCACTCCAGCAGGCCGCCGGCTTCGCGCCACGCACCTCGATCGAGGAAGGGCTGGCGCGCTTCGTGGCCTGGTACAGGGCCTATCACAAGCCCTGAGCGGCCTGGGGCAGGGGAGGCGGCTCGGTCTTCAGCGCTTCTCCCCGCCTTCCGGCGGTATCGCCGCTCTTCCACCCGGCGCGGCGTCCCAGATCCTGCGCGTCGGGTTGTTGCGCCAGAGATCGGCCGGGCGGAGATAGCCAAGCGCCACCTCGGCCGAGCGATGCCGGGTCTGGCGCATGACCTGGGCGAGATCGGCACCCGCCTCGCCGGCGGCGGTGGCCAATCCCGCCCGCAGGGAATGGCCGGAATAGCGCTCCGGCTCGCGCAGGCCGGCCGCCCGCGCCGCCGTCTTCACCAGACGCCAGACCGCCTTGTCTGAGAGCTGGGCGGCGCTGAGCCGGCCGGCCTTGCTCATTCCGACGAAAAGCGGCCGCTCCGCATCGGAGGCCGCGCCGGTGATATCGCCGCCCAGGCGGCGGTGCTCCCGCCAGGCTTCCAGAGCGGCCAGCGGGCAGACCGCCGGCTCGTCCGGATTGGCCCAGACCGCGACCTCCTGGCCGGCGCCGCGCGGGTCGGTCTTGGAGCGGCGGATCAGCATCCGCAGGCCGCGCCCGGGCACGATCTCCACATCGCCGAGCGTCAGCCCGACCAGCTCGCTCCGCCGTAGCGCCGCCCCGAAGCCGAGCAGCAACAGGGCCCGGTCGCGCGCACCGAGCGGCGTGTCGGCGGCAGGGCGGGTGGCCAGCATCAGGCGGAGCGCATCCGGCCCGGCGGCGGCGGCGCGCCGGCGGGGCCGGGTGCCTTTGGTGCGGGCGATGCCCTCCAGCACCATGACCAGGCGCGGATCGCGCAGGTCGAGGGCGATGCCGGCGAGCCGATGCGCGGTCTGGATGGCGGCCAGATGGACGCGGAGCGTGGCGACACTGAGCCCGCGATCGGCGCAGTGCACGGCATAGAGGGCAAGGCTATCGGGGTCGCCGCTCAGGGGCACGCGGGCAAGGGCCTGGCACCAGGCCCCATAGGCCCGCCAGGCCGAGCGATAGGCACGGCGGGTGCCCTCGCCGCGGGCGCGGGTGGCATAGACGGCGGCCTGGGCGGCGAGGGCCTGGATCTCGGCTGCGCGCCCCGCGCCACCAGGAACGGAAAGCGTCCCCAGCAGGCCGGTATGCAGGGTCAGCACCTCATCCGGCAGGGGAAAGGGGTTCGCGGCATCCATCCTGGTCATGGTTAGCGCCCCTCATTCCATCCGAAAAGCACTATTATCGGACGGAATAAGGGGCGGGAACGGCAGGGCCATTTGGCTCAGTCCGCCCCACCACCAGTTTGCGCGAGTGATGTAAGTTAAGATCCAATTAGCTTTCAAAAAGCGTATTAACCAATTGAGCGATAATGGGCTTGGGTTGCTGGAGGAAGCAGGGATCCGACCGGGGTTCTCGCGACCGTCAACCGGCGTTTCCAGCCCAGGACAGAGGGAGGAGGGACAATGCCCACGGATCCCTGGGAAGGCTGGTTCAGTGGCGGGGCCTTCGAGGAGGATGAGGAACCTGCCGCCAGGCTCCGGCAGCGCGCGGGCCCGGCGCCGGATCCCGCGCGCCTGCTCCTGCCCCTCGCCGCCGCCGAGGATGCGCTTTCTCGTCTCGATGCGCTCACCGGCGCGGCTCCCGAGCCGGTGCGCGTGGGGCTGGTGGCGCGGCTCGCCTTTGCCGAGGCAGCGGGATGGCTGATGGAGGAAGGCCTCCTCGTGCATCCGCGCGACCTGGCGCTGCGCGCCAGCCACATCACCGGCTCCTACACTGCGGCGACAGCCTTGGGACGCCTGCGCCGGGAACTGCCCGAGACCTGGCGCGCGGCGGAGATCCTGCCGGAGGAAATTCCGGCTGAGCACCTGGTCGAACAGGCCCTTGCCCTCGCCCGATTGCTGCAGCGGCTGGCCACCTTGCGCAGCCTGGACCCGCTCGACAGTGCGGCCAGCCTGGCGGGCAGCCTCCGCAGCCTGGGCCACAGCGCCTGGCCCGCCGCGCTTTGCGCGGCCGGGGTGCAGCCGCCGGATTTCAACACCTGGCGCCGCCAGTGGCTCGCGACAGGTCAGGAACAGCCAGCGCTGCTGGCCGCCGCCGAGGCCTCGGCACTCTGGCTGCAGCAGGCCTCGGAAGGCGACATCGCCGTGCCGCAACTTTCCCAGGCCCTGTTCCTGGCGGCCCTGCTGGTGAAGCGACGGGGGCGCCTGCGGCATGTGGCACTGCCCTTCTGGTCGGCGCGTCCTGCCCGTGCCTTCCGGTTGCCCCGCCCCGGGGAAGATCCGGCGGGCTGGTCATTGCACGTGCTGGAACGGATACGGGCGGCGGCACTGCGGAGCCTCGACGAGCTTGACCGGCTACAGGCTGCGGCGGAGGGGATGGCGCGTCTGGCCCAGCAGGGGCGGCGCTCATCGTCCCTGGGCGCCGTGAGCGATCTGGCGCTCCGGCAACCGGTGCTGACCGCAGGTGCCCTGGTCGCCAAGCTTGGGCTGACCCATCAGGGGGCGCTTCTTCTGCTCGATCGTCTGGCTGGGGAAGGGTTGCTCCGCGAGATTACCGGGCGGGCCAGCTTCCGGGCTTTCGCGGTCTGAGGTCGGGAAGGAAATTCTCCAGACCCCTATCTTTTCCTGCCCGTTGCGGGATGCGGGGCAGCCTTCGGCCTGACGTCAGACCTCCGGTTCCTGCGTGGCGCTGTGGCCGTAGATGCGGCCCGGGACATCGGCGGCGTGCAGGGCAGGGTCGCCGCCGCCGGCGCGTTCAAGATGCGATTTCAGGCTTTGCAGGGCGGCCTCGGCACTGAGGCGGGCGGCATCCTCCGGGGTCTCCGGCTCGGTCGGATCGGCCGCCTGTGCCGTGTCGCGCGCCAGATGCAGGATCAGCCGTGTCACGCCCTGGACGCTCTGCACCCGCCATTCCCCGGCCGGCTGGAAGGACCAGCGGATGGTCCCGGCCGCGGCATCGGCTTTCAGGCCGGCGGTCGGCAACGGGGTTTCCTCGCGCCGCAGCTGCGGCAGCCAGACGTTCAGATGGGCCGGGTCCGCCAGATAGGCGAAGACCTCGGCCGCCGGACGAGCAATGGTGATCTGCTGCTCCATGCCCTGGCAACGCTTCGGGCAGGCCGCGGTTTCGAAGCGACGAACCCGGCGGCCCCCGCCGGGAAACCCCTTGCGCCTTCGGGCGTCACCGCCTTCAGCAGCGGGAAGGATGCAGCATGACGGTGCCCCCGGTCGGACCCCAGCCCAGCGTGGTCCTGCCTCGCCTGGCTCGGCAGGGGGCGGGGCTGGCGGCAGGCCTGCGTGCCGTACCCGAAGAGGCCGCCGTGGCCCTGACCTATGGCCGTGCCACGCATGCGGTGATGATGGCCACCCCGGCCGACCTGCCCGATCTTGGCCTCGGCTTCAGCCTGACCGAGGGGCTGATCACTCGTCCCGAGGAGCTGACGGCGCTGGAGGTGGTGCCGCGCCCCGGCGGCATCGAGTTGCGGATGGAACTGGCTGCCCCGCGCGCGGCGGCGCTGTCGCGCCGCCGGCGCCATCTGGCCGGCCCGCTGGGCTGCGGCCTCTGCGGCATCGAGAGCCTGAGCGAGGCGATGCGCGACCTGCCGGCCCTGACCGCCGCGACGCCGCTCCCCGCCGCCGAGATCAGCGCGGCCATGGCGGCGCTCTCGGCCGCGCAGTCATTGCACCGCGAGACCCATGCCGTGCATGCCGCGGGCTTCTGGCGTCCTGGCCAGGGCCTGCTGGCCTTGCGGGAGGATGTCGGCCGCCACAACGCGCTGGACAAGCTGGCCGGGGCGCTGTTGCGGCAAGGCGTGGCGGCGGCCGCAGGCGCGGTGGTGCTGACCAGCCGCGTCTCCGTCGAAATGGTGCAGAAGACGGCGCTGCTCGGCGCGCCGTTGCTGCTGGCCGTTTCGGCACCCACTGCCCTGGCCGTGCGCGCCGCCGAGGGGTGCGGAATCACTCTGGTGGCCCTGGCGCGCGGGGAGGATTTCGAGGTCTTCACGCATCCCGATCGCGTCGTTTAGGCGGGGCGCCTGGAAGCCGGCGCCGGCAGCGCCTATCCTGGCGTGCCTTGCAGCCGCCGGACCTGACTTCTGATGTGCCTTTCCTCCCGTCGCCCGCCTCGTCAGGACTGATGCATGGCGCAGCAGGATCAAGGCGGTTTCACGCAGCAGGAGAAGGAGGGCGGGCGGGTCCTGTTCATCGTGCGGCCGGCCCGCGCGTCGCTTGCCTTCCTGGCGGCGGCGGTACTGTTGGGAGCGCTGTTTGGCCTGCCGGCCGTGGCCGTATTGCTCAACCCGCGGCGCCATGATGCCATCTCGCTCGCCGCCGCCTTCTGCGCCCTGCTGATCCTGGCGGGCGCGGTGGTGGCCTTCCGCCGGGCACGGCAGGGGCGGTCGCCGCGCCGGATCGAGGTGGATGCCACGGGCATCGCCTTGCCGGAGCGGCATGTGCCCTGGTCGGTCGTGCAGGGGCTGCGCGTGGAGCAGCCCACGGCTGACCGCCAGGTCGCCGCCGGCATCTACGGCCTGGCCGCCAATGTGGCGGCACAGCAGCGGGCAGCCGAGGCGCGCCTGCTGCTGGACGGTCCGGAAGGCGGCGCGCCACTGCTGGTGGCCAGCGGGCTGGGCGCCGCCGTGGCGGAACAACTGCGTGCGGCGATACTGCGGCTGAAGCCGTGACAAGGCTGGGGGAATGAATTCCCCCAGGCCCCCATCTTTTTTCTTCGAGTTTCCCGCGCCTGCGGCCCGCGCAGCGCCAAACTGACAAAAGGAAGATGGGGGTTCGGGGGAATTCCTTCCCCCGACCTTCTGACGTCAGAACTCCGCGTCAGTAGGGCATCACCCGTTCCATCAGCTGCTGCCCCCAGCGCGGCCGCTGCAGGTCGCTCGACACGCCGCGCCCGCCATAGGCGATGCGCGCCTCGGCGATCTTCTCCGAGGCGATGCGATTGTTCGGGCGGATATCCTCCGGCCGCACCAGCCCGCGCAATTGCAGCTCGCGCAGCTCGTTGTTGACGCGGATCTCCTGCGAACCGGCGATCTCCAGATTGCCGCTGGGCAGCACTCGCACCACGGTCGCGGCGATCTGCAGGCGGATCTTCTCCGTGCGGCGGATCTTGCCGGTGCCATTGGAGGTGCTGTTGCCCCCCAGTTCCGCCGCCGGATCCAGGTCGCCGCCGAAGGCCTTGCCCAGCACCCCCTGCAGGCCGAACAGGAAAGGCACCTTGAAATCCTGCTCCGCCTTGCGCTCCAGCTCGGTCTTGTTGTCGAACTGCGCGCTGTCGTCGATCTCGATCTCGACGGTCAGCAGGTCGCCCACTGTGCGGGCACGCTGATCGCGGAAAAAGGTGCGGCTGCCCGGTCGCCACAGCGAGCCCGTCATGGTGGGGCCGGTGCCACCTGGCCGCGGCCGCGTCGCCACCTCCATCGGGCTGTCCACCAGCTCCTCGGCGGGAATGCTGCTGATCGCGCCGGGCGCGGAGATCGGCGGCGGCTGCTGGAAATGTCCCCAGCTGTCGCAGCCGGCGAGGCCGAGCAGGAGCACGGTGCCGGCCAGGGCGCGGTGAAGCGCGCGGCGTGGCGGAAGCCTCGGCATGTTCCCGCTCATGGCGCGCCGCGCACCTCGGTGGTGCCCTCAGCCACCACCACGGCGCGGATGGTGCGGTTGCTGCCGGGATTGTGCACCCGGATCTCCTCGCCCATCGCACCGCTCTCCATGGCCCGGCCTTCCATCTCCAGCGTCACGCCGCCGCTCTTCCAGAAGACGCGCACCGTGTCGTTGGAATGCACCGCCAGCGGCTCGCCGACATCGCGGTCGCGCAGCGGCATGCCATTGCGGACGCGGAAGCGCATCTCCTGGCCGACCAGATCCTGCCCGGCCTCGATGAAGGCGTTGTTGTCGCGGCGCGGCGCCATCGCCTCCAGATCCTGCGGCCGCAGGATGTCGCCGCGTTCGAGCGTGCGGGTGGCATGCCAGACCTCCCGCGCCACGACAGGGCCGGCGGCCACGAGCAGCAGAGCCGCGGCCAGGGGGGGAAGAAGGCGAGGGGGAAGAAGGCGCATCGCCGCTCCCCTCAGCGCACGTTGTTGGCGGTCTGCAGCATCTGGTCGGTCGCCTCGATGACCTTCGAGTTCATCTCATAGGCCCGCTGCGCCGCGATCAGCTGGGTGATCTCCTGCACCACATTGACATTGGAGGCCTCCAGATATCCCTGACGAATTTTCGCATAGCCGGGGTCGGAGGCCAGCCCGGCTTCCGGCTGGCCGGAGGCATCGGTCTCCAGGAACTTGTTGCCGCCGATCGCCTCCAGCCCCGCCTCGTTGGGGAACATGTACAGCTCCAGCCGGCCGACATTCTGCTGCTGGCCATTGGCATCGGTGACCAGCACCTCGCCGGCCTGGTTCACCGTCACGTCCTTGGCGTCGGCCGGGACGGTGATGGCGGGATTGACCGGATAGCCCTCGGTGGTGACGAGCTGGCCCTCGGGGGAGAGCTTGAAGCTGCCGTCGCGGGTATAGGACACGGTACCGTCCGGCAGGGTGATGCCGAAATAGCCGCGGCCCTCCAGGGCCAGGTCGTAGCGGTTGCCGGTATCGGTCAGCGAGCCCTGCAGGGTGATGCGGTTGACCGCCGAGTTGCGCACCCCAAGCCCGATCTGCGTGCCCACCGGCAGCACCGTGCCCGCCTCGGAGGAGGCGGAGCCGACGCGCTCGGAGGACTGGTAGATCAGGTCCTGGAACTCCGCCTTGCGGCGGGTGAAGGCGGTGGTCGAGACATTGGCGATGTTGTTCGCGATGATCTCGACATTGGTCTGCTGGGCCTGCATGCCGGTGGCCGCGATGCTCATGGCGCGCATGGTTGTGTGTCCTTCTGAAGCCGCGCGTGGGGTCAGGGGAGGCGGGTCAGTTCGAGCGCCCCAGGGTTTCGATCATTTTCCGCACACGGTCGTCGTCCTCGGCAACGATCCGCTGCATGCTCTCATAGGCCCGCTGGATCAGGGTCAGGTTGGACAGTTCCTGCACGGGCCGCACGGTGGAAGCCTCCAGCGCCCCCTGCTGCAGGCGGATGCCCGGCGCATTGGCGGGCACCGGCTGCACATCGGCGGCCGGGATCTCCAGCAGCCCGTCGCCGCCCTTGCGGATGGCGCGTGGATCGCCGCCGCGGAACAGGCCGATCCGCCCGGCCTGTCCGATCCGCCCCTCCACCATGGCCAGGATGGTGCCGTCGGTGCGGATCTCGATCTTGCCGACCTGCTCCGGCATCAGGATACGGCCGCCGCCCTCGTCGAGCACCGGGCGGCCGCTACTGTCCACCAGGGTATTGTCCGGGGCGATGTGAAGCCGGCCGTCGCGCGTGTAGCCGCGGCCGCCGCCCGGGCGCTCCACGGCGAAATAGGCATTGCCCTCGATCGCCAGGTCGAGCGGGTTGCCGGTGGCCGAGATCGTGCCGGGCTGGGTATCGAGATAGGTGGCGCGGTCCTGCACGAAGGCGACCTCACGCCCCGGCACTTCGAGCCGGCTGACATGGGTCTGGAACAGCGTGCGGTCGCCGCGAAAGCCGGTGGTCGTGGCATTGGCCAGGTTGTTGGCGGTGATGTCGAGCTGCTGGCGCAGCGCCATCTGGCCCGAGAGGCTGACGATGCTGGGGCTGTCCATGTCAGTTCTTCCCTGCTGCCGGCAGCAGCTTCTCGATTTCCCGGCTGCGCGCGATGGCCGAACGCAGGGCCGCCACGCCATTCGCCGGTGCCCCGGCGGGGTCACCGCTCAGCTGCAGCAGCGCCGCCGCGCCGTTCCGCGGCGCCAGCAGCTCGGCCGGCACCGCCGGGCGCTGCCGCGCCAGGGCGGCGGCGCTGGCCAGCCGGGTGGTGGCCTCGGCGCGCACCGCCGGCTCCAGCGCCGGATCGCGCAGCAGATCGGCATAGGCCGTGGCGGCCTCCGGCCAGGCCTTGGCCTGGAACAGCAGCCCGGCGCGCGTCTGGCGGTCTTCCAGTGCCGTCAGGCCGGCCAGCTCGTCGGCTGCCTCCTGCGGCTTGCCCAGCCGTGCCAGCGCGGCACTGGCGGCGCGCTGCACCTCGGAGGAGGGCGGCAGGCCGCGCAGCAGCGCGAGGGCCCGCTGCACGTCGCCCTGGGCGGCGCCCGCCTCGGCGCGGGCCACCAGCAGCGCCGCCTCCGGCTGCTGCCGCATGGCGGGGGTCAACTGCCGGGCGGTGTCCAGCGCCGCATCGGCCAGGTCCTGGTCCAGCATCAGCCGCAGCGCGCCGCGACGGATGTCGTCGCCGCGCTCGCCGGGCGTGGCATAGCCTTCGTACTGCCAGTACAGCGCCAGCCGCTCATCGGGGGGCGGCAGCGTCATGCCCTTGGCGTCCACCAACAGCAGGCGCAGCGCCTGGGCCGCCAGCCGCGCGCCGCGGCTTTCCATGCTGGGCCGCAGCGAGGCCTGGCTGGCGCCGTCAGCCACGGCCAGGGCGCCCGCCAGATCACCGCGTTCCAGCAGGCGCTGCGCGTAGAGGGTGGCGGCCTCCTCGCCCAGCGCATCGAAACGATAGGTGCGGCTGAAATCGAGCAATTGCCGCTCCGCCCGCTGACCTTCGAGGCCGGGGCGGTTGAGGTTCAGGGCCGCCAGCCGGGCGCGCGCCTGCAGCGCCGGCACCCAGCGGCCGGTCTGCGCCGCGTTCTGTAGGTGCAGCATCTCGTCGGCGCGGTTGCCTTCCAGCCGCGCCAGCCGCGCCAGCAGCCAGCTGCGCAGCGCCGTCTGGTCCGGACGCAGGTCGCCGGCGGTGCGGATGGCGCCCACCAGGATGCGCAGCGTCTCGGTATCCTCCTCCACCGCATCCGCCAGGATGCCGACAAAGGCGATGCGCAGATCCTGCGGCACCTCGCGCAGCGCGGTGCGGATGGCGGGGGCCAGGCGCGCCAGCAGGGTGGCCTCGCCGCGCAGGGCGGCGTTCAGGCCGCGCCACAGCGGCAGGTCGGGCCAGGTGCAGTCATCTGCCTCGGCCAGCAGGGGCGAGGCGGGATCGATCGGCTGCCGCGCCAGCAGACGCGCCACATCGCGCGCCCGCTGCAACCGCTCCAGCGTCTCGCCGGCAGGCTGCTCCGCCAGCGGGGTGGAGAGCACGTCCAGCGCCTCGCGGGCCAGCTCGTGCCCGGCATAGAACTCGGCGAGCGCGGCAGTCTCGGCGGCGCCCTGATCGGAATGGGCGAGCGCCACGCGCAGCTTCGCCAACTGCTCCGGGAAGGCTTCCGGGCCGGCCCAGCCCTGCAGGGTGAAGGACGATGCCAGACAGGCCGGCCTGGCCGCTTCCTGGGCGGGGGGCACGAAGCGCGGATTGGGCGCCGGGACGCTGGCGGCGGTGGGCGCGGGCTCGGGCCTAGCCTCGGGCGCCGCAGCCGTGGGCGCCGGTGCGCCGTTCAGCACGGCCAGCCGGCGCACGATGCCCTCGCGCAGCGCCGCCATGTCGTCCGATGCCGCCGTCGCCTTCGGTACCGTGGCTTGCGCCGGCACCGAAGGTTCCGGTGCAGGGGTAGGGGCGGGAACAGCGGCAGGGACAGGTGCGGCCGGCGCCGGAGCGGGCGCGGGCCGGGCCAGATTTGCCGCGGGAGCGGGTGCCGCAGCCGGAGGCTCCGCCGGAGCCGGCCTTGCCGCCGGCGCGGGGCCACGCAGCAGGGCGATGGCCTGCTGCCGGCTCATCAGCCCGAGCTTGACCGCATCGTCCAGCAGGCGCCGCCGCGCCGCGGCAAGCTGTGCTGGGCTATGGACCTCGCGGGGAACATCGCGCGGCGCTTCGCTGGCGGCGGGGCGCAGGTCGACATAGAGCATGCCATCAAAGGCGCCGGCCTCGGCAATGCAGTCGCAGGCGGGATGCAGCCGCAGCACGGTCTCGCCATTCTCCTGCCGCGCCTCGGTGCCGGCCAGCTCGGCGATCCGGCGCATTTCCGAGAAGTCCAGCCGGTAGGGGCCGCGCAACCGCAGCTCCCAGTCCTTGCCAACGCGCTGCAGGGCATAAGCAGGGACGCGGCCCAGATGCAGCACCACGCGGCCCCGATCGGCATGCTGGCCGGTGCGGATGCGCACCGACGGCACAGCCCCAGCCGCAGCCGTCGCGGGGCTTTCCTGGGCATGGCCGGGCAGGGCGAGCAGCGGCGGCAGCGCCAGGCTGGCCAGCAGCAGGGCAGGGCGCATCGGCGTTACTCCCCGCCGCCCTCGCTGGCGCCGTCCGCCTTGGCGCGACCGGCCTCGCGCAGCTGCTCCTCCATCTGGTCGAAGCTGGGCTGCAGTTTGGTGGGTACCACCTGGCGGCCGGCCTCGACGCAGAGCTGCGGCGAAAGATTCTCCAGGTAGCTGGTGATCACCGAGCGGGTGACGTCCAGCATGCGCCGCTCCTCCTCGAAGATCGCCTTGAGCCGCCCGGCCATCGGCCCGACCAGCCCGTAGGAGAGGAAGACGCCGAGGAAGGTGCCGACGAGCGCGGAGCCGATCATGTGGCCGAGGATCTCGGGGCTCTCGCTGATCGCGCCCATCGCCTTGATGACGCCGAGCACGGCGGCGACGATGCCGAGCGCCGGGAAGGCGTCGGCCATGGTCTGGATCGCCTTGGCCGGCTTCAGGTTCTCCGCATGGCGCTTGTCGATGGTGGCTTCCATCATCTCGCCGATGCGGTGCGGGTCCTTGTTGTTCAGCGTGACGGTGCGCAGCGTGTCGCAGATCATCGCGCGCAGCGCGCCATCCTGCATCAGCCGCGGATAGCGGCTGAAGATGGCGGAGCCTTCGGGCTTCTCGATGTGCTTCTCGAGCTTCGCCGCGCCTTCCTTCTGGTGGGTGCGCAGCAGCAGGTAGAGCAGGCAGAGCAGGTCGGAGAAGTCCTTCCGCTGCCAGCTCGAGCCCTTGAACACCTTGCCGAAGGACTTGAGGGTTTTCGCAAGAAGCGCGCCGTCACCGCCGATCAGCAGCGTCATCAGCCCGCTGCCGCCGATCACGAGCAGTTCCGGCCCGAGGGCGCCGAGAATGACGCCCATCTTGCCGCCGGCGATCAGGTAGCCGCCGAAGACGGCAAGGAAGACTCCAAGGATTCCGGCGATCTGGATCATCGATTGGAACGGCCCCGCAGGTTGCGACGGTCGGCGCGGAGGCGGCCGACGCATCGCTCTTATCATTTCGCGGCTTACTGTGCTATGAGCATTTTTCGCAAAAGCGACAGAAAGGCCCGATCATGCCGACCCCCCTTGCCCTTTCGTCCGCCCTGGAGAAGACCGGCCTGGGCGCCGCCCGCCCGAGCACCGAGACGCTGGGCCGCTACAAGGTGGACAGCGCCGTCACCGGCGCGCTGCGCAGTGCCGCGCAGGCCACCGGCGTGGATTTCGAGGTGCTGGCCGCCAAGGCGGCGATGGAGAGCGGCTTCCGCGCCGATGCGCAGGCTTCCACCTCCTCCGCGCGCGGCCTCTTCCAGTTCATCGACCAGACCTGGCTCGGTGTGGTGCAGGAACACGGCGCCGAGCACGGCCTGGCCGACGCGGCGGCGGCGATCACCCGCCAGGGCAGCCGCCTCACCGTCTCCGACCCGGCGATGCGCGCGCGCATCCTGGCGCTGCGCGACGATCCGGAGATCTCCGCCCGGCTCGGCGCCGAGCACCTGAAGGATCTCTCCGATGCCATGGCCACGAATCTCGGCCATCGGCCGGATGCGGCCGAGTTGTATCTCGGCCATTTCCTCGGCCTGCGCGGCGCCTCCGAGCTGCTGCAGAAGGCGGCGGCGGATCCGCAGATGGCGGCCAGCCAGGTCCTGCCCGATGCGGCGCGCGCCAATCCGGCGATCTTCCGCGGCGGGGATGGTGCGCCGCTCTCGGTGAAGCAGGTGCTCGACAAGCTGCGCGAGCGAGTGAACCAGACCTATGCGCAGCTTGGCCTGGACGCACCGAGCGGGCCGGTGACGATCGACCCCAATGCGCTGGCGCAGGCGCCGAAGCCCGGCACACCGATGGCCAGCAACGAGCCTTTCTGGTGGGGCAGCGGCGCGCCCGCGCGGGTGGCACATGCGCCCGAGCAGGCGATGCTCTCCACCCTGCTCGAGGTCTTCACGCGCATGAACAAGGCGGGCGCCCAGCGCGCCGCCGGCGAGGACCCGCGCAGCCTGCCGGCCGGCGTGGTGGCGGCGCTGCGCCAGGGCGGCGACGCGACGGCCGAGGCGCGCAAGGCCTACGGCCTCGGCTGAACCGAGGAGGCGGCCGCCGGCGCCTTCCGTCGGGCGTCAGGCCGCCTGCTCCGCCGGAGGGCAGGGGGCTGCCTGCCCAATGCGGCGCCGCTGCCCCTCGCGCCGCACATCGGCGCCATGCGCATGCCCGGCCGCATAGCACTGGCGCAGCGCGGTCAGCAGGACGTCGGGGAGCGGCATTTCCTGCAGGAGCGGCAGATGCGCCGCGCCGGCAGCGGCGACGTCGCGATGCTGCCCTTCCAGCCCATCCCGCCGGCCCAGGGCCACGGCGCGCCGCAGAAGGGTTTCGGCGAGGCCTTCCCAGTCGACGGTGGAGGAAAGGGGGGCGAAGCCATTGACGGTCATGGGCGGGATTCCGGGGGGCGGCGGCACCATGCCGCCGTTCAGCGGCATAGTGTCTTTTTCGCATTCCTCTCTCAAGTGTTTTTCGCAGAACATTGTAATGCCACGCACCTCTCCCGGGGCCGGCGGCTTCGCACCCTTCACGGTCTAGGACTTCTTCCAGAAGGCCGGAACTCTGCTTGGGCGACCCGCGCATTCGGCCTTTTGACGAAGTGTAAACCTCCAAGAGCATTTGCGAAAAATTTTCGAATTCAGATCATGGTTGCGGCTGTGACAAGTTTTCGCAAAGGCCCTGCCATGCCGCAGCATCCTTTCCTTCCCAGGCCGTTTCCTGCTCTTGCACTGCTGGGCTTGGCCGGCCTGGGCGCCGGCCTGGGCGGGATGCCGCCCCTTCCGGCGCCGGACTGGCAGGGGCTGGCGCCGCTGGCGGCCGGCGCCAGTGCGGCCGCTTGGCTCTGGCTGCGTGATCGGAGCCTGCGGCGTCGCTTTGCCGCGCTGCGCCTGCAGGTGAATCCCCTGCCGCAGGAGGCGCAGACCCTGGACGGGGCGGTTCGCTTCGTCAGCACCGCACCGCTCGCCTGGTGCGCCCGGCGTGGCGAATGGTGCCTGGACTTGGCGCGCACCGATTCTCCCGACCTGCCCTGGCGGCTGGACCTGCGCCGCACCGACCCGCCGGAAGCGCCGCTGCCGCTGGCGCAGGCCGCGACACTGGATGCGGTGCTGACGCTCTCGCGCCGGTTGTTCAGCGGGCATGACCCCCTCCTGCAGGGTGCCGCCGAACTGCTGGAATGCGATCTGGAATTCGTGCTGCCCGCGCCGCAGGGGCGGATCACCGCGCTGGCCGAGGGAGGCTATGCGCTGCATGACGCAGCCGGCAGCCGCGCGCTCTGCGCCAGGGCGGCGGATGCGCTGCTCGGCGAAGCGAGCGGAATTTCCACCGGCAGGGCCTGAGATCTCACGACCAAAAAAGGTCGGGGGAAGGAATTCCCCCGAACCCCTTTCTTCTTTCCATCAGTTCCAGCGCCCCTTCGCCGGGCGCGCTCCAACTCGAAGAAAAAAGATGGGGGGTCGAACGCACTGCGTTCGACAGGAATGCCTTCCCCCAGACTTTTCCTGTCCTCAGGGTGCCGCGCTGCGGAAAGCCTCGCGCCGCCCGGCGATTTCCTGCGTCACCGCCAAGGCCGCTGGCGGCTCCATCGAGGCCAGGATCGGCCCCGCCTGCCGCTCGGGGATCTTCAGCAGGATTACCGCCGCGCGCGGCGCTTCCAGCCGCTCCAGCACCTTCGCGGCCTGCTGCGGCTTCATGTTCACGTAGAGCGCGACCAGCGCGTCGATATCGCCTTCGGCCGCCGTGCTTTCGTGCGCGACCATCTGCTCGATCTCCTGGCGCAGCCGCGTCAGCTCGGCGATCTGCGTGCGCGCCATGCTCTCGGCGGCCTGCAGCCGCGCCTCGCGCGCCTCCAGCTCGCGCTCGCGCTTCTCGATCTCGGACTGCCGGCGCGTCACCTCCATCAGCAACCGGCTTTCACCGGGGCGCTCCTCGCCCAACGGATTGGCGCGCACCGCGCCGGCCAGGACGGGCGAGATGGTGGGCCGGGCCACCACCCCCTCGCGCAGCGGCACGGGCGGCGGCGCCTCGCGCGCCAGCAGCGTGCTGCCGAAGCGGGG
>Ga0180221_1001421_pt1 | contig 15983 bp, 16 predicted proteins | sample eDN5th37CKraftMG_FD_151339 | JGI IMG/M metagenome (GOLD analysis project Ga0180221, IMG submission 151339) | Enriched Miracle-Growth compost microbial communities from Emeryville, California, USA - eDNA 5th pass 37_C Kraft MG (version 2) (version 2) ...
CCTTCGCCGTTGCCTTCGCCGTCGCCTTCCGCGAACGCCACCTCGTCGAGCGTGGCGTAGCGCAGGCCGCGGCCCGGCGCGAGGAACGACACCGCCTCCAGCATGTTGGTCTTGCCGGCGCCATTCGGCCCGGTGAGCACCACCGGGCCGTCGTCGAGCGACACCGCGGCCGCGCGGTAGCTGCGGAAGTTCGTCAGCGTCAGGCGGGTGATGCGGGCGGCAACGGCCACGGCGGCCTATTCGTCCTCGAACGGCAGGCCGATGTAGTTCTCGACCACCGTGGTCTGCGCCGCGCGGGACGTGGCGAGGTAGTCGAGCTCGGCGAGCTGGATCTGGCGCTCGAACGGCGTGTGCTCGGGAAAGCGGTGCAGCGTCGCGGTCATGTACATGGAGAACCGCACCGTCTTCCAGACGCGGCGCAGGCAGACCTGCGAGTAGCGGTCGAGCCGCTCCGTCGCGCCGGTGCGGTAGAACTCGACGATGGCGCGGGAGAGCACGCGCACGTCGGCGACCGCGAGGTTCAATCCCTTGGCGCCGGTCGGCGGCACGATGTGCGCGGCGTCGCCGGCGAGAAAGAGCCGGCCGTACTGCATCGGCGAGGCGACGAAGGAATGCAGCGGCGCGACGTTCTTCTGGAAAATCTCGCCCTCGACGATCTCGCCCCGCGCGGTGTCGTCCATGCGCCTGTGCAGCTCGTCCCAGAACCGCGCGTCGGACCAGTCGTCCGGGTTCTCGTCCACCGCCACCTGGAGATAGTGCCGCGACACTTTGGGCGAGCGGCGGCTGCACAGGGCGAAGCCGCGCTCGTTGTTGGAATAGGTCATCTCCTTGATCGGCGGCGAGTGCGACAGGACGCCGAGCCAGGCGAAGGAATAGATGCGCTCGTATTCGGTGAGCACGCCGGCGGGGATCGCCGCGCGGCTGACGCCGTGGAAGCCGTCGCAGCCGGCGACGACGTCGCACTCCAGCGTCTGCTCGCTGCCCTGGTGGCGGAAGCGGATCGCGGGCTTGGCGGTGCCGATGCCCTCGATCGCCAGCGCCTCGGCCTCGAACATGAGCGGCGCGCCCTGCGCGAGCCGCGCCGCGATCAGGTCCTTCACCACCTCCTGCTGGGCGTAGATGGTGACGTGGCGCCCGGCGCCGAGGCTCGCGAAGTCCATGTGGATCAGCCGGCCCGAGAAGCGGACGTCGAGCGCGAGGTCCGACATCGCCTCGCGCTCCATGCGCGCGTGAAGGCCGAGCTCGCGCATCACGTCCACGGTGCCGGATTCGAGCACGCCGGCGCGCACCCGATCCTCCACGTAGGCGCGGCTGCGGCTCTCCAGCACCACGCTGTCGATGCCGGCGCGGGCGAGCAGGTGCGCGAGGAAGAGGCCGGCCGGACCGGCCCCGATGATCCCGACCTGTGTTCTCATGGGACGCTCAATGCCCCGGCAGGACGAGGAATTTCGGCGACGCCGGCAGCGTGTCGCGCGACAGCACCACCGAGGGCGTATCGTGGAACTCGACCGGATACTTGTCGCGCACGCGCGCGAGGAAGCGGTCGAGCGTGCTGCGGCTGAAATAGTGCATCGGGATCATCAGCGGCGCCTTGATGGATTCGAGCACTTCTACCATGCCTTCGAGGTCGAGGGTGAAGGCCCCGTCCACCGGCATCAGCACCACGTCCACGTGGCCCATGTCGTCGAGCTGCCGCTGGGTCAGGGTGTGGTGCAGGTGGCCGAGGTGGGCGATGCACAGGCTGCCGATCTCGAAGATGAAGATCGAGTTGCCGTTGGGGATGGTGCCGCCGCTCCAGTCGCGGATGTTGGTGGAGACGCTGCGCACCCGCACGTCCTTGTAGGTCACGTCCCAGTTGGCCGGGCCGCCGTCGTCGCGCCAGCCGCGCAGCACGGACCTGATCGCCGGGTCGGGGTGGTCGGTGTAGTGCGTCAGATGGGCGTGATTCATGGTGGCGATGTCGGGCACGACCGGCGGACGCACGAAGTCGTTGTAGTCGGTGGCGATCCGCACCAGTTGCGGGCTCTCGATCAGGAAGGTGGCGTGGCCGACGAAGGTGAGGCGCACCTGGTCGTCGCCGAGCGCGGCGAGCCGCAGCGCCGCCGGCGCCGGGCGCGGCCTCTCCTCCCGCGCCACCGGGCCGGAGCAGGATGCGGCCTTCATCTCCGGCCGGGGCGCGTCCGCGGGCGCCTGCGCGGGAAGCGGAGCGGCCCGCAGCGCCGCGACCAGCAGGATGGCGAGGCACGCGATGCGGTTCATGCTCGGCCTCACGTCATGGCGTCGAGCTCGTCGTCGCCGAGGTGGCCCGGCACGATGGCGACCGGGATCGGATAGGCGCCCGCGTTCCTGCCGAGCATCGCGACCAGCGGACCCGGCCCCTCCTTGCCGGTGCCGGCGGCGAGCACCAGGAGCGCGATGTCCTCGTCCTCCTCGATCAGCTTGAGGATCTGCTCGTTGACGTCGCCCTCGCGGATCACCTGCTCCGGCATCGCCCCGCCGATGGCGCGGGCGCGCGCCGCGGCCTGGGCGAGCACGGTGCGCGCCTCCTCCTGCGCCTCCTGGCGCATCAGGTCGGCGACGCCGAGCCATTGCTGGTTGCGGTCCTCGGTGTCGAGGACGCGGCACATCACCACCTGGCCGCCGATGCGGGCGCAGCGCCGGCTGGCGAAATAGATGGCGCGGTCGCATTCCGGCGTGTCGTCAACGACGACGAGGAACTTCGGCCTGTGGCCGGCCTCGTAGCTGCGGCGTCGGTTGCCCATGGCGCGCCATGCTGCCACGGCGCGCGGTTTGCGGACAAGCGCGCGGCTATTTTTTCCGCACCAGGCCGACGATGTCCTTGACCGCGTTCATCGTTTCGCTGGCGATGACGCGCGCGCGGTCGGAGCCGTCGGCGAGCACCGCATCGATGTAGCCGGGGTCCTGCGTCAGCCGCTTCATCTCCGCGCCGATGGGGCCGAGCTTGGCGACCGAGAGATCGACCAGCGCGTTCTTAAAGGTCGAGAACTGCCCGCCGCCGAACTCGCCCAGGACCTCGGCCTTGGCCTTGCCGGAGAGCGCCGCGTAGATGCCGACGAGGTTGTCGGCCTCCGGGCGCTGCGCCAGCTCCTTCTCGTCGTGCGGCAGCGGATGCGGGTCGGTCTTGGCCTTGCGGATCTTCTGCGCGATGGCGTCGGCGTCGTCGGTGAGGTTGATGCGCGACTGGTCGGAGGGATCGGACTTCGACATCTTCTTGGTGCCGTCGCGCAGCGACATCACCCGCGTCGCCGGCCCCTGGATCAGCGGCTCCGGCAGCGGGAAGAACGCCTCGCCGAGGCCGTTGGCGGCGATCGAGTCGCGGTAGTCGTTGTTGAACTTCTGCGCGATGTCGCGGGCGAGTTCCACGTGCTGCTTCTGGTCCTCGCCGACCGGCACGTGGGTCGCGCGATAGACCAGGATGTCCGCCGCCATCAGGTTCGGATAGGCGTAGAGCCCGACCGAGACGTTCTCGCGATCCTTGCCCGCCTTCTCCTTGAACTGGGTCATGCGGTTGAGCCAGCCGAGCCGCGCGACGCAGTTGAACACCCAGGCGAGCTCGGCGTGGCCGGATACCTGGCTCTGGTTGAAGACGATGTGCTGCTTCGGGTCGATGCCGCAGGCGATGAAGGCCGCGGTGACCTCGCGCGTCGCCTTCACGAGCTCGGCCGGCTCCTGCCACACCGTGATGGCGTGCAGATCGACGACGCAGTAGATGCACGCGTTGGTCTTCTGCAGCTCGACGAACTTGACGATGGCGCCGAGATAGTTGCCGAGGTGCAGGTTCCCGGTCGGCTGGACGCCGGAGAACACCAGGGGTTTGAACGACATGGCCTTGCCTTCCCGAATTGGCGCGCTCAATGCCACTGTTTGGCGGCGGCGTAAAGGTCGCGCGGGCTGACCACGCGCAGCGCGGCGAGGCTCGCGGCGTAGAGCGCGGCGCCGAGCGGAACCAGCAGCACCACGACGAGGAGCCGGGGCGCGGCGCCGAGCGCGTGCATGGCGGCGAGGAGGCCGAGGCTCATGACCGCGGCCGCCGCGACGATGCGCAGCGCGCGCGGCCGCGCGCGGAGCCGGCCGCGGCGCGCGAGCGCGAGCGCGAGCGCGCCGACCCAGCCGGCCATGGCGATGGCGGCGGCGACGCCGACGTGGCCGTAGCGCGGGAACAGGGCGAGCGCGGCGACGACGCTGGCGGCGAGGCCGAGCGCGGCGGTGAGCATGGGCGTGCGCGTGTCCTCGTTCGCGAAGGACACCGCGGCCAGCACCTTCTCCAGCGCGTGGCCCGGCAGGCCGAAGGCGATGGCGGCGATGGCGGCGGCGACCGCGGCGGTGTCGGCCGGCGTGAACGCGCCGCGCTCGAACAGCACGCCGGCGATGGGCCGCGCGAGCAAAGCAAGCCCGCAGGCCGCGGGCAGCGCGAGGCCGAGCGCGACCTCGACGGCATGGGTCTGCGCGGCGGCGACCGCCTTGTCGTCGCCGGCGTGGGCGGCGCGCGCGAGGCGCGGCGCGAGCACCGAGGCGACCGCGCCGGAGACGACGCCGAGCGGCAGCTCGTAGAGCCGGCAGGCGTAGTAGAGCCACGACACCGCGGTCACCGACGGCGACGCGACGATGGTGCCGGCGATCAACGCAAGCTGCGGGATGCCGCCCGCCACCAGCGCGGGCACGGCGCGCGCGTAGAAGCGCCGCACGTCGTCCGACAGCGCGAAGCGCGCGCGCCGCGGCGGCCGCGGCAGCCGGCGCAGCGCCGCCAGGATCAGCGCAAGCTGCACCACGCCGGCGACGGCGAACGAGGCCGCGAGGATGCCGGCCGAGAGCCGGCTCGCGCCGGTGCCGAGGGCGAGGACGACGAGCGCAGCCGCGACCAGCACCACGTTGAACGCGACGATGCCGGCGGAGGCCGCGGCGACGCGGCCCTCGGCGTTGAGGATCGCGACCGCGACCGCCGCGATGCCGGCGAACGCGACGTAGGCCATGGCGAGCCGCAGGAACAGCACGGCGTCCGCGAACCGCTCCGTGCCCGCGCCGAAGCCCGGCGCGACGAGATGGATCGCGGCGGGCGCGAACGCGATGCCGAGAAGCGCGAAGCCGCCGAGCGCGACGAGCGTGACGCCGAAGATCCGCTCCGCGAAGCTCCGCCCGTCGCCGCGCCGCCGCAGCCACAGCGGCACCAGCGCGCCGTTGAGCGCGCCGTCGGCGAGCAGGCGACGGAACAGGTTCGGCACCTGCAGCGCCGCGACATAGGCGTCCGCCAGCGGCCCCGCGCCGAGCGCCGCCGCCACGCCCATGTCGCGGACGAGCGCGAGCACGCGCGAGGCGAGCGTCGCCGATCCCACCGTGCCGAGGTCGCGGGCGAGGGACATGGGTGGGCAGTTCTCCGATGCGCGTGGGACGGGCGGCGAGTTGCGCGGCGGGGCTCCGCCGCTATAGTGCGCGCGCTTTTCAACCCTCCCGGCGAAAGACAATCATGGCAGACACCCTTTACGACGTCATCGGCATCGGCAACGCCATCGTGGACGTGATCGCGCAGGCGGACGATGCCTTCCTGGCCAAGGAGAACATGGCCAAGGGCGGCATGGCCCTGATCGACGAGCCGCGGGCGCAGCAGATCTACCGGGACATGGGGCCGGGCACGGAAAGCTCCGGCGGATCGGCGGCGAACACCATCGTCGGGCTCGCCTCCTTCGGCGCCAGGGTGGCCTTCATCGGCAAGGTGAAGGACGACCCCGTCGGCGCCGTGTTCCGCCACGACATCCGCGCCGCGGGCGTCCATTTCGACACGCCGCCGGCGAAGGACGGACCCTCGACCGCGTGCTGCTACGTGCTGGTGACGCCGGACGGCGAGCGCACCATGAACACCTATCTCGGCGCGGCGCAGAACCTGTCGCCCGCCGACATCGACCCCAAGCTGATCGCGAGCGGCGCCGTCACCTATCTCGAAGGCTACCTGTGGGACCCGAAGGACGCCAAGGACGCCTTCGTCGCCGCCGCGAAATATGCCCACGAGGCGGGCCGCAAGGTGGCGCTCACCCTGTCCGACGCGTTCTGCGTCGGCCGCTATCGCGACGAGTTCCTCGGCCTGATGCGCAAGGGAACCGTGGACATCATCTTCGCCAACGAGGGCGAACTCGCGAGCCTCTACCAGACCGACGATTTCGACAAAGGCATCGCGCAGCTTCGCAAGGACGTGAAGCTCGCGGCGGTGACGCGCAGCGAGAAGGGCTGCGTGGTGGTCGAGGGCGACGCGACCGTGGCGGTGCCGGCGGCGCCGATCCAGAAGCTGGTCGATACCACGGGCGCGGGCGACCTGTTCGCGGCGGGCTTCCTGTTCGGGCTCGCGCGCGGCGCGGACCACAAGGTGAGCGGCGCGCTGGGCTGCCTCGCCGCGGCCGAGGTGATCCAGCACATCGGCGCGCGGCCGCAGGTCTCGCTCAAGGAGCTCGCGGCCTCGCGCGGCCTCAAGGTCTAGCCCAAGACGTAAGCGCTTCCGACGAAGAACCCGCGCGGCCGCCCGGCACGGCTCGCGCGGTAACGCTTTGGTAAGCAAACATGGTTACCGATTGGTGAATCCATACCGATCGGGAGACCGCCATGGACGCGAGCCAGAAACCGGGCGACGGGCCGGACGCCGGAAAGATCAACGGCGAGACCAACGCCGCCGACGCCGGGGCGTCCGACGCCACGCCGCGCGTCGAGTCGCCGTCGCTGGTGCCGGGCCAGAGCGAGCCGGCGGAGGCCGAGCCGGTCCGCGCCGCCGAGCCGCCGCGGCCCAACCCGACCTCGATCATCATCGCCGCGCGCGGCGAGCGCCGCGACCGGGCCGAGCCGGACGCCCCGCAGCCGCGTCGCGCGGTCCCGCGCCTGGCCGCGGCGGCGGTGCTGCTGCTGGCGGTCTGCCTCGGCGCGGCGGGCACCCTCGGCCTGCAGCGCGCGCTCGACGACGACGGCCCGGCGACCACCGGCTCGGTGGACGAGACTCAGGCGCTGCGGCAGACGGTGGCCCGCATCAACGCCGACCTCGCCGCGCTCAAGAGCGGCGCGGACGCCTCGACCAAGTCCATCAGCGCGCAGCTCGCCAGGCTCACCGAGCGCATCGACCGCGCCGAGCGCGCCCAGGCCGAGCCCGCGGCCAGGATCGCCAAGATGGCCGACGCCATCGACCGGCTGGAGAAGCGCCTGCCCGCGCCCGCCGCGGCGCCGGCGGCCTCGCCCGTCGCCGCGCCGCGCAGCGCCGGCGCCGACGTCACCGGCTCGATCCCCTCGCCTCCTCCCGCTCCCGCGGCCAAGGCCCCGCCGCCTCCGCCGCCGGTGCTCCCCGGCTGGGCGGTGCGCGACGTCTATGGCGATACCGCGCTGCTGGAAGGCCGCTTCGGGCTTCTGGAGGTCGCGCCCGGCGACCCGCTGCCCGGGGGCGGCCGGGTCGAGGCGATCCGCCGCGACCGCGGCCACTGGGTGGTAGTGACGAGCCGCGGCCTGATCGTGGCGCGCTAAGGCCCATCCGGGGTCATCCAGGCCCGGTTGACCCGCCTTCGCGAAAGAACCATGTATCGGGAGCGCCGCGCGGGCCTTGAACCCATGCCGGCAGGGAGCCCCCGATGTTCATCCAGACCGAAGCGACACCCAACCCCGCGACCCTGAAATTCCTGCCCGGCCGGCCGGTGATGGCCGAGGGCGTGCTCGACATCCCGAGCGCGGCGCAGGCGGCGAAATCGCCGCTCGCCGAGAAGCTGTTCGCGATCCCCGGCGTCGCCGGCGTGTTCTACGGGTCCGACTTCATCACCGTCACCAAGAGCGCGGGCGAGTGGCCGCAGCTCAAGCCGGCGATCCTCGGCGCCATCATGGAGCACTACCTGTCCGGCGCGCCGCTGATCGCGAGCGAGGCGGGCGAGGCGGAGGACGCCGACGAGTTCTTCGACGAGAAGGACGCGGAGACGGTCGCCGCCATCAAGGACCTGATCGAGACCCGCGTGCGCCCGGCGGTCGCCAACGACGGCGGCGACATCACCTTCCGCGGCTTCAAGGACGGCGTCGTCTATCTCAACATGCAGGGCTCGTGCTCGGGCTGCCCCTCGTCCACCGCGACGCTCCAGCACGGCATCCAGAACCTGCTGCGCCACTTCGTGCCCGACGTGGTCGAAGTGAGACCGGTTTAGCTGGCGCGTGACCTGATCCGAAAAGCCTGCGGCTTTTCGGGGTCATGCACGGACAGGCTTCGACCTCCTCCATGCGCGTCCTCGCCATCGACACCGCCATGGCCGCCTGCGCGGCGGCCGTGTTCGATTCCGAGGCCGGCATCGTCGCGGCGCGGTCGCTGCCGATGACGCGCGGCCACGCCGAGGCGCTGCTGCCGCTCGTCGCGCAGGTGATGGAGGAGGCGCGCGCCGCGTTTGCGACGCTCGACCGCATCGCCGTCACCGTCGGACCCGGCAGCTTCACCGGCCTGCGCGTCGGCGTCGCCGCGGCGCGCGGCCTCGCGCTCGCCGCCGGCCGGCCCGCGGTGGGCGTCTCGACGCTCGCCGCGCTGGCCGCGCCCCATCCCGAGGGCCTGGTGCTGGCCGCGATCGACGCCCGCAACGACCTCGCCTACATGCAGGCGTTCGACGACGGCGTCGCGCTCGGCCCGCCGCGGCTCGCGCCCCTCGCCGAGGCGGACACGCTGCTGCCGCGGGTCCGCGTCACCATCGTCGGCTCGGCGGCCGAGCGGCTCGCGCGGCCCGCGGCCGTCGTCAGGGCCGCCGCCGCGCCGGACATCGCCTGGGTCGCGCGGCTTGGCGTGACGGCCGACGCGGGCGCGCCGGTGAAGCCGCTCTATCTCGGCGCGCCGAGCGCCAGGCCGCAGCCCATCGGACACCTGCTGCAACGATGATCCGGCGATGACGATGTGGCTCGACCGCCTGCTGGGCCGCGCGCCGGCGCTGTCGGACGCCGGCCCGCGCGACGCCGCGCGCTTCGCGCCGCTGCACGCCGCGTCGTTCCGGCGCGGCTGGTCGGAGGACGAGTTCGCCCGCCTGCTCGCAGATCGCGCCGTGGTCGCCCACCGCGCGCTGCGCGGCGAGGCGGTCGCGGGATTCATCCTGTCGCGGCTCGCCGCCGGCGAGGCCGAAATCCTCTCGGTCGCGGTAGCCGCCGCCGAGCGCGGCCGCGGCCTTGCGGGGCGGCTGCTCGATCTCCATCTGCGGCGTCTGGCCGGGCTCGGCTGCCGCGCGGTGTTCCTGGAAGTGGACGAGGACAACGCGCCGGCGCGCCGGCTCTACGCGCGGGCCGGATTCCGCGGCGTGGGGCGGCGCGCCGCCTATTACCGCAAGGGCGAGACCGCCAGCGCCGCGCTGGTGCTGCGCCGCGACCTTGCCTGAAAACGCCATGGTGGTGTTATACGGCCCGCCCTATAATGCGAAGGAACGCCAACGGACCGATCGTGCCTGACGGAAAGCAAAGCCCTATCGAAGCGCAATGCGCCGCCCGCGGCATGCGCATGACCGAGCAGCGCCGCGTCATCGCCCGCGTGCTGGCCGGCGCCGACGACCACCCCGACGTCGAGGAGCTGCACCGGCGCTGCGCCGCCATCGACCCGCGCATCTCGATTTCGACGGTCTACCGCACGGTCAACCTGTTCGAGGATTCCGGCATCATCGAGCGCCACGACTTCCGCCAGGGCCGCGCGCGCTACGAGCAGATGCGCGAGGGCCACCACGACCACCTCATCAACCTGCGCACCGGCGAGGTGATCGAGTTCCAGTCCGAGGAGATCGAGCGGCTGCAGGCGGAGATCGCGCGCAAGCTCGGCTTCAGGCTGGTCGATCACCGGCTCGACCTCTACGCCGTGCCGCTGGACGACAAGGGCAAGAGCTGATGCGGCTCGTGCTGGTCGTGCCGGCGATCCTGCTGGTCACGGCCGCGCTCATCCCCGTGCAGTGGATCGCGGTCAGGCTCGGCCTGCCGCTGCGGCGGAAAATTCCGACCGTCTACCATCGCCTGATGTGCCGGCTCGTGGGCGTGCGGCTCACCGTGATCGGCCGCGCTCACGACGCGAGGCCGCTGATGATCGTGGCGAACCACGTCTCCTGGCTCGACATCTCGGTCATCACCGCGGTGGCGCCGGTGGTGTTCGTCGCCAAGGCCGAGGTCGCGGGCTGGCCGCTGTTCGGCCTCCTCGCCAGGCTCCAGCGCAGCGTGTTCGTCGATCGCCGCCGCCGCCAGCAGACCGGCGCGGTCAACGCCGCGATCGCGCAGCGGCTGTCGGACGGCGACCCGGTGGTGCTGTTCGGCGAGGGCACCTCGGGCGACGGCAACCGCGTGCTGCCGTTCCGCACCGCGCTGATCGGCGCGGCGCGCGAGGCGCTCGGCGCGGGACAGGCCTGGCTGCAGCCGCTGTCGCTCGCCTACACCGGGCTGCTCGGCCTGCCGCTCGGACGCCAGCACCGGCCGCGGGTCGCCTGGTACGGCGATTTCGAGATGCTGCCGCACCTCGTCGGCATCCTCAAAAGCGGCGGCGTCGACGTCACCGTGACCTGGGGCGAGGCGGTCGCCGTCGACGCGGGGGCCGACCGCAAGGCGGCGGCGCGCCGGCTGGAGGACAGCGTGCGGCGAACGACCGCGCTCGCCCTGCGCGGCCGGGCGGCGCAACCCGCTGGCGCGCAACGGGAAAGCGCCGCCGCCCCGCCGTGAGCCGCCGTCATTTCCTTTTCAGACAAAAGGGGCTATGGATGGGGCAGCATGGCAACGCCGCGGTTTGATATTTATATAAGCGGCATCAAAGACTTATTGGTATCCTGACACGTTGGTATCCTGACACGAATGGCCGGCGCCCCCGCAACACCCGTTCCCGCCCGTTCCGGCACGCGCAAAGTCTACGTCAAATCCTACGGCTGCCAGATGAACGCCTATGACGCGCAGCGCATGGCGGACACGCTGGCGGCCGAAGGCTATGCGGAGGCCGCCGCGCCCGAGGACGCCGACCTCGTCATCCTCAACACCTGCAACATCCGCGAGAAGGCGACCGAGAAGGTCTATTCCGAGCTCGGCCGGCTGCGCGTCATGAAGGCGGAGGCCGCGCGCGCGGGCCGCAGCCTCACCGTGGCGGTCGCCGGCTGCGTGGCGCAGGCCGAGGGCGCGGAGATCGTGCGCCGCGCGCCGAGCGTCGATCTCGTGGTCGGATCGCAGAACTATCACCGCCTGCCGGCGCTGCTGGCGCGCGCGAAAGACGGCGCGGTGGTCGATACCGAGTTTCCCGCCGAGGACCGCTTCGACCGCCTCGCCCCGGTGCGCGCCCGCGGCGTCTCGGCGTTCCTCACCGTGCAGGAAGGCTGCGACAAGTTCTGCACCTTCTGCGTCGTGCCCTACACGCGCGGCGCGGAGCTCTCGCGGCCGGCGGCGAAGATCGTCGCCGAGGCGGCGGCGCTGGTCGCCGGCGGCGCGCGCGAGATCGTGCTGCTCGGCCAGAACGTCAACGCCTATCACGGCGACGGGCCCGACGGCCGCGCCTGGACGCTCGGCCGCCTCCTGGAGCGGCTGGCCGCAATCCCCGGCCTCGCGCGCCTGCGCTACACCACGAGCCATCCGCGCGACGTGGACGACAGCCTGCTCGCGGCGCATCGCGACCTCGACTGCCTGATGCCGCAACTGCACCTGCCGGTGCAGTCGGGCGCCGACCGCATCCTCGCCGCCATGAACCGCAAGCACACCCGCGCGGACTATCTCAAGATCGTCGGGAAGCTGCGCGCGGCGCGGCCCGACATGGCCTTCACCTCGGACTTCATCGTCGGCTTTCCCGGCGAGACCGAAGCGGAGTTCCGCGACACGCTCGCCCTGGTCGACGAGGTCGGGTTCTGCGACTCGTTCTCCTTCAAGTATTCGCCGCGCCCCGGCACGCCCGCCGCCGAGCGCGGCGATCAGCTTTCCGAAGCGGAAAAGAGCGAACGCCTGGCGCGGCTCCAGCAGGCGATCGTGCGCCACCAGAAGGCGTTCAACGCAAGCTGCGTGGGGCGGACGCTTCCCGTGCTGTTCGACAAGCCGGGCCGCCATCCGGGCCAGACCGTGGGCCGCTCGCCCTATCTCCAGCCGGTGCACGTGACCTCGCCGCTGGCGCGCATCGGCGCGGTCATGGACGTCGTCATCACGGAAACGAGCGGCAACGGCCTGTTCGGAACCATGGCAATGACTAACGCGAGCCCCGAGCGAATCCTGGAAACCCAGACGACCTGAATGCGCCAGCGCGGACCCGGCAAGGACCTTCCCGTCGCCCCCATCGAAGACACGACGCAAATCCTGCTCGCCTTCGACGACAACCGCCACGCCTCGGTGCTGTTCGGCCAATACGGCCAGAACCTCGCGCTGATCGAGCGCCGGCTCGGCGTCACCGCCGAGCAGCGCGGCAACCACGTCACCATCGAGGGCTCGCGAGGCGCCTGCGAGCAGGCGCGCCGCGTGCTCGACCAGCTCTACGAGCAGATCAGGAACGGCCGCGACCTCGCGCAGGGCGACGTGGAAGGCGCGATCCGGCAGGCCATCGCGCAGGGCTCGCTGTTCGACTTCGATGAAGGGAGCGCGCGGCCGAACTTCGAGGAGCTGAACCTGCGCAAGCGCCCGGTGCGCGCGCGCACCGCGGCGCAGGACGCCTACATCCGCGCGCTCAAGCGCAACGCGCTGGTGTTCGGCACCGGCCCGGCCGGCACCGGCAAGACCTGGCTCGCGGTCGCCTATGCGATCATGCTGTTCGAGCGCAAGGAGGTGGATCGCATCGTGCTGTCGCGGCCCGCGGTCGAGGCCGGCGAGCGGCTCGGCTTCCTGCCCGGCGACCTGCGCGAGAAGGTCGATCCGTACCTGCGGCCGATCTATGACGCGCTCGGCGACCTGATGGACTCGCGCATCGTCGAGCGCGCGCTGCAGACCGGCGAGATCGAGATCGCGCCGCTCGCCTTCATGCGCGGGCGCACGCTGTCGAACGCCGCGGTGATCCTCGACGAGGCGCAGAACACCACGTCCATGCAGATGAAGATGTTCCTGACCAGGCTCGGCGAGAACAGCCGCATGATCGTCACCGGCGACCCGAGCCAGGTCGACCTGCCGCCGGGCCAGACCTCGGGGCTCGCGGAAGCCGTGCGTCTCCTGGAGGACGTCAAGGGCATCGGCTTCGCGCAGTTCTCCGCGCAGGACGTGATCCGCCACGAGCTCGTGACGCGCATCGTCGACGCCTACGACAAGGCCAGCCCGCGTCGGCTGGACGAGAGGTCATGAGCGGGCCCGCGATCGACATCAGCGTCGAGGCGCCGCAATGGGACGCCGCGGCGAGCGAGGCCGTGGTGCGCCGCGCGGTCGAAGCGGCGGCGACGCCGGAGACCGATGGTGCCGAGCTTTCCGTCGTGCTCACCGACGACGAGACGATCCGCGCGCTCAACGCGCAATGGCGCAAGCTCGACAAGCCGACCAACGTGCTGTCGTTTCCCTCCGCCGACGGCGAGGTGCTGCTCGGCGACATCGTCATCGCCTACGAGACGACGCGGCGCGAGGCGGCCGAGGAAGGCAAGCCGTTCGAGCACCACCTCAGCCACCTGGTGGTCCATGGCTTTCTCCACCTTTTGGGCTACGATCACGAATCGGACGCCGACGCCGAGGAGATGGAGGGGCTTGAGCGCGCCATTCTGGCGAAGCTCGGCATTCCCGATCCCTATATGATGCGCGATTGAGGCCAGACGCCAGCACCGCCATGCCAGAGTCCGATCCGTCGAATCGCGGCAACGAACCGGCGCGCAACCTGCCGATCCCGGTGCCGCAGCCGCGCGAGGTGGCGCGCAACGGCGACACCTGGCTCGGCCGCGTGATGCGCAGCCTGTTCGGCTGGAAGGCGGGCTCGATCCGCGCCGACCTCGAGACCGTGCTCAGCGCCGACACCTCGGGCGTCACCGGCTTCTCGCCGGCCGAGAGCCGGATGCTGCGCAACATCCTCAATCTGCGCGAGCGCCGCGTCGACGACGTGATGCTGCCGCGCGCCGACATCGTCGCCGTGCAGCAGGACATCACCGTGGGCGAGCTGGTGAAGGTGTTCGAGTCGGCCGGCCATTCGCGGCTCATCGTCTACGGCGAGACGCTCGACGATCCGGTCGGCCTCGTCCACATCCGCGACCTCGTCGCCTTCATGGCGCGCCGCGCGGTGCTGCCGCCGAAGACGGCGAAGCGCCGCAAGAACGCGCCCGCCGGCCTCGACCTCAAGGCGGTCGATCTCTCCCAGCCGCTCTCCGCGGTCGGCATCACGCGGCCGCCGCTCTACGTGCCGCCGTCGATGCCGGCCATCGACCTCCTCGCCAAGATGCAGGCGACGCGCACCCATCTCGCGCTCGTCATCGACGAATACGGCGGCACCGACGGCCTCGTCTCCATCGAGGACATCGTCGAGCAGATCGTCGGCGACATCGAGGACGAGCACGACGAGGGCAGCATCCACACCGTCGTGCGCCAGCAGGACGGCTCGTTTCTCGCCGACGGCCGCGCCGGCCTCGAGGAGGTCGCGACCGCCATCGGCCCGGAGTTCGAGATCGGCGAGGCGGGCGAGGAGGTCGAGACCATCGGCGGCCTCGTGGTCACCCGCGTCGGCCGCGTGCCGGTGCGCGGCGAGCTGGTGCCGGGGCCGAACGGCTACGAGTTCGAGGTGCTCGACGCCGATCCGCGGCGCATCAAGAAGATCCGCATCTACCGCCGCGCGCGGCCGCGCCCGCTCCGGCCGCGCGAGGCTGCGGCCTCTCCGCCGCCGGCCGAGCCCCGCGCCGACGCGCCCGTACAAGGCACGCCCGCGCAAGAGACGCCCGCGCCGGATACGCCGGCGCAGGACGCGCCGCCCGCCGCGCCGCCGGCGCGCGACGGCGAAGCCTGATGCTCTCCCGCCTCGCCCATCCGGTGGTGCTGGCCTGGGGCTGGCGGCGCGCCGTCATCGCCTTCCTCGCCGGCGCCTTGGGCGTGCTCGCCCTGGAGCCGTTCGGCTTCTGGCCCGCGATGTTGGTCTCCTTCACGGTCCTGGCGTGGCTGATCGACGGCGCCGCCTCGGGCCGCTGGCGCGGCTCGCTCGCCGGGGCGGCCATCGGCTGGTGCTTCGGCTTCGGCTATTTCCTCGCCGGCTTCTACTGGGTCGGCTACGCCTTCCTGGTCGATGCCAAGACCTTCGGCTGGCTGCTGCCGGTCGCCGTGTGCGGGCTGCCGGCCTACACCGCGCTCTACACCGCGTTCGGCGTCGCGCTGGCGCGGCTTCTTTGGACGCCGGGGCCGCAGCGCATCCTCACGCTCGCGGCGACGCTGACGCTGTCCGAATGGCTGCGCGGCCACCTGCTCACCGGCTTTCCCTGGAACGCGTTCGGCTATGGCCTGACGAGCCCGCTGGCCCTGGCGCAGGCGGCCTCGCTCACCGGGCTGTGGGGCCTCACCTTCATCGCGGTCGCGGTGTTCGCGAGCCCGGCGACGCTCGCCGACGAGCGCAAGGCCTCGGCGCGGCCGTGGCTCGCGCCGGCTCTCGCGGGGCTGGTGCTCGTCGCGCTCGCCGGCTATGGCGAGGTGCGGCTCCACCGCACGCCGCAGACGTTCGTGAACAACGTCAAGCTGCGCATCATGCAGCCGAACCTGCAGCAGGACGAGAAGTTCAACTACAACGCCCGCGCCAGCGTGATGGAGCGCTACCTCGCGCTGTCGGACCGCGCCACCGGCCCGCAGAACACCGGCGTCGCCGATGTCACCGACCTGATCTGGCCGGAATCGGCGTTCCCATTCTTCCTGTCGCGCGAGCCGGAGGCGATGGCGCAGATCGCGAACCTGCTGCCGCCCGGCACGCTGCTCATCACCGGCGCGGCGCGGCCCGGCGAGCCCGACGCCGACGGCCACATCCGGCGCGCCTACAACTCGGTCTACGTGATCGACCACGACGGCACCATCCTGTCGATCTACGACAAGGTGCACCTGGTGCCGTTCGGCGAGTACCTGCCGCTCCAGAG
>Ga0180221_1001422_pt1 | contig 15972 bp, 15 predicted proteins | sample eDN5th37CKraftMG_FD_151339 | JGI IMG/M metagenome (GOLD analysis project Ga0180221, IMG submission 151339) | Enriched Miracle-Growth compost microbial communities from Emeryville, California, USA - eDNA 5th pass 37_C Kraft MG (version 2) (version 2) ...
GCCGCGCAGCCGGGCCCGTGGACCGTCGCCCGCATTCTCGACCTGTTCCCATCGCTGGCCGCGCGGCGCGGCAACCTCGGAGCGCAACTGTCGGGCGGTGAGCAGCAGATGCTGGCCATCGCCCGTGCCGTTGTCGCGAATCCCCGGGTGCTGCTGATGGACGAACCGTCGGAAGGACTCGCGCCCGTCATCATCGACCAGCTCGTCGCTGCGCTGCGCGCGGTCGTGGCCGAGCATGCGTTCGGCATCCTGCTGGTCGAGCAGCGCATCGACATCGCCGCCGAACTCGCGTCGCGCTGCTACATCATGGATCGCGGCCGCATCGTGCGGGCCTGCGACAGCGCGCTGCTGAAAGGCGACGAGGACGTCGTGAGCAAGCTGGTGGGACTATGATGCCGCCTCAGTCGAGCTCCCGGGGGGGCGCCTCTTTTTCCTTCATTCGGAATCCTGCTGGGATTCCGGTTCGCGCCGCTGCTTCGGCGGGTGGCAAGGTCGCATCCCAGGCATTCGCGTCGAAGCGCATTCCGTTGACCGGGTTGGCGGCATCGGACACCAGCCACAGCAGCGGCGGAACCATCTCTTCCGGCTCGATGAAGCGTCCAAGCCGGCCCTCGCGGCTCGCCTTCCGCAACTCGGGTGCGATGCCCTCCGTATGGGCGCCGGCGCCCGGGTTGAGGATATTGACCGTGACGCCGGTTCCCGCCGTCTCCTTGGCCCAGACTTCGGAAGCCATTTCGAGCGCGGCTTTCGACGGCCCGTAGGGGGTCGTGCCCGGCCGGTTCATGGTCTCCAGCTTGGTTGTGACATTGACGATTCGCCCCCAGCCCTTCGGTACCAGATGGGCGGCGACGCGCTTCGCCATCTGGGCCGCGGCGACATAGTTGGTGTTGATGACGTTCTGCGTGATCTCGTCCGCGATTTCCCAGAAGCGCGGGCCGGGCCCGCCTTTGCCGTCCGGCGAAATATAGGTGAACGTGAGGCCGGCATTGTTAATGAGGCCGTCGAGCTGGCCGAAGCGGTCGAAGGCAGCCTCGACCGTCCTGTCGCAAGCCGCGGGGTCGCGGATGTCGGAGACCAAAGGTGCGATCCGGTCGCGGCAGGACGCGAGCTTTGGATCCCCCAACAGCGGCTCCACATCCTGTTGAAGATGACCGACGGCGACCACGCGATGGCCGCCCGCAGCAAGACCGATGGCCATGGCCCGACCGAGCCCGCGCAATCCGCCTGTAACGATGAACACCCGCGATGTCATGGTTGCTCCATGGGAAGGGCGACGCTTTAGCGCGGGAGACCGAGAATGTCGCGCGCCTCGCTCGGCGTCGCCGGCTCGATCCCGAGATGCTCCATCAGGACCACTGCGCGCTCCACCAGCGCCGCATTGCTCGGAGCCAGGACGCCTCGCTTGAGATAGAGATTGTCTTCGAGGCCGACGCGCGCGTGGCCACCGAGCAGCAGCGCCTGCGCCAGCATGGGAAATTCCGCGCTGCCGATGCCGAACGCGGCCCATTTCGCCCCCTCGGGAACGAGATCGCTGACGTAAGCCAGCGTCTGCGGCGTCGCAGCCGCCCCGTAGCTCACCCCCAGCACAAGCTGGAAGAAGCCGGGCCCCTTCAGAACACCGTCGGCGAGCAGCTTGCGAGCAAGATGAATATCGCCGGTATCAAAGCATTCGAACTCCGGCAGCGTCCCCACCGAATAGATCAGGCTGGCCATCTCGCTGATCATCTCGGGCGGATTGATGAAGGCGCGAGTACGGAACCACATCGTATTAAAGTCGAGGCTGCACATCTCGGGCTTGAGGTCGAGCACGTGCTCGACCCGCTTGGCGGCCGTGCACATATTGCTGCCCGGCCCGGCCACACCGGGGTTGTCCTTGCTCGGCGCAAACATCGCGCCGTCACCCGTGGACAGGTTGAGGATCGCGTCGATTCCGCTGTCGCGGATCCGCGCAACCAGCTCCCGCCACAGCGCCAAATCCATGCTGCCCGCTCCGGTCTTCGGGTCGCGAACGTGGAGATGCAGTACGGCCGCGCCTACCTTGGCGGCGGCAATGGCGGATTCCGCGATCTGTTGCGGCGTGATCGGTACGGCGGGGTTGCGGCCCGACACCGGCGCTCCGCCGGTCACGGCGCATGTGACAATTCGCTTGTTCATGATTCCTCCCTGGTCGCGGGAAATCACGCGACAGAGGCGTGTTTCCGCGCGGTCGATTTTATGGCCGCGTTCACCCGCGGCATCACTTCTTCTGCCATAAGCTGCATGGATCGTTTCGCCAAGCCGGCATCGACCCAGTCCAGCCCCGCATAGACCAGCTCGCCGAAGTCGCCGACTTCCTCGCGCAACGCAAGGATGTCGTCGACGACCCGGTTCACCGTGCCGGCAATAACGAGCTTATTGGTGACGGATTCGTCCGTGACGCTCTCGTCGGGCTGATCCGGCGTATCCTTGAACACGGCAAGCCGTTTCGCCCAGGCAAACTTGGTACGGATCGTCCCGTAGTAGTGGCGATAGGGGCTTTTGGAATCTGTCTTGCCATAGCGCTCGGCGACTTTGTCGTCGTCGGCGACGAACACCGTGCGCGCCACGCGCCAATGGTCGATGGAAGCGTGAGCTCCGACGGCCTTTTTGCCTTCCTCATAGTTCGGCCAATGAGTCTTTACCCATTTCGACAGAAGGAAGTTTGCCGACATCGGATGAAAGTCACGCTTGCCCATCTCGATCACGCCTTTCGAGAATGGCGCGACCACGGTGCCCACGATTTCGGGATAGGGCTGTTGCAGCGGCCGGTGCAGCCGGCCGTAGCCGAGCTCGGGCTTGCCCATGCGCGCTGTCGAGACTTTCCAACGGTTGCCGGGAATGTCGATGTCGTAGGGCGGCTCGCGGGTCCAGGTCTCGAGAATGACGTTGATCGCATCGACGAACATCTTGTTGCGATCCTCGTCGAGCGTTCCGAGCACCTCGGCGTCGGCCGGCAAGCTGCCGGGGCTGATGCCGAAGATCAGCCTGCCGTTCGACATGTGGTCGAACATGGCGGCATGAGCGGCAATCAGCACGGGATGGCTCTGCGACAGATTTGCGGTCCCGGTGCCGAGCTTGATCTGCTTCGTAACGGGAATGAGCGACGCGAGAAATTGAAAGCTGTTGGTGACGTTCTCGGCGCGATCGGTCAGATGCTCGCCGACAAATGCGTCGTGAAAGCCGAGCTGATCCGCGAGAACGAAGGCTTCGCGGTCTTCCTGCAACGTCACGCGCCATTCCCGCTCGACCGGGTGCAACGGCATCGTAAAGAAGCCAAGCCTCATCGTATTCTCCTGATTGTTGGATGGCGGAGCGGGTTCAGCCGCACGCCGGCGCGACGCTGCGGTTGACGATGTCCACAAACGCCACCGGGTCGTCGATCATGGGAAAATGTCCACAATCCTCGGCAACGTGGACGGTGCATTTCGGAATTTTCTCGGCGAACAGCGGCGCGCGGGCGCGCAACGCGCTCCTGCTGCCGAACACCGCGACCGTGCGGGCGGTAACCATTTCCATATCGGCAATAACGTCGTAGTCGCGCAGCGCCCACATGACGCTCATCATGGTCTTGGGACCGGCCTTGTTGCGGTCGATGTTCCAGCGGGTCAATAGGGCCTCGTCGACGTTACGTAGGCGCGGCTTGATCTGCTCGATGCTCTGCGTGGGAATGGCGAACATCCGCTCGGTGGTCTGCCATTGGGCAGCCCAATCTTCGGCAGGACGGCACGGCGTCTCGACTGCGATCACGGTATGAAAGCAATAGCCATGTCGTGCGGCCAGCGCGATGCAGATCGCCCCGCCGATCGACGCGCCGGCGACGTTGGCCCGTTCGATGCCGAGATGATCGATGAAATCGACGACCGCGGCCGCATAATCCGGCACCGAGAGATGCCGGGTCAGGGGGTCGGAATCGCCATGGCCGGGCATGTCCCAGGCGAGCACTCTGTGTCGCTCGGAGAGCGGGCCGATGACGTGCTCGAATTCGTAGGCGGAGGCGCCGTTGCTGTGCAGCAGGACCAGCGGAATCCCGTCTCCCGCCTCGCGATAGTGAAGACGGCCCCACCGGGTCGTCACAAATTTGTCCTCGACCTGCATCGCGGCCTCGGCGTTTCCATTTTCTGGATGTGACTCAACCCTCCGGCGCGCCGATTGAAAAGGGCGCGTCCGGGCAATAGAATTTTGCCATTCCTTCCGAGAACGGGTACGTCGTGGACAAGCTTTCTTCAATGTCGGTTTTCGTCTCGGCAGCGGAGCACGGTGGCTTCACGGCCGCCGGTCGGGCGCTGGGCGTGAACGTGTCGTCGATCACCAAGCATGTAGCGCGACTTGAAAATGAGCTTGGAGCCCGGCTCATCAACCGCACCACCCGCAGCTTTGCCCTCACCGAGTACGGCGAAAAATATCTGGCGCTGTGCCAGCGGGTTCTGCAGGATCTTCAGAACGGCGAGGCGAACCTGCGCGATGCGAGCCGGAATCCCAAGGGCCGCGTTCGCGTCATCCTGCCGATCTCGTTCGGCCGTATAACCGTCATTCCCGCGCTCGCCCGTTTTCAGAAAGCCTATCCGGACGTTCAGCTCGAAATCGTCCTCCGCGACAATGCGGAGAATTTTATCGAGGATGGCTTCGATCTCGCGGTGCAGACCGTTGTGCTGAACGACTCACGCATCAAGGCCCGGACGTTGAACTACGGCAGCCATGTCACGGTCGCCTCGCCCGAGTATCTGGAGCGCATGGGCGTGCCGCGGACGCCGGACGATCTCAAGAACCATCGGTGCGTCGTCGGGCAGGTCGGCCACGAATGGCGTTTCCGCCGACGGGACGGCTCGGAGACGAAGATCAGGGTTCCAAGCGTCCTGCACATCAAGGGTGGGGACGGCTATCGCGAGGCCGCCGTCGCCGGCCTTGGAATAGCGCAAGCCACCCGGTGGCTGTTTCGCAAGGACCTTCGCTCCGGGGCCGTACAGCAGGTGCTGCACGAATATTCCTGCGGGTCCACGCCGGTGGTGGCCATGTTTCCTGCCGGCGCCAAGCAGCCGATGAAGGTCCGCGCCTTCATCAATTTTCTTGTCGATATCACCAAGGAAAAGGACGAAGCATCCAAACGCGTGCTTCTTAACTCAAAAGGATAACTCGACAATCGCGGCGTGGATGTGACTTGCCTCCCGCCATTATCGTTGGGATCGCTTGCCTTCTGAAAATCAAGCGGCCGATCAATGTTTCCGCGGCTCCGCGCAGGCGAAATTCGCCGCGTCGTCCACGCTGCCGGAGCCTGTCCAGCGCGCTTCCTTGGGAAACGGGCAGAGCGGCCGGGTGCGCAGCACCGCCTTGGTCGGATTGTCGTCTTCGTATTTGGTGGCGACGATCGACTCCGGGGCCGTTCCTTTCTCGACCCAGTCCTCCAGCGCCGGGCGTGGGTCGAAGACATTCGGGCCGTCGCCGCCGCCGCTGCATCCGTTCTCTCCGGGCGCGAGGAACAGCCGGTAGAACGATTGCACGCCGCCGTTCCGCCCGCCCATCGTGGCGACGACGGACTGGTAGTAGGCGATGCTGGCGAGCGGCGTGTGGTTATTGTCGGTCAGGCCGTGGTAATGCACGATCTTGCCGCCGGCCTTGCGGAACGCGCCGAGGTCTGGGTCGTCGGCGTTGACGATCGCCGCGACCTTCGCGTCCGCCGCCGCGATGTCCTTGTCGAAATCGAGCGTGCGAAAATCCCATTTGGGATCGTCGAAGATCATGTTGGCATAAAACTGTGTCGCGGTCGGCGTCAGCGACGGGCCTGATACAAAGCCCTTCCAGGTCAGCTCGCTGCCGACGGCGTGGCCGGGATAGTTCGGCGCGCCGGTGCGCGGATTGCGCGGGCCGGCGTAGACCTTGCGGAGCGCCGCCACCTGGTCCCCTGTCAGGCAGGTTTTCGCATCCTGCCCCGGCTTGCAGGCCAGGACCGCGGGGTCGAAACGGCAGCGGCGGGGATCGGCGATGAGACCGTCGCGGAGGCCGTCGGCGGCATCGCAGGATTCGACCGCGGCTTTGTGAATCAGCGGCAGCTTGTCCGCGGGAATGGCGGTCTCGGGTTTCGCGAAGGTCGCCTGCGCGGTCCAGACGTATTGCGCGCGGTTATGGGTCTGCGACAGATTGGGATCGCCGACCAGGATGCCGTTGTAGTCGGTCGGGTAGCGCTGGGCTTCCGTCATGCCCTGCTTGCCGCCGGTCGAGCAGCCGTTGAAGTAGGAATAGCGCGGACCTCGCCCGTAGAAGGCGGCGACGACGGCTTTCGCCTTCTCCGTCATCTCGTGGACGCCGCGATAGCCGTAGTCGACGAGCTGCTGTCTGTCTTTCATCCAGGACGGCGGCCCGCCGGCCCTGTGGCCGGTGTCGGTGCCGGCGGCGGCGTAGCCGCGCACAAGCTGGGGCCCCATGTCCATGTAGGGAATGTCGCCGGCAAAGCCGTGATTGCCCACGCCCTCGAACTTGCCGTTCCAGCCTTCGAGCGGCATCCAGACCTCGAACGTGATCGCCGGCTTCACCACGCCGACGACGCGGCAGAACGCCGGCAGCTCGGGCGCGGGCCGGTTCGGCGGAAACGTCGGCTTGACATCGCCGAACTTGAACGGGCCGGCGGGAACGGTCTCGGCCGCGGTGATGGTCGTGTCGGGCAGCGCCAGCGAGGCGAGGCTCTCGCATGTCGCGGCGCGCGCCGAGGTCAGCCCGGAGACGCCGATCTGCGCGGCGCATCCCGCAGCGAGCAACCGCAAGAACATTCGATCCTCCCGATACTGCTCCGACCACGGTTCGCCGCCGGAGCCTGGCGTCGGCGATGGCTTTTGGGTCAGTCGGTTCGCCTGATGCCCGGCTTGCTTTTTAGCCGGGGCCGGCCGGGCTTTGAAGCCGCGTTTTGCTCGTGCTCGTTTTTGCGACGGTCGGGCTTCGGGCCTCGGGATTTGGAAATGGCGCTCGCCGTCTTGATCAGGGTCGGGCGGTTCGGGTTTCCGTGGGCGCGGAAGTTCATCTCGATCTTGTCGATCAGCCGCAGCAGTTCGGCAACCTCCCGTTGGTCGAGCGTCTTCAGGATCGAATCCGAGATCTCGGCCGCCTCCCGCGCGAGACGGTCGAACATCCGGGAGCCGTAGGGCGTGAGGTTCACCTCGGACATGCGCTGGTCGCGCTGATACGGCGCGCGGCCGACGAGGCCCATGTCGATCAGGCGCGCCAGCGCCCGGCTGATCGCCATCCGGTCCAGCGTCATGTGCAGACCGATGTCGCCCGAGGGCAGCGGCCCCAGGTGAGCGAGCGTCGTCAGAACCTTCCATTCCGGCTCGGTGAGGCCGGGGTCGTCCCGATAAATCTCGCTCAGCGCGCGGCGGATCAACGTGGCGAGGATCGAGATGCGGTAGGGAACGAAGGTCTTGAGGTCGAGGCGGAAGTGGCCGGTCTCGCGCCCGCGCGGTGTTTTCGGAACGGTCGTTTTCGCCACGATTCGAAGTCCCCTATCGTAAGCCGCCGCAGTGCTGTGGCAGAGGCCGTTGTATCAGGATAACAATCGATCGCCCCGCATTGACACAACCCCGGCATGATCGGTAAGGTCGTAACAAATGTGACAACAGGGAGAACGCCATGTCCGCGCAGGCTACGGTGCTGACGGGGGCGGGCCGCGGTCTCGGCCGGGCCATGGCGCTGGGCCTCGTGAGGGCCGGGCATTCCGTCGTCGGCGTCGATCGCGACGCCGACGTGCTGGCCGCGCTCGAGCGCGACGCCGGGACCGGGCCGGGCCGGCTCGCGACACTCGCGGCCGACCTGACGGACCGCAACAGCGCGCCGTCGATCGTCGATTTCGCGGGGCGGACGTTCGGTCCCGTCGCCTGCCTCGTCAACTGCGCGGGCATCGGCCAGGAAATCATCCGCCCGGATTTCGCCACCAGGCCCATCAGGTTCTGGGACGTGGACGAGGCGACGTGGCGCCTGATCTTCGCGGTCAACGCCGATGCGGTTTTCCGGCTCTGCGCCGCCGTCGCGCCGGGCATGGTCGAGCGCGGCTGGGGGCGCATCGTCAACGTCACGACGAGCCTGGAGACCATGATCCGCACGGGCATGGCACCCTATGGGCCGGCCAAGGCGGCGAGCGAGGCGTTCTCGGCCATCATCGCCAAGGATTTGGAGGGCACTGGCGTGACGGTGAACGTGCTCGTCCCCGGCGGACCCGCCGCCACGCGCATGATGCCGGAGTTCGTCGAGACGGCGCCGGAGCGCCTGATCTCCCCGGAGGTGATGGTGGCGCCGATCGTGTGGCTGCTGTCGCCGGCGAGCGACGGCGTCACGGGGCGGCGATTCCGCGCCAACGCCTGGAATGCGACGCTTGATCCCGCCGCGGCGGCGGAGGCGGCCGGCGGCCCGGCCGCCTGGTCGGGCCTGGCCGGCGGCGCGGCGCAGGCCAACTACATGCCGAAGGCTGCGTCCTGATCGCGCCGAACAAGCAACGGGCGTTATGCAAAAAGCGAGGGGAGGAACGATGAGGGTTTTGCTGGCTTGTGCCATCGCCGGGCTCGTGGGAGCGGTCGCGACCGGCGCGCGCGCCGATGATTATCCGTCGCGCGCCGTGCAGGTCTATGTCGGTTTCCCGCCCGGAAGCGGCGCCGACATCCTGACCCGCTTCTACGCCGACCGCATGGCCACGGCCCTCAAGCAGGCCGTGGTGGTTCAAAACAAGCCGGGCGCCAACGGCAATATCGCGGCCGAGGGAGTCGCGCGCGCCAGGCCGGACGGATACACGCTGCTGTTCGGGCCGAGCGCGGCGATGGCCGGCGGCAAATATCTCTACAAGAACATGCCGGTCGATGCGCTGAAGGACCTCGCGATGGTCGCGCCGCTGAACGAGCTCGGCTTCGTGCTGACCGTCGGCCCGACGTCTTCGTTCAGGACCGTGCAGGACCTGACCAGCTACCTGAAGGCAAATCCCAATCGCTCCTACGGCACGGCCAACTCCATGGGCATCGGCTCGGCGCTGCTCTATCTGAACTCGGCGGGGGTCTCGGCGCAGAACGTCGGCTACCGGACCACGGCCGACGGCGAGCGCGACCTTGAATCGGGCCTGCTCGACTTCCTGTGGGTCGACAGCGTCTACGGGGCCACGCGCATCAAGGACGGCAGGCTGCGCGGGCTCGCCGTGACCACGACGCGACGGCTTCCGCAGCTCGAGAACGTGCCGACCATGCAGGAGGCGGGGTTCGCGAACTACGCGATCACCGGCTGGTGGATGGTGCTGGCGCCGGCCGGAACGCCGCCGGACATCGTCAACAGGCTCAACGCGGTCATCAGCGATATTTCCCGCACCGACGAAGCCAAGGCCTTTTTCGCCAATCTCGCCTCCGTGCCGCTGATCGAGACGCCGGCCGGTGCCACCCGGAAGCTGGTCGACGACACCAAGCAGTGGGGCCTGATCGCGAAACTGGGCAACATCCAGCCTCAGTAATGCAGCCTGGGAAATATCCAGCATGACCGCCACCGAGCTCCTTCGTTCAGTCGATCCGTCACCGGCGGCACGCTTCGTCGAGGTTGCCGGCCTTCGCCTCGAGATGACGCAGGCCGGGGCGGGGCGGCCGATCCTGTTCCTGCATCCCGGCATCGGGCTGCGCGACGCCGAACCCTTCATCACCCGCCTCGCCGGGCTCGGCCGTGTGCTGGCGCCGGCCCATCCCGGCTTTCACCGCTCGGACCTGCCGGCCGGCATGGCGACCGTCGACGACATCGCCTACGTCTATCTCGACCTGCTGCAATCGCTCGATGAGCCCGCCGTCGTGATCGGATCGTCGCTCGGCGGCTGGATCGCGCTCGAAACCGCGGTGAAGTCCACGCACAATATCGCGGCGCTCGTCCTGGTCGACAGCGTCGGCGTGCGCTTTGCCGAGCGCGACGGGGCGGACTTCGCCGACATCTATGCGCTGCCGCGCGCCGAGATCGACCGGCGGCTCTATCACGACCCCGGCCGCGGCAGGCTCGACTATCCGCAGATGCCGCAATCGGAGCTGGAAATCCTGGCGCGCAACCGTGAGGCCGAGGCCCGCTTCTGCTGGTCGCCCTACCTGCACAGCCCGCGGCTTGCGGCCCGATTGCACCGGATCGGCGTGCCCGCCGCGGTGATCTGGGGCGAGAGCGACGGGCTTGCCCCGCCGGCTTACGGCCGGCAGCTCGCCGCGCGGCTCCCGCGCGCGACCTTCGAGACCATTCCTGCCGCCGGGCACTTTCCGCACATCGAGCAGCCGGACGCGCTGGCCGCCTCGATAGCGGGGTTCCTCGAAGGGCAGGGCTTTGCATCGCAGAAAGGACAGGCCCGATGAGAGTGTTTCATTTCACCGAGCAGCCCTATCCCGATGCCTGGACGCCGGACCAGCCGTCGCTCCGCGTCACGACGCCCAACGCGCTGTGCGATCCGCAGGTGGCGGCCGATCTCTACGCGCGCTATCAGGACGAGTGGATGCTCGCCGACGAGCTCGGCTTCGACATCATGGTCAACGAGCACCACAGCACCGCGACCTGCCTGTCCGCATCCTGCACCATCACGCTCGCCATTCTGGCGCGGATCACGAAACGCGCGCGGCTGCTCGCGCTCGGCGTTCCACTGGCCAACCGCCGCGACCCGCTGCGGGTCGCGGAGGAGCTGTCGATGATCGACGTGATGTCCCGCGGCCGGCTGGAGATGGGCTTCGTCAAGGGCGTGCCCTATGAGGTCGCCGTCGCCAACACCAGCCCGGTCGACATGATGGACCGGCTGTGGGAGGCTCACGACTTCATCATCAAGGCCATGACCACCGTGGACGGCCCTTTCAGCTGGGAAGGGGACCATTTCCACTATCGCGCGGCCAATGTCTGGCCGCGGCCCTGGCAGCAGCCGCACCCGCCGGTGTGGATTACGGCGTCGAGCCCGGGCAGCGCGCGCGCCGTGGCCGAGCGCGGCCATGTCATGGCGACGTTCCTGAGCGGCTATGCGACGCGCGCGGTGTTCGATGTCTATCGCGACGTTTACCGCAAGACATGGAACCGGCCCGCACCGGCGGACCGGTTCGCCTATCTCGCGCTGTGCGCGGTCGCAACGACCGAGAGCGAGGCGTTGCGCCGGGCCGAGAAGGTGGCGGGCTATCTGCGCACCATTGGTGCCGTGGCCGAGGCGTTCCGCAATCCGCCGGGCTACGCCTCGGTGGCCGACAACGTGCGCGCGCTCGCCAATTTCGGCAAGCCGAGGCTCGGCCTCACGCTGTCGTCCGGCCGCGTCGTCTATGCCGCGACGGCCTCGTGCGAGGAGCTGATCGAGGCCGGACTGATGTTTGCCGGCACGCCGGACCAGGTCCTGCGGCAGATCACCCGGTTTTCCGACGCCATGGGCGGAATCGGAAACCTGCTGCTGATGTGCCAGGGCGGCGACCTCGGCCACGACGATACGGTCGACAGCCTGACGCTGTTCGGCCGGGAGGTGCTGCCGGGGCTCCGCGCGGCGGTGGGCGGCGAGGAAAAGAGGGCAATGGCCTAACCGCTGAAAAGCGGAGCCCTTGCCGACACGCCGTGAAAGACACAGCTCGGCGTCCGAGCGCCTTCCATCGCCAATCACCGGGACGATGCCGCCACGCGAGCCATCCGCTCGGGCCGGAGAGCCGGATATTTCGCCGCAATTGACACCGGCGCCCGGGCGCGGCAGGATTGTCCGACAATTTTGTAAAACGTAATGGGCGCGTTGCGGCGTTGCCGAGGGGAGGGGAACGACATGGGGGAAGCGAGGTCTCGCGTGCCCGCGGGGAATTTCGATCCCAGGGGCCTTGTCCGCTTTCGGTTCTTGTCCGGGTTGGCCATATGGTTCGGGGCTTGCGCCATCCTGCCGGCGCAGGCGCAGAACGCGCCGGGCGTGACCGACACCGAGATCAAGATCGGCCAGACCATGCCTTATTCCGGGCCGGCCACGGCGTTCTCGACGGTCGGCAAGGGGCAGGTCGGCTTTTTCAAGAAGCTCAACGACGAAGGCGGCATCAACGGCCGCAAGATCAACCTTATCAGCCTCGACGACGGCTATGTCCCGCCGCGCACGCTGGAGCAGACCCGCAAGCTCGTCGAGCAGGACGGCGTGGCCTTCATCTTCTCGACGCTCGGCACCGCGCCCAACGCCGCCATCCAACGCTATCTCAACAGCAAGAAAATTCCTCAGCTGTTCATTGCCGCGGGGGCGTTCCGTTTCGGCAATTACAAGGAATATCGCTGGACCCTGTCCGGCATGGCGACCACCCTGCGCTCCGAGGCGAGGGTCTATGCCCGCTATATCCTCAAGGAAAAGCCCCAGGCGAAGATCGCGATCCTCTACCAAAACGACGACTACGGCCGCGCCTACGTCGCCGGCGTGAAGGATGTGCTCGGCGCTAGCTATGCCGACCGCGTGTCGGAGGCGAGCTACGAGCTTTCCGACGCCACGGTGGATTCGCAGATCGTCAGTCTCCAGGCGACCGGCGCCGACGCGCTGATCGTCGCCGCGACCCCCAAGTTTGCAGCCCAGACCATCCGCAAGGTCTATGATATCGGCTGGAAGCCGACGGTCATCCTCAGCAACGTGTCGGTGTGGGTGTCCACCGTGATCGAGCCGGCCGGCGTCAACAAGGCGATCGGCGTGCTGTCCTCCGCCTACATGAAGGATCCGTCCGATCCGAGCTGGGACAGCGATCCCGACGTGATCGCGTGGAAGACCTGGATGAAGAAATACGTTCCCGACGCCGACCTGCGGGACCAGAGCTATATCAACGGCTACAACAATGCCCTCGCGCTGGTCCAGGTGCTCAAGCAGGCGGGCAACGACCTGTCCCGCGACAACATCATGAAGCAGGCGCTCAATCTCAGGAATTTGCAGCTGCCGATGATGCTGCCCGGCGTCACCGCCAATACCAGCCCGACGCATTACTATCCCATCGAGAACATGCAGATGATGCGCTGGGACGGCAAGCAATGGGTCCGGTTCGGCGGCCTTCTCTCGGGCGCGGAGCATGCCGCGGAGTCCGGTGGCCAGTGAACGGGCTGCTGCTGGAGGTTCGCGGCCTTTCTTTGCGGTTCGGCGGCATCGTCGCGCTGGATTCCGTGTCGTTCGCGATCGAGGCAGGCCAGGTCTGCGGGCTGATCGGACCGAACGGCGCGGGGAAGACCACGCTGTTCAACTGCATCAGCCGCATCTATGCGCCGCAACGCGGCGACATTGCGTTCTGCGGGCGGTCGCTGCTCGACATGCCGCGGCACGCGGTCGCGGGACTGGGCATCGGGCGCACGTTCCAGAACGTGGCGCTGTTCGGCAGCATGTCGGTGCGCCGCAACGTGCTGGTCGGCGCCCATTGCCGGCGGCGGGGCGGCTACCTGTCGGACCTGTTGCGGCTGCCGGGCGTGCGCGCCGAGGAGAGCCGCCTCGCGGAGCGTGTCGAGAGCCTGCTGGCGTTCCACGGCCTTGACGATGTCGCCGACGCGCCCGTGGACGAACTGCCGTTCGGCACCCGAAAGCGGGTGGAGCTGGCGCGGGCGCTGGCCGGCGAGCCGCGCCTGCTGCTGCTCGACGAGCCGGCCGGAGGGCTGAACCACGCGGAGGTCGAAGATTTGCGCGGCATGATCCTCAGGCTGCGGGACACGTTCGGCATGACCGTCCTGCTGGTGGAGCACCATCTCAACCTCGTCATGCGGGTGTCGGACAAGGTGGTCGCGCTCGACTTCGGCCGTAAGATCGCCGATGGCCGCCCGGAGGACGTGCAGGCCAACCCGGATGTGGCCCGCGCCTATCTCGGAACCGCTGCGTGACCGCGTTGCTGGAATTGCGCGACGTGGGCGCGCGCTACGGCGCGGTGGATGTCCTCCATGGCGTCGATCTCGATGTCGTGGCGGGGGGCGTCACCGCGCTGCTCGGCGCCAACGGCGCCGGCAAGACCACCCTGTTGAGGGCGGTGTGCAACATGCGGGTGCGCGGCAGCGGCAGCATCGTCTTCGACGGGCAGCACGTCGGGAAATGGCCCACGGAGGACATCGTGCGCCTCGGCATCGCCCATGTGCCCGACGGCCGCGGCACCTTCGTCCAACTCACCGTCGCGGAGAACCTCGCGGTCGGCGCCCATACGCGCCGCGACAAGGCCGGGGTCGCGCGCGACGTCGAGCGGGTCTACGGCTATTTTCCCCGGCTGAAGGAGCGCGCGGGCCAGCAGGCGGGGACGCTTTCCGGCGGCGAGCAGCAGATGCTCGCCATTGCCCGCGCCCTGATGCTGAAGCCGAGGCTTCTCCTGCTCGACGAGCCGTCGTTCGGCCTCGCGCCCGTGGTGGTGCGGGAAATCTTCCGCATCCTGAGCCGGATCAATCGCGATGAGGGCGTCAGCATCCTGCTGGTCGAACAGAACGCCAATCTCGCGCTCGATGTTGCCGATCATGCCTATCTGCTCGAGACCGGCAGGATGGTGATGAACGGGCCGGCCGCGACGTTGCGGGCCGACGAATCGATCCGACGCTCCTATCTCGGATACTGAGACATGGTTGCCTTCCTGCATCAGCTTTTGTCGGGGCTCGCGAATGGCGGAATCTATGCCAGCGTCGCGCTCGCGCTGGTGATGATCTTCCAGTCGACCCATCACATCAACTTCGCCCAGGGCGAGCAGGGAATGTTCTCCGCCTATGTCGCGTTGACGCTGATCCAGGCGGGACTTCCGTATTGGGCGGCGTTCCTCGCGGCGGTCGCCTTCGGGTTCCTGTCCGGCGCGGCGATCGAGCGGCTCGTCATCCGGCGTTTTGCGCATGCGCCCGTTCTGACGGTGGTGGTCGTTTTCCTGGGCCTGCTCTTCATCATCAACAGCCTGGCGGGCTGGCTGTTCACCTATAACGTCCAGGCGTTCCCGAGCCCGTTCCCCCCGGGGCTCGGCAACCGCTACCTGTCGTCCCACGAGATCGGGATGATGGCGCTGACGCTGGCGATGCTGGGCCTGATCTACGGCTTCTTTCGGTTCACCTCGGTCGGCCTCGCCATGCGCGCGGCGGCACAGAACCCGGAATCGAGCCGCTTGGCCGGCATCCGCGTGAACCGGCTGCTGACGTTGGGGTGGGGCCTTGCTGGCGTCGTCGGCGCCGTCGCGGCGATCATGGCCGCGCCCATCGTCTATATCGAGCCGAACATGATGAGCGGAATCCTGCTCTATGGCTTCGCGGCGGCGCTGCTCGGCGGCATCGCCAATCCCTGGGGTGCTGCGGCCGGCGGGTTCATCGTCGGCGTCGTCGAGAATCTGGCCGGGGCCTATGTCGTCGGGACCGAGCTCAAGCTTTCGGTGGCGCTTGTCATTATCATCGTGGTCCTCATCCTTCGGCCGGCGGGCCTGTTCGGCCGTGCCGTGACGTCGCGGGTCTGACATGACGGTCGCGGAGCGGACCATGGAGACATCGGTGGCGGCCGGAAGCGCGCCGTGGCGGCGTTCGGCCGCAGTCATTCTCTTGGCTGTCGTGGCCTGCGCCGTGCCGTTCGTCGCGAGCAGCTACCACCTGCTGCAGCTCACAAGCGTGGCGATTTATTCCATCGCCCTTCTCGGCCTCAATCTCGTCACCGGCTACAGCGGCCAGATTTCCCTCGGGCACGGGGCATTCTATGCCATCGGCGCCTACACCGCCGCGGTGCTGCTGGAGCACACGGGCGTGCCCTATTGGGCGACGATTCCCGTTGCCGGCGCGATCTGCCTGGCGATTGGATTCCTCTTCGGCTTTCCGGCGCTGAGGCTCGAAGGCCATTATCTCGCGCTCTCCACGTTCGCGCTCGCGGTCGCGACGCCGCAGCTCCTCAAATTCCGCCTGCTGGAGGAATGGACCGGCGGCGTCCAGGGAATCTATCTGTCGGACTTCCAGGTGCCGTTCGGGCTTCCGCTGGCCTGGGACCAGTGGCTCTATCTGGTGACGCTGGCCTGGGCCGCGGTGCTGTTCGTGCTGGCCCGT
>Ga0180221_1001423_pt1 | contig 15964 bp, 16 predicted proteins | sample eDN5th37CKraftMG_FD_151339 | JGI IMG/M metagenome (GOLD analysis project Ga0180221, IMG submission 151339) | Enriched Miracle-Growth compost microbial communities from Emeryville, California, USA - eDNA 5th pass 37_C Kraft MG (version 2) (version 2) ...
CCTCGTGCTGGGCAGCATCGCGCGCTTCCATGGCTTCAACATCCTGCGTTTCATCAACTACATCCGCGAGGAACTGCTGATCGTTCTCGGCACTTCCTCGTCGGAGTCCGCGCTGCCGCGGATGATCGCCAAGATGGAGAAGCTGGGTTGCGACAAGACCGTGGTCGGCCTGGTGATTCCCACCGGCTATTCCTTCAACCTCGACGGCACTTCGATCTACCTGACCATGGCCGCGGTGTTCATTGCCCAGGCCACCGATACGCAGATGGACATCATCCATCAGGTGACCCTGCTGGCGGTGCTGCTGATCGCCTCCAAGGGCGCGGCCGGCGTCACCGGTTCGGGCTTCATCGTCCTGGCCGCCACCCTGTCCGCCGTGGGCCACCTGCCGGTCGCCGGCCTGGCGCTGATCCTCGGCATCGACCGCTTCATGTCCGAGGCCCGCGCCCTGACCAACCTGGTGGGCAACGGCGTGGCCACCGTTGTGGTAGCCAAGTGGTGCAAGGAGCTGGACGAGGAAACCCTGCATCGCGAACTGGCCGCCGGACCCTCGGCGCTCGAAGCATCGATGGATCATTGAAAGCTTCACGCGCTACCCTCTACGGCGCCCCTGCACGGGGCGCTGTCGTTTCCTGAAGCCCGTCATGCAGGCAGTGGAGAAAGCCATGACCGAACGCAAGTCGAACTACCCGCTGTACACCCACTATTCGGGCCCGGCCCTGCTGGAGATGCCGCTGCTGAACAAGGGCAGCGCCTTCAGCCCGCAGGAGCGCATCGACTTCAACCTCATCGGCCTGCTGCCGCAGACCGTGGAGACCATCGAGGAACAGGCCGAGCGCGTCTACCAGCAGTACCTGCAATGCGCCTCCGACCTCGACCGGCACGTCTACCTGCGCTCCATCCAGGACAACAACGAGACGCTGTTCTTCCGCCTGCTCGAAGGCCACCTGGAGGAGATGCTGCCGATCATCTACACCCCCACGGTGGGCCAGGCCTGCCAGGACTTCTCGAAGATCTACCGCACCCACCGCGGGCTGTTCGTCTCCTGGCCGGACCGCGAGCGCATCGACGACGTGCTGCGCAGCGCCACCAAGGACAAGGTGAAGATCATCGTGGTCACCGACAGCGAGCGCATCCTCGGCCTGGGCGACCAGGGCATCGGCGGCATGGGCATCCCCATCGGCAAGCTGTCGCTGTACACCGCCTGCGGCGGCATCAGCCCGGCCTACACGCTTCCCATCGTGCTCGACGTGGGCACCAACAACCAGGCGCTGCTGGACGACCCGCTGTACATGGGCTGGCGCCACCCGCGCATCAGCGGCAAGGACTACGACGACTTCGTCGAGCTGTTCATCCGCGCCGTGCAGCGCCGCTGGCCGGGCGTGCTGCTGCAGTTCGAGGACTTCGCCCAGACCAACGCCATGCCTTTGCTTGCGCGCTACCGCGACCAGCTGTGCTGCTTCAACGACGACATCCAGGGCACCGCCTCGGTGGCGGTCGGCACCTTGCTGGCGGCGTGCAAGGTCAAGCAGCAGAAGCTCAGCGAGCAGGTGATCACCTTCGTCGGCGCTGGTTCCGCCGGCTGCGGCATCGCCGAGCACATCATCGCCGCCATGCAACTGGAAGGGCTGTCCGAGGCGCAGGCGCGCCAGCGCATCTTCATGGTCGACCGCCACGGCCTGCTGGTGGAGGGCATGGACGGCCTGCTGGACTTCCAGCGCAAGCTGGCGCAGAAGGCTGCCGACGTGGCCGACTGGCAGCGCGGCGAGGACGGCATCGGCCTGCTCGAAGTGGTCAGCCGGGCCAAGCCGACGGTGATGATCGGCGTTTCCGGGCAGCGCGGGCTGTTCAGCGAGGCGGTGATCCGCGAGATGTACAAGCACTGCCCGCTGCCGCTGGTGATGCCGCTGTCCAACCCGACCTCGCGGGTCGAGGCGACGCCGGCGGAAATCCTCCAGTGGACCGAGGGCCGCGCGCTGGTCGCCACCGGTAGCCCGTTCCAGCCGGTGGAGCATGGCGGACGCAGCATCCACATCGCCCAGTGCAACAACTCCTACATCTTCCCCGGCATTGGCCTGGGGGTGATCGCCGCCGGCGCCCGGCGCGTGACCGAGGCGATGCTGATGGCCGCCTCCAACGCCCTGGCCGAGTGCTCGCCGGTGGTGACGGGGGAGGGCGATGCGGTGCTGCCGCCGCTGCGCGACATCCAGCAGGTCAGCCGGCGCATCGCCTTCGCCGTGGCCAAGCAGGCCCAGGCCGAGGGCGTGGCGCTGGAAACCCCGGACGACATGCTCCAGGCCGCCATCGAGCGCAACTTCTGGGTGCCGCGCTACCGCGAGTACCGCCGTCGCTCGTTGTGAGGTTGCCGCTACAGGCGTTGCGCTAGCGCTTCCAGCGCCCGTGGCGCTCTTCGCCTGCCGGGCGCCCTGCGCGGCGCTCCTGCAGGGCGAACTGCAGGGCCTTGGCTGCGCCGGCGCCGAGCAGTCCGCCCAGCAGGGTGGCGACGACCTGCAGCAGCAGGCCCCGCGCGCTGGCGGCGTTCATCTCGTGCAGGAAGGTCGCCGCTTCCGGCCAGAGCGCCAGCCACAGGCCGACGAAGCCCAGCACCAGGTCGTACCAGAAGGCGCCGACCCCGGCGGGGCGGTAACCGCGAACGAAGAGGATGAAGGCGCTGAAGGCCAGCGCCAGGAGCAGAGTGCCCAGCGTCTGGCTGAGCGCATCAGGACCGGACATGGCCATCACCTCCCTGCCTCGCGCAGACGCAGGCACTGGCGGCTGTGCAGCCCCAGGCGCACCTCGTCGAGCAGCGCCTCGGCACAGGACAGGGCCTGCTGGCTCGCCTTGTCCATGGGCGCGGCGGCGCTGCTGAAGTCATCGATGCGCAGGCCTTCGATCAAGTCCGGCGCCTCCACCAGCGTCCAGTTCAGGCCGCTCACCTCCAGGCTGCGCGCAAGGCCGGCGCCGAGTTGCTCGTCGGCGGCATCTTGCGGCGCCACCAGCCACTGCCAGTGGCCCACCAGGAACAGCCGCGGCATGCCGGCGCGCAACGCACCGTCGATGAGCGCGCCGCACTGCGGCGGCAGCTGTTGCGGCGGTTGGTCGCCGAGCATGGCGAAGACCACGTCGAGCCCCGTCACCGCCTCGCTGACCTCGATGGACGACGCCAGGCCGCCCAGCTTGCAGCGCAGGCCGGGGCGCGCACGCAGGTCGTTGAGGTCCTCCACCAGGGCGCTGACCTCGTGCTGCCGGTGCAGCGCGGCGGCGACCAGGGCCTGGCCGAGGCTGTCGAAGGGGCGGAACACGCCCAGCTTCAGCGTGGGGGTCTCGAGGTTGTGCATGGCGCTTCCTCCGATTGAAGGGCAGGGCGGGCCTATGCATATCGAAGCCTTGGCGAGGGCGGAGGTTCCGCCGGCCTGGCAGTTGGCCGGGGCAGGGAGTGGAGCACGCAGTCCGGTGTCGAGTGCGGGCGGGTTCTTTCCCGAGGGCTTTTCCTCTATCTTCTGCGCTTGCGCCTTCCTTCCTCACGCAGACTCGCCGCATGTCCGTCCCGTCGTTCCTTTCGCCATCCCTCACCGCCGGTATCGAGGCGTTGACCCGTCACTACGCCGACACCGTCCTGCCGCTGTGGCGCGCCGCCGGCTGGAACGAGGCGCTGCAGTTGCCCTACGAGTCGCTCGACGACCGCAGCGGGCAGCCCCTGCCCGCGGTGCGCTACCGCGCCATGGCCTGCGCCCGCCAGCTGTTCGTCTTCAGCCACGCGGGGCCTGCCGGCGCTGCTCGGGCCGAGGCATTGTTCGACTCGCTGCAACGCCACTTCGGCGATGGCCAGGGGGCCTGGCTCTACAGCATCGACGCGGCCGGCAAGCCGCTGGACAGCAGCCGCGACCTCTACACCTTCGCCTTCGTGGTGTTCGCCTGCGCGCAGTATCACAAGCTCAGTGGCAACGCGGCTGCGCTGGAGCTGATGACGCGCACCACCGAGCTGATCGAGCAGCGCTTCGCCGATGGCCAGGGGTTGTACCTGTCCGCGCTGGCCGAGGATTTCGCAGACGACGGCGCGCCCGTGCTGCAGAACCCCATCATGCACCTCACCGAGGCCTATCTGGCGGCCTATGCCATCGCCGGCGAGCCCTGGTACGGAGAGCGCCTGCAGGCGATCGGCGCCGCGGTATTGGCGCGCTTCGTCGATCCGGCCAGCGGCTGCATCGCCGAGCTGCCGCAAGGCGAGGCGGGCAACCGCATCGAGCCGGGGCATCAGTTCGAATGGTTCTCGCTGGTCATGGGCGCGCCGGCGTTGTTCGCCGGTTCGGCCCTGGAGGCCGCGCTGCGTCGCGCCTTCGTCTTCGCCCGGCAGCATGGCGTGGCCGCCGATACCCTCGGCGTCAGTGCCGCACTGGCGGCGGACGGCACGCTGCAGGACGCCACCCAGCGCATCTGGGCGCAGACCGAGTTCGCCCGCGCCCTGGCCGTGGAGGGTAGCGCCCGATCCCTCGATACCCTGGCGCTCTGGACCGAGCGCTTCCGTTCGCGCTTCCTCCACGACGGCGGCTGGCACGAGGTGCTGGGGCCGGACGGCGAGGTGCTGCGCGCGGACATGCCTTCCACCACGTCCTACCACCTGCTGGGCGCCTACCAGGCGCTGCAGGCCCTGGTTGGGCGCGTCTGACTCCTTGTACCGCCCGGCGGCCATGCCTTTGGCAGGGGCGATCCGGCGGAACCGCTGGCAAGCTGGAGAGTCCGTGAAAGGGTGGGCGACCGTCCGCCATCTCGCGCAACTCCAGCCATGTGAACGGCCTGCCAGCGGGCCAGGGGGAACGATGCATGCAACAGCGAACCAGTGAGCCGAACTTCATGCCACCCAGCGAGTACACCACCTCCAGCGGGGTGGCGGTGCTCATCTCGCCGCGTTACGCCGGCCCCGGCAAGGTCGCCGAGATGCTGCTTTCGCTGGCGAAGGTGCCCACCAGCGTATCGCCGCTGGACGTGGTGATCGGGCCCTGGGAATCCCATGAGGCCGCCTTCGAGGCCTCCTTCGCCGCCGCCGAGCGCTGGGTGGACCAGCTCGACGGGAGGACCTGAGCCGGGCTTTTCGCGTTATCCATTAGCGCATTCCCGGGGTATATGGGGCGCCGAGGTGCTTTCGTTTCTTGCAGGCCGCGCTGGGATGCTCTTCGTATGAGCGAGCCATGCCCACCTCCGGCTCTACCTGTAGGGGCGCGCCCTGCGCGCGAATCGCGGGCAGGGCCCGCTCCTCCAGGTGTTGGGAGACGCATCCTGCGCGTCGTGGAAAGGCGACCGGCCGTCCAGAATCGCGATGCGGAAAAGAAAATGCTGTTCAAATCCGTCGAACCCTGTATTCTGCTGCCACTGCCTGCCAGTTTAGCGCCTCCGTCTTGATGTTCAGTCCGTTCTGATTTCCATCTCCTCGGTTTCTCTTCACTCTGCATTCAGTTTCAGCCAGGCATGTCGCCTGTGCTCGTTCCTACCTTGGAGATCTACATCATGGCAAACCGCCAAACTGGTACCGTCAAGTGGTTCAACGCTGAGAAGGGCTTCGGCTTCATCACCCCGGAAAGCGGCCCGGACGTCTTCGTTCACTTCCGCCAGATCGAATCCACCGGCTACAAGAGCCTCGACGAGGGCCAGCGCGTCAGCTTCCTCGTGACTGCCGGCGCCAAAGGCCCGCAGGCCGAGCAGGTTCAAGCCCTGTAAGCGCACCTTCTGGTGCCCGAAGCCCCGCATCGCATTGCGGGGCTTTTCGTTTGTGCTCGAAAAATTCCCTCTCGCAATCGAAACTCCGCTACCTCGGCCGGGCAATCTGGTACTTGATGACCGACGCCGTCGCCTGTCTTGCCCCTGACCGGGCGCTCCGTACCTCCGCGCAGACGCTGTCCGTGGACGGTCGCTGCATCTAGCAGCGTCGCTGCCCTTCCTCTTCTTCCTCTTTCCGCCGATGTCGTTTTCATGCTGTCGCCAGCGCCGGGCCTGGGCGCTCGCGGGCGAGGCCATGTCGTTTTTGCTCATGCCCATGGCGATCTTGGGCAAATGCCCGGATAACGCCCTGGAATAGGGTTGTGCCCGCGTCCCGCAGTCCGGGACGCCCGCCAGGTGGCGCCTTGCCACCGCATAACAAATTCAACAAAGGCCGACCGATGAGTATTCCAAGTGCGAAAGGCGCCAGTGGCGAACTGGTCCAGGGCTTCAAGCCGCGCCATGTGACCATGTTGTCCATTGCCGGGATCATAGGCGCGGGGTTGTTCGTCGGTTCCGGCCATGCCATCGCCGCCGCGGGGCCTGCCGCCATCCTGGCCTACGCGCTGTCCGGGCTGCTGGTGGTGCTGGTGATGCGCATGCTCGGCGAGATGGCCGTGGCCCGCCCCGACACCGGCTCCTTCTCCGCCTACGCCGACCAGGCCATCGGCCGCTGGGCCGGCTTCACCATCGGCTGGCTGTACTGGTGGTTCTGGGTGCTGGTGATCCCCATCGAGGCGATCGCCGCCGGGGTGATCTTCAACAGCTGGTTCCCGCAGGTGCAGACCTGGGTGTTCGCCCTGGTGATGACGCTGCTGCTGACCGTCACCAACCTGTTCAGCGTGGCCAAGTACGGCGAGTTCGAGTTCTGGTTCGCCATGCTCAAGGTGGGCGCCATCGTGCTGTTCATCAGCCTGGGCGCGGCGGCGCTGCTCGGCGTGCTGCCGGCGGGGCACGAGGTCAGCGGCCTGGGCAGCCTGATGCGCGAGCACGGCGGCTTCCTGCCCAACGGCTGGGGCGCCATCTTCACCGCGCTGATCACCACGCTGTTCAGCTTCATCGGCACCGAGGCGGTGACCATCGCCGCCGCCGAATCCAGCGACCCGCGGCGCAACATCGCCAAGGCCACGCGGGCGGTGATCTGGCGCATCAGCGTGTTCTACCTGCTGTCGATCCTGGTGATCATCTCCGTGGTGCCCTGGAACGACCCCATGCTCACGGCGCAGGGCTCCTACCAGCGCGCCCTGGAACTGATGAACGTGCCCCACGCCAAGCTGATGATGGACGTGGTGGTGCTGGTGGCCGTGGCCAGCTGCCTGAACTCTTCGATCTACATCGCCTCGCGGATGATCTACTCGCTGAGCCGCCGCAACGACGCGCCGGCCTTCATCCAGCGCACCTCGGCGGGGGGAGTGCCGCGGGCGGCGGTGATCGCCAGTACGCTGATCGGCATGCTCACCACCGTGCTGAACTTCATCGCCCCGGCGCGGGTGTTCGACTTCCTCCTCGCCAGCTCCGGCTCCATCGCCCTGCTGGTGTACCTGGCCATCGCCGTCTCGCAGCTGCGCATGCGCGCCAATCTGCAGCGCAGCAACCAGGAGATCGCCTGCCGCATGTGGCTGTTCCCCTGGCTGACCTGGGCGGTGATCGCCTTCATCACCTCCGTGCTGGTGGTGATGTTCATCCTGCCCGAGCACCGCGTCGAAGTGAGTTCCACCCTCGGCCTGACCGTGGCCACGGTGCTGCTGAGCTTCACCACCCGGCGCCAGGGCGCCCATGCCGGCAGCCGCTTCGAGCCGTTGCGTTCGGCCGGCTGAAGACAGGAGTCGCGATTGGTAGAACGGCGGCAATTCAGCGGCGCCATGCAGGGCCGCAACCTCAGGTTCCTTTCCGCGCCCCGGGCGGGCGCGCAACGCCAGGGGCGGGTGGGCTTCCTGCTGCTGGAGCATTTCTCCCTGCCGGCCTTCACCCAGGCGCTGGACACCCTGGTCACCGCCAACCTGATCCGCGCCGACGCCTTCGCCACCAGCACCTTCAGCCTGGACGGCGAATCGGTCACCAGCGACCTGGGTCTGGTCATCTGCCCCGGCTCGGCCCTGGCGCCCGCGCACCTGGCGGGGCTGGACCTGCTGGTGGTCTGCGGCGGTCTGCGCACCCCGCTGCGCGCCGCGCCGGAACTGACGCGCCTGCTGCAACTGGCGGCGGAGAAGGGCGTGGCCCTGGCCGGGCTGTGGAACGGTGCCTGGTTCCTCGGCCAGGCCGGCCTGCTGAACGGCTACCGCTGCGCAGTACACCCGGAGAACCGCGCCGCGCTGGCGGAGATCGCCCGGCATAGCGAAGTCACCAGCGAAAGCCACATGGTCGACCGCGACCGCCTCACCGCGGCGAGCCCCACCGGGGCCTTCAACATGGTGCTGGAGTGGATGGACGCGCTGCACGGCCGCGAACTGGTGGAAGCCGTGGCGGACATCCTCGCCTTCGAGGAATCGCGCTTCCGCCGCGCCCGGCCGGCGCTGCACGAGAAGCTCAGCGAGCCGCTGCGCGAGGCCATCAACCTGATGAGCGCCAACATCGAGGAGCCGCTCAGCCAGGAACAGCTGGCGCGCTACGTCGGCCGCTCCAAGCGGCAGATCGAGCGGCTGTTCCAGCAGCAGCTGGGCACCACGCCGGTGCGCTACTACCTGGAACTGCGCATCACCGAGAGCCGCCGTCTGCTGCAGCACTCGGACCTGCCGATGTTCGAGGTGGGCCTGGCCTGCGGCTTCGTTTCGCCCAGTCATTTCAGCAAGTGCTACACGTCCTTCTACGGGTATCCGCCGTCGAAGGAGGTGCGCCATGGGTGTGTGAAGTCGGTGAGGTAGGTTGGCTTGCGGAAATGGCGGATAACGCTGGGGCGTTATGCGCCCTAGGATTCGGGAGGGGTGTTTTCCGGGGGCCGAGGTGTTTTGGATTGACTCCGTTCCCTCTCCCCAGCCCTCGGCTGCGCGCCCCGCCCTGAAGGGAGAGGGGGCTTGTCCGTGCCGAGACAAGCTTTGGTGTTAGTCGGGAACTCGGTACAAGCCGACTAACGCCGAAACACCAGCGCGCTCCGAACGGTCCCCTCTCCCTTCAGGGAGAGGGTTAGGGAGAGGGGCGGCCTCGAACCCGAGCACCAGAACGCCCGGCGAACCCCGCGCTGCCTTGAACGTAGGACGGACAACCGCGAACGGTCATGCGCCCCACGCCACCGCAGGATGGGTTGAGCGAAGCGATACCCATCGCCACGCCCGCATGGGTTTCGCCAGGCGGTGCTGGAGATGGTCGACTACCACCGGCGCTTCGAGGTGCCCATCCGCCTGGTGGAAGGCCCGGAATTGCGCGAGCTGGAACCGGCGCTCAACGCCCGCGCCGCCTGCGCGGTGGAGCTGCCGGGGTGAGCCGCACGCTCGACCCCTACGCCCTCAGCCGGCGCCTGTTCGAGCGCTTCCTGCGCCTGCCGCAGGTGTTCTACAACTTCGGCCACGGCCATATCGGCCTGACCTTGGGCGCCATCACCGGCCAACTGCTGGCCGAACAGGCCTCGGGGCTGGCGCCGTCGGTGCCGCTGGCGCCCTTCCTGGCGCGGCGTTTCGCAGGGTAAGCGCCGGCAGGTATCGCCCGGCGCGATACCTGCCAGCGGCAAACGCGCTCCGTCGCCGGCGTCGCGCGGGGTATAAAGCGCCCATGCGCTACCGTCGCCTCGATCTCAACCTGTTGGTGGCCCTGGCCGCGCTGCTCGACGAGTGCAGCGTCAGCCGGGCCGCCGAACGCCTCCACCTGGGCCAGTCGGCCACCAGCGCGGCGCTGGCGCGCCTGCGCGAGCATTTCAACGACCCGCTGCTGCTGCCGGTGGGGCGGCGCCTGGTGCCCAGCGCCCTGGGCCGCCAGTTGCTGCCGAAGGTACGCGAGGCGCTGGCCCTGGCTGGCGAGGTGGTGGATGCGGCGGTGGTGTTCGACCCTTCGCGCTGCGACCGGCGCTTCACCCTGGTGGCCTCGGACTACGTGGCGGCGACCCTGTTGCCGGCGGCCAGCCGCGAACTGTCGCGGCTGGCGCCGGGGGCCTCGCTGGTGGTGCGCGACCTGCCGCTGCCGCGTGATGGAGACGTGGTCGCCGAAGCCCTGGAGTACCGCCGCAGCGACCTGGTGATAGTGCCGCAGCGCCGGGTGAATGCCCGTTATCCGCAGATGTCGCTGCTCAGCGACGAGCTGTGCTGCATCGTCTGCGCCGGGCATCCGGCCTTCGCCGAGGGCCTGAGCCTGGCCGACTATTGCGCCGCCGAGCATGTGCTGCGCGAGTTCGCCGACGGCCAGAACCTGGCGATGGACGCGCTGCACCTGCGCGAGCTGGGCATCGAACGGCGCGTGGCGGTGGCGGTGCAGAGCTTCGCGCTGATGGCCGAGTTCATCGTCGGCACGCCGCGGGTGGCCACGCTGTTCCGCCGTCAGGCGCAGGCCTTGGCGCGGCGCTACCCGCTGCGCGTGCTGCCGGCGCCGCTGGCCTTCCCGGCGGCGCCGCAGCTGTTGCAGTGGCACCCGCAGCAGGACTTGGACCCGGCGCTGGCCTGGCTCCGCGGATTGCTGGCGGAGCAGGCTGCGCGGCTGGATCAGGCCTGAGCGTCGCCGGTGTCGCCGTGCAGGCCCAATTCCTCGATGGCCAGCAGGGCGCAGCGCTCGTCGTTGTCGGAGGTGTCGCCGCTCACGCCGATGGCGCCGAGCAGGTTGCCGGCCTCGTCGCGCAGCAGGATGCCGCCGGGCACCGGGATCACCTCGCCGCCGGTCAGGCTGTTGATCGCATCGAAGAACGCCGGCATGGCCTGGGCGCGGCGCGCCAGTTCGCGGCCGCCGAAGCCCATGCCCAGGCAGCCGCGGGCCTTGCCGCTGGCGATCTGCGGGCGCAGGAAGCTGGCCTGCTCGTCGCGCAGCACCGCCAGCGGGTGGCCGGCGGCGTCCAGCACCGCGGCGGCCAGCGGGCGCAGGCCCAGCCTTCGGGCATGGCGTAGGGTGGCGGCGGCCAGTTGCGCGGCGCGTTCGAAATCGAGGGTGGGCATGCTCACAGGCTCCATTTGCCGAGTTGGGCGACGCGGTCGCGGGTGTAGAGGTCGGTCCATTTCAGCGAATTGAAGTCCGACACCTGCTTGGGGTTGTACGCCGTGCGCTGCAGGCGCACCGGTTCGCCGGCCTTGTACACGGCCTGCAGGCGCTGGCGGTCCTGGAGGATGCGGATGTCGTCCAGGGGCGAGCCGTCGAGCAGCAGCAGGTCGGCCTGCTTGCCCGCTTCCAGCGTGCCCAGCGTCTCGCCGCGCGGCATCAGCCGGGCGCCGACGTTGGTGGCGGCGTACAGCGCCTCGGCCGGGGTGAAGCCCAGGCGGGTGACCAGCAGCTCCAGCTCGCGGGCATGCCATTCGCCGTAGGGGGTGACGGCGAAGCCGCTGTCGCTGCCGCAGGCGAAGGGGATGCCGGCGGCCTTGGCGCGCTTGAGCACCGGAGTGCCCAGCTCCAGGGTGCGCGCGCAGTAGCCGGCGTAGCCGGTGGCGATGGCCGGGTCGTGGGGCTGGCAGAAGTCCACGGTGTTCTGCGGGAAGGTCATGGTCGGGGCCAGCACGCTGCCGGCCTCCAGCAGCGCCTCGATGCAGGCGTCGTCCATGTAGAAGGCGTGGAACACCAGGTCCACCCCGGCCCTGGCGGCGTACATCACCGCCTCGCGGCCGTAGGCGTGGGTGGCCACGCGGCAGCCCAGGCGGTGGGCTTCCTCGACCATCTCGCGGGTCTCGTCGGCGGTGAAGGCGGCGATGATCTCGCCGTTGGGCCGGCGGTGGGTGCCGTCCATGGCGATCTTGATCAGGTCGACGCCGTCCTTGGCCTGCTTGCGGATTTCGGCGATGGCCTCGGTGCGGCTGGTGACCAGGGCGGCGGTGAAGTATTCCGGCGCGCCGACGCGGCTGGGAAACCAGTCGTTGAGGCTCTGCCGGTTGGTGATCACGCGGCTGCTGGCGGCGATGCGCGGGCCTTCGAACAGCCCGGCGTTGACCGTGTTGCGCACGGCGATGCTGAGCTGGCCGCTGTCGCCGGGGCAGACCATGGAGGTGACGCCGGCGGCGAGCACGTGCTGGACGAAGAACAGCCCGCGCAGGGCGCGGAATTCGTCGCTGGTCCAGATATCGATGTCTTCCTCGCTCTGGGCGTTGCCGAAGGCCAGGTGGGTGTGCACGTCCACCAGCCCGGGCATGACGAAGGCGGCGCGTTCCTCGCGGTCGCCCGGCTGCGGTCGCGGGGCCTGGGCGGTCGGGCCGACATGGCGGATCAGGCCGTTGTCGATGATCAGCGTCTGGGCGTGGCGGGCCTCCAGGCCGGTGCCGTCGAACAGGGTGGAGCAGTGCAGGTGCAGGGCGCCCATGGGCGTTTCTCCTCGGCTTCTTGTTGTGCCGGCAGGCTAGGGCGGTGTCGGCCCGGCTGACCAACAGATGCTGTCGATGCGCGGTCATCGATGGTGTCGATACCTGCTCCAGGGGGCGTGGCGTCCGGGCTCCGGGCAGGGGGGAGGCCGCGCAGGGCAGGTATCGGCAGTGGCGATGCCTGGCATGGCCAATGGCGATTTTTCCCGCCGGGGCTGCCGGGGCGAGGATGCCGCCGCCATCAAACCCAGAGGGAAACCCGATGAACGATATCCGTAGCGAACTGCTGGCCCTGGAGCAGGAACGCCAGCGCGCGCTGGTGGAAGAAGACCACGCCGGCCTGGAGTGGCTATTCGCCGACGACCTGCTGTACGTGCACACCACGGGTCTGGTGCAGGACAAGGCGCAGTACCTGGACTACGCCCGCCACGCCGTGCGCTACCTGGCGGTGGAACGCGGCGAGTTGCAGGTGCGCCTGTTCGGCGACGGCCTGGCGTTGATGAGTGGGCCGCAGTGCAACCTGCTGCAGAAGCGCGGCGGCGGCGAGCCGGTGTGCGCGGAAGGCTTCGCCACGCAGCTGTGGGTGAAGGAAGAGGCGGGCTGGCGGATCGCGTCGTTCCACGGGACGCGGGTGCTGGCGTAGGGCTATTGGAAGCGCCGATGGAGGTCCGGGAATATCTCCTGGGCGAACCAGGCCGGCAGCCCTGGTTGCACGCTGCGGGACTTTGGCGTCGGGCTGAGCACCACGCCCAGGCGTATCAGGCGGCTCAATTCGTCGATCGCCGGGCGTGGCGTCAGGCCGGTGAAAGTCTTGAAGTCACTGCGTGGCATTTCGCCCTGCACCAGCAAGGCATGCATCGCCGCGGCGCTTTCTTCCCGGGCGCCGGCCGCGCGTAGCTGCGCGTTGTAGCGGAAGGCTCGCACCACCCGCTCGCGCAGCGCTGCCGGGTCGACGGCCTGGGTCATGTAGTCGATCTGGTCGTGGCAGACGTCCAGCATGAACTCGATGAAGGCGAAGTAATGCTTGCGACTCAGTTTGCCGCGCCCGTCCAGGTCGCCTTCCCGTGGGCGGTCGGCCAGCGCCAGCATCCGATAGTAATCCTGGTGCTGGCGCGCCAGTCCGCGGGACAAGGACCAGAGCGTCGGGCGCAGACCCAGGGCGACGAGATGGAGATGGGTCATCAGTCGCGTGGTTCTGCCGTTGCCGTCGAGGAACGGGTGCACGAAGGCCAGCCGGTGATGATAGGCGAGGGCGCCGATCAGGCGGCGGCGCGGGTCGTGGATGCGCCCGAAGTCATAGCGCAGGTGGCGCAGCATCGGCAGCACGACGGCGGCGGCCGGCGCGGGCCTGCCGCCAACGGAAACTTCCTCGTCCGGCCTGGCGCGCAGCTGGCCTGGCCGCAGCAGGCGGCCATCGTCGAGGCGCCGGCTGGCATCCTCCGTAGCGTCGAACAGGCGCCGATGCACGCGCTGCACCAGCGCCGGTTCGAACAGGGCGCTCCACTGCGCGGGGGGAAAACGCCGCAGGGCGCGTTCGAACACTTCTTGCGCCTGCATGTGCCGGATAGCCAGGTCCTGCAGCAGCAGGCGCTCGCGGCGTGGCGCGGTCTGCGCCTGCTGCATCATGGCGATTTCGGTATAGCGGCCCTCGATAAGGTTCGAGTAGTAGCTGTTGGTTATCTGCAGCAGTTGCCCGAGTTGCTCGCTCGTTTGCCTGGCCAGGCGGCCGGCCAGGAAGGCCGCCTTGCCCGGTAGAGTGTCGGCGCGTTCGATGATCGAGGCCGGCAGCTCTTCGGGCAATATCGGGTCCAGCCAGTCCTTGTCGGTGATCAGCGGCATTGCAGCTTTCCAGGAGGAATGTCTTCATATTTAAATTCACATCTGGAAAGGTGGCAAACCCTTATATATTGCGGATTCTGTCAGGGTTTTGAGCGTATTTCTGCGGGCTTCCCTTCATATTTCCATGGGCAGCTCGCCGGCCCGCCCGGCAGGTGGGAAGCGGCACCGGAATCCGCTGCCGCAAAGCAAACCCTCAGGCCGTACGCCCACCCAGCGTCTCCGCCACCCAGTCGGCTATGTAGTGCCCGGCATTGATGCTGTTGTCGAAGCTCGAATGCTGCACGCCGCCTTCGCGTTCGGTGAAGATCTTCAGCTCGCGTTTCGGGCTGTTCACCAGTTGCTCGTAGGTACGGTGCGCCCATTTCAGCGGGATCTGCGAGTCCTTCTCGCCGTGGGTGACCAGGAAGGGCACGCGGATGCGCTCGAGCACGCCGTCGAGGTGGACGTTCTCGGCGATGCGCATGAACTCGTCCATGTCCCTGGCGCCCCATACCCAGCGCACGTGGGCCCAGTAGTGCGGCACCGGGAAGTCGCCTTCCTTCTCCAGGCGGCGTTTCTGCACGTCGCGCCAGTCGTGGTTGGCGCCCCAGGCCACGCCGCAGGCGAAGCGCGGTTCGAAGGCCACCGCGCGGGGGCAGTAGTAGCCGCCCAGGGACACGCCTTCCAGGCCGATGCGCTTGGCGTCGACGTCCGCGCGGGTTTCCAGCCAGTCGAACACGCGGCTGGCCCAGTGCTCGCTGTCGTAGCGCGCGGTCAGGCCGTGCAGGCGCAGGGCCTCGCCGGTGCCGGGCTGGTCGATGATCAGCGAGGCCACGCCGCGTTTCGCCAGCCAGGCCGGCAGGCCGACGCGGTATTTCATTTCCTTGGTCGAATCCAGGCCGTTGACCTGCACCAGCAGCGGCGCCGGGCCTTCGACGCTTTCGGCGCGCACGTACAGGCCGGCGATGTGCTTGCCCTCGTAGGGGATCTCCACGCGCTCGCAGTTCTCCTTCGCCAGCGCGATGCCGCGGGCGAAGGTCTGCAGGAAGCGCTGGTACAGCGCCTCGCGGCCCGGCGCGCCATGGGCCTGCAGGCGTTCGCAGGTGAGCAGGTAGGTGGCGGCGCGGTTGTATTTCTCGCCGGCGGAGAGCAGGCGGCCGGCGGCTTCGTCTTCCTCGGCCAGGCCGCAGAGCTTGTCGGCCATTTTCGACCAGGTCTCGCGGAAGGCCTGGGTGCCGGCGGCGTCGGGCTGCTTCGCGGCCTCCTGCAGCGGGGCGCACATTTCCTCGATCTCGCCCAGGCGGGCGCCCATTTCGATGGCCAGGTCCACCGAGAGATTCCAGACGTAATTGGTGGGGAAGTAGCGGAACATTCTTGTTGTCCTTCTGCGGTCGATGTATCCGGCGCCCGGGAATGGCGGCAGGCACGCAGGGCGCGGTTCGACGGCAAGGTACGCAGGCGGGGCGGCTGCGCGCCAATCGCGAGTGGGGATGCGAGGTATCGCCAAACGCGATGCCCCGGCGCCATGCCGGCGGCCGGGGCGATGGGACGGGCTCAGCCGGTGTGGCGCAGGGCTTCGGGCTGCTGGTCGAGGCTCTGGATGAAGTCGCGGATGCGCTCGCGCAGCCAGCGGTGCATGGGGTCGCCCTCCATGCTGCGGTGCCAGAGCATGTACTCGCGCATCACCGGGATCTTCACCGGCGGCGGCAGGATGCGCAGCGGCAGGTAGCGCGCGTACAGCTCGGCCAGGCGGCGGTGCATGGTGGCCACGCGGTGGGTGCCGACCAGCAGCTGGGGCAGGGTGTTGAAGTCGTTGGTGATCACTTCCAGGCGGCGGTGGAAGCCGTACTGGCTCATGAACCAGTCCTCGATGCTCAGGTGCCGGTTGCGCCCGAAGCCCACCGAGATGTGCCCCATCTGCATGTACTGCTCCAGGGTCAGGCTTTCGCCCACCTCGGGGTTGTCGCGCCAGACCACGCAGACGT
>Ga0180221_1001425_pt1 | contig 15962 bp, 11 predicted proteins | sample eDN5th37CKraftMG_FD_151339 | JGI IMG/M metagenome (GOLD analysis project Ga0180221, IMG submission 151339) | Enriched Miracle-Growth compost microbial communities from Emeryville, California, USA - eDNA 5th pass 37_C Kraft MG (version 2) (version 2) ...
GAGAAGCTCCTCGCCGCCGAGCGGCAATACGGGCCCGAAGCGGTGTGGCCGTATTATTACGCCGGCACCATGGGCCTCGTGATGCGCGACGGCATGAACCGGCTGCGCCACGCCAAGCGCTATTCCGGCTTCCATTCCACCATCTGCGTGACGCTGTCCTATACCGGCTATGCCGCCGGCACCGGCCGCGTCGCCGGGCCGGACCCGCGCGAGATGGCGAAATCCGACCTCGTGGTGATCTGGGGCACCAATCCGGTCAATACGCAGGTCAACGTGATGACCCACGCGATCCGCGCCCGCAAGGAACGCGGCGCCAAGATCGCGGCGGTCGACGTCTACATGAACGGCACCATGGAACAGGCCGACTTGCCCGTTCTGGTGCGGCCCGGCACCGACGGCGCGCTGGCCTGCGCGCTGATGCATTGTCTGTTCCGCGACGGCAAGGCGGACTGGTCTTATCTCGACCGCTACAGCGATGCGCCGCGCGAACTCGAGGCGCATCTGCGCACCCGCGATCCGGTCTGGGCGTCGGCGATCACCGGCACGCCGATCGAGACCATCGAGGCATTCGCGAAGCTGATCGGCGAGCGCAAGCGGGCTTACTTCCGGCTCGGCTACGGCTTCTCGCGGTCGCGCAATGGCGCGGCCAATATGCACGCGGCCTGCTGCATCCCGACCGTCACCGGCGCCTGGCAATACGAGGGCGGCGGCGCGTTCCACAACAGCGCCGACATCTACCGCTGGAACAAGACGATGATCGAAGGGCTCGACGCCCGCGATTCGTCGGTGCGCATGCTCGACCAGTCGCGGATCGGCCCGATCCTGACCGGCGATCCGGAGGCCCTGCGTGGCGGTCCGCCGGTGACGGCGATGCTGATCCAGAACACCAATCCGGTCTCGGTCGCGCCCGACCAGACCGTGGTGAAACGCGGCTTTGCGCGCGACGACCTGTTCACCTGCGTCCACGAGCAGTTCATGACCGAGACGGCGCAGATGGCCGATCTCGTGCTGCCGGCCACGACGTTCCTCGAACACGACGACATCTATCAGGGCGGCGGCCACCAATACATCCAGCTTGGCCCAAAGCTGGTCGAGCCGCCGGGCGAATGCCGCTCCAACCACGAGGTGATCTGCGGGCTGGCCGCGCGCGTCGGCGCCTCGCATCCGGGCTTCGCCATGACCGCGCGCGAGCTGATCGACTGGACGCTGCGGAACTCCGGCTGGGGCACGCTCGCCGAGCTCGAGGCGGCGCGCTGGATCGACTGCCAGCCGTCATTCGAGCAGTCGCACTACCTCGATGGTTTCGCTTGGCCGGACAAGAAGTTCCGTTTCAAGCCGGACTGGCCGAACGTGCCGTTCCGCTCGCAGGTGCATGGCGGGCCGATTGACGCCATGCCGGCGCTGCCGGACCACTGGACGGTGATCGAGGAGGCCGACGCGGAGCACCCGTTCCGCCTTGCGACCTCGCCGGCGCGCAGCTTCCTCAACAGCACGTTCAATGAAACGCCGACGGGACGCGCGAAGGAGGGCAGGCCGGACGTGATGATGCATCCGGACGACGCGGCGACGCTGGGACTAAGCGATGGCGACGCCGTCGTGCTCGGCAACCGACGCGGCGAGGTGCGTCTGCATCTGCGGCTGTTCGAAGGCGTGCGGCGCGGCGTGCTGATCGCGGAATCGATCTGGCCGAACGAGGCCTATCCGGACGGCAAGGGCATCAACACGCTGACCGGCTCGGATGCCGCCGCGCCTTACGGCGGCGCGGCCTTCCACGACAACAAAGTGTGGGTGCGCCGGGCCTGACCCTGGAGCCCGCCCGGCGCTTGTCACAGGTTCGGCGCTCTCAGAGCTCCTTGCCGATCTTGGCGTCGACCGAATAGACGCCGCCGCCGCGGATCGCGATGAAGAAGCAGACGAAGCCGAGGAACATCACATATTCGTAGCCGCCGCCGCCGACCGAGAAGCCCTTGGCCCAGTGCGCGGCGAACATCGCGATCAGCAGCTCGATCGCGAGCGCGGAGGCGAAGAAGCGGGTGAAAAGGCCGACGATAACCGCGGCGCCGCCGACCACCTCGAAGAAGATCGCGAGATAAGCGAAGCTGCGCGGCACGCCGTAATTGGTGGCGAAAGCATTGCCGATCGCTTCCGCGCCGCGTGTCCATTTCGGCCAGCCATGCATGATCATGATGAAGCCGAACACCACGCGCATGATCGTGTAAGCGATGGGCTCCATCGCCGCGTAAAATCCCGACAGTCCCGGGAAAACCAGTCTCGTTCCGCCCCCGTTCATCGCAAATCCTCATCTGTTGAGCCCCACCCGGCGGTGGCGGCGACGCCGATTATTAGCACCGGACGGCCTGGAATGAGCCGGCGCACGAGGTTGTGAACGGCGTCCGGTGGACAAGTCAGGGGGTGAAGCGGCCTTCGGCCAGCATTTTCAGGGCTTCCGGATAGATCTGGTGTTCGACGGCGAGCACCCGGGCGGCGAGTTCGGCTTCGGTGTCGCCGGGCCGCACCGCGACCGATCGCTGCACAACGATCGGTCCCGAATCCATGTCGGGGACGACGAGATGCACCGTGGCGCCGTGTTCCTTGACGCCCGCTTCGAGCGCGCGCCGGTGGGTGTCGAGCCCCTTGAAGGCCGGCAGCAGCGCGGGGTGGATGTTGAGCATGCGGCCGTGCCAGCGGTCGACGAAGCCGGCGGTCAGCACCCGCATGAAGCCGGCGAGGCAGACGATGTCGATGCGGTGCCGTTCCAGCACCGCCTGGATGGCGTCTTCGAAAGCGGCGCGGTCCTTGCCGAACGGCTTGTGGTCGACGACTTCGGTGGCGATGCCTTCGCCTTGCGCGACGCTCAGGCCACCGGCATCAGGGCGGTTGGAGACGACGAGCGATATCTCGGCGGGATAGTCCGGCTGCTTCGCCGCCGCGATCAGCGCCGTCATGTTGGAGCCGCGGCCCGAGATCAGAACGGCGACGCGCTTGCGGCTCATCGATGATCCAAACCTGTCACGACAGATCGAGCCGACCCGCATAGACGACGCGCGGCTCGGCGGCGGACGCGGTGATCTCGCCGATGATCGCGGCCTTTTCGCCGGACGCCTCGAATGACTGGCGCACCGTCTCGGCATCCTTCGCCGCCGTCACCGCGATCATGCCGATGCCGCAGTTGAAGGTGCGCAGCATCTCGTTCTGCGCGATGCCGCCTTCGCGCGCCAGCCATTTGAACACCGGCAGCGCCTGGACCTTGGCGAGATCGATGCGCGCCCCGCAGCCGTCCGGCAGCACGCGCGGGATGTTGTCGGGAAAGCCGCCGCCGGTGATGTGGCAGAGCGCTTTCACCGCCTTGGTGTTGCGGATCGCGGCGAGGCACGACGTCACGTAGATGCGGGTCGGCGCCAGCATCGCTTCACCGAGCGTCACGCCAGTTGCAAACGGCGCGGGCGCGTTCCACGTGAGGCCGGATTTTTCGACCACCTTGCGCACCAGCGAATAGCCGTTCGAATGCACGCCGGAGGAAGCAAGCCCGATCAGCACGTCGCCGGCGCCGATGTCGGCTTTCGGCAGCAATTCGCCGCGCTCGGCGGCGCCGACGGCAAAGCCGGCGAGATCGTAGTCGCCGCCGTGATAGACGCCCGGCATTTCCGCGGTCTCGCCGCCGATCAGCGCGCAGCCGGCGTCGCGGCATCCGGCCGCGATGCCTTCGACCACCGCGGCGCCCATGGCGGGATCGAGCTTGCCGCAGGCAAAGTAGTCGAGGAAGAAGAGCGGTTCAGCGCCTTGCACCACCAGATCGTTGACCGACATGGCGACGAGGTCGATGCCGATGGTGGCGTGGCGGCCGGTTTCGATGGCGATCTTGACCTTGGTGCCGACGCCGTCGGTGGCCGCGACCAGCACCGGGTCGGTGAAGCCGGCGCGCTTGAGGTCGAACAGGCCGCCGAAGCCGCCGATTTCGGCATCGGCCCCGCGGCGGGCGGTCGCCCGGACCAGCGGCTTGATGAGGTCGACCATCCGGTTGCCGGCGTCGATATCGACCCCGGCCTGTGCGTAGGTCAGGCCCTGTTTCTGGTCGGCCATGCCGTGTTCCCTGTTCGCCGGGGGGTCGTACGGCGGAATCGCAGCATGCGCAATGCCGCGCCGGTCGCTATACTCAGGTTGTGACTGCGGCGGTCGCCTCCGGGCGGGCGCCGGTCTGCGTGGAAGAGGCGATCCGGGACGCCGACGTTGAGTATTCCAAATCTGATTACGCTGGGCCGGATTCTGCTGGTGCCCGTGGTGGTCTGGGCGATTGCGGCAGGCGAGATGCTGCTGGCTTTCGGCCTGTTTCTGGTGGCGGGCCTGAGCGACGCGGTCGACGGCTACCTCGCCAAGCGCTTCAACATGACCTCCGAGCTCGGGGCCTATCTCGACCCCTTGGCCGACAAGGCGCTGATCGTCTCGATCTACGTCACCTTGGGGATTGCCGGGACGATCCCGCGCTGGCTGGTCATTTTGGTGGTGTCCCGTGACATCATGATCGTCGGGGCCGTGATGCTATCCTGGCTGATCGGCAGCCCGCTGAAGGTGAAGCCCTTGCTGGTGTCGAAGCTGAATACGGCGGCCCAGATCGCCTTTGCCTGCCTGGTGCTGGCCGCGCTCGGCTTTTCGTTCCGCGCCGAGGCGGTGATCACCGCGATGATGGTGGTCGTCGCCGTGACGACACTGCTGTCGATCGCGGCCTATCTGGCCGAATGGGTCCGTCACATGAATGCGATTGCCACCGGCAAGTAAGCCCGAGCGAGCGATAGAGGCGAGCGAGTAAGCCCAGTGAGCCCGACCAAGCCGAGCCGGAAGACCCCGCCGCTGAGCGCGGCGGCGATCGAACGTCAGGCGCTGTTCTGGCTGGTGTCCTTCGTCGTCATCGTCCTGCTGCTCTGGCTGCTCGCCGACATCCTGCTGCCCTTCGTCGTCGGCTTCGCCATCGCCTATCTGCTGACGCCGCTGACCGACCGTCTCCAGCGCATGGGCGTTCCGCGCCTCGTCGCCGCGCTCCTGATGATCACGGTGATGGTGCTGGTCTTCGTCATCCTGATCCTGCTGATCGCGCCGTTGCTCGGGGGCCAGCTCGGCGCCTTCATCAGCAACGTGCCGGACTACGTCTCGCGCCTGCAGTCGCTGATGCAGACCCTGGTCAACAATCCGGACCTGCCGTGGCTGAAGAAATTCGTCGGCGAGGGGTTCGACTCCAACAAGTCGATCTCCGATCTGGTCGGGCAGGGCGTCGGCTGGGTGACGACCTTCATGAAATCGCTGTGGTCGGGCGGGCGTTCGCTGGTGTCGCTGTTCTCGCTGATCGTCATCACGCCGGTGGTCGCGTTCTACCTCGTCTACGACTGGCACCGGATGGTGGCCAAGGTCGACTCCTGGATCCCGGTGCATCATCGCGAGACCGTCCGCGCGCTTGCCGGCGAAGTCGACCGCGCCATCGCCGGTTTCGTGCGCGGCCAGTCCGCCGTCTGCCTGATCCTCGGCTCGTTCTACGCGGTGGCTTTGTCGCTCGTCGGGTTGAACTTCGGCCTGCTGATCGGCCTCGTCTCCGGCCTGATCACCTTCATCCCCTATGTCGGCTCGATGACCGGCCTGATCCTGTCGCTCGCGGTCGCGGTCGCGCAATTCTGGCCGGACTGGACCTGGATCGCCGTCGTGCTCGTCATTTTCCTGGTCGGCCAGTTCATCGAAGGCAATATCCTGTCGCCGAAACTGGTCGGCGACAGCGTCGGCCTGCATCCGGTGTGGCTGATCTTCGCGCTGCTCGCCTTCGGTTATCTGCTCGGCTTCGTCGGCCTGCTGGTCGCGGTGCCGCTCGCCGCCACGATCGGGGTGCTCGCGCGCTTTGCCCTGCGGCGCTACCTTGAAAGCAGCCTCTATACCGGCGGCCGGGCGGAGTAACGCTTATGTCGGCGAGCGCCGCGCAGCGCCAGCTTGTGCTCGATCTCGGCCACGACGCGAGCTACGCGCGCGAGGATTTCATCCGCGGCGAGGCGAACGCGACCGCGCTTGCGCTGATCGATCGCTGGCCGGACTGGCCGGACCGCGCCGTCGTCGTCGTCGGGCCGGAGGGCTCCGGCAAGTCGCATCTCGCGGCGATCTGGGCGGCGCGCTCCGGCGCGCGCGGCATCGCCGCCGCCGCGCTCGGCGAGGCCGACCTGCCGGATCTGCTCGCGCCCGGCGCGCTGGTGATCGAGAACCTCGGGCCCGGCGACGGGCTCGACGAGCGCGCGCTGTTCCATCTGCTCAATCTGGTGCGCGAGGAGCGGGCGTCCTTGCTGATCACCGCGCGCTCGCTGCCGGCCGGATGGACGCTGCAGACGCCCGATCTCGCCTCGCGGCTGCGGGCCTTGCCGGTCGTCAGCCTGGCGCCGCCGGACGAGAGACTGCTGCGGGCGCTGCTCATCAAGCTCGCGGCGGACCGCCAGCTCGATCTCGACGACAGCGTGGTTAACTATCTGATCGTCAGGGTCGAGCGTTCCTTTGCCGGCGTCCAGCAGGCGATCGCGCGGCTCGACCATGCCGCCATGCAGCAAAAGCGGCCGGTGACGCGGGCGCTGGCCGCCGCGCTGTTTCGCGACGAAACGCCGCGATAGGATACGATTCAGGGTTTTGTGATACGTCATGGCATTGTCACAAAAGCCGGACAGTGTGCGGCGTCCCGCGTTCATTTCCGCCCATGAGCCAGCGTCAGAAACCCGCAGCCCGCACCGAGGCCGCCCCGACGACCATGCCGGCCGCGGCTGAGCCGTCGATCGCAGAGCGTCCCGAACGTTTCATCAACCGGGAACTGTCCTGGCTGCATTTCAACCGCCGCGTCCTCGAAGAGGCGGAAAACCCCAACCATCCGCTGCTCGAGCGCGTCCGCTTCCTGTCGATCTCGGCGAACAATCTCGACGAGTTCTTCATGGTCCGCGTCGCGGGGCTGAAAGGGCAAATCCGCGAGGGCATCACCGAGCGCAGTCCCGACGGTCTGACGCCGCAGGAGCAGCTTTCCAAGCTGACCGAGGCGGTCGGCACGCTGGCGCGCGACCAGCAGCAGCGCTGGCTCGAATTGCGGCCGGCGCTCGCCGGGGCCGGCGTGGTGATGGTCGACGTCAAGGATCTCACCAAGGCGGAGCGGAGCTGGCTCGAGGATCATTTCCTCCAGCGCATCTTCCCGCTGCTGACGCCGCTCGCCATCGATCCGGCGCATCCGTTCCCGTTCATTCCCAATCTCGGCTTCTCGCTGGCGCTGCAGCTCGCCCGCAAGCCGGACGGCAAGGCGATGAACGCCCTGATCCGCATGCCCCAGAAGATCGAGCGCTTCATCAAGCTGCCGAACGATCAGGAGCAGACCATCCGCATCATCGCGCTGGAACAAGCGACGACGCTGTTCATCGCCCGGCTGTTCCCCGGCTACAGCGTGAAGGGGCAGGGCGCGTTCCGCATCATCCGCGACTCCGACATCGAAATCGAGGAGGAGGCCGAGGATCTGGTCCGCCTGTTCGAGACCGCGCTGAAGCGCCGCCGCCGCGGTTCGGTCATTCGCCTCGAGATGACGGCCGAGATGCCTGGCGACCTGCGCCGCTTCGTGCAGACCGCGCTCGCCGTGCAGGACGACGAGGTGTTCCTGGTCGACGGCGTGCTGGCGCTCAACGAACTGTCGCAGCTCACGCAGCTCGACCGGCCCGACCTCGAATTCATTCCGTATAATCCGCGCTATCCGGAGCGCATCCGCGATCACGGCGGCGACTGCTTCGCGGCGATCCGCCAGAAGGATCTGATCGTCCACCATCCTTACGAGTCGTTTGACGTCGTCGTGCAGTTCCTGCAGCAGGCTGCGCGCGACCCTAACGTCGTCGCCATCAAGCAGACGCTGTACCGCACCTCGGCGGAATCCCCGATCGTCAAGGCGCTGGTCGAGGCGGCGGAGGCCGGCAAGTCGGTCACCGCGCTGGTCGAGCTGAAGGCGCGGTTCGACGAGGAAGCCAATATCCGCTGGGCGCGCGACCTCGAGCGCGCCGGCGCGCAGGTGGTGTTCGGCTTCATCGAGCTCAAGACCCACGCCAAGCTGTCCCTGGTGGTGCGCCGCGAGGGCGGCTCGCTGACGACCTATGTCCATGCGGGCACCGGCAACTACCATCCGGTGACGGCGCGCATCTATACCGACCTGTCCTATTTCACGGCCGATCCCGACATCGCGCATGATGTCGCCTGCGTGTTCAACTACATCACAGGCTATGCCGAGCCCGACGAGCTCAAGCGCCTCGCGGTGTCGCCGGTCAATCTGCGCAGCCGGATCATGGAGCACATCGCGGAGGAAGCGGCGAACGCCAGGGCCGGCAAGCCGGCGGCGATCTGGATGAAGATGAACGCGCTGGTCGATCCCCGGATCATCGACGCGCTCTATGCCGCCTCGCGCGCCGGCGTCGAGATCGATCTCGTCGTGCGCGGCATCTGCTGCCTGCGGCCCGGCGTGCCGGGGCTGTCCGAGAACATCCGCGTCAAGTCGATCGTCGGCCGCTTCCTCGAGCATGGCCGCATCTACTGCTTCGGCAACGGCCACGCGCTGCCGCACCCGCAGGCGCGCGTCTATATCTCCTCGGCCGACATGATGCCGCGCAATCTCGACCGTCGCGTCGAGGTGCTGTGCCCCATCCTCAACCCGACGGTGCACGAGCAGGTGCTGGACCAGATCATGGTGGCGAATTTCAACGACAACGAGCAGAGCTGGGACCTCTTGCCCGACGGCAGTTCTGTGCGCATAAAGGCGGAACCGGGCGAGGAGCCGTTCAACGCCCACAACTATTTTATGACCAATCCGAGCCTGTCGGGTCGTGGCAAATCGCTCAAGGAATCGCAGCCGCGCAGCCTCATCCGGCGCCTCGAAAGCGCCTAGGCGCCGGGCGAAGCGCGCCTCCGCGCAGGGGCGCCTCGATCACGGTCCGCTCGTCGCCGTCATCGACATCGGCTCCAACTCGATCCGCCTGGTGATCTATGAGGGACTGGTTCGCAGCCCGACCCCGGTTTTCAACGAAAAAGTTCTGGCCGGCCTCGGCCGCGAGGTGCAGTCGACCGGCCTGTTGGCGGTGGACGCCATCGAGAAGGCGCTCGGCGCGCTGACGCGGTTCCGCGCGCTGTGCAACACGCTGCATGTGCGCAAGGTTTGGGCGATCGCCACCGCCGCCTGCCGCGACGCCCGCAACGGCGCCGCCTTCATCGCGCAGGCGGAGAAGATCTGCCGCACCAAAATCGCGATCCTGTCCGGCAGCCGCGAGGCGCAACTGACCGCGCTCGGCGTCATTTCCGGCATCCATCAGCCGGACGGCATCGTCGGCGACCTCGGCGGCGGTTCGCTCGAACTGGTGGATATTTCCGGGCAGCGTTCGCGCTCCGGGCTGACGTTCCCGCTCGGCGGCCTCGCACTGCAGGATCTGACCGGCCGGTCGGTGAAGAAGGCCGAGCGCATCGTCGAGGCGGCGCTCGGCAAGGTCGATCTCCTGAAGCGTGGCCGCGGCCGCACGTTCTATGCGGTCGGCGGCACCTGGCGCGCGCTGGCGCGGCTGCACATGTGGCAGACCGGCTATCCGTTCCATGTCATGCACAATTACCGCATCCCGGCGCGCGAGGCGCTCGAGTTCGCCCGGCTGGTGCATCGCGTCGATACCGAGACACTGTCGCAGATCGACGTCGTCAACGCGGCGCGCCGTCCCTTGCTCGCCTATGCGGCGCTGGTGCTGGAACATCTCGTGCGGGCGATCGAGCCGCGCGACGTCGTGGTCTCCGTGCTCGGCGTGCGCGAGGGGCTGCTGTATTCGCTGCTCGGCGCCAGGGAGCAGAAGCGCGATCCGCTGCTGGCGGCGGCATCCGAGCTCAACCTGCTGCGCTCGCGCTCGCCGCTGCATGGCGAAGAGCTGATCAAGTGGAGCGACAAGTTCTTCGCCTCGTCGGGCCTCGACGAGACGCCGGACGAAGTGCGGCTGCGCCACGCCGCCTGCCTGCTCGCCGACGTGAGCTGGCGCGCGCATCCCGATTATCGCGGCGAGCAGTCGATGAACATCATCGCGCACGGCGCCTTCGTCGGCATCGATCATCCGGGCCGCGCCTTTCTGGCGCTCGCCGTGTTCTTCCGCCATATGGGCCTCGGCGAGGAGGACCTGTCGCCGCGGCTGCGCGAGCTCGCGACCACGCGAATGCTCGACCGCGCCCGCGTGCTCGGCGCCGTGATGCGGGTCGCTTATCTGCTGACGGCGGGCGAGGGCGGCGTGCTCCTGAACACGCCGATGTCGGTCATCCGCGGCAAGCTGGTGCTGCGGCTGTCCGGCCGCTACGCGAACCTCGCGAGCGACCGCGTGTTCAACCGGCTGCGCCAGCTCGCGCGGCTGATCGGCCGCGAGCCGATGATCGGCGAATAGCGGTTATTTCTCGATCGAGACGACGCGGCCTTTTTCCAGCGCCAGCGCCAGCTTGCCGTGCTTCAGCGCAAGCGCGCTGATGCCGAACAGCTCGCGCCGCCAGCCCTTGAGCGCCGGCACGTCGGCATCGTCGTCGGCGACGATGCGGTCGAGATCGTCGACCGTGGCGATCACCTTGGCGGCGACGCCGTGCTTCTCGGCGACCATGCGCAGCAGCACCTTGAGCAGCTCGACGGTCGCCGCGCCGTTCTGCGCCGGGCGGAAACGGTCGAGCCGCGGCAGGTCCTTGGGATCGCGCGCGAGCGCGCGCTTCACGGCAGCCACGATGTCCTCGCCCCAGCGCGAGCGCTCGAAGCCTTTCGGCAGCGAGCGCAGCTTGCCGAGCTGCTCGATGCTGGTCGGCGCCTGCACGGCGATGTCGCCGATCACGTCGTCCTTGATGACGCGGCCGCGCGGCACGTCGCGGCTTTGCGCCTCGCGCTCGCGCCAGGCCGCGACCTCGATCAGCACGGCGAGCTCCTTCGGCTTGCGGACGCGGCTCTTCAGCCGCTCCCAGGCGCGCTCCGGCTCCATGCGATAGGTCTCGGGCGAGGTCAGCACGCTCATTTCCGCCTCGACCCAGTCGGCGCGGCCGCGCGCGGCGAGGTCCGCCGACAGCTTCAGATAGACGTCGCGCAGGTGGGTCACGTCGGAGACGGCATATTTCAACTGGTGCTCGGACAACGGCCGCCGCGTCCAGTCGGTGAAGCGGCTCGACTTGTCGAGCGTGTCGCCGGTGATGCGCTGCACGAGCTGGTCGTAGGAGATCGAGTCACCATAGCCGAGCACCATGGCCGCGACCTGGGTGTCGAAGATCGGATGCGGGATCGACTGCGACATATTCCAGACGATCTCGATGTCCTGCCGGGCGGCGTGGAACACCTTCACCACCTTCTCGTTCGACAGCAGCTCGAAGAACGGCGTGAGGTCGATCCCTTCGGCAAGCGCGTCGACCACGACGGCCTCGTCGGTCGTCGCCATCTGGGCGACGCAGAGCAGGGGATAATAGGTCGTCTCGCGCAGGAATTCGGTATCGACGGTGATGAAGGGGTGCTTCGCCATCCGCGCGCAGACGGCGGCGAGTTCCGCGGTGTCGACGATCGGCTTCATTTGCCGCGGACCCGCTTCATCAGGATGAATTCCCACGGGCTCGGCATCGGTCCGACCGGCACGTCGATCAGGGTCGGGCCGTCGCGGCGGGCAAAGCCGCGCCGCAGCGCGCCGCGCAATTCCTCGGGTGTGCGGGCGCGCTCGGCCGCGGCGCCGAAGCTCTCGGCGAACTTCACGAAATCCGGATTGGCGAGATCACTGGCGATCAGCCGGTTGCCGTAGTCTTCTTCCTGGATGCGGCGGACATTGCCGAATGCGCCGTCGTTGAAGACGATGGCCGTGAGCGGGATGCGGTGGCGCACCGCGGTCGCCATTTCGTTCGATGTGTACATGAAGCCGCCGTCGCCGTTGATCGACACGACCGGCACGTCGCGCCGCGCGTCCTGCGCACCGAGCGCGGTGGCGAAGCCCCAGCCGAGATTGTCCTGATAGCCCGGCGAGAGAAACGTGCGCGGCTTGTAGACCGGGAAGGCGAGGCGGGCGGCAAAGCCCATCTGCGTCACCTCGTCGACGAAGATGCCGTCCTCCGGCAGTTCGGCGCGGATGGCGTCGAGCCAGCAGAGCTGCGGCCCGATCTGCGCCTCGAACCGCGCGCGCATTCTGGCCTGCCGCTCCTGCATCTCCTCGCGGCGCGATGGCCGCGCCGCGTTGTGCGCGGGCAGCACGTCGAGCAGCCGCCGGAGAATCGGCGCCGCGTCGCCGATCAGCGCGACGTCGGGTTTGACGTGGCGCCTCGCTTCGTCGGTGTCGGCATCGACGCGGATGATGGTGAGGTCGCGATCGGTGCCCCAGTTGACCAGCGGGAAGAACATCCGCGTGCCGATGCCGATCACCACGTCGGCTTTCGCCCAGAGTTCGTGCGCGAGCGGATTGGTGACGGCGAACGGGTTGCGGCTGTCGAGCACGCCCTGGCCGCGGCGGAAGCCGCAATAGACCGGCGCCTGCAGCATCTCGGAGAGCGCGGTGACTTCCGCCGAGGCATCCTGCGCGCCGCCGCCGACGCAGATCAGCGGGCGCTTGGCGGCGCCGAGCTTGCGCGCGGCGCGGCGCACGGCATCCTCGTCGATGCGCGGGCGCGGCGGCGGCTTGGGCGCGCCGATCGGCGCGACCTTGCCGGGCTTGCCCCAGACATCGATCGAGCATTCGAGCGCGGCGGGGCCTGGTCGGCCGCTCGCCATCGCCCGCATCGCCTTGTCGACGAGGCCGGGCGTCTCGGTGGCGTTGCGCAGCCGCGCGCGGAAATCGACCAGCCGCTTGATGACGCCGGCCTGATCGCGCAGCTCGTGCAGGTAGCCCATGTTGCGGCCGATCACCGCCTCTGGGATCTCGCCGACCAGCGCCAGCACCTGCGCGTTCATGCTGTAGGCGGTGAGCAGCGCGGCGCTCGAATTGAGGAAGCCCGGGCCCGGCACCACGGCATAGGCCTGCGGCTTGCCGGTCGCGAGGGCGGCGCCGAGCGCCATATAGGCCGCGCCCTGTTCGTGGCGGGTGTGCACCGTGCGCAGCCGGTCGGAGGCCTTGAACAGCGCGTCGAACAACTGGTCGTTCTGCACGCCGGGCAGGGCATAGAGCGTGTCGAGGCCGTGGGCGAGAAGCGCGGCGACCGTCGCTTCGCCGGTGGTCATCTCAACCGCTTTGGCGCGCGCCGGCGGCTTTTTCCCGGCCGGCTTTTTCCGAACTGACGGCACTGACGTCACAATCACCTTTCCGGCAACGAATTGATCACGAACATGGCCTCGAGCATCTCGTCCGACGGAGCATCGCCGAAGGTCTTGGCCAGAATGGCTTTGATTCTCCCGGATCGATAAAGCTGCGCCAGGGTCTTGTCCACCAGAAGGCGGAAGGCGCTGTCGTCGTGCGGCAGCGCGAGGCCGTAGGTCTCGTAGCTGAAATAGCGGCGGCTCAGCGCGAAGCCGGGCCGCCCGCCGGCGCGCAGCATGGCGGCGAGAATGCTGCGGTCGGCGACATAGGCGTCGAGCGAGGTGTTTTCGACCATGTTCAAGCCGTCGCGATGATCGCGCACCGGCACCACGGTGGCGCTGACGCCGAGCGACGTCAGCGAGGTCGTCAGCACGCGCTCGGTGGTGGTTCCGACCAGCACGCCGACGCGCTTGCCGGCGAGATCCTCGAAGCGCTGCACCGGGGCGCTCTGGCGCGACAGCACGCCGGCGCCGTCGAGGAAGGTCGGCATCGAGAAGTCGACGATCTCGCGCCGTTCGAGCGTGATCGAGCTCGGGTCGCACAGGATGTCGATCTTGCCGTCATGCACCGAGCTGAAGCGCTCGTCGGCGGGGACCTTGATGTATTGCGCCCGCACGCCGGGGCCGAGCGCGGCGGCGACCTCGCGGCAGAGGTCGACGATGTAGCCGGCCGGGCGGCCGCGGGAATCCTGGAACGAATAGGGCGGCGCGTCGGCGCGGTAGCCGATGCGGAACACCCCGGTCTCCTTGACGCGATCGAGCACGCCGGCCTGCGCCGGCGGCGCCAGAGTGACGACCGCGAGGGCGAGCGCGGCAGGGATGAGCCATCCTCGCATCTGCGCTGCCTCCTTGCCCTTCGCCCGAACCGGCGCGCCGACCTGGCCGCGCCGGCGGCTACTATAGCGCAGGGAAACGCTTGCGCCGCATGGGATATTCCGCGGTTCGGCCGGCTGGCGCCTTGCCTTGACAAAGCCGACCCCCCATGCGTTTTTCGCGCGCCATCCACCCCGAAAAAGCGCGATTCCGTCCATGCATCGTTACCGGTCCCATACCTGCGGCTCGCTCCGCGAGAGCGACATCGGCCAGGAGGTGCGCCTCTCAGGCTGGTGCCACCGCATCCGCGACCATGGCGGCGTGCTGTTCGTCGACCTGCGGGACCACTACGGCCTGACCCAGGCGGTTGCCGATCCCGACAGCCCGGCCTTCCGGCAGGTCGAGAAATTCCGCTCGGAATGGGTGGTGCGCATCGACGGCAAGGTGCGCCGCCGCCCGGAGGGCACCGACAATCCCGAACTGCCGACCGGCCAGGTCGAGGTCTATATCTCGGCGGTCGAGGTGCTCGGCCCCGCCGCCGAACTGCCGATGCCGGTGTTCGGCGAGCAGGACTATCCGGAAGACATCCGGCTGAAATATCGCTTCCTCGATCTGCGCCGCGACAAGCTGCATGGCAACATCATGAAGCGCGGGCAGATCATCGACTCGATCCGCCGCCGCATGAAGGACGGCGGCTTCTTCGAGTTCCAGACGCCGATCCTGACCGCCTCGTCGCCGGAAGGCGCGCGCGATTTCCTGGTGCCGTCGCGGCTGCATCCGGGCAAGTTCTACGCGCTGCCGCAGGCGCCGCAGCAGTTCAAGCAGCTCATCATGGTCGCCGGCTTCGACCGCTACTTCCAGATCGCGCCGTGCTTCCGCGACGAGGATGCGCGCGCCGACCGCTCGCCCGGCGAGTTCTACCAGCTCGATATCGAGATGAGCTTCGTCACCCAGGACGACGTGTTCGACGCGGTCGAGCCGGTGCTGCGCAGCGTGTTCGAGGAGTTCGGCGACGGCAAGGCGGTGACGCCGAAATTCCCGCGCATCGCCTATGCCGACGCGATGCGGAGGTATGGCACCGACAAGCCGGATCTGCGCAACCCGATCGAGATGGCCGACGTGAGCGAGGCGTTCCGCGGCTCGGGCTTCAAGATCTTCGCCAAGATCCTCGAGAATGCCGACAGCGCGGTGTGGGCGATCCCGGCGCCGGGCGGCGGCAACCGCGCCTTCTGCGATCGCATGAACTCCTGGGCGCAGGGCGAGGGCCAGCCGGGCCTCGGCTACATCTTCTGGCGCGAGGGCGAGGAGGGCGGCGCGGGCCCGCTCGCCAAGAACATCGGGCCGGAGCGCACCGCTAGAATCGCCAATCAATTGAAGCTCGGCGTCGGCGATGCCTGCTTCTTCGTCGCGGGAAAACCAAAAGACTTCGTCAAGTTCGCCGGGCCGGCGCGCACCAGGGTCGGCGAGGAGCTCGGCCTTATCAAGAAGGATCGCTTCGACTTCTGCTGGATCGTCGACTTTCCGATGTACGAGTGGAACGAGGAGGAGAAGAAGATCGACTTCTCCCACAATCCGTTCTCGATGCCGAACATGGGCGCGGAGGAATTCCTGGCGCTCGATCCGGCCGCTGACGCTGATAAGCTGCTCGCCATCAAGGCGATCCAGTACGACGTGGTCTGCAACGGCATCGAGCTGTCGTCCGGCGCGATCCGGAACCATCGCCCCGACATCATGAAGAAGGCCTTCGCCATTGCCGGCTATGGCGAGGACGTGCTGGAAGCCAAGTTCGGCGGCATGCTGCGGGCGCTGACCTACGGCGCACCGCCGCACGGCGGCATCGCGCCCGGCATCGACCGCATCGTCATGCTGTTGT
>Ga0180221_1001426_pt1 | contig 15957 bp, 11 predicted proteins | sample eDN5th37CKraftMG_FD_151339 | JGI IMG/M metagenome (GOLD analysis project Ga0180221, IMG submission 151339) | Enriched Miracle-Growth compost microbial communities from Emeryville, California, USA - eDNA 5th pass 37_C Kraft MG (version 2) (version 2) ...
CCGCGATGAACAGCTTGTTGCGCGCCGGCCCCAGATTAGTGGTGGAGATCATCGGCAGCCGCGCCAGCGCCGCCTCCGTGCCCGGCCCCTCGCCGCCGGCGGGATCGCCCGGCCCGCTGCCGGTGAGGTCGACGATGTCCACGCTGCCCGGAAAATCGCGGAGCGGGGCGTCGCGCTTGCTGGCGGTGACGATGATGTCGTCGAGCGACGCAGCCGGGGGCAAGGCGGGGGCGGGCGCGGCCTCCCGCCTGTGGCGCGCGCGTGGCAGGGCGAGGATGCGCACCGTATGCGCGTCGATCATCACATAATCGAAGCCGCTGCCCGCCAGCAGCCGCCGCAGCGCGCCGGCGACCGGCAGCATTCCCTTCACCCCGCGCGTGCGCGCGGCGCCCACCGCGGGATCGAGCGCGCCGATATTGACGTCCCCCTGCTCGCCGAAGCGCAGCAGCCCCTCGGCAAGGCTGCCGGGCGGAATGGCGAAGGCGTGGCGTTCGGCCGCCCGGGCCGGTGCCGGCAGGCTCGCGGCGGCGGCGATCAGCAGCGCCGCTTCAGCGATCCGCACGGCCCCCCGCGCTCAACCGCCAGCCGTCGCCCTGCCGCGCCACCTTGACTCCGAGCAGCCCGCCCAGCGAGGCGAAGAAGGCCCGGCGATCGTGCCCGATACGGATCACGCCGGTGAAGGATTGTCCCGCGATCGCCGGATCGACCGAGACCGGCGCGCCGATCGTGCGTGATATCTCGGCGGCCACGATGCCGAGCGGGGCGCCGTCATAGATCAGCCTGCCCTTGCGCCACGCGCCCACCGCGTCGGGCGCGATCGGGCCCACTGTCGCCATATCGCCATCGCGCGCGACGCGCAGCCGTCGCCCGGCGGGCAGGCGGATCGCCTCGCCACCGGGATTGTAGACGATCGCGCCTTCCGCCACGCCGACATCCAGCCGCCCCTGTTCGCGCACCACGTTGAACAGGGTGCCGACGTCGCGCAACGTCGCGTCGCCCGCCGTCACGGTGAAGGGATCGGCCTCGTTATGGACGACATGGAAGGTCGCCTCGCCCGCCTCCAGGCTGGCGAAGCGGGGACGATTGCGGTCGAGCACCAGGCGGGTCGCTCCGTTCATGTCGATCCGGGTTCCATCGGCCAGCGCCACGGCGCGCGCCTCGCCCGGCGCGGTCGCGATCGTTTCGAGGTTCCTACCACGGATCAGCATCGGATAGGAGAAAATCGCGACGAGCAGCAGCGCCGCGATCGCCGCGAACGGCGCCATCCACCGCGCGGTGCGCAGTGGACGCCTCGATGGCGCCATCCCGTCACGGCGCGCGCCCACGTCCGGAACATCGAGGCGCGCGGGCGCGTCCGGCGAGACGTCCGGCGTGTCCAGCGCCGAGTCGGCAAGCGCCACCGCGTCGTAAGCGGCGGCGTTTTCGGGGGCGCTCTCCAGCCAGAGGGTGAAGGCCTCCCACATTTCGGCCGAGCCGTGGCGCAGGCGGATGCGCCATTCCACGGCGTCCTGCCACGGCCCCCGGTCATCCGTTTCCGACATAACTCCCCTTTCCCCCCGTTGTTAGAGGACGTCGCGGAGCGCCGATTCCCGCATCGAATTCGCTCTGGGCCTGAAGAACGGCGCGATAGGCGCGCTGGAGATGCTTCTCGACCGCGCTGACGCTCAGCCCCATATCGGCGGCGATCAGCTTCTGCGGGCGGCCTTCCAGCCGGAAAAGGCGGAAGGAGCGCGCGGTCCGCTCCGGCAGCGCATCGAGCGCGCGTTCGATCGCGCGCAGCCGTTCGCGCGCCAGCAGGACATGCTCGGGCGAGGGGCGGTCGTCGATGTCGGGGGCGCTGCCGGCCTGCGTTTTCGTCCAGTCCTCGTCGCGGCGCGCGCGGCGCGCGGCGGCGCGGCGGCGGTCGAGCACCAGATTGTCGGCCATGCGGTAGAGATAGGCGAGCGGATCGGCGATCGGCCCGTCGTTCAGCCCGCGCAGCTTGATCCAGAGTTCCTGGAGAAGGTCTTCAGCATCCTGCGGATCACCGATCCGCGCGCGCATGAAGCGCTGCAACGTCGGGCGATTGGCCATGAAGACCGCTTCGATGCCATTCTCGCCCATGCGGCTCCATGCTCGTGTAACGTTCCACCGGCGCAGCCTCCATAATGAGCCGCGCGTTGCGGGGCAAACCGGCGTGCGTCGCACGGCCCGCCTCATAGGCCAGCAGCAGCGACGACAGCGCGGCGAGGGCGATCAGCAGGCGCCTGCGCTGGCTCCGGTCGTGGATGCGATCGCGCGGATGCGGCTGGTTGCGCTGGGCCCAGAGGAGCAGGCGATACCATAAGGGGCAGGCGGACAGCCGCCGCCATTCCCCGCGCATGGATTGTCCCGTCAGGCTCCCCGGCCGCTGCGCCACGTCATGTCTCCCGGCCCCTAGACGTCGCCCCCGGACCATCTCCGCACCGGTTTCGGGCGATGCGGAAGGCGGGATCGGCGGAGCGCCTTGCCTTTGCGGCGGGGCGCGCTATGCGCTCGCTTCATGTCGATCGCGCGCGGCAGGACCATGACGGAGCTGGCGCTGGCGCTCATCGCGCTGGCGCTCGCGCTGCGCGTGCTCGTCGCGCCGGGCTTCATGCCGGTCATGGGCGCCGCCGGCGGGATCAGCGTGACGCTCTGCACCGGCGACGGGCCGGTGCAGATCCGGCTTCCCGGCAAGGCGCCCGCGCCGGCGCAGCAGGCGCACGATCCCTGTCCCTATGGCGCGCTGGCCGTCCCGCCGCTCGCGCCCGACGCGCCGGTGGCGGTCGCGGCCGTCATGCCGCCGTCCGCGCCCGCGCCGCTCGCGCGTCCATCGGCGGACAGGCCGCATCTCGGCGCGCCGGCCCCGCCGCCGCCGTCGACCGGACCACCCCTCCTCGCCTGATTCGCCGCGCCGCGCCCCGCACCCGGGACGCGGCCGTTCGCGTTTCATGTTCTGGGGGAAGAATGATGTCATTGCTGCTTTCGCGCGCGCGTTCGGGCGCGCGCCTGTTCCTGTTGGCGGGCCTCGTGCCCGTGTCCGCCCATGCCGCCGCCGGTGCGGAAGCCACCGATTCCGACACGATCCTGGTGGTGGGCCAGAAGGACGCGCCGATCTCGATCGAGCCGCGCGGCCTGTCGGTGTCGCTGGGGCAGGCGCAGTTCGACGCGGTCAACGCCGCCAATGTCGAGGATCTGATCAAATATGCGCCGGATTTCTTCGTGCGCAGCCGCTTCATCGGCGACAATAACGGCGTGCCCGGGTTTCGCGGCACCCATTCGACGCAATCGGCGCGCGCGCTGGTGATGGTCGACGGGTTCGTGATCTCGAACTTCCTGGGCAATTCGTTCAGCTTCCCGCCCGCCTGGGGCGTGGTGAGCCCGTCCGAGGCAAAGCAGTTCGATATCGTCTACGGCCCCTATTCGGCGCGCTATTCGGGCAATTCGATGGGCGGCGTCGTCAACATCACCACCCGCGCGCCCGAGCGGACCGAGGCGTTCGGCACGGTGCAGACCTTCCTCCAGCCCTATGATCAATATGGCACGCACGACAGCCTGTGGGGCTGGTCGGCCGAAGGGGGCTTCGGGCTGAAGCAGGCGGACGGCCCGTTCTCGATGCGCGTCTCCATGCGGCGGCTGGTGAATGACAGCCAGCCGATGCAATTCTACCAGCTCGGCTACAGCGCGGCCAATCTCGGCAAGCCGGGCACGCCGGTGACGGGCGCGGTGATCGACAACGGCCTGATCCCGGTGACGGGCACCACTGTCCGCGCGCCCGTCGTCGGCGATTATTCGTCCACCGCGACCCGGCAGGATCAGGCGCGCGCGCAGATCCGCTTCGATCAGGGCGACGTCCATGCCGAGCTGCTGTTCACCTATTGGTGGAATGTCGAGCAGTTATTGCACCCGCGCACCTATCTGGCGGATGCGGGCGGCAATCCCTTTTACGGGTCGAGCGCGAACGGCAAGTTGGTCAGCTTCGGCGGGCAGACATGGTCGCTCGATCCGAACTCGACCTTCAATCTCGGCATCAACCGCAAGAACGAATGGCTGGGCGGCTTCAGGATCGAGGCGCCGCTCGCCGGGTTCGACTGGCGGCTCAACCTGTCCACCCTCCAGTTCGACCGGATGGATGCGCTCAAGTCGAATGGCTATGCCAACGGCATCGCCGACGGACCCGGCCAGATCGCGACGCAGGGGCCAACCGGCTGGTACACGCTCGACCTTCTCGCCACCCGCACGATCGGCCGCAACGCGATCGCGTTCGGGATGAGCGCCAACCGCTACCGCACCGACCAGAGCGCCTACAGCACCGCCCACTGGCGCGAGGCGGACGGGCGCGGGCTCACCAGCCGAACCTTCGGCAAGACGAGCCTGATCGGCCTGTTCGCGGAGGATGAGATCGATCTCGGCCGCGGCGTCAGCCTGACGGCGGGGGTGCGCGGCGAATTCTGGCGCGCCTTCGACGGGGGGACGAGCGCGCCCGCGACCAGCGGCGCGCAGGCGGGACAGGTGGCGACCCAATTCTATCCCCGGCGCAGCGACAGCGCCTGGAGCCCGAAGCTCGCGCTGAAGGGCGATCTCGCGCCCGGCTGGGCGGCCGAGCTGAGCCTCGCCACCGCGACCCGCTTCCCGACGGTCGGCGAGCTGTTCCAGGGGGCGCTGAACGGCGACGGCAGCTTCAACGCGAACAGCTTCGATCCGAACCTGAAGGCGGAGAAGAGCCACGACGCGAACCTGCTGGTGCGTCACGCGATCGGGCGGGTGACGCTGACGGGAAGCCTGTTCTACCAGCGCGTGCGCAACGCGATCTTCAGCTATGTCGGCTTCAACCAGAACGGGGTGTCGACCTCCAGCTTCAAGAATATCGACCTCACGCGGCAGGTCGGCGTCGAGCTGATCGCGGAAAGCCGGGACTGGCCGGTGCCGGGCATGGATTTCGAGGCGAACGCGGCGTGGATCGACGCGATCACCGTCCGCAACACCGCCGATCCGGCGTCCGAGGGCGTGCAGTTCCCGCGCATTCCGCGCTGGCGGGTGAACGGCAATGTCCGCTATGCCTTCACGCCGAAGGTGCAGGGCGTGCTCGGCCTGCGCTATGCCTCGCGGCCCAATACCGATCTCGACGGGCTCCAGCGCGGCGACACCTATGGCTACACGTCCGAGCTGTTCGCGCTCGACGCCAAGGTGAACTGGAAGATAAACGAGATTTTCCGCCTTTCGGCCGGCGTCAACAATGTCACCAATGACAAGGCGTGGGTGTTCCACCCTTATCCGCAACGCACCTTCGTTCTGGAAGCGGGGTTCAGGCTGTGAAAGCGACGGGAAACGAGAGCGCGGGCTATCGCGCGATCTGGCGCTGGCATTTCTATGCCGGGCTGTTCTGCGTGCCGTTCATAATATGGCTGGCCTGCACCGGCGCGTTCTACCTCTGGAAGCCGCAGGTGGAGGCGCTGATCGATCGGCCCTACGATCATCTGGCCTATAGCGGACCCGCCCGCCTCCCCGCCGATCAGGTGAGGGCGGCGGTGGCGGCGGTGCCGGGATCGGCCTTCCGCCGCTACCAACTTCCCGCCGACGATCATCAGGCGGCGCGGGTGATCGTCGCGCGCGATGGCGAGGCGATCCGCGTTTATGTCCATCCCCGGACGCTCGCCATCCTCAAGACGGTGAAGGAGGACGATCGGCTGATGCAGATCGTCTTTCGCCTGCATGGCGAGTTGATGATGGGCGATCGCGGCTCCTATGTCGTCGAGCTGGCGGCGTCCTGGGCGATCGTGATGATCCTGACCGGACTTTATCTGTGGTGGCCGCGCGGGCGGGGACCGGCGGGCGTGGTCTGGCCGCGCCTGTCGGGCAGGGGCCGCATCCGATGGCGCGATCTCCACGCCGTCACCGGCTTCTGGATTTCCTTCTTCGCGCTGTTCCTGCTCCTTTCCGGGCTGCCGTGGACGAAGAGCTGGGGCGCCTATTTCAGGGAGATGCGCGTCCTCACCGGCACGGCGGTGGCGCGGCAGGACTGGCCCAGCGGCAGCGCGCCGCGCGCGGGCGAGGACCATGCCGGGCATGAAGGCCATATGGAGCATATGGAGCATGGCGGCGGCGCGATGGCGGCGATGCGCATGGGAACCGGGGCGGGGGTGTCGACCGGCTATGGGGCGATCGATCTGGTCGCCGCCGCCGCGCGCCAGCTCGATTTCGCGGCGCCGGTGATGCTCGCCCCGCCCGCGAAGCCCGGCGGCGCCTGGACGGTCGCCTCGGAAGCGCAGAACCGCCCGCTGCGCGCCACCGCGACGATCGATCCGGCGAGCGGCGGGGTGGTGACGCGCGAGGATTTCTCCCAGCGTCATGTCATCGACCGCGCCGTCGGCTATGGCATCGCCGCGCATGAGGGGCAGCTTTTCGGGCTGGCCAACCAGTTGTTGAGCAGCTTCGTCGCGATCGGGCTCTGCCTGCTCTCGGCCAGCGCCTATGTGATGTGGTGGCGGCGGCGCCCGAGGGGGCGGCTGGGCGCGCCCTGTCGCCATCCGGGCGATCGTCTGCCCCGCGCCGCGAAGATATCGGGCGTGCTGCTCGGCATCGCATTGCCTTTGTTCGGGGCCAGCGCGCTCGTCCTTCTCGCTGTCGACCGCTTCGTCGCCCGCCGCCCGGCGCGCGCGGCGCCGGGTTCCGGCCCGCAAGGAGCGCCATCGCCCGACTGACGCGCCCACCGGGGCCCGTCATAAAAATGCATTCGAACTGGTACATACCAGATGGCGGTCATGCGTCGTGGCCACATCCTTCCCTGTATCAGGACGAACCACCGGATGCGCCGCCATGCCTCGGTCATCGATCGGCTTCCACGGCCGCTGTTCACGATGCTGGCGGGCAGCGCCGGCTTCTGCGCCTATTTCTCCATGTATGCCTTCCGCAAGCCGTTCGCGGCGGCGGGGTTCGCCGACGCGGCGGGGTGGGGGCTCGCGCTCGATTACAAGACGGCGCTGCTGATCGCGCAGGTGCTGGGCTATGCCTTGTCGAAGCTGATCGGCATCCGGGTGATCGCGGAGATCGGCCGCACCGGGCGCGCCGGCGGCATCATCGGGCTGGTCGCCTTGTCCTGGCTCGCGCTCGCCCTGTTCGCGCTGCTGCCCGCGCCGTGGAACGTCGCCTGCCTGTTCCTGAACGGGCTGCCGCTGGGCATGATCTGGGGGCTGGTCTTCAGCTATCTGGAGGGGCGGCGCACATCGGAAATGCTGGGCGCGATGCTCTGCGCGAGCTTCATCCTGTCCTCCGGCGTCGTCAAGTCGGTGGCCGTGCTGCTGATGCAGGCGGGGGTGAGCGAATATTGGATGCCGGCGGCGACGGGCGCGCTGTTTATGCCGCTGCTGCTGCTTTCGGTGGGGCTGCTCGAAATGCTGCCGCCGCCCGATGCGCGCGACGAGGCGGAGCGCGTCGCGCGCGTGCCGATGCGGCGGGCCGACCGCGTCGCCTTCCTGCGCGATCATGGCATGGCGATGCTGCTCCTCGTCCTCGGCTATGTGCTGTTGACCGCGATCCGGGATTTCCGCGACAGCTACGCGGCGGAAATCTGGGCGGGGCTCGGCTATCGGGGCGTCGCCTCGGTCTTTTCGACGAGCGAGCTGCCCGTCGCGGCGATCGCGTTGGGCGCGCTCGGCTCGCTGATGCTGATCCGCGACAATCTTCGCGCGCTGCTCGCCATGCATGGCGTCGTCATGGCGGGCGTCCTGCTGCTCGGCCTGTCCACCATGGCCTTCCAGGCGGGCGCGCTTCGGCCGCTGCCGTGGATGATCCTGAGCGGCGCCGGTCTCTACCTAGCTTACACTCCGTTCAACGCGATGCTGTTCGATCGAATGATCGCCGCGATCGGGCGGGCGGGCAATGCCGGCTTCCTGATCTATATCGCCGATGCCTCGGGCTATGCGGGCAGCGTCGCGCTGCTGCTCTATCGCAGCCTCGCCGCGCCGAGGATGGACTGGATACGCTTCTTCGTCGATTGCGCCTATGCGACGGCGGTGATCGTGGGGCTGTTGACCGCCCTCTCTGCCATCCATTTCGCGCGCAAGGAGCGCCGCCGGAGCGCCGTCGCCGCGACCTGATCGCGCGCGATCAGCTTCGGACGTTCAGGTCGACATGCACGCGGATGGCGTCATGGCGCCAATATTCCTGGTCATATTCGACCACGCGCCCGGTCTCGTCGAAGCTCGTGCGCACGACGAGCAGGCCGGGCGTGCCCGATTTCACCCCCAGCGCGTCGGCTGCCTCCCTGATCAGCGCGCAGGGGCGCATGTCCACGCGGTTGCGCGCGACCGAGACGCCATAATGGGTGGTCAGCACCTTCGTCAGCGATCCGTCGAGCATGTGGTCGAGCAGGCCCGGCGCGAGCTGCGGATCGACGGTGATCCGCTCGACCACCACCGGCCGGCCGTCGATCGCGCGCATCCGGTCGATCACGTAGAGGGGCATTCCGGGCGCCACCCGGAAGATGTCGGCGACGGCAGAGGAGGCGGGCACGCTCGCGCGCGAGAGCGTCATGGTGGACGGGGTTCGCCCCTGCTCCGCCACGTAGGTCATGAACCCGGTCCAGCGGGTTGGATCATAAGTGATGGCGGGCGGCGAGACATACCAGCCGCTGCGGTCGCGCCGGTAGATCAGCCCCTCCGCCTCAAGCTGGAACAGCGCCTCGCGGATCGTGCCGCGCGCGGTGCCGGAGCCCGATTGCAACTGGCGTTCGGAGGGGAGCTTCGCGCCCGGGGGCAGCTTGCCCATTTCGATGTTGAGCGCGATCTGGTCGCGCAGCGCCAGATATTGCGGACCGTCGGCATCCTCGGTCGTCCTGGTCCAGGAGATCATCTCGATTGCTGTCCGCATGGCGCCGGGATCAGAATGGCCGAAAGGCCGGGGCCGCAGCATGGCAGCGGGCCGGCCATCGGGTCAAGAGCGGGAACGACGTGCGGAGCGGCGAAGGGCGTGGCCGCTCCGCACGTCTGGCCAGCCGGAGCCGGGATCAGAAGATATAGCTGGCGCGCAGCACGAAGGTGCGGCCCGGCTCCATATAATCCTTCATGTAGCCGGGGTTATCGCCCTTCGTCGTGTAATATTTATAGGCATTGAGGATGTTGCCGATATCCATGTCGACCGCGAAATGCTTCGAGAAATTGTAGCGCGAATGGAAGTCCAGGCTGCGATTGGGCTGCGCCCATTTGTCAACGGCATTGTCGCGCAGCGATTCGATATATTTGCCGCGGAAATTATAGGACAGCTTCGCCTCCAGCCCGAAATTCTGGTAGGTGAGCGCGGCATTGTAGAGCAGGTGCGGCGTGTTGATGAAACGGATCTTCCGGCCCATGCGATAGTCGATCCCGGTTTCCGCCTCGCTATGCTGCACCGTCACATTGCCCTCGACGCCGAAGCCCCTGAACGGGGCGGCGAGGCCCTCCAGATCCTTGATGAGGTTAAGCTCCACGCCGTAGATCGTCGCGGTCTGGCCGTTTTTCGGCTGGCTGATCTCGATGGTGCCGGCCATGGTGTCCGCATTGACCTGGCTGCCGTTGGTGAAGATAAAATTGCGGATTCGCTTGTAGAAGGCGCTGGCCGAAACCATGCTCGTCTCGTCGGGATAATATTCGGCCGACAGATCGAAGTTGATCGACTTTGCGGGCTTCAGGTCCGGATTGCCCTGGCTGATCGCGACGATCTCGTTCGTGCCTGGATCGCGGGTGATCGTCTGCCCGGCCGAGATATAGCCATATTCGGGCGGCGAATAGCCGGTCCACAATGCCGCGCGATAGACCTGCCGATCGTCGGGCCGCCAGATCGCGGTGATGCTGGGCAGGAATATCGTATAGCCGCGACTGGTGGTGGCGAAGGCGCTGTCATCGCCGTCATCCATCCAGAAGACGTTCTTCGTCTCCCGCCGCTCGACCCGGACGCCGGCGATCAGTTGCAGCGCGTCCAGCTTGAAATGCGCCAGCGCATAGCCGGCATAGATCTTCTCGGTGCTGCGCTTGTCGTCGGCGAGAAGCGCGATGGGTGAGGGGGCGGACGGATTGGCGGCCTGCGCGGCCCTGATGGCGGCGATCACCGCGCTGCGGCTGAAGACGTCGCCATAATAATATTGGCCGCCGAGGATGCTGTTGACCTCTTTCTGCACCAGCCCGGAGTCGGCCAGTTTTTTTCCGTCGAGCGCGGTGCCCGTGAAATCGCCGTCCCAGATCGGCGTATAATCATAGTTCCGGCGCGACCGGGTGAGCTTGAAGCCCGCCTTCACATAGTCGATCACGCCGTCCATGTCGTAGCGCGCGTCGAAGCGGGCGGCGACGCGCCTGTCCGTCTGCTTCCATCGTTCAAGGCTCGCGCCGTCGAAGGGCAGCAGGCCGGAATCATGCTCGACCGACCGGGCATAGGCCGGCAGCCCGGCATGGGGGAAGCGCGGATCGTTGGACACCCAGTCGATGCCGGTGGCGTTCAGCGGATAGGCGCAGGCGTCGCAATTATAGGATATGGAATAGCTGTCCGGCGCCTCGCGAACGCCGCCGCTATAGCTCAGGTCGTAATCGAGGTGGAGCCGGCCGAGCGCGCTGCCGCCGCCGAAGTTGATCGTGCCGAGCGTCTGGTTGAGATCGATGGTGCTGAAATTGCGCGCGAACTGGAACGCCTGCGGATTCCACACCCCCGATCGCCCGTTGAGCGACCAATAGCCCTTGCCCGAACGATCGGCATCGGTGATCACGCCGTCCCCGTCGGTATCGACGATCTGCGCGGTGGTATAATTGTAGATCCTCCCCCTGGCGCCGGTGCCGATCACGGCCTTGTCCGGCTGCACCAGATTGGTGTCGTCCTCGTTCACCTGGGTCAATCGCGCGGTCGGCCGGTTGCGATAGTCGGTGATGTCGTTGGTGCCTTTAAGCTCCTGCCGCGCCATCTGCCCGCGCAGATAAAGACGCGTGGTCTCGCCATGATAGTCGAGCGAGAAGTTGCCGCCGTAGCGCGTCTGCCGGATGCGGCGGTAATCGAGATCTATGCCGGGCAGGTGCATGTTGCGCTCATCGATTGCCTCGGTCGAATTCTTGCGCCAGCTATCGGGTTCCCACTCGCCGTCATTCTCGGTTTCCTGGCCGTTGCCATGGGAGACGCCATAATTGGCCGAGACGAAGACGCCGAAGCGATCGTCGGCGAAGCGGGTGCCGAAATCGGCCTGCGCCTGATAATTGGCGGATGCCTCCTTCGCGGAATGGGCGCGGCCGTTGATGCCGCCGCTGCCGTAGAGGCGGATCGTCGTGCGATCCTTGAAGTCGAACGCGGTCGGCGTGCGGAAATCGATGGTGCCGCCTATGGCGTCGCCGTCCTGATCGGGCGTCAGCGTCTTGGTGACGCGGATGGCCGCCAGCCCGTTGGGCGGCAGCACGTTGAGCGAGACGTCGCGGCTGCCGGGATCGGTCTGCGCCACGCGGACGCCGTTGATGGTAACGGCGTTATAGGTGCCGGAAAGCCCGCGGATGGCGACATATTCGCCCTCGCCGGTATCCTGGTTGACGATGACGCTGAGCCCCGGAATGCGGGCCAGCGCGTCGGCGACATTGGCGTCGGGCAGCTTGCCGAGATCGTCCGCCGAGATCACGTCGACGACATTGGCGGCTGCCTTCTTCTCCCCGATGGCGGTTGCGATGCTCAATTGCTGGCCGGAGACGACGATCTCCTCCCCCGCATCGCCCTCCGCCGCTCTCGCCGTCGACGACGCGATCGCGGCGACGAGAAAGGCCGTGATGGCTGTCGAGTTCCGCAAGGCGGATCGGCGGTTCGATAGAGTGGATAAAGCAAGCATGATCTTCCCCATTGCCCTGGTGACGTGTCGAATTATTTGAAGCGATCGGGCGAATATCGGGGCGAGAGCCTCGCCTGTTTCGCCATTATCGCGCGGAACCGAATCGGATCTGGTCTCGAACTGGTATAAACCAGTATGCGGTGACAGCGGTGTGACAGATTGCGGGCACGCGAGGGTCGACCGCCCGATCACCGCATCAGAGCGTCCAGCAGCGGGCGATACTGTTCGAGGCCGGGCACATCCCAGTCGCGGCGCTTGCCCTGATCGTCATAGCGCCGCAGCCGCACGGCATCGGCGAAGAAGGGGTCGGTTTCGAAGGTTCGCGCTTCCCCCGCCGACATCGGCCCGCCCTGAAGCGCCAGGCTGATCGCGGATGCCCTGCTTAACGCTCTGGAATAGCCCGGCTCGGCCGCGCAGAGATAGCGCTTGGCCTCGACATGCAGGCGCACGGGCTCGCACAGCTCGGCGGGGAAATGGCGTGACAGCCACGCGGCGCCGATGATTTCATGGCGCGCATCCACGCCCTCGCGCTCGGCGGCGTTGCCGGCATCGTCCAGGAACTGGCCGATATCGTGCAGCAGCGCGGCCGCGACCAGCATGTCGGACGCGCCATCCTGCCGCGCGAGGCGGGCGGCTTGCAGCACATGCTGCAACTGCGTCACCTCCTCGCCATATCGCAAATCGCCGTAGCGGTGGAATATATCGAAAATCTCGTCGATGAAGCTGGAAGTCATTCCATGTCCCATGCCCGGAGCCCGGCAATGCGGATGCCACCGGGGCCATTGTCGCCAATCCGTAGTCTTTTTGGACTATACCAGATTTATGACTGATCGACGACAGGCCGCAGGGACGGGAGCGAGCGCGACATGACGAGGAAAGAGGCGAGCAGGCGGGGTTTCCTGCAAATGGCGGCGGGGGCGGGGGCGGCCGCGTCGCTGTTGCCGGGGCTGATCGGCCGGGCGATGGCGATCCCGGCGAACAACGCGACCGGATCGATCATGGATGTCGAGCATATTGTGGTGTTCATGCAGGAAAACCGCTCGTTCGACCATTATTTCGGCAAGTATAACGGCGTGCGCGGCTTCGGCGATCCGCGTCCGCTGCGGCTTGCCGGCGGGCGCAGCGTCTGGTCGCAACCCGGTGGGGAGCATGCCGACGGCTTCGTATTGCCTTATCATGGCGATTCGAGGACGACACGATCCTTCGCCGTCCACGGATCGGAGCAGGGGCATCAGGCCAATCTGAACATCTACAATCGCGGGCGTTTCGATCGCTGGGGCGAAAGCCGGCAATTGCATCAGCGGATGCTGCATTATGGCGCGGCTGATCTTCCCTTTTATTATGCGCTCGCCAATGCCTTCACCATCTGCGACGCCTATCATTGCTCGACGCTGACGCAGACCTATCCCAATCGCCTGCATCTGTTCACCGGCTGCAATGGCGGCGGCGCGCTGGGCGGCGATCCCGAAATGAGCAATTATGGCGAGGACGAAACCCCCAGCGCCGACATGGCGACGGACCGGCCGCTGCGCCCCGACGCCTTTCGCTGGACGACCTATGCCGAACGGCTTCAGGCGGCGGGCGTCAACTGGAAGGTCTATCAGGAATATGATAATTTCGGCGACAATCTGCTGTCGGTCTTTCCCGCTTTCCGCCCCTGCGCGAAAGATGGCGAACTGTACCGGCGGGGCAGGTCGTGGGTGAGCGAGCACAAGGCGGACGGGGACCGCACCCGTTCGGACGGCGAGCAGCTGGTCGCCGCCTTTCGCGCCGATCTGGCGGCTGGGCGACTGCCGCAAGTCTCATGGATCGTGACGGCGGCCGACCTTTCCGAACATCCCGAGGCCGAGCCGGCAAAAGGCGAGCACGTCGCGGCAAGGTTGATCGAGGCGCTGGTTGATCATCCCGAAATATTCGCGCGGACCGTCTTCATCATCAATTATGACGAAAGCGGCGGCTTCTTCGATCACATGCCGCCGCCCGTCCCGCCCGTGGGCGATTATCGCGGCTTCAGCACCGTGCCCGTGGACGGCGAGGCCAAGGATTACGGGGATGACGTTGTCAGCAAGGGGCGGCATCCCATCGGCCTCGGCATCCGCGTGCCCGCGATCATCGTCTCGCCGTGGAGCCGGGGCGGCTTCGTCTGCTCGGAATTGTTCGATCACACATCGGTGCTGCGTTTCATGGAGGCGCGCTTCGGCGTGCGCGAGCCCAATATCAGCGCATGGCGCCGGTCGGTCTGCGGCGATCTCACCTCCGCCTTCGATTTCGCGCGGCCCGATCGCGACTGGTCCGCGCTCGCGCTGCCCGGCACCGGCGATTTCCTGGATCGCGTCGCCCGATCGAAGGCGGGGAACGCCAATGCGATACCCCGGCGGCAGGCGCCCACGGCGCAGATGGAGGGGCAGCGCCCCTCGCGGCCCTTGCCCTATGATCTGGAGATAACAGGCCATGTAACGCCCGCGCGCCGTTTCCGTATAGAGATGATCAATCACGGACGCACCGGGGCAACGGTGACTATTTTTGACAATATAGGCCAGGACAAGGATGGCACGGCCGCGCCCTGGCATTATACGATCGGCGCCGGCCACCGGCATGGCGGCGAGCAATGGCATGACGAACGCGCCCCCCGCGAAGTCTATGACCTGACGCTTACCGGCCCGAACGGCCTGTTCCGGCGCTATGCGGGCTCGCTTGCGCCGTCCGCGCCGCGCGTCGAGGCCGTGCTGGTTCCTCGCCCCGCCGACAATGCGGTCGAGCTCCTGCTCACCAATGCCGGCGACGGTTGCCGCGTCTTCGAGATCGTGCTCGATGCAGCCTATGCGACCGAAGGCGCGCGGACGCGCCGGCATGAGGTCGCGCCGGGTGCGACGGTGCGCGATCGCTGGCTGCTCGGCCCCAGCGACAACTGGTATGATCTCGCCGTTCGTCTGTCCGGCGATGCGCTTTATCTGCGTCGTTTCGCCGGATATGTCGAAAATGGTGCGCCGGGACGCACCGATCCCGCCATCGGCACGATGCGCCTCCATGCCTGATCGTCTGCGAATCCGCGTGCGACGTGCACCTGATCGCTGTCCGCCGGCGCGGAATCAGGGGCGATGATACCCGGATTCCCGCGCCAGCGGCGACGATATGTCATTTTTATATGTCGATTTTGTCATTAAGGCTGATGCGGGGTAGACAAAGGCGGCCATTTGCTTATGTGCGCGTGTATCCGCCAAGAAGGAATGGTGTTGTGTCTGATAATCGGATCATCGAGCTGACTGCCGACATTGTGTCGGCACATGTAGCCAATAATAATGTCTCGTCCACGGATGTGCCGGGCCTCATCCAGAGCGTGTACGCCGCCCTGAACAGGACGACCGAACCTCTCGTCCCCGAAGCACCGAGGCAGGAACCCGCCGTTTCTATACGGTCTTCGGTAAAGCCCGACTATATCATTTGTTTGGAAGACGGCGCCAAGCTCAAGATGTTGAAGCGCTATCTTCGCACCAAGTTCGGGATGTCGCCGGACGAGTATCGCGCGAAATGGGGTCTGCCGCGGGATTATCCGATGGTGGCGCCCAACTATGCGGAGCAGCGGCGGACACTGGCCCACAAGATCGGCCTGGGCCGCAAGCCCGCCGCTGCGGAGGGCAAGCCTGCCGTGAAGGCGGCCAAGCCGGCGGCGAAGAAGGCCGTCGCGACCGAATCCGCGAAGGCCGCCGCCCCGAAACCGGCCCGCAAGCGGCTCGGCATCAAGGCGGCGAAGGAGGCCGCGCAGGCGCATCTGGCGGGCGCCAAGTCCGAGCCGGTAAAAGCGTGACGAGACGGGGGCCGGCGGAAACGTCGGCCCTCGCTCCATTGACGGCCGGAGCAGGGCGACGGCCGCCATCGATCTAGCGATGGCCCTGCCGAATGACGGCGGGCCGGCCAGCGCCGGATATTGCCATTGCCGTTGCCGTTGCCGTTGTCGCCGGGCGCGCGGCCGGCTGGCCATGATGCCCACGACATCATAATCCTCCTTTATGGGAAGCCGGGCCTTCCGCACCTTGGGGCATCGAGCCGGACGGGAGTTGCGCCTGCTGGTCGAGCCGGGCGCGCGCATGATCGACGAGGCGGAATGCGTCCTCTCGGTGCTGCTCGCCATCCTCCTC
>Ga0180221_1001429_pt1 | contig 15923 bp, 16 predicted proteins | sample eDN5th37CKraftMG_FD_151339 | JGI IMG/M metagenome (GOLD analysis project Ga0180221, IMG submission 151339) | Enriched Miracle-Growth compost microbial communities from Emeryville, California, USA - eDNA 5th pass 37_C Kraft MG (version 2) (version 2) ...
GGCGGAGTCGTTCGACTACTGACGCGGCGGCTGCGCCGCGGAGCGCGGCGCGGGCGCGGGCTGCGACAGCGCCCTGGCCTTGTCGCCGGTGACGACGATGTCGCCGGTCGCGGTGTTGAGATCCTTGGCGCCGGCGAGCGCGTCGGCCCAGCTCTGGCCCGCCTTACGGCAGCTGCAGGCGGGATCGAGCTGCTGGCGGTAGCGGAACGCGTTCGGCAGTTGCGCGTAGGGCTGGCCCGCCAGCGACACCGCCTGGCGCACGTCGCCGTTGGTCGGGTGGACGTAAAGCACCGTCTCCGCGTTCGGGCAGGTGGCGTGGCAGGTGCGCTCGTCGTCGGCAAAGCGCGCCGCCGTGGTGGCGAACGAGATCGGGTAGTAATAGCCGTCGCAGGTGCGCACGCAAAGCGTGCGGTAGGTGCCGCCCTGCGAGACGTCGACGCCGCCATACATCGGATTGCCGCCGAAGCCGTTGTCGATCACGCCGCGCTGCGCCGCGCCGTATTGCGGGCCGCAGTTGTTCTGCGCCAGCGCGGCGATGACGTTCTGGCGCTGCGAGTCCTGGGCGCCCTGGCTGTTGGCCTGCACTTGCTGGAGGTCGCCCATGGCGCGGTCGAGATTGGTGCGGGTCTGGTCGATCTGCGCATTGAGCGGCGTGCACTGCGCCGGCTGGTTGGCGAAGATGGAGAAGAAGCCGCTCTGGCAGCCGAGCCGGCGCTGCTGCGCCACCAGATTGTCGAGGCTGGCCTGCAGCCGGTTGACGTTGTCCTCGAAGCGCTTGACCTGCGCCGCGCGGCCGGGGTCGCCGCCGCCGTGGTCGATGGCGACGAGCTGGCCCTGAAGCTGCGCGCAGACCGGGTTATAACCGGGGGTCTGCTGGTCCGGCTGGCCTTGCGGGTTCTGCGGATATTGGGCCTGCGGCGCCGGCTGCGGATATGCCGGCTGCGGGTAGGACTGTTGCGGATAGGACTGCTGGGGGACCGGTGCCGGCGGCGCGAACGGGTTGAAGCCCTGGGCTCGCGCGCCCGAGGCCAGGAGCAGCGCCGGCAGCATGGCCGCGGCCAGCAATCGGTATTTCGGCGCGGCGGCGCCAGCCATGCACGTCACGAGCATCTTTTCCAGTTTGCCGGGCGGCCCCCGCGTCCCGCCATAGACCGTCCGGTCTCCGAAGGCAAATCGGGATAAACGCGGTGAATCGAGCGGAAAAACGGCGGCCTATTCGGCGTCGGGCTGGTTCTCCGGCGCGGCGCGCTCGAACGCCGGCAGCGCCCGGCAGGCGGCGTCGACCGCCGCGATCTTCGGATAGCGCGCCATGTCGACCTTGAAGCGCCGCGCGTTATAGACCTGCGGCACGAGACAGAGATCGGCGAGCGTCACCTGGTCGCCGAAAGCGTAGGGGCCGGGTGCGAGCAGGGCCTCGATGGCGTCGAAGCCGGCGATGACCCAGTGGCGGTACCAGCCGTTCACCGCGTCGTCGGCGAGCTTCATCTCCCGGCGCAGGTAGTTCAGGACCACGACGTTGTTGATCGGGTGGATGTCGCAGGAGACGATCTGCGCCACGGCGCGCGCGTGGGCCCTGGCCACCGGGTCCTTCGGCAGCAGCGGCGGCGAAGGATGGGTCTCGTCGAGGTATTCGATGATCGCCAGCGACTGGATCAGCACCGTGCCGTCGTCCAGCGTCAGCGCCGGCACCCGCATCTGCGGATTGACCTTGCGGAACTCGGGGAAGAACTGGTGTCCGCCGTCCCTGGTGAGATGGATCGGCGCCATGTCGGCGGCGAGCCCCTTGAGGTTGAGGGCGATGCGCACGCGATAGGCCGCCGACGAGCGGTAATAGGTATAGAGCTTCATGGTGCCTCCCCCGGACGGGGCGCACCTTAGCCGCGGCCCGGCGAGCCTGTCGAGCTTAGCGACCGCACTCGATGGCGACGAAGTCGTCGCACAGGCCCTTGGGGCAGTTGTCCCTGTCGTTGGGGATCGCGCCGGTGATGTCGTCGCGATCGACCTTGCGGTACGACAGCGCCTTCGAGAACTCCCGCGACCGGCAGTAGGACGTGGCGATGGCCTGGCCGCAGGACTCGCCGTTGGCGAGGCACTGGTCCACGCCGTAGCCGTTGGTGTTGCTGGCGATGATGAAGATGCGCTTCTCCGCGTGGGCGGCGGCGGCGAACAGCAGGGCGGTGCAGGCGAGAAGCACGGGCAGGGCGCGCATGGAGGGTGCTCGTTCGTTGAGGTCCGGGGCAGGGCCGCGGCGGACACACGGCGAAAATGCGACGAAAACCATTAAGGTGTCGTTAACCCCATGCGGCCGGCGGGGGATTTTTCGCCGTTAAGGTTTCCGGCTTGACGGCCCGGCCCGTTTTCCGCATTGTGCCGCGCCATGAACGGCCTTAACGCAATCTGCGGCATTTGCCGGGAGATTATTGGCTAGCGCACAACGCTGGCTGCGGCCGTCTATTCTCCTCAAACGAGACCATAGCACGCCGGGCCGGCCCAGGCTGGAGCACCTATGGCGTTGAAGCTTTACGATACGCTGACGCGGACGAAGCGCGACTTCGAGCCGATCGATCCGCTGAACGTGCGCATGTACGTGTGCGGCCCCACGGTCTACGACTTCGCGCACATCGGCAACGCGCGGCCGGTGATCGTGTTCGACGTGCTGTTCCGCCTGCTGCGCCATCTCTACGGCGAAAGCCACGTCACCTACGTCCGCAACATCACCGACGTGGACGACAAGATCAATGCGCGCGCCGCCGAGCGCGGCATCGACATCCGCACGCTGACCGAGGAGACCTACAAGAACTTCAAGGACGACGTGAAGGCGCTGGGCTGCCTGGAGCCGACGGTCGAGCCGCGCGCCACCGAGCATATCGCGGAGATGAAGGCGCTGATCGAGAAGCTCGTCGCGTCCGGCCACGCCTACGTGGAGCAGGACAACGTGCTGTTCAGCGTGCCATCGATGCCCGACTATGGCGCGCTGTCGAAGCGGCCGCTCGACGAGATGATCGCCGGCGCGCGCGTCGACGTGGCGCCCTACAAGCGCGACCCGCAGGATTTCGTTCTGTGGAAGCCGTCGAAGCCGGGCGAGCCGGCATGGCCGTCGCCCGCGGGCATCGGGACGCCGGGCCGGCCGGGCTGGCACATCGAGTGCTCGGCGATGTCGTGGAAGCATCTCGGCGAGACCTTCGACATCCACGGTGGCGGCATCGACCTCGTATTCCCGCACCACGAGAACGAGATCGCGCAGTCGTGCTGCGCGTTTCAAACCAAGGCGATGGCGAACTACTGGATGCACAACGGCTTCCTCCAGGTCGAGGGCGAGAAGATGTCGAAGAGCCTCGGCAATTTCATCACCATCCGCGAGGTGCTGAAGGACTGGCCGGGCGAGGTGGTGCGGCTCAACATGCTGCGCACGCACTACCGCCAGCCGATCGACTGGACGGTGAAGGGCCTGGAGGAAAGCTGGAAGACGCTGGCGTCGTGGACCGCCGCGCCGGAGTTCGTCGCGGTCCGCGCCGCGTTCGCGCCGGCGGTGGAGGAGGCGCTGTGCGACGACCTCAACACGCCGCAGATGATCGCGGCGCTGCACGGCCTGCATCACAAGGGCGACTTTCCTGCGCTGGCCGCGAGCCTGCGCGCGCTCGGCTTCACGCGCCGGCCGGAGAGCCGCCGGCATGTCGATAACGAGAAGGTCGGCGCGTTGATCGCCGCGCGGCTCTCCGCGCGCAAGGCGAAGAACTTCGCCGAGTCGGACCGCATCCGCGACGAGCTCGCGGCCATGGGCGTCACGCTCAAGGACGGCAAGGACCCCGTGACCGGCGAGCCCGTCACGGCCTGGGAGATCGCGCCATGATGGGTGATTGCGCAAAGCGCGAGCCGCAGGCTCCGTTGCCCTCTCCCCTTGCGGGAGAGGGTGCCGAGCGCCGCAGGCGCGAGGCGGGTGAGGGGGGGACCTTCCAAAACCCCTCACCCGGCCGCTCGCTGCGCTCGCGTCCACCCTCTCCCGCAAGGGGAGAGGGTTCGGAGATCGCGGCTGCTCCAGGCAAATCGCCGATGCCGACATCGCGGGCGCGCGGTTTGCGCAAACGCATGACCGATGCCGAGACCAAGCTCTGGTTTGCGCTGCGTGACCGCCGTTTCGCCAACTTCAAGTTTCGTCGACAGGTTCCGATCGGCCCCTTCGTTGCGGATTTCATCTGCTTCGAGACCAAAATTGTTGTTGAAGTCGATGGCGGACAGCACGCCGACTCCTTGTCCGACGAGCGGCGGGATCGGTGGCTCGCTGCCAATGGCTTCAAGGTGTTGCGCTTCTGGAACGGCGAGGTATTGCAGAACCTCGAGAGCGTGCTGACGGTGCTGCTCGAAACGTCGCGCGCCCGCGCGGAGACCAGATCATGAGCGCTGTCGCCAATCCCCGGCTCGCGCTGCGGCCGTTCCTGCCGGCCGATGCGCCGATCCTGGCCGCGATCTTCCGCGCCAGCGTCGAGGAGCTCACCGCCGACGACTACGACGACGAGCAGCGCGAAGCCTGGGCCGCTGCCGGCGACGACGAGGAGGCGTTCGCCGACCGTCTCGCCAAGCGCCTCACCCTGGTCGCGACGCTCAACGGCTCGCCGGTGGGCTTCATCGCGCTCGAAGGCGGGGACCGGATCGACCTGCTCTACGTGCATCCGGCGGCGGCCGGGCAGGGCGCCGGCGCCATGCTGTGCGATGCTATCGAAAGACTCGCCGCGAGCCGCGGGGCGCGCAAGCTCACCGTCGAGGCGAGCGACAACGCGCAAGGCTTCTTCGCGCACCGGGGCTTTGTCGCGCAGCGGCGCAACACCATATTGCTGGACGGCGTCTGGCTCGCCAACACCAGCATGGAAAAGGCGCTGCCGGCGCAGGGACGTCCGTCATGACCCGGGAACGGCTCTACCTGTTCGACACCACGCTGCGCGACGGCGCGCAGACCAACGGCGTCGATTTCACGCTGGCCGACAAGCTCGCCATCGCGAAGATGCTCGCCGACCTCGGCATCGACTATGTCGAGGGCGGCTATCCCGGCGCCAATCCCACCGACACCGCGTTCTTCGCCGAGGAGCGCGGCCTCGCCACTACCTTCACCGCCTTCGGTATGACGCGGCGGCCCGGCCGCTCGACCTCGAACGACCCGGGGCTCGCCGCGCTGCTGCAGGCCAGGGCGGACGCCATCTGCTTCGTCGCCAAGTCGTCGGAGTACCAGGTGCGCGTCGCGCTGGAGACGACACCGGAGGAAAACCTCGCCTCGATCCGCGACAGCGTGCGCGCGGCGAAGGCCGCCGGCCGCGAGGTGCTGGTCGATTGCGAGCATTTCTTCGACGGCTACAAGGAGAACCCGTCGTTCACGCTGGCCTGCGCCAGGGCCGCCTACGAGGAGGGCGCGCGCTGGGTCGTGCTGTGCGACACTAACGGCGGCACGCTGCCGCACGAGGTCGAGAGGATCGTCGGCGAGGTTATGAAATTAATCCCCGGCGACCATCTCGGCATCCACGCCCATAACGACACCGAGCAGGCCGTCGCCAACTCCCTGGCGGCGGTGCGCGCCGGCGTCCGCCAGGTGCAGGGCACGCTCAACGGGCTGGGCGAGCGCTGCGGCAACACCAACCTCGTCTCCCTCATCCCGACGCTGAAGCTGAAGCCCGATTTCTCCGAGCGGTTCGACATCGGCGTGTCGGACGCGCAGATGAAGACGCTGGTCCATGTCTCGCACACGCTCGACGAGCTGTTGAACCGCGCGCCGAACCGCTATGCGCCCTACGTCGGCGAGAACGCCTTCGCGACCAAGGCCGGCATCCATGCGTCCGCGATCCTCAAGGAGCCGAAGACCTACGAGCACGTGCCGCCGGAAGCGGTCGGCAACAGGCGCAAGCTCCTGGTCTCGGACCAGGGCGGGCGCTCCAACGTCCTGGCGGAGCTCGAGCGCATCGGGCTTGCCGTGAACAGGGACGACCCGCGCGTCGGCCGCCTGCTCGACGAGGTGAAGGAGCGCGAGGCCGCGGGCTACGCCTACGAGGCGGCCGACGCCTCGTTCGAGCTGCTGGCGCGGCGCATGCTCGGCACCGTGCCGGACTATTTCGACGTCGAGAAATTCGACGTCAACGTCGAGCAGCGCATCAACGCCAAGGGCGAGCCGGTCGCCGTCACCATGGCGGTGGTGAAGGTCAAGGTCGGCGACGACGCCCTGATCTCGGCGGCGGAGGGCAACGGCCCGGTGAACGCGCTCGACCTCGCGCTGCGCAAGGACCTCGGCAGGTACCAGCCCTATATCTCGGGACTTGAGCTCACCGACTACCGCGTGCGCATCCTCAACGGCGGCACCGGGGCGGTGACGCGCGTGCTCATCGAGAGTCGCGACGAGACCGGCGAGCGCTGGACCACGGTCGGCGTGTCGCCGAACATCATCGAGGCGTCGTTCCAGGCGCTGATGGACTCGATCGTGTTCAAGCTGGTGCGCTCCGGCGCGCCGGCGTAGCGGCTTGCAACGCCGAAATCCGGAAATGGTCTCTCGTATGCGGTTGGATTCCGGGCTCGCGGACTTCGCCCGCGCCCCGGAATGACAGCGACTCACATCCGCCCGAGCTTCTCCGGCTCGCCGCGCTTTTCTCCCTCGGAGACCCGCGCCGCGGCGCGGCGCACCAGCGGCAGGATGTCCTCGACGGTGTCGGCGATGCCGTACTCGACGTTCACCGAGGAATGGACGAAGCCCAGGCTGCGCATGTGGTCGAGCAATTCGCACAGCGGATCCCAGAATCGGTCGATGTTGGCGAGCACGATCGGCTTCCTGTGGCGGCCGAGCTGCGCCCAGGTGAGCTGCTCGACCAGCTCCTCCAGCGTACCGATGCCGCCCGGCAGGGCGATGAAAGCGTCGGCGCGCTCGAACATGATCTGCTTGCGCTCGTGCATGGTGGCGGTGACGGTCAGCTCCTGCGCGCCCCCGAAGGGCAGCTCCTTGGCCCGCAGGAATTCCGGGATCACGCCGACGATGCGGCCGCCGTGGTCATGGACTGCGGTGGCCAGGGCGCCCATCAGGCCGCGCGAGCCGCCGCCGTAGACGAGCGTCACGCCCTCCTCGGCGAGGATGCGGCCGAAGGTTTGCGCGGCGGCGGTGAAGGAGGGGCTGGTGCCGGGACTGGACCCGCAATAAACGCAAATGGATCGAATCGCTGTCATGAGGCAGGTTTCGCATTGAGGCCGGGGTCCGGCAAGGGCGGGCGCGGCGGAAAAATTCGCCCCGTCCTGACCGGAAAAAAGCAGGCATGGGCATATTTTCCGGTGATTTGTGGACGGTTCGTCCTTATATGGGGGCGATGCCGGGCCCGCGGTCGCGGAACCCAGGTCCAGGCTGACCGGGAACAGGAATGAACGCCCATAATCCTCCGCCGGCGCAGGCGCGGCCGGTATCCGCCGACAACGGCTCGCTCCTCCGCACGCTGGTCGAGCTGTGGCCCTATATCTGGCCGTCCGAGCGGCCGGACCTGCGCGGCCGGGTGATGATCGCGACCGCGCTGCTGTTCGTCGCCAAAGCGGCGACCATGGCGGTGCCCTTCACGTTCAAGTGGGCGACCGACGCGCTCGCCGGCGACATGGGCGTCGCCTCCGAAGCGACATGGCTCACCTGGGGCCTTGCCGTGCCGCTGGTCATGACCGTGGCCTACGGCTTTACCCGCATCGTCATGGCGCTGATCACCCAGGCGCGCGACGGCATGTTCGCCAAGGTGGCGATGTACGCCGTGCGCCGGCTCGGCGTCCTCACCTTCGACCACATGCACAGGCTGTCGCTGCGTTTCCACCTGGAGCGCAAGACCGGCGGGCTCGCACGCGTGCTCGACCGCGGCCGGCTCGGCATCGAGACGCTGTCGCGCATGGTGATCCTGCAGCTGTTGCCGACCGTCGTCGAGATGGCGATGGTCGTCGCCGTGCTGCTCTACCAGTTCGACTGGCGCTACGTCGCGGCCATCGTCGTCACCGTCGCCATCTACACCGTCTATACCTATTACGCGACGGAATGGCGCATCGCCATCCGCCGCCGCATGAACGACAGCGACACCGAGGCCAACACCAAGGCCATCGATTCGCTGCTGAACTACGAGACCGTGAAGTATTTCAGCGCCGAGGAGCGCGAGCGCATCCGCTACGACCGCTCGCTGGCGCGCTACGAGGACGCCAGCACCAAGACCTACACCTCGCTCGCCGTGCTCAACGCCGGGCAGGCAGTGATCTTCACCATCGGCTTGACGGTGGTCATGGTGATGTGCGTGTTCGGCATCCGCGCCCACACCCAGACCATCGGCGACTTCGTGCTCATCAACGCCATGATGATCCAGCTCTACCAGCCGCTGAACCTGCTGGGCATGCTGTATCGCGAGATCAAGCAGGCGGTCATCGACATCGAGGCGATGTTCGCGATCCTCACCCGCGAGGTCGAGATCGCCGACAGGCCCGGCGCGCCGGCGCTCAGGATCACGCAGGGAGCGATCCGCTTCGAGCGGGTCTCGTTCGCCTACGATGCCGCGCGGCCGATCCTGCGCGACATCTCCTTCGAGGTGCCGGCCGGCCGCACCGTGGCCATCGTCGGCCCCTCGGGCGCCGGCAAATCCACCATCTCGCGGCTGCTGTTCCGCTTCTACGACGTGTCGGGCGGCCGCATCCTGATCGACGGCCAGGACATCCGCGACGTGACCCAGGCCTCGCTGCGCGCGGCCATCGGCATGGTGCCGCAGGACACGGTGCTGTTCAACGACACCGTCCGCTACAACATCCGCTACGGCCGCTGGGACGCGACCGACGCCGAGGTCGAGAAGGCCGCGGACATGGCGCGCATCGACGCCTTCATCCGCGCCACGCCCAAGGGCTACGACACCGAGGTCGGCGAGCGCGGCCTGAAGCTGTCCGGCGGCGAGAAGCAGCGCGTCGCCATCGCCCGCACCATCCTCAAGGCGCCGCCGATCCTGGTGCTCGACGAGGCCACCTCGGCGCTCGACAGCCACACCGAGCGCGAGATCCAGGACGCGCTCGCCCTGGTCTCCAGGAACCGCACCACGCTGGTCATCGCCCACCGGCTCTCCACCATCGTCGGCGCCGACGAGATCATCGTGCTCGACAAGGGCACGATCGTCGAGCGCGGCACCCACGCCGCGCTGCTCGCCAGGGGCGGGCTCTATGCCGGCATGTGGAACCGCCAGCGCGAGGCCGAGGCCGCGCGCGAGCGCCTTGCCCAGATCGGCGACGACGCCGGCGTGCCGAACCGCAACCCGCCGGTCGGGGCGGTCGACGACGAGCCGGAGCCGTCCGTCCCGGCCGAGCCCGCCGAACCTCTCGACGCGGCGGAGTAGGGGCGACACGAGCCATGTCCATTGCCGCCTCGATCCGCGCGCAGATGGTGCCGATCCATCCCGAGGGCGTTCCCTTCATCGGCGCCTTCGCGCTGGCGAGCCTGATCCTGTTCTGGCTGTGGCCGCCGCTCGGCTGGATTGGCTGCGTGCTCACGGTGTGGTGCATCTATTTCTTCCGCGACCCGCCGCGCACCACGCCGGCGCGCGAAGGCCTCGTCATCGCGCCGGCCGACGGCCGCATCAGCCAGATCGCAGCCGTGGCGCCGCCGGCGGAGCTGGAGCTCGGCAGCGCGCCGCTGACGCGCGTCTCGATCTTCATGAGCGTGTTCGACTGCCACATCAACCGCAGCCCGGTGTCCGGCCGCATCGAGCGCATCCGCTACACGCCGGGAAAGTTCCTCAACGCCGACCTCGACAAGGCCAGCGAGGACAACGAGCGCAACGGCTTCGTGCTGGCGACGGCGGGCGGCGCGCGGCTCGGCGTGGTGCAGATCGCGGGGCTGGTGGCGCGGCGCATCGTCAAGTTCACCGTGGAGGGACAGTCGGTGGCGGCCGGCGAGCGCATCGGCATGATCCGCTTCGGCTCCCGCGTCGACGTCTACCTGCCCGACGGCGTCAGGCCGGCGGTCAGCGTCGGCCAGACCGCGATCGCCGGCGAGACCGTGATCGCCGACCTCAGGGCGCCGGACGGCATGGTGGCCTTCCGCGTCGGCTAGCTTTTGCGCCCGTCGGCCGGGCGTGATTTTGCCCGGTTTTCATGGCTATAATGGCAACATGCGCGACCGATTTCCGCTGAGCCTCTACGAGGACCGCTTCGCCCGCCGCCGGCGGCGCTTCCGCGCCGTGCCGATGCGCACGCTGCTGCCGAACCTCATTACGCTGATCGCCCTGTGCGCCGGGCTCACCGCGATCCGGCTCGCGGCGGAGGACCGGTTCGAATGGGCGCTCGCCTGCGTCATCGCGGCGGCGCTGCTCGACGGCGTCGACGGCCGCGTCGCCCGGCTCCTGAAAGGCACGTCGCGGTTCGGCGCCGAACTCGACAGCCTCGCCGACTTCGTCAACTTCGGCGTCGCGCCGGCGCTGATCCTGTATTTCTGGGACCTGCACGAGCTGAAATCCGCCGGCTGGATCGTGGCGCTGGTGTTCGCGCTGTGCGCGGTGCTGCGGCTCGCGCGCTTCAATGTCATGCTCGACGACCCGCGCCGCCCGGCCTGGGCCGGCAATTTCTTCGTCGGCATTCCGGCGCCGGCCGGCGCCATCACGGTGATGCTGCCGATCTATCTCAGCTTCCTCGGTATCCCCGGCCTCGCCATCCCGACGCCGGTGGTGTTCGTCTATACGCTCGCGATCGGCGCGCTGATGGTGTCGCAGCTTCCGGTCTTCTCCGGCAAGAAAATCGGCAACCGCGTGCCGCCCGACATGGTGCTGCCCGTGTTCGTCGCGGTGGTGGCGTTCTTCGCCCTGCTGGTCAGTTATCCGTGGGAGGTGCTCACGGTCGGCACGGCGCTTTACCTGGCGTGCCTGCCGCTCGGCTGGCTGTCGTATCGCCGCCACGCGCGCCGCGACGCCGCCGTCGCGGCGGCTGCTGCGCCGCCCGCCGCGACCGCAACGCCCGGACCGTCGTCGCCTTCCGCGCCGGAACCCGGCGACGAGCGCCCGGCGCGGCTGAATTGATCCGGGTGGGGCAAGCCGCCGCACCCCCCTCCGTTTAGAATGTTTGTTGCCGACGATGGGCGGGCGAGACAACTTTCGTTAGAATTATATGTACGCTCGATGATAGACGTTCTTCATTGCAACCCGATTCGATACTCGAGAAAGGTTTATGTCCATGTCGGATTACACCTCCGAAGACATTGATCGCATTGCCACCGCGCTGCTCGCTTACTTTTCAAAGACCCGCGAAGGCGAAAAGCGCAAGTTCGTTCATGTCGGCTCCGAGGAGCGCGGTTTCTGGCGCCAGATGGCGCGCATCGCCCTCGACAATCTGCCGTCGGCCGTCCCGTCCGGCCCCGTCGCGCGGAGCTGGCGGCACAACATCCCCCGCGGCGGAAAGCGGCCTTCGGACGCGTCGTGATCGCCGCGGCCCGACCGGCTCGCGCGGGTCACGCCATCGGGTGTCCCGGCATCAGATCGTAGGGATGTTTCCAGCCCGGCAGCGCCTTGATGCGGTCGAGCCAGGGACCGATGTTCGGGTGGCCCTGGCGGACGTCGAAGCCGAACTCCTCGGGCGGATAATAAAAATAGCCGACCAGTGAAAGGTCGGCGATGGTCGGCCGCTCGCCGAGGAGGAAGGGCCGGCCCTGCAGCCGCTTGTCGAGAATGGCGAGGCTGCCGTCGATGCGGCCCTTGAGGAAGTCGAACGCGGCCTGGCCCGGCGCCGGCCTGGCCCAGTTGCGCAGGAAGCGGTAGGGGCCGAGATAGCCGTTGACCTTCTGATTGTCGAAGATGATCCAGCGCAGCGCCTCCAGCTCCTCGTCCTCGCCCTGGGGCAGGAACTGGCCGGAGCGCCGCGCCAGATAGGTGAGGATCACGCCGGACTGGGTCAGCTTGCGCCCGTTGTGTTCGAGCACCGGCGCCTCGCCCATCTCGTTGACGGTCTCGCGGAACTCCGGCGTGCGCTGGACGCCGCCCTTGAAGAAATCCACGAACACCGGCTCCCAGTCGGCGCCGATCAGGTTGAGCATCAGGGCGTTGCGATAGGAGTTGCCCGACTGGGCGAAGCAATAGAGCTTGTATTCGGCCATGGCTGCTCCCCCCGATCAGCGCATCGTCGGGATGACGAACTCCGCGCCTTCCTTGGTGCCCGAAGGCCAGCGCGCGGTGACGGTCTTGGTCTTGGTGTAGAAGCGGATCGAATCCGGCCCGTGCTGGTTAAGGTCACCGAAGCCGGACCGCTTCCAGCCGCCGAAGGTGTAGTACGAGAGCGGCACGGGGATCGCGAAGTTGACGCCCACCATGCCGACGTTGACGCGGCTCGCGAAGTCGCGCGCCGTGTCGCCGTCGCGGGTGAAGATGGCGACGCCGTTGCCGTACTCGTGCTCGGAGGGCAGCCGCAGCGCTTCCTCGTAGTCCCTGGCGCGCACCACTGAGAGCACCGGGCCGAAGATCTCCTCCTTGTAGATCGTCATGTCCGGGGTCACCTCGTCGAACACGCAGCCGCCCATGAAATGGCCGTTCTCGTAGCCCTGAAGCTTGAAGTTCCGGCCGTCGACGCGCAGCTTGGCGCCTTCCCTGATGCCGAGATCGACATAGGCCTTCACCTTGTCGAGGTGCGCGCGGGTGATGAGCGGGCCGTAGTCCGCCTGCGGATCGGTCGAGAGCCCGACCTTGAGGCCTTCGACGCGCGGGATCAGCGTCTCGACCAGCTTGTCCGCCGTCGCCGCGCCGACCGGCACCGCGACCGAGATCGCCATGCAGCGTTCGCCCGCCGAGCCATAGCCGGCGCCGATCAGGGCGTTCACCGCCTGGTCCATGTCGGCGTCGGGCATTACGATCATGTGGTTCTTGGCGCCGCCGAAGCACTGTACGCGCTTCCCGTGGGCGCAGGCGGTGGCGTAGATGTATTCGGCGATCGCCGACGAGCCGACGAAGCCGACGGCCTGGATGCGCCGGTCGGTGAGCAGCGTATCGACCGCCTCCTTGTCGCCGTTGACCACGTTGAGGATGCCCGGCGGCAGGCCCGCCTCGACGAACAGTTCCGCGATCCGCATCGGCACGGAGGGGTCGCGCTCCGACGGCTTGAGGATGAAGGCGTTGCCGCAGGCGATGGCCGGCGCGCACTTCCACAGCGGGATCATGGCCGGAAAGTTGAACGGCGTGATGCCGGCGACGACGCCGAGCGGCTGGCGCATGGAATAGAGGTCGATACCGGGGCCGGCGTTGTCGGTGAACTCGCCCTTGGCCAGGTGGGGAATGCCGCAGGCGAACTCCACCACCTCGACGCCGCGCTGGATGTCGCCGCGGGCGTCGTCCAGGGTCTTGCCGTGCTCGGAGGAAAGAAGCCGCGCCAGGCTGTCGTATTCCTTCTGGATCAGGTCGAGGAAGCGGAACATCACGCGGGCGCGCCGCTGCGGATTGGTGGCGGCCCAGGCCGGCTGCGCCGCGGCGGCGTTGGCAATGGCCGCCTCGACCTCCGCGCGGGAGGCGAGCGCGACCCTGGCCTGGACCTCGCCGGTGTTGGGGTCGAACACGTCGCCGGCCCGGCCGGAGCCGCCCGTGACCCGCTGCCCGCCGATGAAATGGCCGATGTCGCGCATGAAAGCTCTCCTGGGGCTCGAATTGTTGGGCGGATGCCGGGGGTTGGGCCGGCCGGATTGTGTTGGCGCGGCCGGGGAGGGTCAAGGCAAACGTCATTAAACGTCCCTTAATGGCCGCTCCCCTACAGTCGCAGCGCGTGCGTTTCCGGGCGCACCGCGCGCGTTTGGGGCGTTGGGGAATAGCATGGACATTTCAACCGGCATCGGCCTTCTTGCCGGGGCGGCCGTGGTCACCACCCTCATCATGCTGGGCGGCGACTTCCGCATGTTCTACGACCTCCACGCCATCATCGTGATCTTCGGCGGCTCGACCTCCGCGACCCTGATCCGGTTTCCGCTGACCGCGATCATCCACGGGCTGCCGCTCGGCATCAAATACGCCTTCACGATGCGCTCCATCACCACCCGCGAGCTGGTGGACGAGCTCGCCGGCCTCGCCGAGATCGTGCGCAAGCAGGGGCCGATCGGACTCGAGAGCGTGCAGATCGACGACACCTTCCTGGCCAAGGGCGCGCGCTACGTCGCCGACGGCTACGACGCCGACTTCATCCGCGACAACCTGGAGCGCGACCGCGACAATTTCCTCACCCATCTCGACGAGGGGCAGAAGATCTACCGCGCCTACGGCGACTGCGCGCCGGCGTTCGGCATGGTCGGCACCCTGATCGGCATGGTGCAGATGTTCGCCAACATGACCGATCCCTCCAAGCTCGGCCCGTTCATGGCGGTCGCGTTGCTCGCCACGCTCTACGGCGCGCTGGTCGCCAACCTGATCTGCCTGCCCATCGCCGACAAGCTGCACGTCAAGCTGGTCGAGGAGGAGATCAACCGCACGCTCATCATCGACGGCATCCTCATGCTGCGCGATTCCAAGAGCCCGACGCTCGTGCGCGAAATGCTGCTCGCCTACCTGCCGGAGAAGCATCGCGAGGAGGACGAGCCCAAGGCCGCGGCCGCGTGAGCGGCGGGGCGGCGGGATAGGCGGGCGCGATGGCGAAGAAACGCGGCGGCGGTCACGGCGGTCACGGCTGGTTCGTGACCTTCGCCGACCTCATGGGCCTGCTCATGAGCTTCTTCGTGATGCTGGTCGCGTTCTCCAGCCAGGACCAGCACAAGCTCCAGATCGTCGCCGGCTCGATGCGCGACGCGTTCGGCGTCCAGAACAACGTGCGCTATTCCGGCATCATCGAGGTCGACGGCCTGCCCACGCGCTCGCGGCTCAAGAACGCGGAGCACATCGCGCCCGAGGAGGCGACCGCCAACCCCGGGCCTGAGCCCCACGACCGCGACCGCAACAACGACACCCGCTTGATGCAGGACCGGCGGTTCGCGCTCGCCGCCGCCTCGCTGCGCCAGGCGCTGCAGGACATGCCGGAGATCACCGAAATCTCCAAGAACGTGGTGATCGAGGAGAGCCGGGAAGGGCTGAACATCGAGATCGTCGACCAGGACGGCCGCGCCATGTTCGCCGATGGCTCCAAGGAGCCCTACGAGCGCACCCGCCGCGCCCTGGTCAGGATCGCGGGGGCGCTCAAGGCGCTGCCCTACCGCATCACGATCGCCGGCCACACCGCCGCCAGCCGCACGCCGCCGCCCCCGAACTACGGGCCGTGGGAACTCTCCGCCGACCGCGCCGTGACGGTGCGCCAGATCCTGGCGGCGGAGGGCGTGCCGGAGGGCAATTTCTTCATGGTCGGCGGCCGTGCCGACACCGAGCCGCTGTTCCCCGACGATCCCTACATCGCGGCCAACCGCCGCGTTACGATCACGCTGATGCGCGAGGAGCCGCCGCTGCCGCTGGATTTCAAGCCGTAGCCTCATACCCGGCCCCCTCCGGGAGCGGCAACCGCCCGAAAATTCAGCATTTTTGCGCCTGCAACTTTTCCGTCCGTCCCGCTGACGATCCGGGAAAAGCACCCCAAATTGTGTTTTTATCGCGCGGCCCGAATGGTATAAACCGCCGCTGTCCGGCGAGAACAATACCGTCTTTCATGACACATGCTACCAGCGCCGCGGATGCGCCCCGTCACGACGCAGCCGCGCAACACGAGCCTGTCAGCAAGCTCGGACTGATCGTCGGCAGCGTCGGCGTCGTCTACGGCGACATCGGAACGAGCCCGCTTTACGCGTTCCGCGAAGCCGTCAACGCCGCCACCGGCGAGGGACCGGTGACGCGGGAGGCCGTGCTCGGCGTCCTGTCGCTGATCGTCTGGGCGCTGATCGTCACGGTGACGATCAAATACGTGATCATCCTGCTGCGCGCCGACAACAACGGCGAGGGCGGCACGCTGTCGCTCACCGCGCTCGCCTCGCGCGC
>Ga0180221_1001430_pt1 | contig 15913 bp, 12 predicted proteins | sample eDN5th37CKraftMG_FD_151339 | JGI IMG/M metagenome (GOLD analysis project Ga0180221, IMG submission 151339) | Enriched Miracle-Growth compost microbial communities from Emeryville, California, USA - eDNA 5th pass 37_C Kraft MG (version 2) (version 2) ...
GCACCGGCCGAGGCCGGGCCGACCTCGGCGGTGTACTCTCTCGCGGTCATGCCCGCCGATTACGGGCTCCTGTGCATCGTCTTCCTGACGCTGTGGGTTCCGCCCGTCTTCGTCACGATCTACACCGCCCTCGCCGCGATCAATCTGCTGCTGCTGGCCGCCTCGGGCGTGCGTTGGTATCGCTCGGTGCGTCGTGCTGAAGCGGAGGCCAAGGCGGCGGAGGCGGGGACTGCACGATGAGCCGATTCTCCGGCCTTCAGGGCAGCGAAGCGCGCGCAGCAGACATCGGAGCCCTGGTCCGTGCCGGGCGGATGTTCGCGCGGGGCGTGCTGCGCAAATGGAGGTTCGGCGCCTCGGAGGGTCCGTTGTTCATCGGCCGCGGCGTGCGGCTGTCCGGGCTGCGGCACGTGCGCCACACCGGGCGCCTCGTGATCGAGGACGACGCGGAGCTGCAGGGACTGTCGAGCGAGGGAATCCGCTTCGGTTCCGACGTGTCGATCGGAGCGCGTACCGCCATTCGTCCATCCAGCTACTACGGCGGGGAGGCCGGCGTCGGCCTCACCGTCGGCGACCGGTCGAGCTTCAACGCAGGGTGCTTCATCGGGTGCTCGGGGCGTATCACGATCGGCTCCGACGTCATGTTCGGTCCGGGAGTGCAGGTCTACTCAGAGAACCATGTGTTTGCCGACCCGAACCGGCCCATCAAGGAGCAGGGTGTCGAGCGGAGCTTTGTGACGATCGAGGACGACTGCTGGATCGGCGCCGGCACGATCGTCACGGCAGGAGTGACCATCGGTCGCGGAAGCGTGATCGGCTCGGGCAGCGTCGTCACCCGCGACATCCCGGCGGGCTCGATCGCCGTCGGCGCCCCGGCTCGCGTGGTGGGGCGGCGCGACGCCGAGAAAACCGCCGCCGGAGACGCCGCCGGAGCCTGAGCGGCGGACCCGTCACGCCGTGCTCAGCCGCGGCGGAGCTTCCTCTTCGCGAACTCCGCCAGCAGCCGGAAGTCCGCCGCCCGGATGAGGTAGAAGTCGCGGATGCGCGTTCCGGCCAACCGTTTGAGGAAGACCAGGTTCAGATTCGCGGCGACGAGGTTGCCGAGGAGGGTCGCGATCGCCGCGCCCATGGCGCCGAGGCCTGGCACGAGGGCGACGAGCAGGATGATGTTCACCACCGCCGCGACCAACAGGGAGACGCTCCGCAGGCCCGGGCGCCCTCGCGCGCTGAGGCCCGCACTTCCGATCGAGCCGGGAGTGCCCAGGACGACGGCCGCGATCAGTACCGCCGCAACGGGCACCGCATCGACGAAGTCGGCACCGAACAGCCAGGGCAGCCAGAAGGGCATCGAGCCGCCGATGGCGACACCGGCGGCGAGGCAGGCGATGAACGAGACGCGCGCACTCGCGGTGAGCCGGGAATCATCGGGTGAAGCCGCATCGGTGGCGAAGGTGACGTCGCGCACGGCGGAGTTGATGATGAGCGGGAGCTCGCTCACGGTCACCGCGATCGCATAGAGACCGAGTGCGTAGCTGCCCGACAGGGCAGTCATCAGGGTCTGATCGATGCGCGACAGCAGGATGCCGGAGATCGATCCGAGCCAGATGCGGCCGCCGTAGCTCAGGAGGCCGCGAGAGCGCGCCGTTGGGGCGTCCGAGGGCGAATCCGGCGCGTACCGACCGCGCACGGCTCGCGGCAGCCGCAGATATACGGCCGCACCGAGGATCGACATGAGCGACAGGACGATCGTCGCGCTCAGCGGGGTGAGCGTCCCGGTTCCCCACAGCGCGAGGATGATGGCGAGTCGGATCGTCGCTCCGATCCCTCGCTCAAGGGCGACCATACGCCACTGCTGGGCAGCTGCTGCCACGCCGCGGAGCAGTCCGACCAGCACGGTGGGGATGACCGCGAGGCTCGCGATGAGGATGAGGGCGCGCGTCTCGGCGTCGCCTGCGCTCAGCCACGTGGCCGCGAGCCAGATGATCCCCGTTCCCAGGAGCCCCGCCGCGCACAGGATCACTCCGGCCCGGCGTGCGGCGAGACGGGCGAGTCGCGGATTGGCCGCGACGGCGAAGGTGACGGCTTCGGGAATCCCGAACGTCACCAGTGTCGAGATCAGCGAGAGCGGCGCCGCCGCGGCCGCCACCTGACCTCGCCCGTAGACGCCCAGGGCGTGGGCCATGATGGGGCCCGTGATCAGCGCGATGAGCGCGGGGTAGGCGTTGCCGGTCAGCGTCGTCAGCATGCTGTCGGCCAGCGTGGGCCGCTTACGGGCCGAAGTCATGCGTGCGCTATCCCGGAGGTCGCGGACTGGGCGATGCGGCGGATCTCGGCCACGCCGTAGGTGCCCTGCACCTGCGCGTCGTTTCCGCCGTCCCTCACGTTCTTTCCGTAGAGGGTGCCCTTCTGTGTGCCCGGTATCTGCGGATAGTCGCGCCAGGGAGACGGCACCTGCATCGTCCGGATGCCCGCGCGTACGGAGACGAAGTGCACCCAGACGTCGTCGGCACGCGGGGCGAGCTGCAGGAACTCCTCGCCCGCTTCGTTGAGAGCCTCCAGCAGCTTCGGTGGGTTGAGGACCCCTCCCACGCCGGTCCCCATGATGGCGAACGACGCCTCCCCGGAGGGTGCCGCCGGCCAGGACGCGTAGGGCAGGATAACGTCGCCGTCGACGCGGAGCTCATGTGCGCGGTACGCGAGCACGAGGTCGGGATGCATGGCGTGCGCGTCGACGAGGCCTGCGAGCCAGCCCTTCGGATAGATCGCGTCGTCGTCGCAGACCACGAGTGCGCGGTCATGCGGTGTTGCTGTCGACGCGTAGACGAACTGCTTCTTGTGTGGTCCGTAGTCGGGGCAGGGAAGGATCTCCAGCCCGCGGCGCTGCAGCCGCCGAAGCGGAGCCGGCAGGTCTTCCAGGAAGCCGGAGTCCGAGACCCACAGGATGAAGCGGCCCGGCCGGGTCGTGTCGCGTGCGATCGATTCGATCGCGAGGTGGACGGTCCGAAGCCGGTGGCCGTAGCTCGTGAGGGAGACAACCACGCCGGCGTCTCCGGTCACGGGCCTCCGTGACATGCGGTTGCGTGCGGCGAGCGCCGCGGTCTGCAGCCGGACGATGAGTCGACGCCTCGCCGCGCCCGGGTCGGCAAGGACGTTTCTCATTCGTGGCAACAATGACCGCACCGAGACGTCCTTCCCCCAAGGCATCCTCAGGGCGGCGGCCGCTGAGGAGACAGCAGTCTACTGAATGACCCGACGGTAGGTGGCGTGACGGTAGCCGACCGATCGCGCCAGCACGCCCAGGCCGCGGAGCGCGACGCGTTCCCCCCGCGCCCGGCGACCGAGGTCCCCACGGACGCGTCCGAGCCCCGCGCGGAGAAGTCCGGCGCCGATGCGCGCGATGCCTCCACCGACGCCCGCGATGCGGACGACGAGTCTCTTCGTGGGAGAGCCGGCCAGGCGCAGGCGCGTGTTCTGCAGCACGGTTCCCTGGGCGAAGGCCCGGCCGCGTACCCATGAGACCGTCGCGCGCTCGGGCGCCAGCGGGTCCACGGCGACCGATTCGCTGCATGCGACGATCCGCCCTCCGCCGCGCACGAGAAGTGAGGTGAAGATCGAGTCCTCTCCGCCTGCGAGACCGAGTCCGGTGTCGAACCGCAGGCGCAGGCGCCTGACGGTGTCGAGGTCGAGGAGGAGGTTGAAGGTCGCTGCCGCCGGGAGGGGTTCGCCGGTCACGCGTACGGGGCGCTCAAAGAACCCGCCTTCGACGATGTAGGGATCGACGTCCTCCGGCAGCGACGTGACCAGTCGCCCCTGGACGGCATCCGCTCCCGTGGACGTCCAGGTCTCCAGCAGCGACGTGAGCCACCCTGGCTGCGCGATCTCGTCGTCGTCGATGAAGGCGAGCAGCCTTGATCCCGACGCTTCGTCGAGTGCGCGATTGCGGGCTGCGGCGATCCCCGGCTGCTGCTCGACGACGTAGCGCACCGGCTGCGTCCGGGGCCGCGCTGCGACGGCGCTCGCCGAGCCGGCGGGGTCGTTGTCGACCACGAGGATCTCCGCGTCGGCGAGAGTCTGCGCCTCGGTGACGCGCTCCACGAGGGCATCCAGGGCCGCCGCCAGCCGATCCGGCCGACGGAACGTGAGCACGGCGACGGTGAGACGGGGCGGCATAAGGACCGAGAGTACCGCCACTAGACTGACGGCGTCGAAGGGGGACACGACGTGAGCCAAGGGCAGAAATCCGCACTCGTCACCGGGATCACCGGGCAGGACGGAGGGCACCTGACCGAGGTGCTGCTGGGTGAGGGGTACCGCGTGTACGGCCTCATCCGCGGTCAGCACAATCCCAAGCGCGAGGAGCTGCTGCGGGAGTTCCCGACGCTGACGCTCATCGAGGGCGACCTCACCGACCCGGCCTCGCTCGTACGGGCCGTCGACCTCGCCGACCCGGACGAGGTCTACAACCTGGGCGCGATCAGTCATGTCGGGTTCTCGTTCAAGAACCCGTCCCTGGCCGCCGAGGTCACCGGCAAGGGAGTGCTGAACCTGCTCGAGGCGATTCGTCTCACCGGACGCGCCGACCGCACACGGTTCTATCAGGCGTCGACGAGCGAGATGTTCGGCGGGCTCGACTACAACCGTCCGGGGTCGGGCTACTCTGAGACGTCGCTGTTCCACCCGCGCAGTCCCTACGGCGTAGCCAAGCTGTACGCCCACTGGATCGCGAAGAACTACCGCGAGAGCTACGGCATGTTCGTCGCATGCGGCATCCTGTTCAATCACGAGGGCGAGCGGCGCGGGTACGAATTCGTGACCCGCAAGATCACCGACCACGTCGCACGGATCAAGCTCGGGCAGATCGACCACGTGCAGCTGGGTGACCTGTGGCCCAAGCGCGACTGGGGCTACGCCGGCGACTACGTGCGAGGGATGTGGCAGATGCTGCAGCACGACGAGCCCGACGACTTCGTGCTGGCCAGCGGGCAGACGCACTCCATCGAGGACTTTCTCACGGCCGCGTTCGCGGAGATCGGCGTCGACGACTGGCGGCCCTACGTGCGTCAGAACCCGGATCTGCTCCGCCCCGCCGAGGTCGACATCCTCCTCGGCGACCCGAGCAAGGCGGAGGACGTGCTCGGGTGGCATCGAGACGTGGACTTCCAGGGCCTCGTGTCGCGCATGGTCGCCAACGACATCCGCATCCGAAGCGGCGAGGCGTGATCATCCGATCGATCATCGTCACGGGAGCCGAGGGCTTCGTCGGTCGCCACCTCGCCACGATCGCGCATGAGCGCGGCATCCGTGTGGTGGCCCTCACGCGTACACCCATCGCAGCCGGCGACGCACTTCTCGACGTCGTCGACCACGCCGTCGCGTGCGACCTGACAGAGGGGTGGCCCGACGTCGACGCCGACGCGATCGTCCACCTGGCAGGCCTCGCCGCCGTCGGACCCTCGTTCGAGCAGCCGCAGCGCTACATCGAGACCGGGAGCGCCATCGTCACGCACATGTGCGAGTCCCTGCTGCGCCGCCGGGGAAGCGTGCAGCGGGTGGTGGCGGTCAGCAGCGGCGCGGTGTACGCGAGCGGATCCGGTGAGCCGTTCGACGAGTCGGCCCCCGTCGCCGTCACGTCGCCGTACGTCGTGAGCAAGCTCCTGATCGAGACCCAGTTCGCCTATTACGCCTCTCGAGGGCTCGACGTGGCCGTCGCGCGCCCGTTCAACCACATCGGTCCCCGTCAGGGCCAGGGATTCCTCGTGCCCGACCTCATCTCGCGGCTGCGCTCGCTCGGCCCGGACGAGGCGCTGTCGGTCGGGGACCTCGGCACGGCCCGCGACTACACGGACGTCCGCGATGTGGCGGCGGCGTATCTCGAGCTTCTGACCGTGCCGAGCCACGAGCAGCTGATCTACAACATCGCCTCGGGCACGGCGCGCACGGGGCGTGAGATCCTCGAGGAGATCGCCAAGGCGATGGCCATCCCCGTTCCGCGCGTCGTCGTCGACGACCGCCGGATCCGCCCCGGTGACGCCCGGCGGATCGTGGGAGACGCGGGACGGCTTCGCCGCGAGACCGGGTGGAAACCGCGGATCCCCTTCGCGCAGTCGATCCGCGACGCCGTCGCGACGAGCGACGCCTGAGCTCTGCTCCGCGGCCCTGACTGCGCTGACCGATCCGGCCCTGCGCCGGCCCGATGGGGTGCCCCTCTAGCGCAGAGGCAATCTCCGGTCGTACCTTGTCTCCGACTGGGGAGGGGGCGCCCATGAACGAGGTGGCCCAGAAGCCCGCGAGCGTCTCCGAGGTGGCGCGGCTGACATCGCTCGACGGACTGCGAGGGGTGGCGGCCGTCGTCGTGGTCCTGTGCCATTCGCTGCTCATCGTGCCGACAATGGCCGCCTCCATCGTGGACGGTGCGGAACCTCGGGCTGGCAGTATCGAATGGGTGCTCCTGCGGACCCCGTTCCGACTGCTGACGATCGGGGCGGAGGCGGTGATGATCTTCTTCGTCCTGTCGGGCTTCGTGCTCACCCTCGGACTGATCGGCAGGCGGATGACACTGCGCTCCGCGGCCGCGTACCTGGGCAGGCGGGCCGTCCGGCTGTACCTTCCGGTGTGGGCAGCGATCGCCGTCGCGCTGGGGCTGGCTGTCGCCGTTCCCCGGGATCCGTCGGCGGCCAGCGTGTGGCTCGCGTCGCACCTCGACCCGTCCGGGGCGACGGTCGCGAAGGACGCGCTGCTGCTGCTCGGGACCTCGAACCTGAACAGCCCCCTGTGGTCGCTCACATGGGAGGTCTGGTTCTCGCTCCTCCTCCCGCTGCTGTGGGTCGTCTTCAGCGTCCTCGCGGTGCGAAGGTGGTGGCCGCTCGCCGCGGTTCTGTGCGTCGCCGCGAGCGCCGCCGCCGATCTTCCCCCGGTGCAGGACTTCCTGCCACTCCCGTTCGTGACGACCGGGCTGCTCCAGTACCTGCCGGTGTTCTGCCTGGGCATGATCTTCGCCGTGATCTTCGACGACGTGCGCGCGCTTTACGAACGCATGGGCGCGACGGCGCGCACGACCGCCTGGATCGTCGTGATCGCCCTCATCGGCACGCCCGTCTGGGAGCCGTTCACGCAGAGCCCGCCGCTGGTCCGGGGAGGCTATTGGGTGCTGTCGCTCCTCGGGGCGACGGGGCTGGTCGTGCTCGCGACCGTCTCGGTCGGCGCCCGGCGCGTGCTGTCCTCGCGGCAGGTCATGTTCTTCGGGAAGCGATCGTTCAGCCTGTACCTCGTGCACGAGCCGATCATCGTCGCGACGGCGCTCGTCATCGGGGCCGCCGCATGGTGGCCGTGGGCGGCGATGCTCCCGCTCGTGCTCGCGGTCATCGTCGCGGTGACGATGGTGTTCTACCGCTGGGTCGAGCGGCCGACGATCGCCGCATCCCGGGCCGTCGGGCTCGCCATCGCGGGAAAGCGCACGCCTCGGGCGGTCCCTGCGGTCACGGCCGGGCGCGTCGGCGCGTAGCGGCCGTGCGGAAGGCCTCGACGTGGAGACGCGCGCTGTCGTCCCAGTCCCGCAGGACGAAGCGAGGCGGCTTGGCCGGCATGGGTGCCGCGAGCGCACGATCGATGTCCGCGGCGTCGAGGTCGCCGTCGTAGGTGTGGATCCATCCGTCGCCGACCTCCTCCGCCAGGAGTCGATTCACCGCGTTGTCGGGGACGAGCACCGGTCGCTCGAGGGAGAGCGCCGCCAGCACAGTGCTGGAGTTGTGCATGTGCACGAACGGCAGCACAACGAGGCTGGCCGACGTGACCTCGTGCACGAAGTCGGCATCGTCGAGGAACTCGAGCCGTAGACGCGCGCGCGGGTCGGGCTCGGCGAGGTCGCGGAGGCTCGCGGCGAGCTCCTCGTTCGAGGGGCGGCCCGACACCGCCAGGGTGGCCCCCGGGGTCGCAACGGATCGGAAGGCCTCGATGAGCGCCTCGACGCCCTTGTATCGGCGGATGAGTCCGACGTACGCGACCCGCCCGGTCATCGCCTCGCTGGCCGGATAGGCGGCGAACCACTGGCGGTAGTGGCCGAGCGGCACGGTGTGCACCGGCACGTCGAGGGACGGAGTGGTGACGTCGTTGAGCCGGATGACCGCCCGCGTGCGACGGTCGAACAGATCGAGGAGCCGGTAGTCCCAGCGGCTCAGGCCCTCGGGGCGCTCGGTGTTGTGCCACGTGCGGACGATGGGGGTGCGGGTGAGCGCGAGCCGCAGCATCAGCGCCTCCGTCAGGAGGCGGCGGATCACCCGCCCGACGGGCTTGGCCCCGCCGAACGTCACCTCAGGCCAATGCACGTGGAAGGCGTCATACACGCCGAAGATCGCCTTGCCGAAGCTGAACAGCGACACCTCGGTGTCGTCGCGGCGGCGGAGCGACTCGATCAATTGGGTGATGTACGGGTTGGTGGTGGGTTTCAGCTCGGAAACGGACTCGACCACGCGGATCGGTCGGCCAGCGGTCATCGGTTCTCTCCGGAGTGCTCGCGTGAGGCGATCGCCTCTTCGTACCAGCGGCTGACGAGATCGGGAAGCCGGTCGCTCGACCACCGGTCGTGCGGCGTGCCGCCGGCCGCACGTGCGGCCACGAGCTGCTCCGCCAGCTGCGCAGGGATGTCCCCCTCGACCTCGGCGACGAACGCGTTGCGGTCCGCGAGTGTGGCGGGGCCGCCCAGCGGGAGGCACACGACGGGCAGTCCGAGGGTACTGGCCTCTGCGGCGACCCATCCGGCCTGATCGTGCATCGACGGGAACAGCATCGCGTCGGCGTCCGCGAATGCGTCCAGCACCTGCCCCCGGGGGACCCGGCCGAGGAATCGCACGCGGTCGGCGACGCCGCGGTCGGCGGCGAGGCGTCGGAGCGCGGCGAGCTCGTAGCCCTCTCCGTAGACATCGAGGAGCCAGTCCGATGCTGACGGCTGCGCGATGGCCTCGATCGCCAGTCGGGCGCCCTTCCATGCGAGCAGGCGCCCCGCGAACACGGCGACGGGCCGGTCGCGGACGACGGCGCGCCGCTCCGGCAGGATGCTCCGCTCCATCGCGGCGTTGGGTTCGACGACCGTTCGGGCACGCCGTGCGAATCGGCGCGCCACGTCGGGATTCTGGGCCACGACGAGGGCGGCCCGCCGAGCGGCACGGTCGCCCCAGATGGCCCGGGGAAGTGCCGTCAGGGCGTCGCGGGCCGCTTCGGTGACGGTTCCGCGCAGACCGAGCCATCGCCGCAGTCGCAGGTAGGGAACCTTCGACGCGCCGCCGACGGGTCCCCAGACGAACGGCACCCCGTCGAGGGCCGCCAGACCGCACCGCAGCCAATCGTTCGCGAAGGTCACATGATGGGCGACGTCGAAAGGCTGGGACGTGTGCTGACGGCGGGCCTCCCGCAGCAGGTGGCCCTGCCACAACGGGTAGAACCAGTAGAGCGCGCCCGGCAGCTTCTGCCGCAGCCGCATGATCCAGCGAGCGGGGTCGACGTACACGACCGTCATCCGCTCCGAGAGCACCGGATCCTCTGCGCGCGCCGCTTCCACGGCTTCACGGAACCGCGTCCGGGTGATGACGGTGACGTTGTGACGCTGAGCGGCGGCCGTCGCGAAGGCCCAGCCAGCCGACGCCTCGGACTCCTCGACCGGGCCGCACGCGTAGGCGCCGATCAGGACGCGTCGCCGGACTCCGGGGGTGGCGGCGTGGGATTCGGTCACGGTCATACCCTACGCATGCCGCGTCACCGGGCTCGCGCACGTCGATAGGGTGAGCAGGACGATCGTGGGGACGAAAGGACATCGCATGGGGGAAGCGACTGCATTCGTCGTCGTCAACTACGGCTCCAGCGCGCTGCTGCGCGAGAACCTTGTGGCATCCGTCCAATCCTGCCGTCCGGACCTGGTCGTCGTGGTCGACAACCCCACGACGGATGACGAACGGCAATGCCTGCGGTCTCTCGCCACGGAGCAGGGGTGGGCACTGGTCGAGTCGGCGGAGAACGTCGGATTCGGCGGCGGGATGAACCTGGGCGTCGCCCGCGCCGAGGAGCTGGGTGCGACCTGCTTCCTGCTCCTGAATCCGGACGCGCGCATCGATGCGCCCGCATGGCGACGGCTCCTGTCCGCCGCTTCGCCCGAGGCGCTCGTCGCGCCGCGCATCGTCGACGGCGCCGGGCGGCCCTGGTTCGACGGTGCCGACGTCTACCTGTCGGACGGGCGAACCATGGGAGCGAAGCACCGCTCCACGCGTCAGGGTGAACCTCGATGGGAGTGGCTCACTGGCGCATGCCTGCTCGTGCACGACGAGCTCTGGCGCAAGGTCGGAGGCTTCGACGAGGACTACTTCCTGTACTGGGAGGACGTCGACCTGTCGCGCCGCATCGTCGCGGCGGGTGGACGCCTCAAGGTCGTGCGCGACGCGGTCGTGGTCCACGACGAGGGCGGGACACACGCTGAGACGACGCGTGCGGAGGCAAAGTCCTCGACGTACTACTACCACTCCATCCGCAATCGCCTCATGTTCGCAGTCAAGCACCTCGACGACGAGGGCGTGCGGCGGTGGTCGCGATCGGCGGTGTCGTCGGCGTTCGAGGTGCTGATGCGCGGAGGGCGCCGGCAGTTCGTCCGTCCTGTCGGCCCGCTGAAGGCGGCGTACCGAGGCGTCCGCGACGGACGCCGTCTCGTGAAGACGCATCTGCGGGTCGGCCGAGAAGGTCGCGGGTGATCGCGACGCCGCGCGTACGATAGCGACGTGCCGCTCTGCGGCGGGGATGGGGAGAACATGTCGGACCAGACTGACGGCGCGCGCGCCGGGCGCCGCCCGCTGTGGCTGTGGGTGGGTATCGCCGTAGCGGCCCTCATCGTGGTGGCGGTCGTCATCGCGAGCATCGTCGCCGGGAACGCGGCGCCGACCGCCGAGCCTTCGACGACTCCGAGCGACTCGTCGTCGGCGCCCGCCCCCGAACCGACCGGATCCGACGAGCCGGCGCCCAGCGATTCGGCCTCGCCCACCCCGAGCGCCGCACCCACCGAGGATCCCGAAGAGCCCGACGACTCCGAGGTCGAGCCGACGCCGCGGCCCACGAGGCCGCCTGTCGACATCGACGAACCCGCCAAGGTGGAGAAGGGCGTCGCGGTGCGCCTCACCTCCATCCGCTCGATCGAGGGGACTGTGAACGTGCCCGGCGAGCAGGCCGGCCCCGCGATCCTCATCACCGTCAAGGCCGTCAACAGGTCGCACGAGGAGATCAGCACACCCGCCGTGATCGTGAACGTCTACTACGGCGATGATCAGACTCCCGCGGGCATCCTCACTCGTCCACGCACGGATTTCCCGACCGTCCTCGACGCCGGCGGCTCCGCGAGTGGGCAGTTCGCCTTCACGGTTCCGTCCGACCAGCGCGACCGTATCCGGGTGGAGGTAGACCTCTCCGTCGGCAGCCCCGTCGTGCTGTTCGAAGGCTCGGTGTCCTGACGCCTCAGCCCGTTGCGCCGCCCGCAGCGCGCGAGCGGCTCCAGCGGATCGTCGTGGAAAGGCTCGCCCCGCGTGCGGGGGACCCGGTTGCGAGGTACCTGAGCCCAGGCACCAGATTGATGAGCTCATAGCAGGCGGCGGCGCCCACGAAGCCGGTGACGACAGTGATCGCGAAGCCGGTCCATCCGGTGATGCCCGCTGCGAACAGCGCGGCCGCTGCCGCCAGCACGATCGGCAGGTGGAAGAGGTAGATGACCAGCGAGCCGTCGACCAGCCACCGCACCCACGGCGACGGACGCGACATCCAGTGCGCCGCGGCACGGAACGCCAGCGACGTGATGGCGATTCCGGCGACCGTCCAGGACGCCGCCTGCAGGGCGAGAGCCGGAAGCGATTCGACGGCCAGCACCACATCCAGGACGAGGACGATCCCAGCGCCGGCTGCGCCGATCGTCGCGGTGAGCGCTGCCGGGAGGCTCAGGAACCATTGAAGGTTCGCCACTCCCGCTCCGAGCATGCCCCCGAGAGCGAAGGCCGGGGCGAACATGACGATGTTCCGGGAGACCAGACCCGCCAGGAGTGCGTTGCCGTCCACGGTCTCCCACGCGGCCAGGCCGGTGACCACGACGGCGGCGGCCACGGCGAGCAGCGTGAGGAGACCGAGGACCGGGCGACCCGTCATCCCATCCGTGCACTTCCGGAGGAATGAGCCCACGGGGCCGCGTACACGCGGCGTGGTCAGTACGTACACGAGCAGGCAGTAGATGAGCAGCTCGACGAGGAACCACAGGTGCACCGTCCACCACGATGAGGGTGGCCAGATCAGCCCGCTGGCGAACCCCGCCGCCCCACGCCAGGAGCCCGTCCTGGCGTACCCGGCGATGAGCCATTGCGCCGGCACGACGGTCGCGAGCCCGAACAGGAGGGGCAGGCCGAGGCGCTTCACGCGCCCCCGGATCCACGTGCGGCGATCGCGCCGGGCGAGGATGAACGTGGCGAAGAACCCTGCGACCACGAAGAACGCCGGCATCCTCCACACGTGCAGGAAACCGGCGAAGGCAGCCAGTGACGTCGACTGGTCCGGCGACGTGACGAGCCAGCCGATGCCGGTGAAGGCGAACGCCGCGTGATACGGGATGCCGAGCAGCATCAGTGCGGCGCGCAGTCCATCGAGATAGTCGAGTCGCGTGCTCGCAACGGCAGTAGTCGTCATCGTCCCCCCAGACGCGGAACCGCGTGGCCCTGCCGCGACGATAACGACCGCCTGCAGGTGTCGGCAACGCCCGCGTTGAACCGGCGCGCAGAGATGCACCAAAGATGAGGCTTGTCTCATACGTCTGCGCCGGGCTAGAATCGCCCCGATCGCCCAAGGGGACGGGCGTCACTGGGGGGGCTGCAGCCGCGAGGGGTCGTGACTGCAGACACGAAAATTGGGGAACCTTCGTGCAATCGACGAATTTTGCGCGCAAAGCTCTGGCTACGCTCGCGACCGGTGCAGTCATTCTCACCCTCGCGCTCACCGCGCCCACCGCTGCAGCCGCAGCGGAAGGTGATCCAGACGAACTCGTGACGGCTGCCGCCGCCAATGAGACCGTCTCCGCCGACGCGCTTCCGACGGTGCAGATCGGCGACGGGTCGTCCGCGCGCAACGCGAACGGTCAGGGCGGCATCGTCTACGCGACCGAGATCGTCGGGAACACCGTCTACGCGGGCGGCTCGTTCGCGACGGCGCGCCCGGCGGGCTCGCGACCCGGCGTCAATGAGGTGACACGGAGCAACTTCCTCGCGTTCAGCCTCACGACCGGCAACCTGCTGCCGTTCACGGCGAACTTCAACGGCGCGGTGCGCGACATCGCCGCCACGCCTGACGGCAGCAAGCTCGTCGTCGTGGGCAACTTCACGCAGGTCAACGGCGTCACGCGCAACCGCATTGCCGTCTTCGACCTGCCCTCGGGGAACCTGACCTCCTTCAGCACGACCCCGACCATCAACGGACCGGTCATGGCGGTCGCCGTGACCGACACGGTGGCGTACGTCGGCGGCTACTTCAGCGCGGTCAACAACGAGGAGAGCGTGCGCCTGGGCGCCGTCCGCCTCACCACCGGTGGCATCGTCCCCAGCTTCCGCGCGTGGTGGCGTGATCCCGCCGACGCGACGAACAAGAAGCAGGCGACGATCTATGACAACCAGATCCAGACGATGGCCGTGAATCCCGATGGTTCGCGCCTCGTCGTGGGCGGCAACTTCACCCGTGCGCTCTACACAGGCGCGAACGGGGTCAACGCCTACTCGAACAACCCCGGCTACGGTCTGGCGCTGTTCGACACCGCGAGCGCGGCGACGACGCTGCCGCTCGCTGCGAACGCCGAAGCCCGCAACGGCAACACCGACGGCGGGATCATGAACCTCAAGACCGATGGCGAGAACGTCTACGGCAGCGGCTGGGTGTACGGCCAGACGGGCAACATCGAGGGGTCGTTCTCGTTCCGGTGGGCCGACACCCAGATCAACTGGGTCGAGGACTGCCACGGCGACACCTACGACATCGCTCCGGTCGGTGATGTCATCTACTCCGCGTCGCACAAGCACTACTGCGGCAACAGCGGCGGGTTCCCGCAGGAGAACCCCTGGACCTTCTATCACTCCACCGCGTGGACGAAGCAGGCGACGGGCATCAACACTCCCGACATCTACGGCTACCCGCACCACGCTGGCGTGCCGCACCCGGGCCTTCTGAACTGGTACCCGCAGACCACTCCCGGCTACAAGTCGGGCGCCACGCAGGCCGTGTGGTCGGTCACCGGCAACTCGGAGTACGTCGTCTTCGGCGGGGAGTTCCTCTCTGTCAACGGCACCGCCCAGGAAGGCCTCGTCCGTTACACCGTGCGCTCCAAGGCGCCGAACCAGCAGGGACCGCGCCTCACGATCGTGCAGGAGCGCGCGGCGATCGCCGCGAACCAGTCGGTCTACGACTGGTGGGCGCCGAAGGTGAGCACGTACATCGGCGGCTCGCTGCGCGTCTCGTTCCCGACGATCTTCGATCGCGACGACCTCGACATCAATTACAAGCTCTACCTCGACTCCGAGAACACCGCGGGCCTGGTCGAGGAATGGGACGAGTCCGACCCCTTCTGGAAGGGCAAGACGCTCCGCCACCTCATCACGGGACTCGAGCCGGGCTCGACGCACCGCGTGCGCGTCGTCGCGACCGACCCCTGGGGCAACACTTTCAAGTCGTCGTGGTCGGAGGCGACCGTCAGCAACGCGCAGCTCAGCGCGTACCTGCAGTCGGTGTTCACGGACGATGTGGTGCACCTGTGGCGTCTGGGTGAGGGATCGGGCAACTCCGCCGACCTCGCCGGCGACTCCGCGATGACGCTGAGCGGTCGCATGAACCGCAGCCAGACCGGCGCGATCTCGGGCGACAATGACCGCTCGATCCAGTTCAACGACAGCAGCCTGGCGTCGCTGAACACTGGCACCGGCGGCTCGGCCAACAGCGAGCCAGGACGGAACGTCTTCTCGATCGAGACATGGTTCAAGACGACCTCCACGAGCGGCGGAAAGCTCGTGGGCTTCGGGAGCTCCCGCACGGGATCGTCGAGCTCCTACGACCGACACCTGTTCATGAACAACTCGGGCCAGCTGATCTTCGGCGTCTACCCCAACACTGTGCGCGAGGTGATCACCCCGACGACGTTCCGCGACGGTCAATGGCACCACGCCGTGGCCACGCTCGGCGGTGACGGCATGAAGCTCTACGTCGACGGTGTGCTGCGTGCATCGCGCACCGACACCACCACGGCCCAGAGCTATAACGGCTACTGGCGCATCGCGAACGACAACTGGAGCGGCTGGAGCGGCGGATCCTCGTCGCAGTTCGAGGGCTCGCTCGACGACGTCGCGATCTATGGGGAGGCGCTTCCCGCCGACCGCGTGCAGGCGCACTACACCGCGGGCAAGACGGGCACCCTGCCCAACACCGCTCCCGTGGCCAAGTTCTCGGCGCCTGAGATCGACGAGCGCACCGTGACGGTGTCGTCGCAGTCGACCGACAGCGACGGCACGATCGCCTCGACCAAGTGGAACTTCGGCGATGGTACGCCGGAGGTCACGGGGGCCGACGCGACGCACACGTACGCGCAGTCGGGCACCTACACGATCACCCTCACGGTGACCGACGACGACGGCGCCACGGGCATCACGACCCGCGAGGTGACGGTGGCCGACAACGCCGCTCCGACGGCGACTATCGCCGACCCCACGGTCGCCGGGCTCACGGTGAACGTGTCGGGATCGGGCACCGACAGTGACGGCACGATCGCCTCGTACTCGTGGGACTTCGGCGACGGCTCGCCGGCGAAGTCCGGCGCCACCGCGTCGCACACGTACGACGAAGACGGCGGGACGTTCACCATCACGCTGACGGTGACCGACAA
>Ga0180221_1001432_pt1 | contig 15893 bp, 15 predicted proteins | sample eDN5th37CKraftMG_FD_151339 | JGI IMG/M metagenome (GOLD analysis project Ga0180221, IMG submission 151339) | Enriched Miracle-Growth compost microbial communities from Emeryville, California, USA - eDNA 5th pass 37_C Kraft MG (version 2) (version 2) ...
CGGGCGCGAACAGCGTGCGTTCGACGTCCTCGACGCTGGCGATGACTTCATGCGCCGCGCGCTCGTATTCGGCCAGCTCGTTGATGAAGCTGAAGATCTGGGCCGCGTCGGCGGGTCGGGCGGGGCGAATTTCCAGTGACAAGGCAAGGGCTCCAAAGATGACGAGGCTGCCATGCTAGCCGGTCGGAGCGATGGCTGGAAGAGCCAGGCAGGGAGTCGGCTGAATGGGCGCGCGCCGATGCCTGCAGTTCGCCTTGCGTCAGGCTGCTGATGGCGCCGCCGCCAGATCCAGGCAGTGGCGCGCCATGACCCATTCTTCGTTGGTCGGCTCCACGGCCACGCACACGCGGCTGTCGGCCGCCGAAATGAGCGGCGCGTGCGCCGCGTTGGCGCGCGGATCCAGCCGCGCGCCCAGGAAACCCAGCGCGGCCACCGCGCGCGCCCGGATGGCGGTATTGTGCTCGCCCACGCCCGCCGTGAAGACCAGCAGGTCGAGCCCGCCCAGCACGGCCACCAGCGCGCCGATCTCGCGCACCAGGCGGCGCACGTAGAGCGCCAGGGCGGCGCGGGCGCGCTCGCCGTCGGCGTCGTCGCGCGCTTCGTATTCGAGCAGCACGCGCGGGTCGGACGACAGGCCGGACACGCCCAGCAGGCCGGACTTGTGGTACAGCGTGCGCTGCACTTGCGCCAGGCTGAGTTTTTCGATTTCCATCATGTGCAGCACGGCGCCGGGGTCGAGGCTGCCGCAGCGGGTGCCCATCATCAGGCCGTCCAGGGCCGAGAACCCCATGGTGGTGGCGACGCTGCGCAGGTCCGACAGGGCGCACAGGCTGGCGCCGCTGCCCAGGTGGGCGGCGATGACGCGGCCGCGCGCCAGGGCGCCGTGGCGTTCGGGCAGCGCCTGCGCCAGGTATTCGTAGGAGAGTCCGTGGAAACCATAGCGGCGCAGGCCGCGCTGCCAGGCCGAGTAAGGCAGCGGCAGCATCTGCTCGACCTGCGGCAGGCTCTGGTGAAAACCGGTGTCGAAGCACGCCACCTGCGGCAGGTCGGGACGTTCGCGCAACAGGATCTCGATGGCTTCCAGCGCGAATGGCTGGTGCAGCGGCGCCAGGGGAATCAGGCGCTGCAGGTCGGCCAGGATGGCGGCGTCGACGCGCACCGGCTGGAAGTACTGGCTGCCGCCATGCACGACGCGATGCGCCACCGCGCGCAGCCGCCGCCCGGCCAGGCGTTCCACCACCCGCGCGCGGATCAGCTCGAGCGCGGCGTGGTAGGGACGGGCCGGATCCAACGCGATGGCTGTGTCCGGGGCGCCATCCGTGTGCAGCGCGGGTGTCGGGCCGCCGATGCCCTGCACCGCGCCGCGCCATTCAGGGATGCGCGGCGGCGGGCGGCGGCTGCCGTCGAACAGGGCGAACTTGATGCTGGACGAGCCGCAGTTGAGCACGATGACCGGGCCGTCGGCGGCGGAGGGCAGGGGATTCATGGCGTATGGCTCCGGTAATGATCGGCCAGCATCAGGGCGATGGCGCACGAGGCGATGCGCGACTCGCGCGAGTCGGCGCGGCTGAGCAGCACAATGGGCACCCTGGCGCCCAGCGCGATGCCGGCGCTGGAGGCGTCGCCCATGTATTCGAGCTGCTTGGCCAGCATATTGCCGCTCTCCAGGTCCGGCACCACCAGGATGTCGGCGCGGCCGGCCACCGGCGAGTCAATGCCCTTGATGCGCGCGGCGGCGGCCGACACGGCGTTGTCGAAGGCCAGCGGGCCGTCGAGGATGGCGCCGGCGATCTGGCCGCGATCGGCCATTTTGCACAGGGCGGCGGCGTCCAGGGTGGCCGGCATGGCCGGGTTGACCGTCTCGACCGCCGCCAGGATGGCCACCCGCGGGGTCGGCACGCCGATGACGCGGGCCAGTTCGATGGCGTTGCGCACGATGTCGGCTTTTTCTTCCAGGGTGGGGGCGATGTTGATGGCGGCGTCGGTGATGATGAACGGGCGCGGGTAGGCCGGCGCCTGCATCACGAAGCAGTGGCTGACGCGCCGCCCGGTGCGCAGCCCGGCGCCGGCGGCCAGCACCGCGCCCATCAGCTCGTCGGTGTGCAGGCTGCCTTTCATGAGGATCTCGGCTTCGCCCCGGGCGGCCAGCGCGGCGGCGCGCTCGGCGGCGGCGTGGCTGTGCGGCACGTCTTCGATGCGCAGGCCGGCCAGGTCGCGGCCCGTCTCGCGCGCCACCGCTTCCAGGCGCGCGCGCGGCGCCACCAGGATGGGCAGGATAAGCCCGGCGTCGCGGGCATCCAGGGCGGCGCCCAGGCTGAGCGCATCGCATGGGTGCACGACCGCGGCAGGCGCGGCGGCCAGCGGTTTCGTTCGGTTGCATGCGCGCCAGGATTGGAAAGACTCCAACCGACTCTAGCGCGCTGAAAACCTCACGGGATAATTAATCGGGACGGTTTTGAGATATGTTGAACGCCGGGGCAATCATGCAATCCGGCGTTGCTTTCGTGCACCAACGGGCCGTGTGCCTTCAGCGGTTGCGGCGATGCAGGTGTGACGTATCCAGCACGTCGTCCTCGGGCGTGATGACGCCCGGGTCGCCGGGCTCGGCGACCGCGCGGCCACGCCGGGGGCGGCCCGCGACGTCGGGCGCCTCGTCCGGCATGGGCATCGTGTCGGTGCCCTTGTTGACGTTGGCGGGTTGCTTGGGCCAGCGGTCGTCCGCATGTTCAGCAGGGACGGCCTGGCGGGCGGTCTTGTTCATGATGCCTCCGTTCGCGGGGCTGCGCGGCCGCATGCCGCTGCCCGCATCATGGCTTCATGTTAGGCCGGCGCCGCGCCTGCGTCGCTTTCCGCATGTGTCGTTTGCAAGCGGCTGTTGCGGGGCGCCGGCTCTTATAATCCAGGCTTCGCCCTATTGCGCCGCGCCCGCCCTTGACCGATCCCATCGAACGCTCCGTTTCCGCCGAACTCGTCGCCGTGCTCGTGGCCGTCACGCAAGGCCAGCCGCGCGTGCTGACGACCGAAGACGCGAGCGCGTTGCCGGCCGGGCCGTTCGAACTGGCGCATCGCTCGCTGCAGGCCGGCTTGCGCGACTGGGTCGAGACCCAGACGCACCACCCGCTCGGTTATGTCGAGCAGCTCTACACCTTTGCCGACCGCGACCGTTCCGACGACGGCGCGGGGCGGCGCGCGATTTCGGTCAGCTATCTGGGGCTGACCCGCGAAGCGGGCGCCACCGGCGTGGCGCAGGTGGGCTGGCAGGACTGGTATCGCTATTTCCCCTGGGAAGACCATCGCGATGGTGTGCCGGCGCTGGTCGGCGAGTTCATCGCGCCGCGCTTGCGCGCCTGGGCGCGCGCCGGCGCCGACCGGGCGGCGCAGGCGCAGAGGCGCCAGCGGGCGGCCTTGACGTTCGGGCTGGAAGGCGCCGCCTGGAACGAGGACATGGTCTTGCAGCGCTATGAGCTGCTGTTCGAGGCGGGGCTGGTGCCCGAGGCTTCCCGGCGCGGCCAGGCCGCCGCCGCGGAACTGGTGCCCGGCCAGGCGATGCGCCACGATCATCGCCGCATCCTGGCCACCGGTATTGCCCGGCTGCGCGCCAAGATCAAGTACCGCCCGGTGGTCTTCGAGCTCATGCCGCCGGAGTTCACCTTGCTGCAATTGCAGCTGACCGTCGAGGCGCTGGCCGGCCGGGGCTTGCACAAGCAGAATTTCCGCCGCCTGATCGAGCAGCAGGCGCTGGTCGAGGAGACCGGCGACATGGCCAGCGGCACCACCGGCCGGCCCGCCAAGCTGTTCCGCTTCCGCCGCGACGTGCTGCTGGAGCGCGCCATCGCCGGCAGCAAGCTGCCCCTGGCGCGGCAGCCGAAGTAGGCGCCGGGATAAAGTGTCCCGCATGTCGTCTGGCAGCCCGCCGGTGCCAGGCGCCTGCGCGCGGGATGGCCGCCCAGTATCTATCGGTGTCTGACACCCATGCGTGTCAGACACCGCCCATAGCCGCCTTGACACGAGTTATGCTCAGTCATAGCATAAGGTTGCGGTCCGCCGCCTTTTTTTGACCTTCACAATACTCAATCTGAGCATAATCATGAACAAGCCCGTCGATATCGTTCCGGTCGCGCCCCTGCCGGCCGTCATGCTCGAGCCGCTGGTGCGCGCCGCCTTGCTGGAAGACCTGGGGCGCGCCGGCGACATCACCACCGACGCCATCGTGCCGGCCGATGCGCAGGCCCGCACGCGCCTGGTCGCGCGCCAGGAGGGCGTGCTGGCCGGGCTGGACCTGGCCCGGCTGGCCTTCCGCCTGATGGACGCCGGCATCGACTTCCAGCCGCTGCTGGCCGACGGCGCGCGCCTGCGGCCTGGCTCGGAGATCGCCGTCATCAGCGGCTCGGCGCGCGGCATGCTGACGGCCGAGCGGACTGCCCTGAATTTCCTGGGCCATCTGAGCGGGGTGGCCACCGCCACCGCGTCGATCGCCGACGCCATCCGGCCCCATGGCGCCAAGGTCACATGCACGCGCAAGACCTTGCCCGGCCTGCGCGCCCTGCAGAAGTATGCCGTGCGGGTGGGCGGCGGCAGCAATCACCGCTATGGGCTGGACGACGCGGTGCTGATCAAGGACAACCACGTGGCCGTGGCCGGCGGGGTGCGCCAGGCGGTGCAGCGTGCGCGGGCGGCCGTGGGGCATATGGTGAAGATCGAGCTGGAAGTGGACACGCTGGCCCAGCTCGACGAGGCGCTGGAGATCGGTGTGGATGTGGTGCTGCTGGACAACATGGACGTGGCCACGCTGCGCGAGGCGGTGCGCCGCGTGGATGGCCGCGCCGTCACCGAGGCCTCGGGCCGCATCACCCCCGAATCGGCGCCGGGCGTGGCAGCCACGGGGGTCGACCTGATCGCGGTGGGCTGGCTGACGCACAGCGCGCGGGTCCTGGATATCGGCCTGGATAGCTGAGCGGGCCAGTGTCCGGCTTCCGCCAAGGGGCGGAATGCCCCAGGCCGTGGTCGCATGGTTGGTGTCAGGCCGGCATCCTGACCTGGGCCTCCAGCTGCGCCTTGAGGTCGGGCGCCAGCTGCAGCTGGCGCGCCAGTTCGTCCAGGTAGGCGCGCTCCATGTAGCTTTCTTCGTCGACCACGAGGAGGCTGGCCAGATACATTTCGGCAGCCATTTCGGGCGTCTGGGCCGCCTTGGCGACGGCCGCCGGGTCGAGCGGCCGGGCCAGCTCGGTTTCCAGCCAGCGGCGGTCCGCGGCGTCGCCCGACAGCTTGCCCAGTTCGGTTTCGAGCAACTGGCGTTCTTCGGGGCCGATGTGGCCGTCGGCCTTGGCCGCGCCGATCATGGCGGTCAGCACGGCGCTGCTGTGCTGTTCGGCCTGGGCGGGGGGCAGGCGGTCGAGGGTCTGCGGCGCGGCGGCGGGCGCCTCGGCCTGCTTGCGCTGCCAGTCGCCATAGGCACGGTAGGCCAGCGCGCCCAGCGCCGCCATGCCGCCGTACATGGCGACCTTGCCGCCGATCTTGCGGGCCTTCTTGTTGCCCATCAGCAGCCCCAGCGCGCCCGCGCCCAGCGCGCCGCCGCCCAGCCCCGCCAGGAACGACGAGCCGTTGCCGCCGGAGGTGGCCGATTGCACGCGCGCGGAGGCGTCGCGGGCCAGGCCCTGGCCGGATTGCAGAAGTTGATCGAGTAGCTGGCGGGCGCTCATGGAAGGCTCCTGTCGAGAATGCGGAACTCAATCAGACCACAGTTGTGGCCCGGAGTTCAGTTTGCCGTCAGCAAGCAATTCGCGGCTGGAGATGCTACAAAAGACGTCGACGGCCCGCCGGGCCGTGCCAGCCGGAGACGCCAATGACCATCCGCGTGCGCCAGAATGCCCCCCGCACCCTGCAATTCACCGCCACCGCCGAGGGCCATGCGCTGCCGCTGGATATGCCGCAGCCCCAGGGCGCCGGGCCGGACCCGCACGATTATTTCGACACCGCGCTGGGCGGCTGCAAGGCGATGACGCTGATGCTGTACGCGCAGCGCAAGGAGATCCCGCTGGAATCTGTGGATGTGGACGTGGTGCGCGATGCCGGCGAGGAGCGCAAGGGCATCTATCGCCTGACCGCCAAGCTGACCCTGCACGGCGCGCTCAGCGATACGCAGATAGACGAACTGCATGCGGTCGCCGAGAAATGCCCGGTGCACAAGCTGATGACCGCGGTCGACGTGCAGGTGTCGACCCTGGTGGTGCGGCCGGCGTAGCGCGGGGCGCGCCCCGCGCCGGGCCGCCGTTTATTCTTCCATGCCGGGGGTCACGGTCGAGAAGCCCGCGTCGACATGGGTGATCTCGCCCGTGACGCCGGTGGCCAGGTCGGACAACAGGAACGCGGCCACGTTGCCGACTTCTTCGATGGTGACGTTGCGGCGCAGCGGCGCATGGGCCTCGACGAACTTCAGGATGACCGAGAAATCCTTGATGCCGCTGGCGGCCAGGGTCTTGATCGGGCCGGCCGAAATGCCGTTGGCGCGAATGCCGCGCGGGCCGAGCGCCGTGGCCAGGTAGCGCACGCTGGCTTCCAGCGAGGCCTTGGCCAGGCCCATGGTGTTGTAGTTGGGCACCACGCGCTCGGCGCCCAGGTAGGTGAGCGTCAGCACCGACGCCTTGCGGCCTTCCATCAGCGGCAGCGCCGCCTTGGCCATGGCCGGGAAGCTGTAGGCCGAGATGTCGTGCGCGATGCGGAAATTCTCGCGCGACAGGCCGTCCAGGAAGTCGCCGGCAATGGCCTCGCGCGGCGCGAAGCCGATGGAGTGCACCAGGCCGTCCAGGCCGTCCCAGCGCTTGCCCAGTTCGGCGAACGCGGCCTCGATCTGGTTGTCTTCGGCAACGTCACAGGGCAGGACGATGTCGCTGCCGAACTCGGCGGCGAACTCGCCGACGCGGTCCTTGAAGCGTTCACCGACATAAGTGAATGCCAGTTCGGCGCCTTGCTGGTGGCAGGCTTGCGCGATGCCGTAGGCGATGGAACGGTTGGAAAGCACCCCGGTGACCAGGATGCGCTTGCCGGCGAGAAAGCCCATGTGTCGTGTCCTTAAATTCCGTGCGGAAGGCGGCTATTTTAGAGCGGAACCGCGCCGCGCCGCCGCCCGGGGCGGCGCCGGCCCGGTCAGCCGCGCGCGCCGGTGCCCGGAATGCGCAATTGCGAGCCGACTTTCAGGTTGTTGCCCTTCAGGTTGTTGAGCGCCCGCAGCGCGCCGACCGTGGTGCCGTAGCGCCGCGCCAGGGCGAACAGCGTATCGCCGGAACGCACTTTGTGGGTGCGCACGTTGGGGCGGCGGCCACTGCGCGTGACGGGCGCTGCTTCGAGCGCGCCGGGCGGGGTCTCCAGCGAAGCCAGCTGTACCCCGCCGCCCTGGGCGCCGCCCGGCACCAGCAGGGTGCCGCCGGTGGCGACCTTGCGGCGCCGGGGCACGTCGTTGGCCTGGCGCAGCTCGGCCTCGGATACGCCGAAGCGCTGGGCGATGGCGGCGTACGACTCGCCGCGCCGGGGCTTGTAGACCTTCCAGGAGCTCAGGTCGCCCTTGTAGGCCTGCAGGTTGGCGTTGAAGGTGGCCACCCGGTCGGTGGGCAGCAACAGCGTAGGCTGGTGCTCGCCGCGGATCAGCGGGCGGTTGAAGGAGGGGTTGAGCGCCTTGAACTCCTCGAGCGGCATCTCGGCCAGCCTGGCGGCGACCTCCAGGTCGATGTCGCGGTCCTTGCGGACCATGGCGAAGTAGGGCGTGTTCTCGACCGGCGGCAGCACCACGGCGTACTTGCGCGGATTGGCGATGATGTTCTTGATGGCCTGCAGCTTCGGCACGTAATTGCGGGTTTCCTCGGGCATGTCCAGCGACAGGTAGTCCGACGGCCGGCCGGCGGCCTCGTTCTTGGCCATGGCGCGCTGCACCGAGCCTTCGCCCCAGTTGTACGACGCCAGCGCCAGGTACCAGTCGCCCTGCATCTCGAACAGCTTTTCCAGGTAGTCGAGCGCCGCGTAGGTCGAGGCGATCGGGTCGCGCCGCTCGTCGCGCCACCAGTCCTGCTTCAGGTTGAAGTAGGTGCCGGTGGACGGCACGAACTGCCACAGGCCGGAGGCCTGCGAGCGCGACAGCGCGGTGGGGTTGTAGGCGCTCTCGACGAAGGGCAGCAGGGCCAGCTCGGTGGGCAGGCCGCGGCGGTTGATTTCGTCGACGATGAAATACAGATACTTGCCGGCGCGTTCGGCCATGCGCTGCACCGATTCAGGGTGCGCGGCGTAGTAGTCGGTCCATTCCTGGGCCAGGTCGGTGTTCAGGTTGGGGATGGCGAAGCCGCGGCGGATGCGGTCCCAGGCGTCGGCCGGCGGGCTGGTCAGGTCGACGGTGCGGGAAGTGTCTTTGGCGACGTAGGGCTGTTTGGCGGTGCCGACGGCCTGTACCTGGGATTGACGCGGAGTGCCGGCGCAGCCGGCGAGTATGGCGAGAAAAAGGGGTAGCAGGAGTCGGAACAGGGTCATCGGCGGGTCGTCGTCACTTGAAATTGTTCTTCCATTCGCGCAAGGCCGCAAACACGGCCACGGGCGTGGCCAGGGCGCCTCCGGAATGGCTTGCGGCGGCCGCGGCCACGGCGGCTTGCCGGGTACGCAGGAACGGATTGGTGTCCCGCTCCAGCTCCAGCGTGGATGGCAGCGTGGGACGGCCTTGCTCACGCAGTTGCCGGGCCTGCTGATACCACTGCTGGAGGGCGCGGTTGGCCGGTTCGACAGCGGTGGCCCAGCGCAAGTTCGCTAGAGTGTACTCGTGTGCGCAGCAAACCTGTGTATCGGCCGGTAAAGCGGCGAACTTTTCCAGCGATGCGTGCATCTGTTCAGGCGTGCCCTCGAACAGCCGGCCGCAGCCGCCGGCGAACAGCGTGTCGCCGCAGAACAGCAGCGGCGACTGCCCGGCCGCCCGGCCGTGATAGGCGATGTGGCCCGCGGTGTGGCCCGGCACGTCCAGCACCGCCAGGTCCAGGTCGAGCTCGGGCAGGGCCACCCGGTCGCCCTCGGCCAGCCGCACGTCGCAGTGCGGCAGCTGCTCGCGGGCCGGGCCGTACACGGTGGCCGGCCCCTGGCGCAGCAGTTCCAGCACCCCGCCGACGTGGTCGCCATGATGATGGGTGAGTAGAATGGCGCGCAGTTGCAGGCCGCGCCGCGCCAGGAAGTCGAGCACCGGGCCGGCTTCCCCCGGGTCCACCACGGCGGCCTTGTCGCCGCGCACGATGGCCCAGATATAGTTGTCTGAAAAAGCGGGCAGCGGCAGGACGGCGCCGTCGCCGGGGTAGGCTGGCATGGCTTGCATAATTTCAGGAACGTCGACGTGACCGAAGAAACTCCGCCGATTGTAGAACTGGCCGAATGGTTCCAGACACCGCCGGGCGAATACGTCCTGGCCTGGGAGCGCGCGCAGTTCGACGCCATGGTGGCGGATGTCTTCGGATATTACGCCTGGCAGGTCGGCCTGGCCGAGATCGACCTGCTGCGCGCCAACCGGATGCCCTTCAAGGGCTGGGTGGGCGTGCCCATGCCCGGCCCCGGGCAGGCCGCGTCTTGGCAGGCCTGCGTGGCGGCCCGCCCCGACGCGCTGCCGTTCGAGTCGCAGAGCATCGACCTGCTGGTGCTGCCACATGTCTTCGAGTGCACCGACGCGCCGCACGACGTGCTGCGCGAGGCCGAGCGGGTGCTGGTGCCCGAGGGGCGGCTGGTCATCTCGGGTTTCAACCCCTGGAGCCTCTGGGGGGCGCGCAATCGCATGCCCGGCATGGAGCCCTGGCTGCCGCACCCGCCTTCGGCTCAGGTATCCTTGCCGCGCCTGAAGGACTGGCTGAAGCTGCTCTCGTTCGACGTCGGGCCGGGCCGTTTCGGCTGCTATTCGCCGGCCTGCCGCACCGAAAAGTGGCTGCGGCGCTGGCACTTCATGGAAGCCTACGGGCAACGCTGGTGGGCGCTGGGCGGGGCGGTCTACGTGGTGTCGGCGGTCAAGCGCGTGGCCGGCATGCGGCTAATCGGGCCGGCCTGGAAGAAATCGCGCCGCAAGCGCGCCCGGGCGGCATCGGTGGCGGTCAACCGCCACGCCGACCCCGGCGACATCTGATTGGCGGCCGCACCGGCGGCCGCCGCTTCATATTCGGAACAATGCAGACAAACAATACGGAAGACGGCCAGCAGGTCGAAATGTGGACCGACGGCGCCTGCAAGGGCAACCCGGGGCCAGGCGGATGGGGCGTGCTGATGCGCGCCGGCGCGCACGAAAAGACGCTGCACGGCGGCGAGGCCGGCACCACCAACAACCGCATGGAACTGCTGGCCGTCATCGAGGGCCTGCGCGCCTTGAAGCGCCCCTGCCGGGTGCTGATCCACACCGATTCGCAATACGTCATGAAGGGCATGACCGAGTGGCTGGCCAACTGGAAGCGGCGCGGCTGGCTCACCGCCGACAAGAAGCCGGTCAAGAATGCCGAGCTGTGGCAGGCCCTGGACGAGCAGGTCGCGCGGCACCAGGTGGCCTGGCGCTGGGTGCGCGGCCATGCCGGCGACCCCGGCAACGAACGCGCCGACGCGCTCGCCAACCTGGGGGTGCAGAGCGTCCGCAAGGCCTGAACGCCCCGATTGCCCCTGCCAGGCATCGGGGAATACCCTGGTAACCGCCTTTGCGCAACCCGGGGCACATCTGTTTGTGCCAGTATGTAAGCGCTGGCGCCGATGCGCCATGCAATATCCCCGTTTTCACCGCGCCCGGGGCCGCTGCCGGCAGCCGGGCGCTCTTACGCACCGCGATCGTCGCGCATGAAAAAAGCTGTACTGGTGGCCGCCGTGGCGGCCGGGCTCGCCGCGGGCGTGGCCTTGGGGTTCTGGGCGCCGCGCTGGCTGGGCGGCGCCGGCGGCGCCACGTCCGCCGGGCCGGCCGCGCCGCAGGCCGAGACGGTCCGCGTCCAGACCGCGCGCGTCGAGCAGCTCAGCTTCACCCGTGGCATTTCCGCGGTGGGCAGCCTGCGTTCCGATGAGTCCGTCATGTTGCGCCCGGAAGTCGCCGGCCGGATCCAGCATATCGACTTCCAGGAGGGCCAGCCGGTCGAGCGCGGCCAGGTGCTGGTGCGCCTGGACGACTCCGTGCCCCGCGCCGAACTGGCCCAGGCCCAGGCCAACCTGGCGCTGGCGCAAAGCCACTACCGGCGGGCCGTGGACCTGCAAGGGCGCGGCTTCGTCAGCCGGCAGGCGCGCGACGAGGCCGCCAGCAACCTCAAGGTGCAGCAGGCCGCCGCCGCGCTGGCTCAGGCGCGCCTGGACAAGATGACCATCCGCGCGCCGTTCGCCGGCATCGCCGGCCTGCGCAGCATGTCGGTGGGCGACTACGTCGACCAGGGGCAGGACCTGGCCCCGCTCGAGGCCATCGACCCGCTGAAAGTGGATTTCCGCGTGCCCGAGATGTACTTCAGCCGGGTCCAGGTCGGTCAGGCGCTGACCGTGCGCCTGGACGCCATGCCCGGCGAAGAGCGCGAAGGCCGGGTCTACGCCGTCAGCCCGCTGGTCGACGCGGGCGGCCGCTCGGTGCTGCTGCGCGCCACCGTGGCCAACCCCGATGCCCGGCTGCGCCCCGGCATGTTCGCGCGGGTGCAGTTGCTGTTCGGCACCGACCAGGTGCTGGCCGTGCCCGAGGCGGCGCTGGCGCCCTCGGGGCAATCGCAGTACGTATTCAACGTGCGCGAGGGCCGGGCGCATCGCGCCGAGGTCACGCTGGGCGAGCGGCGCGACGGCAAGGTCGAGATCCTCACCGGCGTGGCCGCGGGCGACCAGGTCGTGGTGGCCGGCTTCCAGCGCCTGACCGACGGCGCGCCGGTCGAGGTAGTGGCCGACCCCGACGCCGCACAGGCGCAGGCGCGGCCATGATCCTGTCCGATGTCTGCATCCGGCGGCCGGTGTTCGCATCGGTGCTGTCGCTGCTCATCGTGCTGATCGGGCTGATTTCGTATTCCCGCCTGACGGTGCGCGAATACCCCAACATCGACGAGCCCATCGTTTCGGTGAACACGACCTACAAAGGGGCGTCGCCCGAGGTCATCGAGTCGCAGGTCACCAAGCCGCTCGAAGACCAGCTCGCCGGGATCGAGGGCGTGAACGTCATGACCTCGCGCAGCCGCACCGAGCGCAGCCAGATCAACATCAAGTTCGACCTGTCGCGCGATCCGGACGCGGCCGCCGCCGAGGTGCGCGACAAGGTCTCGCGCGCGCGCCGCTACCTGCCGGACGAAATCGACGAGCCCATCATCGGCAAGGTCGAGGCCGACGCGCTGCCCATCATCTACATCGCGGTCGAGTCCGGCTCGCTGTCCGCCATCCAGACCTCCGACTACATCCACCGCTACATCAAGACGCGCCTGTCGGTGCTGCCCGGCGCGGCGGAGGTGCGCGTCTACGGCGAGCGGCTGCCGTCCATGCGCATCTATGTCGACCGCGACAAGCTCGCGGCGTACAGCCTGACGGTGCAGGACGTCGAAACGGCGCTGGCCAGCCAGAACGTCGAGATCCCGGCCGGCCGCATCGAGTCGCGCGACCGCGAGTTCTCCGTGGTGTCCTCCACCGACCTGCAGACGCCGCCCCAGTTCGCCGCCATCATCGTGGCCAACGTCAAGGGCTATCCCGTGCGCCTGGGCGATGTCGCCAGGGTCGAGATCGGCGCCGCGGAAGACCGCATCCTGTCGCGCTTCAACGGCCGGCCGGCCATCAATATCGGCCTGACGCGGCAATCCACCGCCAACCCGCTCGACCTGTCCAAGGCCGTGCGCGCCGAAGTCGCGCAGCTCAACGAGACGCTGCCGGCCGGCATGAAACTGAACATCGCCTACGACTCGTCGGTGTTCATCGAGCGCTCGATCCAGTCGGTGTTCCACACCATCGGCGAGGCCATCGTGCTGGTGGTGCTGGTCATTTTCTTCTTCCTGCGCAACCTGCGGGCCAGCATCATTCCCATCGTCACCATCCCGGTTTCGCTGATCGGCGCCTGCGGGCTCATGTACCTGTTCGGGTTCTCGGTCAATACGCTGACCCTGCTGGCGATGGTGCTGGCCATCGGGCTGGTGGTGGACGACGCCATCGTGGTGCTCGAGAACATCTTCCGGCACATCGAAGAGGGCGTGCCGCGCCGCCAGGCGGCGTTCCAGGGGGCCCGGGAAATCGGTTTCGCGGTGGTGGCCATGACGCTGACGCTGGTCACGGTGTATGCGCCGCTGGCCTTCGCCACGGGCCGCACCGGCCGCCTGTTCATCGAGTTCGCGCTGACGCTGGCCGGCGCGGTGCTGGTGTCCGGTTTCGTGGCGCTCACCCTCACGCCCATGATGTGCTCGGTGCTGCTGCGCCACGAGCCGCGCCACAGCCGCTGGTACAACCTGGTGGAAGGCTGGCTCGACGGCCTGGCGCGCGGCTATCGGCGCGCGCTGGCGGCGGCGCTGCGCCACCGCGCGGCGGTGCTGGGCCTGGGGCTGCTGGTGGCGGCGGCCAGCGGCGTGCTGTTCTCGGTGGTCAAGAGCGAGCTGGCGCCCATCGAGGACCGCGGCGTGATCTTCGGCACGGTCAGCGCGCCCGAGGGCGCCACCCTGAACTACACGCTGGAAAGCATGCTCGACATCGAGCACTACTACCAGGACATTCCCGAGGCGGAGGCCTACCAGGTGTCGGTCGGCTATCCCACTGTCAGCGACGCCACGGCCATCCTGCGCCTGAAGCCCTGGGAGCAGCGCGAGCGCCGCCAGCAGGAGATCGCGCGCGAGCTGCAGCCGAAATTCGCCGCGCTGCCCGGCGTCAGGGCCTTTCCCACCAATCCGCCGTCCCTCGGGCAGTCGGCCCGCTCCAAGCCGGTGGAATTCGTGATCATGAGCCAGGCGTCGTACCCGGAACTGGCCCGCATGGTCGACGTCTACCTGGACGCGCTGCGCGGCTATCCCGGGCTGCAGAACCTCGACACCGACCTGCGCCTGAACACGCCGGAGCTGCGCGTCCAGGTGGATCGCGACAAGATGGCCGACGTGGGGGCGGGCGTCGACGTGGTGGGGCGCACGCTGGAGTCCATGCTGGGCGGGCGCCAGGTCACCCGCTTCAAGGACCAGGGCGAGCAATACGACGTCATCGTGCAGGTGCTGCCGCGCGACCGCGCCAACCCGGCCGATATCTCGGGCATCTACGTGCGCACGCGCGACGGCGGCATGGTCCAGCTGGACAACCTGCTGTCGGTGCATGAAAGCGTCTCGCCGCAGTCGCTCAACCATTTCAACCGCCTGCGTGCCGTCAAGGTCGAGGCGGCCGTGGCGCCGGGCTATGCGCTGGGCGAGGTGCTGGCCCACATGCAGGACGTGGCCCGCGAGGTGCTGCCGCATACGGTGGTCACCGACCTGGACGGCCAGGCGCGCGAATTCCGCGACTCCTCCGGCAGCATCTATCTGGCGTTCGGCATGGCGCTGGCCTTCATCTACCTGGTGATGGCGGCCCAGTTCGAAAGCTGGCGCCACCCGTTCATCATCATGCTGTCGGTGCCGCTGTCCATGACCGGCGCGCTGCTGGCCCTGTGGCTCAGCGGCGGCACGCTGTCCATCTACAGCCAGATCGGCCTGATCACCCTGGTGGGGCTGATCACCAAGCACGGCATCCTGATCGTCGAATTCGCCAACCAGCTGCGCGACCAGGGCCGCGAAATGATCGACGCGGTGGTCGAGGCCAGCGTGCTGCGGCTGCGCCCCATCCTCATGACCACCGGCGCCATGGTGCTGGGCACGCTGCCGCTGGCGGTCTCGCAGGGCGCCGGCGCCGAATCGCGCCAGCAGATCGGCTGGGTCCTGGTGGGCGGGCTGATGCTGGGTACACTATTGACTTTGTTCGTGGTGCCGGTGGCCTACACCCTGGTCGCGAAGGCGCGCCAGCCCTCGGGCCGCGCCGCGTCCGGCCATGCCGCGCCCGGCATCACGCCCCCCGCTTCAGAATAGTCGCCATGCGCCAAATCATCTTCGATACCGAAACCACCGGACTGGACCCCGCGCAGGGCCACCGCATCGTCGAAATCGGCTGCGTCGAGATCGTCAACCGCACCGTCACCGGCAACAACCTGCACATTTACCTGAATCCCGACCGCGACAGCGATCCCGAAGCGCTGGCGGTGCACGGGCTCACCACCGAGTTCCTGTCCGACAAGCCGCGCTTCGCCGACGTCGCCGCGCAATTCCTCGAGTTCATCCGCGGCGCCGAGCTCATCGCCCACAACGCCAGCTTCGACGTCAAGTTCTTCAATGCCGAACTGGCCCGTATCGGCCACGGCGAAATCACCGAGCATTGCGCCCAGATCACCGATTCGCTGCTGCATGCCCGCACGCTGTACCCGGGCAAGCGCAACTCGCTGGATGCCCTGTGCGACCGCCACGGCATTTCCAACGCGCACCGTACCCTGCACGGCGCCTTGCTCGACTCGCAACTGCTGGCGGAAGTCTGGCTGGCCATGACGCGCGGCCAGGATGCCCTGTTGATCGAGGTCGACGACGGCGGGCAGCAGGGCGGCGCCGGCATCGCCCTGGGGGCGTTCGACGCGTCGGTGCTGCAGGTCGTGCCCGCCTCGGCCGAGGAACTGGCCGAACACGAGGAATACCTCGCCAGCCTCGACAAGGCGGTGGGCGGCACCTGCGTGTGGCGCGTCGTGGATGCGCCCGCGCAGGCGGCCTGAATCCGGCATGGCTGCCGCCCGTTTGCGCAGGGCGGGTTTTCCGTGCTAGAATTTCGCCTCTTTGGGTGGTTAGCTCAGTGGTAGAGCACTGCCTTCACACGGCAGGGGTCACAAGTTCGAACCTTGTACCACCCACCAAAAACCGGAAGGGCCGGCAACGCAT
>Ga0180221_1001433_pt1 | contig 15886 bp, 18 predicted proteins | sample eDN5th37CKraftMG_FD_151339 | JGI IMG/M metagenome (GOLD analysis project Ga0180221, IMG submission 151339) | Enriched Miracle-Growth compost microbial communities from Emeryville, California, USA - eDNA 5th pass 37_C Kraft MG (version 2) (version 2) ...
TGATGAGCTTCCAGATGATGCGGGTCATCTCGTCGCCGTCGAGCTCGACGACGGTTCCGGTCACCTTGATCTTCTGCATTCTGGCCTCGAATAGAGAGCGGGATTTCGCGACGGCGGCACCATATAGGTGGTGTTGCGACGCAACAAGAGAGCAAAGGCGCCGCACTTGAGTGCCACGGTTACCATTCGCGACGACTGCAGCGGCCATCCAGCGCCCATGGTGCCGGGAACGGAGCTTCCCATCGGCGAGCTGGTGCGCGTCTGCCATGAGCGCACCATCGACGCGGGGCTGGAAGAACTCGCCGTCCCGGGCCTCGACCGCGGGACGGTCGAGCCGCTGCTCACGTATTGCGCGGAACTTAAGTGCGAGGCGGACCGGGTCACGTGCCCCGGCTGCAAGCGGCGTACCGAGCTATTGGGTATCGCAAGCATCGACGATTTCATCGCCCGCCAGCGGGAAATCGTGGTGGGCGAGGGAGCCGTGCGGCTGCTCGGGCAGGGGGAGGAGACGCTGCGGGTGCCGACCCTCGACGCGCTGGAAAAGTCATGGTCGGGCGAGAGCTACTGGTTCTGGGCGCGGCGCGTTCTGCGCAAGCTGCGCCACGGCATCCGCCGGGCCAACGTCCAGGGCGCGGCCTTCGCGGCCGCCGGGGAGAGCCCATCGGTTATCCTGATGGAGCCGCAACTGGCGGATAACGTCGGCATGGTTGCGCGGGCGATGGCGAACTTCGGCCTCGACGACCTCCGGCTCATTGCCCCGCGCGACGGCTGGCCGAACGAGAAGGCGCGGATCGCCGCTTCGGGGGCCAATTACATCATCGACGATGCGACGAGCTACGACGGGCTCGACGGGGCGATTGCCGACATCAATTGGATCGCGGCCACCACGGCGCGCCAGCGCGACCTGCGCAAGCCGGTGATGACACCCCTGGAGGCGGTGGCGGAGATGCGACGGCGAATCGCCGCCGGGGAGCGTTGCGGGGTCCTGTTCGGCCGCGAGAGGTCGGGTCTGGAGACCTCGGAGGTGGCAAACGCCGACGCGCTCATCATGATCCCGGTAAATTCTCGTTTCGCTTCGCTAAACCTTGCGCAGGCCGTTCTCATCCTCGGATACGAGTGGATGCGGGGGAGCGACGCGCAAAGTCTCGGCCGGGTCACCACGTACGAGCGGCCGCTGGAGACGGGGCTCTACATGGGCCACGACCGCCTCGCGACGAAGGAGGAGCTGTTCGGCTTTTTTGCGCATTTGGAAGGCGAACTTGAACGTTCGGGCTTCTTCAATCCGCCGCACAAGCGTGCCACTGTGGTGAGGAATCTACGCACGATGTTCACGCGTATGGGGGCCACGGAGCAGGAAGTGCGCACCTTGCGTGGTATTGTTGCAACGCTGGCAAAGGGCAGGGGAGATGCCCTCAAGCGCTCAAACTGACCGCCATTATGTGGCCAAGTTTTGAGCTGAGCGATGCCGTGCGACTGGCAAAAAATTCTGCAGCACAGCCGGCAAACGGCGTGCGCCAATAGTAACAATATAACGCAGGGACGGTTTCAGGAGATGCGGATCATGAAATGGGCGGGGAAGGGTTTGGCATGTGTGGCTGCCATGGCCCCGGCATTGGCGGTGACCCCCGTCAGCGCGCAGGAGTTGAGCGAAAAGGCAACGCGTACATTCATGGAGTACTCGTGGACGCTCACTCCGGAGCGCTTCACCAAGCCCAATGGCGAGACGATCCTCATCGACAAGACCAAGCGCGCCGAGATCGAGGTTCCACTGGACGTTGCGCGCGAAGTCATCCGCGCCGGCCGTCTGTCGGCCCATGCCCAGGTGTGCGGTCTCGCGCAGGAGCAGGGCGACAACCACAATTCGCTGATGCGCCGCCAGATCGAATCCAAGCGCTGGACGCCGCAGCAGCTCGTCTACATCAACCAGCTGCACCTGACCGTCGTGATGCTGCTCACGGGGCGCATCAAGCTCGTGGAGAAGGGCGAGGGCGACAAGGGCTCCGACAAGGAGGTCGTGGTCGCCGAGGAGGCCCAGAAGGGCACCCAGACCTGCTCCGCCGAGCAGAAGGCGAAGGTGCAGGAGATGATCGCCGCCTATGTGAAGTCCGGGCCGGCGCTCGCCTCCAGCAGCGCCCCCGTGGCAGCTCCCGCGGCCCAGCCGACGGTGACGGTCGCCCCGAAGTAATCGGGCAGGTCTCCCTGGCGCCCGCGCGGCCGGGCGCAGGTTGACGGGGCCGTCCGCTATCTATATCAAGCCACATCCGACGCGGGCCAAAGGTTAACGGCCCGCGTTGTCCGTTGCGCACCTGTGGCGGCGCCCTTTCGAGTGGCGCGGCCTGTCGGCTCCCGAATGTATTTTCGGAGCAGAGGAGGGGGCGCTCCAAGCCACAAAGAGCAACCGCTGGAGTGCTGTTACCATGACCAAGCGCATTCGCGCCAAGTACAAGATCGACCGTCGCCTGGGTGAAAACATCTGGGGTCGCCCGAAGAGCCCCATCAACCGGCGCGAATCGCGCCCTGGCCAGCACGGCGAGCGCCGTATGCAGAAGCTGTCCGACTACGGTCAGCAGCTCAAGGCCAAGCAGAAGCTCAAGGGCTACTACGCCAACCTCAACGAGCGCCAGTTCCACCGCATCTACGTGGAAGCATCGCGCCTCAAGGGCTCGACCTCCGAGCTCATCATCGGCCTGCTCGAGCGCCGTCTCGACGCCGTGGTCTACCGCGCGAAGTTCGTTCCGACCGTTTTCGCTGCGCGCCAGTTCGTCAGCCACGGCCACGTGCTCGTCAACGGCCGCCGCGTGACGGTGCCGAGCTATCGCTGCAAGGTCGGCGACGTGATCGAGGTGCGCGAGAAGTCGCGCCAGCTGCCGCTGGTGCTGGAAGCCATCAAGAGCGCCGAGCGCGACGTTCCCGATTACCTCGAGGTCGACCACGGCCGCATGACCGCGAAATACGTGCGCATTCCGCTGCTTTCGGATGTGCCGTATCCGGTGCACATGGAGCCGAACCTCGTGGTCGAGTTCTACTCGCGCTAATTTTGCGCCCACTGGGCTGCATACGAACACGAACATGGAAAGGCCTCCGCAGTGCGGAGGCCTTTTTCGTTTCAGGGGCGGGCTCGTAGTGCCATGCCGTCAGGCGGCAATGATCACGTCATCAAAGGGCCGGCGCGCGGAGTGCGGAGGAAGAGCGACACCCTCCTTCAGATAGCCGAACCGGCACAGCAGTTGCGGTGTGCGGCCGGGCACCGTCAGCTCCGCGAGCTTGGGACGGATGGTGGTCACTTCGATCGGCTGGTTGAGGAAGGCGCCCACGAGCCGGCGCGCCGTGAGCTGATGCAAGACGGCGGCGAGCGCGCGTCCCGTCGCCACCCATTCGGCGCGCGTGTCGCCGGCGGTCGAGAACACGCCGAGGAGCGGCGCGTCGATCACGTTGGGTTTGTCCATGCGCGCAACGGCGCTGCCGAGATCGAACATGCGGAAGAGACTCGCGGCGGCGCGCGTCGCCCAGTCGGGAAAACCGAAACCGGGGCCCGCGAGACCGTCGCCGCTCGGCGATGTCAGCGGATGCATCCATGAGGCGAGCTCGGAGCGGAATGCCGGATCTGCGAACTGAATGCGATCGGCATCGGCGACGAGCGCGGCCACCCTGTCCTTCACGGCGGTGTTCTCGTGGAGGGTGAGTTCCACGCCGAAGGGGCGGGCGGTTTCGATCAGCAGCGTCTGCACGTCGTGCGGCACCGGCGTATGCGCGTACGGCAGGCGCACGGTCCTGCGGGAGGCGATGGCTTCGAGCGTCTCGTAATCTTCGATGCCTTTCGAGGGCACGTCACTCAGCGTGACGCGGGCGATGACATCCGGAGCCTGCGGTACGGGCAGCGGTATGAGCGAGCCGGTGAGGCCGAAGGCGCGCAGGGCCGCGTACATCGTTTCGGCCGCACACGCGCAGGAGATCGTCAGCTCGCGGCCGTGGGGATCGACCCTTTCGAGCCTGCGGATCTCATCGGCAACGATGTCGACGTGGGAATCGGCGAGCACGAAGCACCATGGCTGCGTGTTGTGCCCGGATGGCGCGAGCACCGCATAGCGCACGAGGAAGGCGAGCACCTCGCGCGGGGTCCCATCGTGGGGAAAATCGATAGGCTCGATGTTCCAGGCTTTCTCCGAAGCAAGGGGCTGCGCGGTCGCCATCGCCAATCTCCGTAGCTGTGCCGGTCATCAGCGTTAGGCAATGGGCGTTGCGGAAATCTTGCTGCGCGGTGCCCAGCGGACCCGGATCGCCTCCGTATCGGTCAGGGTACGGTGAAACTTGCGTCTTTGCTTAACGGGCGGTGTCGGCGGGCCGGGTTCGTCGGCAGGGTGACGAGCTCTCCGGCGGGCGGTGCCGGCACTGGCGTGTCCGCTATCGGGAGCGTGCCGGCGCGGCGCGGCGGCACCGTATTGGCCCAGCCGTAGGCCAGCATGGTGATGATGGCGGAGGCGGCGAAGAAGTAGACGCCGGGCATCACCACGGCCTCGGTATACCCGGACGAGTTCACGTAGAAGATCATCAGCGCCAGCACCATCACGTCCGTCATCGAGTAGCGGCCGAGCCACTCCATGGTGGAGAACGAGCGGCGGCGGAACTCGGGCGAGAGGTCCGGCGAGGTGACGAGCGTGAGCAGATAGAACAGCTTCAGGAACGGGAAGAAGATCGAGACGGCGAACACGACGGCGCAGAGGAAATATTCGCTGTTCTCATAGAGCGCCCAGATGATCGTGGCGATGGAATGCTCGTTCGTCCACACGAAGACGGTCGTGAAGCGGATCACCGGAAGAATGACGCCGAGCGCAAAGAACACCGTCGCGAGGATGATGAGGAAGCTGAGGAAGAAGTTGCGCACCACCGACAGCGAGCGCGGCACGGCGGGCTCCGAGGGCGCGGGCTGGCCGGCGGCATAGCTCACATCCGCTTTCAGCCATGCATAGGAGAGGATCATCAGCGCGACGCCAGCGGTGAAGAAATAGACCGCCGGCAGGCTCGCGGCGTCGTAAACGCCCTGGCTCTTCAGGAAGAAGATCGTCAGCGCCAGCACGAGCACATCGTGCATCGACCATTTGCCGATCCATTCGATGGCCTTGAGGCGCTTGGCATGGCGGCGCAGCTCCGCGGCGGGCAGCGTCGAGACGAGCAGGAGGTAGAGCAGCTTCACGATGGGAAAGAGGATCGAGAAGACGAACACGACGGTCGCCAGGAAGGTCTGGCCCTGACGGAGCAGTACCTCGACGGTCGAGAGCAGCGAATATTCGCTGGTCCAGAAGATGAACTTGGTGAGCCGCAGGATCGGCAGCGAGATGCCGAGCGCAAGGCACACGGCGGCGCCGATGATGGCAAAGCTCAACAGAAAACGCCGGCCGCCAAGCCGCATGGACCGTCACCCCAGATGTCTCGGCGGCAATGGTAATGCGCCGGCGCCGTGCCGTCACTCAAAGGCTCGGAGACGGCAAAACTGGGGCCGGGAACGCGGGAATACTGGATGCACCGCCGCCTTGACGGCGACACCTGGGAGGTCGTTCATGCGGGGCAGGACAGCAAGCGGGCGGAAGTGCGTTGTCGCGAGGTCAAGATCCAGAGCTGTTGCGCCGTCTCCTGCGCGCAAAGGACCGTATGGATGCCGCCTCTCACGAGGAATGGCCGATCCTGCGTCTGGCGCGGGTCAGCGGTGTCTCGGAAGCTCACTTCGCGCGGTCGTTCCGGGATGCCTTCGGCGTGCCGCCGCATCGCTATCTGCTGACGCGCCGGATCGAGCGCGCAAAGGCGCTTCTGCGCGAGACGGCGCTGCCGATCACGGAGATCGCCTTTGCGACCGGATGGAACAGCCTCGGCACGTTCGGGCGCACATTCCGCGATATCACGGGGCTGAGCCCCGGCGAGCTGCGCCTGTGCGAGAGGTCCGCCGCGCGTCGGCCCGAGCAAGTGCCCAATTGTTTCTTGAGCGCCGCCTATCGGCCGGACCTCACAATCGCAGTTTCGGAGAAGCGGCGACGGGAGGGGCTCGCTAGGGTGATGGACCCAACAGAGATGGAGGTTCCATGAGCCAGTGTGGTGTCGCAGTGATCGGCCTTTACGTTCGTGATCAGGACGAGGCTTTGGCATTCTATGTCGAGAAGCTCGGTTTCCAGGTGCACACCGACGTGCGCAACGGGGACTACCGTTGGCTTACCGTTCAACATCCCGATCAGCCATCGTTCCAGCTCGGGCTCTTCACCCCGCAGCCGCCGGTCGTCGATGCCGTGACGGCTCAGTCGATACGCGAGATCGTGGCGAAGGGGGCGATGCCGCCACTCGTCCTCGCCGTCGACGACTGCCGCGCAGCGTACGACCGGATGCGTGCTCTCGGGGTGGAGTTCACGCAAGAGCCGATTGACCGGTACGGCACGGTGGACGCCGGATTTCGCGATCCGGCCGGGAATGGCTGGAAGATGATCGAGGCGCGGCGAAACGGATGATCGGCAAGCCAAAAGCTTCGCGATGATGTCGGGTAAGCTCAACAGAAGACGCTAGCGCAGATGGTGCGAAGGTCGGAGCGAAGGGCTATGACCAGCAAGGCGCCGGGCAAACCGGCACGGGCGGCGAATGCCAAACCGGCGTCCGATGCGCCGGTGCTTCTGTCCGGCGGCAATCCTCAGATCGCCAAGGGATATGGAGACGCGCCCGTGCAAGCCTACATCGCGGCGATGCCGGGGTGGAAGCGTGATATCGGGCAGCAGCTCGATGCGCTCATCGTTCGAACGGTCCCTGATGTTTGCAAAGCCGTGAAGTGGAACTCGCCGCTCTACGGTTTGGAAGGGCAGGGCTGGTTCCTGAGCCTCCATTGCTTCGCGAAATACATCAAGGTGGCCTTCTTCCGCGGCGCAGCGCTGCGTCCCGTTCCTCCGGTTGCCTCCAAACACGCGCACACGCGCTATGCCCACATCGGCGAGGCGGAGCCATTGGACGAAGCTCAATTCGCCGATTGGGTGCAGCAGGCGAGTCGATTGCCAGGCGAGCGTATGTGAGCGGCGCGGCGGCGCTTTGACACCAACGACACGCGCACGACGCGGTGCAGCCGCCGCCTAGTCCCTACGGGCGGTCTCGGAACCCTATCCAGCCCGACGCATTGCAGCCTCAGGCGTAAAGCGATGAGGCCGCACATGTTTGGGCTCGCTACAAAGCGATTAGCATTGATTCTTTTTTCTTCAGCGGTCGCGCTGTTCCCCGTTGTGGCGGTTGCGCAGTCGTCCGGCGGATCGGGCGGCGGCTCCTCCGGTGGGTCCTCTGCGGGCAGCGCCGGCGGTTCCACCGGCGGTGGTGTCGGCCGCGGGGCCGGCTCGCCCTCGACGGGCAGGTCGCTGGGAGGCTCGTCGCGGGCTGTTCCCGGCACGCCGAATACGAACCCCAACGGCTTCAGGAACAACGCTGCGCCGACGACGGCGCCGGGTACGAGAACTCCCGCCCAGGAAAACACGCGCCAGCGCGCCATGGACCTGCGCAACTCCGAGCCACCGGCGACGCAACCGACGGCGCCCGGCGACACACGCGGGCGGACGTCAGACGTCGGACAGGATGACGAGCAGCCCTCGCCCAACAGCGGGGCCTTGCCGGAGCGGGTCAGTCCCGGCCGCTCCACGGATCTCAACGAGCTATCGGCCGGCGGCAGTCCGCGCCAGGGCGCGGTCGGCAGGACGATGGCCGAATGCGAAGGCGCGTGGGACGCACAAACGCACATGTCGAAGGAAAAATGGCGCGAGACGTGCCGGCGCACCCTCACCGACCCGCACCTTTGATCGTCTGATTTTGGAGCTGGACCCCGCCGTGGTGGTCAACGTGTGCGTGATGCCCGCGCTCAGTCGGGTGTGCCGTTGTCCTTGAGCGGGAAGTACTGGCGCCAGGGGCGCGCCTCATCGATGGCCCTTGCAATCGCGGGACGGGCCAGCAATCGCGCGCGGTAGCTGCGCAGCGCGGTGTGCGCTTGCGGAATTGCGTAGCCCCAGTGCGCGTAGAAGAGCGCCGGCGCGGCGGCGCAATCCGCGATGCCGAAGATTTCGTTCGCGGCCCAGGTGCGGCCCTCCATCCACCGGTTGAGCCAGGCATAGCTTTTGTCGAGCGTCGCCTTCGCTTCGCTCTCGGCCAGCGGGTCGCGCTTGTCCTCAGCGCGCAGAACATCGAGCACCATGCGCGTCAGCGGCGTCATGACGTAATCGTCAAAGACGCCATCCATCTGCCGGGCCTCGATCGCCAGGCGTGGATCGGCGGGAACCATGGGCGGGGCTTCGCCGTGGTGGAGGTCGAGATATTCGATGATGGCGGCGGATTCGATCACGGTGCGGGTGCCGTCGACGAGCACGGGAAACTGGCCGGTGGGCGCGAAGCGGCGCACCGCCTCGGTGTTTTCGGGGTGCTCGGGGTCCACCATCATGAATTCGAACGGCACGGAGCGCTCGTAGAGGGCGATCAGTGCCTTCCAAGTGAAGGATGAGAGGGGATGGCCATAAATGCGCAGCATCGCGTTGCTTTCCTGGCTATGGAGTGGTCGCCATTGAAGGCACTCCGGGCATCCGGTTGTCGACGCTCAAGTGATGGCCTCGCAATGAAAGCTGAGGGAAAGGGCCCCGCGATGGCCAAGTCCGACGAAAAATCTCCCGCCGAGCTGATCGACGGGCGCATCGCGGAGCTGGCCGATTGGCGCGGCGCCACCCTTGCACGGGTGCGGGCGATCATTCACCGGGCCGATCCGGAGGTGGTGGAGACGTGGAAGTGGCGCGGCGTACCCGTGTGGGAGCATGCCGGCATCATCTGCACCGGTGAGACCTACAAGTCCGCCGTAAAGCTCACATTCGCGAAGGGTGCGGCGCTGGCTGACCCGGCAGGTCTCTTCAACGCCAGCCTCGAAGGCAACGTGCGCCGCGCCATCAACATTCACGAAGGCGACCGGATCGATGAGAAGGCACTGGGGGCGCTCATTCGCGCGGCCGTGGCGCTGAATGTGTCCGTGAAGGCGGCGCGGTCTGGCCCGCGCGGGCGCACAAAAACGAAGAGCGCATGAGGGTCAGGCCCCGCGCGCTCTTTCGATTGAGATCCGGAAAGTCAGATCGTCAGGCGAGGAGCTTCGACTTGTCGTAGCTGATGCCCTTGTCGTCGAACATCGCCGTCAGCTCGCCCGCCTGCAGCATCTCGCGAACGATGTCGCAGCCGCCCACGAACTCGCCCTTGACGTAAAGCTGCGGGACCGTCGGCCAGTTGGAGAAGGCCTTGATGCCCTCGCGGATGCCCATGTCCTCGAGCACGTTGACGTCTTTGAAGTCGACGCCGAGGGCGCGAAGGATGTGATCGACCTGCGCGGAGAACCCGCACTGGGGCATGTTCTTGTTGCCCTTCATGAACAGCACGACGTCGTTCGATGCGATCGTCTTGCGGATCCAGTCCTCTACATCCTGCTGCGGGTTGGTCATTGTGGGCCCCATGAAACTTTTGCGACCGGCGGGCCGGATGCCCGCAGGTCTTCAATGCGCAATGTGTGGATTGGGCCCGAGAAGTCAACTCGGCGCGGGGTCACTGGGCGGCGATTTCGCCGACCGGAGGCACGTCGAGGGACCAAACGAGCGGCGCGAGGCCGCTCTTTTCCGCCGTCCCGGCGCTGCGGTTGCGGTCAGCCGGCGGCAGGCGCGGCAGTCGTCAAGGCGAGGGCGTGCAATTCGCCGCCCATGCGTCCGCCCAGGGCCTCGTAGACCATCTGGTGCTGCTGGACGCGCGATTTGCCCTTGAATTCAGCAGCGACGACGTGGGCGGCATAGTGCTCACCGTCGCCGGCAAGGTCGCGGATCTCGACCTGCGCGTCGGGGAACTTGGCTTTGATCAGCCGTTCGATGTCCCCGGCGTCCATGGCCATGTTTGCGTCTCCTTGGAAAGTTGATCCTGATGCCGAGCATAAGCCGATTTGGCTGCGGACCCAAGGCGGCGTGGGGAAAGTATGTTTCGTTGACGGGCTACCCGGCGGGGTTATAGGCCTCTTACAGGTTTCTTGCGGTTACGAGGGCTTTTGGGATTATGACGTGGCCGGTACCTGGCTATTCCCGATCGAAGGTCGATGCAGCAGGGGAGCGGATGCGGGACCTCAGCTTAAGCTATGGCCCTGGCGAATTCGCTGTAGACTTCAACATTCTTCACGACTGGCGCGGCGCGCACAGTTATCCATTGACGGCAATTCACGCGACGATCGAGCCCATTGCGTCGTTCGTTGAGCCGCAGGCGCTAGTGGTAAATCGTTTAAAGCGTCACATCTCGATTATGGCAAAGCTCTTCAATGAGCGTACTCGCCTAACGCAAATGCAGGATATCGCAGGCTGTCGCGTTATCATGAGCGACGTTGATAAGGTCCGCGCCTTCGTTGAAGCGTACCGAGCGCACGGGGAACTCCACGAGCTAGATCACGTTGACGATTACATAAACAGGCCGCGCGACTCTGGTTATCGTGGCGTGCACTTGATCTATAGATTCAAATCGAACTCGTCGCATACAAAACCGTACGACCGAATGAAAGTGGAAATCCAAGCGCGCACTATCCTACAGCATGCGTGGGCTACGGCAGTGGAGACAGTTGGGACGTTTACTGATCAAGCCCTCAAGAGTAGCCAGGGACAGGCCGACTTTCTCCGATTTTTTAGGCTCATGGGGTCGTGTATGGCGATCAAGGAGGGGACGCCACTCGTTCCTGGAACACCCGAAAACGAAAGTGGTCTCGTAGATGAGTTACGAAAGGTAGAAAGGCGACTAGATTTTCGTAGGAGATTTGAGGTGTACGGCCACGCGGTGCATGAGGACCGATCATATCTCTTCGGTGCGGAATACTATCTATTGGATCTTGATTTGTCGTCGCGGCGAGTATCAGTAACTGGATTCTCAAACGCAGAATTATCTAAGGCACAAGCTGCCTATGGCGAGGCAGAGCAGTCCATTGATAAGGACGATCCGCGACAGGTTGTTCTCGTCAAAGCGTCGTCACTCGATGAATTGCGGAGTGCCTATCGCAATTACTACCTCGACACGAACGAGTTCAATGCCGTGGTATCAGAGTTCCTGCAGGAATCAGCTCCGCTACTCTTTTGAAAGTGATTTTTCACACCATCGTTTTTGATGGTGTGGTTAAGTCATCTCAAGGCGATTCTGTCCTCAGCTCACGGCCGCCATATACTGGGGCAGCCAGGCCTCGTTGGCGGCGCGCAGTTCGGCAAGGGTGAGCGCCGTTTCGCCCTTCAGCCCGATGGCGTCGCCGCCGGTACGGGCCACAATGCGCGCGGGAAGCGCCAGCAGGCGCGCGCGCTCGAGCACTTCCTCGGCCAGCATCGGATCGACCGCCAGCACGTAGCGGGCTTGGTCCTCGCCGAACCAGATCGCATGGGCGGGGAGGCGGCCTTCATAGGCGAACAGCTCCGCGCCGATGTCGCCGGCCATGGCCATCTCCGCGATCGCGACGATGAGGCCGCCGTCCGAAACGTCGTGGACGGCCGAGACCTTGCCCTCGCGGATCAGCGCGCGCACGAGGCGGCCCGCCTTGATCTCGTCTGCGAGGTCGACCGGGGGCGGCGCACCTTCCAGCTTGCCGGTGGCGTGCTCCTGGTAGAGAGACTGGCCGAGGTGGCCGGCCTCGCGGCCGATGAGGATGAGCAGGTCGTTCTCGCGCTTCAGCGCGATGTCGGCCATGTGCGCAACGTCGGAGATCAGTCCCACGCCGCCGATGGCGGGCGTCGGCGGGATGCCGACGCCGTTGGTCTCGTTGTAGAGCGAGACGTTGCCGGACACGACCGGATAGTCGAGCACGCGGCAGGCTTCCGCCATGCCCTTCACCGAGCCGACGAACTGGCCCATCACCTCCGGCCGCTCCGGGTTGGCGAAGTTCATGTTGTCGGTGATGGCGAGCGGATCGGCGCCCACGGCGGTGAGGTTGCGCCAGGTTTCAACGACGGCCTGCTTCGTTCCCATCACCGGATCGGCGGCAACATAGCGGGGCGTGACATCGCACGTGAGTGCAAGGCCCTTGCTGGTGCCGTGCACGCGCACGACCGCCGCATCGCCGCCCGGGCGCTGCACGGTGTCGCCCATCACCATGTGATCGTACTGCTCCCATACCCAGCGGCGCGAGGCCAGCGCCGGGCCGGACATCATCGTCTTCAAGGTATCGAGGATGGCATTGGGCGCGGGCACCCACTCGGGCAGAATGAGCTTGGGCGAAGGGGGCGGGAACCACGGACGCTCATAGAGCGGTGCGGAGTTGGCGAGCGTCGTTACCGGGATATCGGCCTCGACCTTGCCGCGGTGGGTGACGATCATGCGGCCGGTGTCGGTCGTCTCGCCGACGATGGCGAAATCGAGCCCCCACTTGCGGAACACGCCCTCGGCTTCCGCCTCGGAACCGGGCTTCAGCACCATGAGCATGCGCTCCTGGCTCTCCGACAGCATCATCTCATACGCGGTCATGCCGGTTTCGCGCTGGGGCACATGGTCGAGGTCGAGCGTGATGCCGACGCCGCCCTTGTCCGCCATCTCGCACGATGAGGACGTGAGGCCGGCGGCGCCCATGTCCTGGATGGCGATGATGCAGTCCTTCTCCATCAGCTCCAGGCACGCTTCGATGAGGAGCTTCTCGGTGAAGGGATCGCCGACCTGCACAGTGGGGCGCTTCTCGTCCGACTTATCGTCGAACTCGGCGGAGGCCATCGTGGCGCCGTGGATGCCGTCGCGGCCCGTCTTGGAGCCCACATAGACGACCGGCAGTCCGACACCCTTGGCGGCGGAGTAGAAGATCTTGTCGGTGCGCGCGAGGCCCGCGCACATCGCGTTGACGAGAATGTTGTTGTTGTAGCCCTTGTCGAAGTTCACCTCACCGCCCACCGTCGGGACGCCGACGCAATTGCCGTAGCCGCCGATGCCGGACACGACGCCATCGACGAGGTGGCGCGTCTTGGGATGCTCGGGTGCGCCGAAGCGCAGCGCGTTGAGATTGGCGACAGGGCGCGCGCCCATGGTGAAGACGTCGCGCATGATGCCGCCGACGCCGGTGGCCGCGCCCTGATAGGGCTCGATGTAGCTCGGGTGGTTGTGGCTCTCCATCTTGAAGACCACCGCATCCCCGTCGCCGAGGTCGACGACACCGGCGTTCTCGCCGGGGCCCTGGATCACCTGCTTGCCGCTGGTGGGCAGCGTCTTCAGCCACACGCGCGAGGATTTGTAGGAGCAGTGCTCCGACCACATGACCGAGAAGATGCCGAGCTCGGTGAAGCTCGGCTCGCGGCCGAGAATCTTCAGCAGACGCTGGTACTCGGCGGGGCTCAGGCCATGTTCGGCGACGATTTCCGGGGTGATCTCGAAACGGGTCTCGGACATGCTTTCGGCTATTGCATCCCTGCGCAGAGCGCGCGTCCCTCGGACGGCGCATGCGCTTATAGCCGCCGTCCGATGGCTTGTCGCCTCGGTTGGACGATATGCGCCGGAGCGCCGCGCGCATTGCTTTTCAGAGCTGCGGTGGGCGCGATTCGTACGCCGCTCGCAGGGATCGCGTCGCTGGCAGCGAGCAGAGAAGCGCGAAGGATGGAGGCGCCGAGGAATTCTCCGTGAATGGATCGGCTCTTGTGCCGCAGCCCTGAAGCCATCCGGTGCAGGCCATGGGGATCAAAGAGCACCGACCCGCCGCGGCCTCCTGTCTTACCCACGGCGCTGATGCCTATCAGCGGAATATGCTCGAAGTGGCTAGAATCCGCGGCCACGGATGCGCGCGCTCGTTTTCCTCGGCCACCCGTTGGGGTGGGAAGGGGTGCCTACCCGCGACAGTAGCGCGCTGCAGCATGCGTATTGCTGCAATGCAGCATTGTCGATTTCGCCCGCCGATTCCGCGTCTTAACTTTGGTTCTGTCGCCGGTGACGTTCTCCCTGGAGCTTCCGCCGGCAGGACTTTTTCATTGCAGCAGGAAGGAGCTGGAGCATGTCCGCATACCTCAAGAGCGTAGTTGGCGCCGCCATGCTCACCGGGTTCACGGTGCTCGGTGTGCAGGTCTCCGCGGCCGAGGAGGGTCAGGCGACCTTCAAGCCGATGCACGCGGTGAGCGTGCACACGGGATCGAAGCACGCGATCGGCTACTTCGAGCCTGTCTCGGGCGTCTGCGAGCTCACCCTGGTCGTCGGCGAGGAGCCCACGGGCGTCGGCATCATCGACGTGCGTCCCACCCGCTTCCGCGCCTCGGTCAAAGCCGGACAGCGCGTCCGCTTCGACACCGGCGAGGGCAAGGAGCTTGCCTTCTACTGCGGTCCGGCGGCCTCGGCGATGTCGGTAGAGACGATGCAGCAGACGGCCTACGTGCCGGCCGAGCGCTGATACGACGACGCGGCCTCCTTTTCAGCGAGGTGGCAAGCGTCGGCCCTGCGGGGCCGGCGCTTTTTCTTTCCCGTTCCGCGGGCGCGCAATTCGCCCGCGGTCGCCCACTTCCCGCAACGTCAAGGAAAAGACCGGGCTGCGATGTCCGTGACCAAGACAACGATGGTGATCGCTGCGGTGCTGGCCGGGATCTACGGAATCGGTGCGCGCAAAATCGTAACCGAGCTATCGGAGATCCAAGACCTGCCGCTGTCGGACGCGAAGCGGCCGAGGCGCGCGTCCGCGGGCGGAGGCTCGCCTGCCGACGCATGAGGCGCTGGCCGGAGGGCTAGCCGTGACGCGCGATTGATCGTGCGTGCGAGCTATACGGTCGGCTCGAGCGCTGACACCAGCGCGCTTTCGAACATGCGGCGGCCATCGGTGCCGCCGAGCGACAGCTCGAACAGGCGCTCGGGATGGGGCATGAGGCCGACCACGCGGCCCGTCTCGTCGGTGACGCCGGCGATGTTGCGCTGGGCGCCGTTGGGGTTCGCCTCGGGCGTCGCTTCGCCGGCTTCGTTGCAGTAGCGGAAGACGACGCGGCCTTCGCCTTCGAGGCGGTCGAGGGTTTCCGCATCGGCGAAGTAGTTGCCTTCCGCGTGCGCTACAGGCAGGCGCACGACCTGATCCTTGCGGTAGCATTTGGTGAAGAAGGTGTTTGCGTTGTCGACCCGCAGGTGGACATCGCGGCAGATGAACTTCAGCGAGGCGTTGCGCATCAGAACGCCGGGCAGAAGCCCCGACTCGCACAGCACCTGGAAGCCGTTGCAGATGCCGAGCACGGGGGTACCCGTCTTCGCCTTCGCGATCACGTCGCGCATGATGGGGGAGTGGGCCGCCATGGCGCCGCAGCGGAGATAGTCGCCATAGGAAAAACCGCCCGGCAGGACGATGACGTCGGACGCCGGCACCGAGGCATCGCCGTGCCAGACCATGTTCACCGGAAAGCCCGTGATCTTCTCCAGCGCGACCTTCACGTCGCGGTCGCAGTTGGAGCCGGGAAATACGATGACCGAGGCGCGCAGCATTTTGGCTTCACTCCAGTGCGCTTCATAAGCGCTTAGTGCGGCGGCGCCAGCGGCGAGCGGGCGCCTTTACGTTGCTCGACCTCGTCGCGCGAGGCGTCGGTGAGGGCTTTGTCGCCTGCCTTCATCTCCGCGACAAGGGCGGAGAACTGCGCCTGATCGCCGTAACCGCAGACCTTGCTGTCGGCGGTCCAGACGCCCGTAACCTGCTTGCGCAAGGTGCGCAGCGCCACGGCGGGATGGGCAGGGTGCCAGGACGTCGTGAATGAGATCTCGGCACGCCAAAGCCCGGGCTGGGCAACGCGCACGACTTCGAAACCCTGGCTTTCGGTCGCTTCCGCCCCTGCCAGCGCCCTGGCCTCGGCGCGCAACCCTTCGAATCCGTGCTCACATTCGATTTTTGGCGGGGCGGCCGCTTCCTGCGCGTGCGCTGCGGAGA
>Ga0180221_1001437_pt1 | contig 15851 bp, 11 predicted proteins | sample eDN5th37CKraftMG_FD_151339 | JGI IMG/M metagenome (GOLD analysis project Ga0180221, IMG submission 151339) | Enriched Miracle-Growth compost microbial communities from Emeryville, California, USA - eDNA 5th pass 37_C Kraft MG (version 2) (version 2) ...
GTTCCGGGCAGGCGCGGAGCCGCGCCCCGCCGGGGCGGACCTGGTCGGGCGCGAACCCCGGGTACGCGACGACGGCGCCCGGCGGCAGGGTGGCGGCGGTCGCCTCGGAGTTCGCGACGACCGCACGCGGGACGCGAGCGGCGAGCCACCGGAACGCCCCCGCCACCCGGGCGGGAAGGTAGTCGTCGGCGATCCGGTCGTGGACGTGCCAGACGACCGGCACCCGTGCGGCCGCGGCCGCCACCGAGCCGAGCAGGTCGGCCTTGAGCGACTGGGTGTGCACGACGTCGGGCCGCAGCGCCCGGAGCCGGCGCGCGAGGCGCCACACGAACGGCACCGCCGACCAGGCCGAGCGGACGCTGGACCACGCCCCGAGCGCGTCCCGCGACCTCGCGCGCACGCCCTCCCCGAGCCCGACCACCTCGACCGCGGTGCCGCCGGCCCGGAGCCTCCCCACGAGCGGGCCGTCCGCGAACACGATCACCCGGACCTGCACCTCGGCCGGGTCGAGCGCCTCGCACAGGCGCGCCAGCGCGAGCTCGCCGCCCCCGAGGTCGGCGGTGTGGTCGAGGACGACGACGCGCAGCCGGTCGTCCGACCGTGCCCGCCGGCTCACCGGGCGTCAGTCGTGGAGGGCTTGTCCGTGGTGTCGTCGACGACGGCGACCGCGCCGGTCCGCGGGCGGTCCTGCACCGGGCTCCACGCCGGCTGGATCCGGGGCCGGCCCTGGCGCAGGGTCGGCGGCGCGGTGCGGACCGAGCCCGTCGTCGTCGGGACCGGTCGCGCGGGGAGGGCCGACGCGCTGGGCGCGGGAGACGAAGGCCCCGCGGGCGAGGGCGACGCGGGCGTCGCGGCGGAGGGGGACGCGGGCGAGGGCGACGTGGGTGAGGTCGACGCAGGCGACGAGGGTGACGACGCCGGCGGCGTCGGCCGCGCGCCGGCCGGCTGGTGGCGGACCGGCTGCGACCGCACGGCGGGCGCGTCCGCGGCCGCCTCCCGGGCGCCGAGCACGTTGCGCCGCTCGGCGCGCGACGCCCCGGCGGACGTCGTGGACGCGGCCGTCGGCGTGCCGACCGGCGCAGCGTGACCGCTCGAGCCGGCCGGCGCCGACGAGGCGGTGGACGCCCCGGTCGACACGGTCGCCGGCGCCGCGGACGCCTCGCCGTACGTCGCGGCGTACGCCATGCGCCGGCTGCCCTTGACGCCCGCGACCGCGAGCCCCGACAGGTGGACGTGGTTGACGCGCAGGCGCTTGACGGCCTCGGCGAGCACGAGCTCGTCGGTCTTCCCGACGCTCGCGACGAGCACGACGCCGTCCGTGTAGCTGCCGAGGATCGTCGCGTCGGCGGCGGCGAGCACGGGCGGCGCGTCGATGACCAGCACGTCGGCCTGCCCGCGCAGCGACGCGACGAGCTCGCGCGCCTGCGCGGTCGCGAGGTAGTCGGCGGGGTCGAGCGGCTGGTCGGGCACGGGGAACAGCGACAGGTTCGGCACGCGCGTGGGACGCAGCGCGCGAGGATCGCCCGTCCACCCCTCGGGCGCGGGCAGGATGTCGTCGAGCTCGGGGCGGCGCATGTCCCCCGACATGGCGATCGTCCGGCGCCCGGACAGCGCCCACGACGCCGCGAGGTTCGCCGCGATGAACGAGCGGGGCGCGCTGGGGTCCGCGGCCGTCACGACGACGGCGATCTGGTCGCGGTGGGCCGCCGACACCTGGACGGCGGTGCGCAGCTCGCGGATCGACTCGGTGTAGGGGGTGGCGACGCGGCTCGCGACGGGCAGGTGGCCGTGGTGCGTGGCGTCCTTGAGCGCGCGCTTCACGCCGTCGATCTCCGCGAGGACGGGCGCGTCGGCGATGTCGGAGGCCTGCGCGACCGTCCGCAGCCGGAAGTCGACACCACGCCGTGCGAACGCGAGCCCGACGCCCGCCGCGAGGCCCGCGAGGAACGACAGCGCGAGCACGCTGTCGCGGCCCAGCCCGAGGGGCACGCCCGCGGTCGCCGGCTTGGCGATCTGCCCGGGCGGGTTGAGCGAGCCGTACGCCGACCAGGTCCGCGTGAGCGAGTTGAGCGTGTCGGTGCCCGAGGACTGCAGCGCCTTGGCCTTGGGGTCGTTCTTGTGCGTCCGCAACGTCGCCTGCGCGTCGGTGATCTGCTTGCTCGCCGCGTCCATCTGCTTGGAGACCTTGTCGGCCTGCTGCCCGACGACGGTCGGCAGGTAGTCGACGTACGCCTTGGCGAACGCGTTGGCGAGCGTCCCCGCCCGGACGGGTCCGGCGTCCTTGGCCTCGATCGACATCACGAGGGTCTCGGCGTCGTACGTCGCGGTCACCCGTGACGCGAGGTCACGCGGGTTCGCGCCGCCCCCGACCTCCTGGGCCGCGGCCTGGGCGACCGGAGTCGACGTCACGAGCGTCGGGTCGGTGTTCGCGGTCACGGCCGTGCCGCCCTGGTCCCCACCGCTCTGGACGGACGCGAGCTGGACGGTCGCGGTGGCCTGGTACGTCGTGACCTGCCGGTTGAGGTACATCACGGCTGCCGCCATGACGATCACGACGGCGGCCAGCACGTACCACTTGCCGTCCCACACCGTGCGCAGGAACTCGCGGACCGTCACGCGCAGCCTCGCCTTCTGGAGCCTCTCGACGAGCCCTCGCGGCCCCGTCTACCCATCATGACGCTCGTGCTCCACGATCGTGCGGATCCGGTCCAGAAATCGCCCGGTCCCGAAGCGCGCCACGTGGTCCGCGAGCGCCTGATCATCCCACGTCGTCCTGGCGGCCTCCTCGATCGCGCGCGCGATCTCCACAGGATCCGGCCGGTCGAAGAAGGTGCCGGTCACGCCGCCGACGACGGTGTCCAGGTACCCGCCGTCGCGCAGGACGACGGCGGGCGCCCCGAACGCCCCCGCCTCGAGGGGTGAGAGCCCGTAGTCCTCGTACGAGGCGGCGACGAGCGCCGCCGCGTGCGCGTACAGCCAGCGCAGCGTGCCGTCGTCGACCCGGCCGAGCAGCCGCACCCGCGGCTCGCCCGCCCCGTCGGGGCTCCCGGCCGCTCCCCCGCCCGACGACGGCACGGTGCCCGCGGCCCGCGCGAGCCCCTCGAGCCGTGCCCGGTCGGGACCGTCGCCGACCACGACGAGGCGCCGGTTCCCCAGCTCGCGCACGGCGCCGATCACCGCATCGACGTTCTTGTACGGGAGGAGCCGGGCCACGCACAGGAGAAAGCCCGGGGCGACGCCGTCGACCGGGGTGGAGGCGCCGTCGTCGGGCAGGAGGGCCGGGGGCGGGGGGACGACCTCGGCCTCGATCCCGTACGCCGCCTGGACGGCACGCGCGGTCACGGTCGAGTTCGCGAGGTAGCGGTCAGCGCGGCCCGCGGCGCGGCGGTCCCACGCGCGCAGAGGGGGCGCGAGCAGACCGAGCGCCGTGCCGGCGACGGCCCGCCGCGCCCGGTCGGACGTGCGCGCGCCGGCCTCGCCCGACAGGTACCGGTCACGCTGGTACAGCCAGCGGGCGGGAGCATGGCAGTAGACGACCGTCCGGCGGGCGCCGCGGTAGCCGTGCGCCCAGCCGGTCGAGCTGGCCAGCAGCACATCGGCGTCGACGCGCTGGGCGGAGACCGAGGGCGCGAGGAACGGGAGCGCGAGCCGGTGGTGGTGCCGCAGGACGCCGACGCGGTCGAGCGGGCCCGTCCGGACGTCGAGGTCGGCGAACTCCGGGAACGTCGCCGCCGGGTCGTACAGCGTCGTGTAGAGCGGGGCGCCGGGGAACGCGCGCGCCAGCAGCAGCGCGACGCGCTCGGCGCCGCCGCGCTGGGTGGCGTAGTCGTGCGCGAGCGCGACACCTGCGGTCATGCGAACTCCCTCGGAGCGGCGTCCGCGAGGCCGCGGGGCACCGGATCGGCTACGCCTTCGTGTGGAACTTGCCCTGCGCCGCGAGGAGGCCCTGCGTGAGCACCATCTCCACGGCGTCCGCGGCGTCGTCGAGCAGGAACGGGAGCTCCTTCTTCTCCGCCGCGGAGAAGTCCTTGAGCACGTAGTCTGCCGGGTCCATGCGCCCCGGGGGACGCCCGACGCCCACTCTCACCCGCACGTAGTCCTTGGTGCCGAGCGCCTTGGTCGTGTCGCGCAGGCCGTTGTGGCCGCCCTCGCCCCCGCCGATCTTGAGCTTGAGGTCACCGAACGGGATGTCCATCTCGTCGTGGACCATGACGACGTTCTCGGGCGCGACGTCGTAGTAGCGCGCGAGTGCGCTCACGGCACCGCCGGACGTGTTCATGTACGACGTCGGCTTGGCGAGCACGACGCGCGGCCCGGGCGCCCCGCCCGGCGCGGTGCCGAGCCTGCCCTCGGCGGCGAGGGCCAGGCCGTGCGAGCCCTTGTGCGCGGCGAACGTCGTGCCGACGCGGCGCGCGAGCTCGTCGAGCACCATCTGCCCGACGTTGTGACGGTTGCCCGCGTACCGGGGCCCGGGGTTCCCGAGCCCGACGACGAGCCAACGGTCCGCCATGCGTGATCCTCCTGGTCGGTGCTGTGGATGCCGGTCCGGGCGCGCCGTCTGCCCCCGGACGCACGACGGCGCCCGGCCCCTCGCAGGGTACCGGGCGCCGTCGGGCGTGGTGCGTGAGAGCGGTGGCTCAGGCCTCCGCGGACTCCTCGGCGGCAGCCTCGGCGGTCTCGCCCTCGGCGCCCTCCTCGGTCTCCTCGGGCTCGGTCGCGCGGACCTCGTTGACGGCGACGACGAGCGTCTCGGCGTCGGACACGAGCGTCGCGCCCTGGGGCAGGGTGATCTCGCCGGCGTGGATCTTCGCGCCGTCCTCGAGGCCCTCGATCGAGACCGTGACGGCCTCGGGGATGTGCGTCGCCTCGACCTCGAGCTGGAGGTGCGTGGCGTCCTGCAGGTGCGTGGTGCCGGGGGCCGACTCGCCCTCGACGACGACGGGGACCTCGACGGCGATCTTCTCGCCGCGCTTCACGATGATGAGGTCGACGTGCTCGATGACGTTCTTGACCGGGTCGCGCTGGACCTCGCGGGCGATCGCGAGCTGGTCCTTGCCCTCGACGTCGATCTCGAGGAGGGCGTTCGAGTGCTTGAGCGCGAGCATGGTGTCGTGGCCCGGGAGGGCGACGTGCACCGGCGCGGAGCCGTGGCCGTAGAGGACGGCGGGGACCTGGCCGGCGCGGCGCAGGCGGCGGGCGGCACCCTTGCCGAACTCGGTGCGGGTCTGGGCGACGAGCTTCGTCTCGGACATGAGGTTCTTCTCTCCAGTGCTGAGCGGGCCGACCGCCAGTGGGGTGCGGACGGCGTCGTCCGTCAGGAGGTTGCCGGACCGGAGCACCGACCGGGGCGTGAGCGTGAGAGGGCTGCCCCGCGCGGTCCTGCACGGTCCGTCCTGGCGGACGGGCGGCTGCATCGGCGCGGGACGCATGACGGACGCGCACGTGCACGCCGCCTGTGTCGATCACGGACGCCGGAGAGCCCGGAGCAGTTCCGGGATTTCCGATGTTGTGGATGACGGGCGCCGCTCGCTCTCGCGAGCTGCCGGCCCGTCAGACGTCCCTCGCCGAGGCAACCCCCCTACTGTACCGGCCCTCCTCTCGGGGACGAAACCCGGGTGCGGGCGCCGGCCCAGGCGAGGAGCGAGCCGAGCACGACGAGCGCCACGGCTCCGCCGGCCGGGTGCACCGCGTCAGCGCCGGTCTCCGCGAGCGGTGGCGGCACAGGCACGGTCCCGACCGTGGCGGACGCCTCGCCGCCCACGACGTACCCGGAGGGGTTGTTGCCGAGCCCGGTCGCCCGGTCGGTCACCGCTCCCGCACGCACGTCCGCCCGGGTCGTCGTGTGCCGGACCGTGCATGTCAGGGTCTGCCCGGGCGCGAGGGTGGCACGGGTGCACGTCGCCCGGTCGTCGACGTCCGTGACGACCACGTCGGTGAGCGTGGTGGTGCCGGTGTTGGTCGCGGTCGTGCGGAAGACGATCACCTCGCCCGTCGTGGCCAGGCCGTCACCGTCCGTGTCCAGCAGGTCGGCGCGCTTGTGCACCGCCAGCTCCCAGCGCGCGTCCGCGGGGACGGCCGCCCGGTCCTCCGGGCTCCTGACGCGTTCGCTCTGAGGCCCGGTGCCGTGGGCCGTCGCGACGTTCACCGCCGCGCCGCCGTCCAGGTCGGCCTGGGTGACGACGCCCCGGGCCGTGCACACGAGGCTCTCCCCCGGAGCCAGCGTGCGAGCGGGGCAGCGGACCCGCACGCGGTCGTCGGCGACGCGGACGGCGTGGACCGAGACGTTGCCCGTCGCCGTGACCACGTAGCGGTAGCTCACGGCCTCGCCCACGTCCGCAAGACCGTCGCCGTCCTCGTCGTGGAGCGTCGCCGTCTTCCTCACGGTCAGGGTGGGGTTCGCGGGGACGGTGGGGACGTCCTGGTGGTCCTCGTCGCTGCGGACCTCGTCGCCTCCCGGACCCGTGCCGGTCGCCCGCGCGACGTTCGCGACGTGCCCGGCGTCCACGTCCGCCTGGGTGACGACGTACGACGCCGTGCAGGTGGTGCTGGCCGAGGGCGCGAGCGTTCCCGCCGGGCAGTCGACCACACCGAGGCGGTCGTCGTGCACCACGACGCGGGTGACGGGCAGCGTCCCGGTGTTCGTGACGACGTAGCGGTACACGATCCGGTCGCCGAGGGCGACCACGTCGGGGTCGGGGCCGGGCACGTCGGCCCGCTTGTCCACCACGAGGCCCGTGACGGGCTCGACGGTGGGCACGGTCTCGTCGTCCGTGTCGTCGACCGGGTCGAGCCCCGACGACGCCGGCGGCGTCCCCTCGGCGTGCGCCGTGTTGTGCACCTCGCCCACCAGCACCTGGGCCTGCGTCACCGTCAGGGTCGCCCGGCAGGTCATGGACGCTCCGACGGCGAGGGACGTCGCGGGGCAGTCGACGCTGTCGGCGAGCGGGTCCGTCACCGTCACCGGAGACAGCGCGACGGTGCCCGTGTTCGTGACGCGCAGCTCGAAGGTGACCGTGTCACCGATCGCCGGCGGGAGCGTGCCGAGGTCGGCCGACTTCACGACCGCAATCCCGGCGACCGGCTGCTGGACCTGCACGGTCTCGGTGGAGTCGTCCGTGACAGGTCCGTCCGGACCGGTCGCCGTGGCGGTGGCGACGTTCGTCACGGTCCCGGCGACGGCATCGGCGTCCGTCACGACGTAGGCCGCGGTGCAGGTCGTCTGGTCGCCCGGGTCGAGCGCCGTCGCGACGCACTCGGCCCCCGCGGGGACGTGGTCGTCCGTGACCGTGAGGCCGGTGATCCGCACGTTCCCGTTGTTCGTGACGGTGTAGACGTACCGGATCGTGTCGCCCGCCGCGGGCAGCGGATCGCCCGGCGCGCGGTCCGCCCGCTTCTCCAGCACCACCGAGGGCGCCGCGACGAACACCGGCACCGTGGCCGTATCCTCGTCGGTCACGTCGTCTCCCGACGGCGGGGTGCCGCTCGCGGTCGCCGTGTTCGCGAGCCCACCGGCGTCGGCGGCGGTCACCGTGTACGGCGGGGCGCTGCACGTCGTGGAGGCGCCCGGCACGAGGCGGGAGTCCTCGCACGTGACGGCCCCGAGCCGGGGGTCGGTGACGCGCACGCCCGTCAGGGTCACGTTGCCCACGTTCGAGACGACGAACCCGTACGTGACCACGTCCCCGACCTGCGCCTCGGTCGCGTCCTCCGGCAGCGTCGCCGTCTTGAAGACCTCGATCCGCGGGTCCGCCGCGACCGTGGGGACGCTGGCGTCGTCCTCGTCGACGGCTGCGGGGCCGGTCGGTGGGTGGCCGCTCGCCGTCGCCGTGTTGTCGACGCTGCCGCGGTCGACGTCGGCCTGCGTGACGGTGTGCCGGGCCGTCGCCTCGCACGTCGTCGACTCGCCTGGAGCCAGCGTCGACGCGAACGCCGGGGTGGCGGCGCACTCCACCTGCCCGCCGAGCGACGGGTCGGTGACCGTCACTCCGGTCAGCGTGACCGTGCCCGTGTTCTGCACCGTGAAGGTGTAGGCGACGGCGTCGCCGACCTCGGCGTCCGCCCGGTCCGCGCCGCCCGCCGGCACGAGGCGCGGCGTCTTGGTGAGCGTGATGCCCGGCGCGGCGGCCACGGTCGGGGTGGTCGTGCCGTCGCTCGCCTCCAGCTCCCGCGGCTCGCTCCCGGGGATCGTCGCCGTGCCGTGAGCCGTCGCGGTGTTGACGACCTCGCCGCGCTCCAGGTCGGCGTCCGTGACCGTGTAGGGCTCCGCCGCGCACGTCGTGGTGGCGCCGATCGCGAGCGTCGACGACGCGCACGACAGCCCCGCGAGCCTCGGGTCGGTGACATGGACGCCCGTGAGCTCGACGTTCCCGGCGTTGTGGACCAGGAAGCCGTAGGTGATGCGGTCACCCACCCGGACGGGGCCGTCGACGTCGACCTCCTCGCCGGCCCGGGTGATGGTCTCGACCCTCTTCTCCACGGCGATCGCCGGACGGAGCGTGACGGGCACCGTGACGCTCGACTCGTTGGAGGTCACGTCGCCGCCTGCCGCCGTGCCGTGGGCGATCGCGGTGTTGGTGAGCTCGGTCCGGGTGGCGGCCTCCTCGGCGGTGACCGTGCGGGTGCCCGTGCACACGGTCGACGACCCCGCCTGGCCCGCGGGCGCCAAGGACGTGACCGGGCACCTGACGTCGGACACGAGCGGGTCGTCCACCCGCAGGTCCGTCAGCGTGGACTGGCCGGTGTTGGTCAGCACGAACTCGTAGGGCACCTGGTCGCCCTCGCCGTAGCTCTCGGGCTGGTCGTGCGTGCGGTCGACCTGCTTGACGAGGTTGAGCTGGTCGAGCGGTTCGACGGACTCGACGCGCAGGTCCCGGATGAGGTGCACGTTCGTGTGGTCGCCGGTGCTCGCCGCGAAGCCGAAGTTGTACGTCGGCGGAGGCGGGGTGGGCATCCGGTACGACAGCACCTGCACGAACCCCGCGCTCCCCGGGCCGTCGAAGTCGACCGAGACGGTCACGAGCGGGTGCTCGTCGGCGGTGGCCGGGCTCACCGTGATGTGGACGTACCGTGTCGCGTCCGCCAGGTTCGCTGCGCTGAGCTGGCCCGGGAGCGTCGTCGTCCAGTACCGGCCCGCGGCCGAAGCCTGCCCCTGCGGCGGAGCCGGGGGCTGGCCCGTGTCGTTCGTGCGGCGGATCGTCGCCGTCAGGAAGCAGTAGCCCGTCATGCCGTCGCCGGGACCCCGGATGCCGACGGTGTCGGGGACGAGGTCGTCGTAGGCGGTCGCGGTCACCGGCGAGGGGCTCCCCGTGGGCGGAGTGCAGCCCTGCCCCTTCCCGAACGCGTCGTTGACGTAGTTGCCGAAGCTGTCGAGGCCGACGCCGAGGTAGCCGCCACGCACCCCCTCGCCCGTGCCGGTCTGCGCGTAGCCGAGAGAGCCGCCCCACCCGCCGGGCTGGGTGAGCTGCCTCTCGCCGTCGGTGAGGAAGAAGCCGATGCCGTCGGCCCGGAGGTCGGGCCTCGCCCCCACGCCGGTGCCCCCGTACTGGTACTGCGTGAAGGTGATGTCGAGGCCGCCCGACGAGGGGATGGGGTGGTTGTACAGGGCAGCGCCGGTGCGGTCCTGCTCGGCGTCGGTGAGCTTGAGGTAACCCTCGCCGTCGGCGGTCAGGCCCGGCGCCGGAGGGCTCACCGCGGTGCACGCACCGAGCCGGCCGTCGGTGCCGGGCGCCGTCGCCGACGTCAGGCACGCCTGCCCGAGCGCAAGGAACCGGGGGTCCGTCGACGACTGGCGGAACCCGTCGTCGAGGATGAGCGAGCCGCCGTCCTGCGCCGCGGCCGGCTGGGCGACGAGGACCGCTGCGGGGGGCCACGCCGAGCGCCGCGAGCGCGAGCACCGCGACGACGGCACCGCCGCGCCCTGGCATCCGGCGCCGCCCGTGATCCCTGCCGTGCCCTGACCGATGCTCCGCCACCCTGCCACCCCTGGTGATGAGAGATGCCCCTGGCGCAGGTCGGCGGGCCCGCGCCCCGGGCCGAGTCTAGGAGCGTGCCCGCGGGCGCGCGCGAGGAACCGGCGGGGTGGTGGGACCGCGACCACGGCGCCGCTGGCAGCAGGGCCACGACGACGCCGGACGCCTCCGTCCGAGCCCGCTCACCCGGGTGCGCACGGGTCCGCCGCACCCTCCCAGGTGGACGGCGGGTCGCACACGAACTGGTACTGCACCCGGGCGTGCAGGTCGTCGGGGATCCGGACGGTCGAGCCGTGCGGGTCCCACCGGCCGGGCACCACGAACGTGGCGTCGGGCCCACGGACGAGGACCCGCAGCCCGGTGTACCGGTAGCGGGGGCCGCCAGCCTTCACGCATCCGGGGTCAGGGGGCTCGCGCGGGTGCTCGACGCACAGGTCCTGCGGCGGGCGGACGGTGTTGGTCAGGTGCAGGTCGACGGGGCTGTCCAGGACGACGGCCGGCAGGTCGGAGAGATCCGCGGCGAGGTCGCGCGCGGCGCCACGCCCCAGGGCGTCGGCGACGGTCGAGGTGGCCCAGAACGCCGAGGCCGCGACGACGACCCATACCCCGACGGCGGTGACCGAGGTCCCGAGACGCGAGTACCGCAGCCCGAGCCCCGCGACGGTGCCGCCGACCGCGAGCAGCAGCGGCGTGACGAGCGGGTAGGCGAACCAGCCGTCGAACAGGCCTGCTCCGACGAGCAGCACCAGGCCCACCGCCGCCACCGCTGCCCCCACCAGGACGACCGCGGTCCCCCGGCGCTGGAGCCGCGCGAGCGCCGCCGGGTCGTCGGCGACCGCCGCGAGCCGCGCGTCGGCACGTCGACGGACCGCGACCAGGGCCACCACGACCAGCACGATCGCCACGAGCGGCAGGAACAGCGGCAGCGGGCTGCGCTGGATCACCTCGCGTGTCGACAAGCCGACGAGCTCGACCTCCAGCCCGAAGTACCAGAAGTACGCCTGCGTGTAGACGTAGCCGAAGTAGAACAGCAGCGCGCTCAGCAACGTCGCGGGCGCCGCGATCTGGAAGGCGAGCCCCAGCCAGGGCGGGAAGGCGACCGGGCTGCTGCCGCCGCGCGTGGAGGCGGGCTCGTCAGCCATCGTCCGTCTCCCCACCCGGGCTGACGGACGTGTCGGCGGACGACGACGCGTCGCTCGGGCTCGCGCCGTCGTCGCCCGCCGCCGGCGGGAGCTCGAGCGTCGCGCCGCTGGGCGGCGCAGCCCGTAGCGCCGCGACGGCGTCCGCGCACCGAACCTCCGTCGCCCGGCTGCAGTCGACGTGGCCGTACAAGACGGCTGTCACCGTCCCGGCCGCGCCGGCCGACGGCTCGACGCCGAACTGGCACACCGTGCTGTCAGCGGTGAGCAGGGTCCCGGACTCGCACCACGGCTTGTCGCCGGGGCTGCAGCCGACGCGGGTCGCCGTCGCCACGTCTGGGTCGAACCCGATCCGCTCGACGACGAAAGCCACGCCTCCCGAGAGCACGTCGCCCACCGTGTCGGAGTCCCAGGTCCAGAACGCGCAGGGCGCATCGCCGAACGCCCCGTTTCCGGGCCCGGCACCCCGGAACGACAGCTTCTTGGCCGGCGCGGCCTGCGGCTCGAGCAGGTCTCCGCCCGCGTCCGTGGCGCTCGCACCCGCACCCTGACCCGTGCCGCCGCCGTCGCCCGGGGGCTTCCCTCCGCAGCCCGCGAGCGAGAGAGCGAGCGCGACGAGCAGCGCACACCCCGCGACGACCGCGCGCAGCCGCCGTCGCGCACTCGGCTCGATGTTCTCTCGATCCCCGTAGCCGTCGCCCATGACGATCGCCTCCACCTGGAAGGAGGCCGCAGGCGCAGAACGCGTACGCGGGCGCGCGTCAGTCCGCGAACGCCCAGCGGACGGTGACCGCCGCGCGCACCTCCTGCTGACCCGGCTCGACGACGAGCGCCGCCCGGAGCGCACCCGGCGGCGGGGAGCCGGCGGCGCCGTCCTCACGGACCTCGAGGACGTCCCCGAGCGACCGGCCCGCCAGGCGCGCGTACTGCTCCGCGCGGGCCCGGGCGTCGGCGAACGCGGCCTCGCGCGCCTGCTCGGCCAGCGGCGCGACGTCGGACAGAGCCGTGCTCAGCGACTCGAGCCGGGCGACCGGCCCGGCCGCGGCGAGCGCGTCGCGCACGACGGCGCCCGCGCCCTCGACGTCCCGCAGGACGACGTGGAGGGTCGTGCGGGCCGTCGTCCGCGACGCGGGCTCGGCCTCGGGGACGGCACGCCCGCCGGCGGGCGGCGCTGCGGGAGCGGCCCGGTCCGTCCACGTCGAGGTCTGGGACGTGCGGACGTCGGCGGCGTCGACCCCAGCCGCCGCGAGCGACGCCCGGAGCGCCGCCAGGCCCGCGGTCGCGGCGTCCAGCGCCGCCTGCACGTCGGGACCGGCCGCCTCCGCGCCGAGCTCCGCCACGACGACGTCGGGCACCCCGCTCGCCGTGCCCGCACCCGTCACCGTCACGCTGCGGCGGGGGCCGCGGGGGCGGTCCTGGTCACGTCCGTCGGGCCACGCCATCGCTCGTCCTCCCTCGGAACCGGGTTCCCCCCGATCCTGCCGTGAACCACGCCGGGGCGCCCGGGCAGCGCCGCGGTCGCCGGGCCGGACCGGTGAGCCGTCAGCGCTCCGGGGCGAGGCAGAACTCGTTGCCCTCCGGGTCCGCCAGCACGACGTGGTCCGCGTGGCGGCCCAGCACCGTCGCGCCCAGCCCGGTCAGCCGTCCGACCTCGCCGTCGAGGTCCGTCGCGAACAGGTCCAGGTGGACCCGGTTCTTCACGACCTTGCCCTCCGGCACCCGCTGGAACCACAGGCGCGGACCGCCGTCCGCGGGCTCGACGAGCACTGTCGGGTCGTCGGCGACGTCCGTGACGCCGAGCGCGCGCAGACGCGCGAGCTCGGCGTCGTCGTACGGGGCGACGGCGTAGCCCTCGAGGGCCGCGGCCCAGAAGTGCGCGGCCGCGGCCGGGTGGCCCGCGTCGAAGACGACGTCACGCAGCCGAGCCACCCCGTGCTCCCTGCGGTCAGGAGTTGCCGTCGAAGAGCGAGGTCACCGAGCCGTCGTCGAACACCTCGCGGATCGCGCGCGCGATCACCGGCGCGATCGACAGCACGGTGAGCTGCCCGAACTGCTTGTCGGCCGTGATCGGCAGCGTGTCCGTCACGACGACCTCCCGCGCGCCGCACTCCGACAGGCGCTGGGCCGCCGGGTCGGACAGCACGCCGTGCGTCGCGGCGACGATGACGCTCTTCGCGCCGGCCCCCAGGACCACCTTGACGGCCTCCGCGATCGTGCCGCCCGTGTCGATGAGGTCGTCGACGAGCACGCAGTCGCGGCCCTCGACGTCACCGACCACGCGGTTCGCGACCGACTGGTTGGGGCGCGTGATGTCGCGCGTCTTGTGGACGAACGCCAGCGGGCCCCCGCCGAGCTTCGCCGCCCACTGCTCCGCGACGCGGATGCGGCCCGCGTCCGGGGAGACGACCGTGACGTTGCCCAGGTCGACCCGGCCGCGCACGTAGTCCGTGAGGATCGGCATCGCCCACAGGTGGTCGACGGGGCCGTCGAAGAAGCCCTGCGCCTGCGCGGAGTGCAGGTCCACGCTCATGATCCGGTCCGCACCCGCCGTCTTGAACAGGTCCGCCATGAGGCGGGCCGAGATCGGCTCGCGCCCGCGGTGCTTCTTGTCCTGCCGCGCGTAGCCGTAGAACGGCACCACGACCGTGATGGTCCGCGCCGACGCGCGCTTCGCCGCGTCGACCATGAGCATCTGCTCCATGATCCACTGGTTGATCGGCGCCGTGTGGCTCTGCAGGAGGAACACGTCCGTGCCGCGGACCGACTCGCCGAACCGCACGTAGATCTCGCCGTTCGCGAAGTCGTACGCCGTCGTCGGCAGGAGGTCGACGCCCAGCTCGCGCGCGACGTCCTTCGCGAGCTCCGGGTGCGCCCGACCCGAGGCCAGGACGAGCGTCTTCGTGTTCTTCTCGCCGGTGAGCAGCGTGGTCATCGGTCGGCCCCCTCGGTGCGGGTCGTGCGGATCGTGAGCGTGTCGTCCAGCGCCTCCGAGTGGGGCGACGTCGGTCGAGGCTTGTCGGCGGCGTCCGCGTGCTTCGCGAGCTCCCGCAGCGCCTGGGCGCCGAGCGCGGGCATCGCGCCCGTCAGCGTGGCCGGCTCGGTCGCCGGCACGACGGCGTCGTCGGACGAGTCGTCGTCGCCGGTCGGCTCCACGCCCTCGCCCCGGGCGGCGGCGGCGGCCTGCGCGGCCGCGGTGCCCGGACGACGGCGCTCGACCCAGCCCTCGATGTTCCGCTGCGCCCCCGCGCTCACGCCCAGCGCGCCCGCGGGCACGTCCTGGCGGATGACCGAGCCCGCGCCCGTGTAGGCACCGTCGCCCACGGTGACCGGGGCCACGAACAGGTTGTCGGCACCCGTGCGGGCGTGCGAGCCGATCGTCGTGTGGTGCTTGTGCACGCCGTCGTAGTTCACGAAGACCGTCGCGGCACCGATGTTCGTGCCCTCGCCCACCGTCGCGTCCCCGACGTAGGACAGGTGCGGCACCTTCGAGCCGGCGCCGATCTGCGCGTTCTTCGTCTCGACGAACGTGCCGATCTTGCCCTTCTCGCCGAGCACGCTGCCCGGCCGCAGGTAGGCGAACGGCCCCACGTTCGCGCCCGCGCCGATGACCGAGAGCGTCGCGTGCGTGCGCGAGACGACCGCGCCCTCGCCGACCTCCACGTCCGTGAGCGTAGTGTCCGGACCGATCGTCGCGCCCGTCGAGACGACCGTCGCCCCGTGCAGCTGCGTGCCCGGGAGGATCGTCACGTCCGGGGCCAGGTCCACGTCGACGTCGATCCACGTCGTCGCCGGGTCGACCACCGTCACGCCCGCGCGCATCCAGTCCTCGACGACGCGATCGTTGAGGATCCGGCCCAGCGTCGCGAGCTGCACGCGGTCGTTCACGCCCTCGACGGCGTACGGGTCCTCCGAGACGATCGCCCGGACCTGCCCGCCGTCCGCGCGCGCCAGCGCCACGACGTCCGTCAGGTACAGCTCCCCCTGCGCGTTCTGCTGCGTGATGCGGCCGAGCCCCGACCGCAGCACCGCCGCGTCGAACACGTAGACCGACGTGTTGATCTCCGCGACCGCGAGCTCCTCGGCGCTCGCGTCACGGTGCTCGACGATCCGCAGGACGTCGCCCGTGCCGTCCTCGCGGACCACCCGGCCGTAGCCCGTCGGGTCGTCCACGACCGTCGTGAGCACGGTCACCGCGTTGCCGTCCGCGACGTGCGCCGCGACCAGCTCGCCCAGCGTCCCCGCGTCCAGGAGCGGCAGGTCGCCCGCCACCACGAGGACCGCGCCCTCGAGCCCGTCGCCCAGGACCTGGCCCTCCTGGCCCAGCGGCACCCCGTGCGCCGCCCGGTCCGCGTGCGCGGCGGCGTCCAGCACAGACATCGCCGACCGCACCGCCGCACCCGTGCCGGGCACCTCGTCCTGCTCGACGACGAGCACACCCTCGGCGATCGACCGGGCGTGCTCCGCCACCCGCTCCGCCTGGTGCCGCACGACGACGGCCGTCCGGCGTGCGTCCAGCTCGCGGGTCGCGGTCAGCACATGACCCAGCAGGCTGCGGCCGCCGATCGTGTGGAGCATCTTCGGCGTCGCGGACCGCATGCGCGTGCCCTCGCCTGCCGCGAGGACCACCGCCGCCGCCAGGCGCGGCCTGCCCTCGGTGGATCCGGAGTCGTCGGTGGTCGGTACGGTCTGGGCCGTCACGTGAGCTCCCGTCATCGTTCGTCGCGCTCGCTCCGCCCCCAGGACT
>Ga0180221_1001438_pt1 | contig 15848 bp, 13 predicted proteins | sample eDN5th37CKraftMG_FD_151339 | JGI IMG/M metagenome (GOLD analysis project Ga0180221, IMG submission 151339) | Enriched Miracle-Growth compost microbial communities from Emeryville, California, USA - eDNA 5th pass 37_C Kraft MG (version 2) (version 2) ...
TCGATCCACGCCCCCGCGCGGGAGGCGACGCGAGCATGTCTGGCGGTGTGGCCGCATCGAGCGGGTTTCGATCCACGCCCCCGCGCGGGAGGCGACCGGTAGCGACGATGTTGTTGCTTCCGTCGAGGGTGTTTCGATCCACGCCCCCGCGCGGGAGGCGACCGGACCTTCCCGGCAAATCACGCACGACCCGCGTGTTTCGATCCACGCCCCCGCGCGGGAGGCGACCTGTGAATGACAAGCAGCTTTGGGCTGTGCTGGCGTTTCGATCCACGCCCCCGCGCGGGAGGCGACTGCGGCAAGAGCGTCTCGCTGATCTCGCGGTGCGTGTTTCGATCCACGCCCCCGCGCGGGAGGCGACCGGATGTTGAGCCATGGGAGACGGGCAAGCTTGCGTTTCGATCCACGCCCCCGCGCGGGAGGCGACCGGCCGCGTCCGCGCTTTCGCAACGTCCCAACGATGTTTCGATCCACGCCCCCGCGCGGGAGGCGACCCGGGTACTCGACGAACAGGCACCGCTCCGGCCCGTTTCGATCCACGCCCCCGCGCGGGAGGCGACGTCGCTCCACGCGCGCGCGCAGGGCGGCGAGGCGGAGTTTCGATCCACGCCCCCGCGCGGGAGGCGACGCGTCGGCCCTGGCCCCGGTGCCGCCGATGTCCACGTTTCGATCCACGCCCCCGCGCGGGAGGCGACACCAGGCGGCGCAGCTTGCGCGCTACGATATCGAGTTTCGATCCACGCCCCCGCGCGGGAGGCGACCCAAGGCCAGCGGTGAGGCTCCCACCAGATCCGGGTTTCGATCCACGCCCCCGCGCGGGAGGCGACATCCGCGTCTCGCCATAGTCCTGCCGATCGTCGACGTTTCGATCCACGCCCCCGCGCGGGAGGCGACGTCCGATCCCCCGAACGTGAAATACGACGTGAGCGCGTTTCGATCCACGCCCCCGCGCGGGAGGCGACGCGTCGCGATCGACCAATATTCCGGATCGTAGATGTTTCGATCCACGCCCCCGCGCGGGAGGCGACGCCCTGCCGCTTTGCATGCACCCTTGTCCTGACAGTTTCGATCCACGCCCCCGCGCGGGAGGCGACCGGACCTTCCCGGCAAATCACGCACGATCCGGGTGTTTCGATCCACGCCCCCGCGCGGGAGGCGACCGTCGCGCGCCATGAAGTTGGTCACGCGCTCGATGTTTCGATCCACGCCCCCGCGCGGGAGGCGACCTGCATGTAGTCAACGACCTCGGCCACGTCGGGAGTTTCGATCCACGCCCCCGCGCGGGAGGCGACCAGCCGGTGGGCGCGCGGAAAAGGCGTCCAGACGACGTTTCGATCCACGCCCCCGCGCGGGAGGCGACCGCCCTGGGCGTCGGCCGTCGCCGGCGGATTGAGGTTTCGATCCACGCCCCCGCGCGGGAGGCGACCGCCTGCCGTCCACACGTCCTGGAGGACGCCCTTGTTTCGATCCACGCCCCCGCGCGGGAGGCGACAACTGGTCGGCGGCACCGCCGGCTTGTTGCTCAGGTTTCGATCCACGCCCCCGCGCGGGAGGCGACTCTCGATCAATGATGCGCGGCGGGAGGCGACCGTCCATGTCGTCGTCGGGCGCGTCAGCGTCTTGTTTCGATCCACGCCCCCGCGCGGGAGGCGACTTGCCGTTCTCGATGATCGCGCGCTCGATCTGGTAGTTTCGATCCACGCCCCCGCGCGGGAGGCGACACATGGCCGCCAGCGCGCCGCCGAGCGGCCCAAGGTTTCGATCCACGCCCCCGCGCGGGAGGCGACGTAGCTCCGGCGTTCGCCCCATCCTGCACAACAGGTTTCGATCCACGCCCCCGCGCGGGAGGCGACAAGCGTCGCGATCCGAGAAGAACCTGTCGGCGACGTTTCGATCCACGCCCCCGCGCGGGAGGCGACATGCGACGACGGCTGCGTTGAGGGCGGGGCGGTGTTTCGATCCACGCCCCCGCGCGGGAGGCGACTGCAGGAGGCGGCGATCCAGGGTGACGGGTTTTCGTTTCGATCCACGCCCCCGCGCGGGAGGCGACGACCATGGCAGCAGGTTGGCCCGCGACGCGCCCGTTTCGATCCACGCCCCCGCGCGGGAGGCGACATGCGAGGTTGGAATTTGCGATCTTAATCTTGAGGTTTCGATCCACGCCCCCGCGCGGGAGGCGACATCCCGAGCGACTTCTGGATGTCGAACGGCTCGTGTTTCGATCCACGCCCCCGCGCGGGAGGCGACGCGCGATCACATCGCTCGCCCGTGCTTGGGCCAGTTTCGATCCACGCCCCCGCGCGGGAGGCGACCGCGCGGTGACCGGATCTATGTTCTCCATACGGCGTTTCGATCCACGCCCCCGCGCGGGAGGCGACTGCAATGATCCGCGATAGCGGCCTGGGGAATCCGGTTTCGATCCACGCCCCCGCGCGGGAGGCGACGACGCACATGTACCGCGTGCCGCCGCGCGAGATCGTTTCGATCCACGCCCCCGCGCGGGAGGCGACTTTCGCGGCCGATAAACTGCGCGGGCCACATCGCGTTTCGATCCACGCCCCCGCGCGGGAGGCGACCATCACGGGCCGCGAGATGGTCGCGTGGACAAAAGTTTCGATCCACGCCCCCGCGCGGGAGGCGACCTTCTTTGCGAACAGCCGCGCCATGGCATTGGCGTTTCGATCCACGCCCCCGCGCGGGAGGCGACCGGATTCCCCAGGCCGCTATCGCGGATCATCGCAGTTTCGATCCACGCCCCCGCGCGGGAGGCGACCCGCTGACCGATGGACTGCATCCGTACCTCGCGCGGTTTCGATCCACGCCCCCGCGCGGGAGGCGACTTGGGGTCGGGCTTGCTGGCTTATGGCGCGGCGATGTTTCGATCCACGCCCCCGCGCGGGAGGCGACGTCGAGCATCTCTTCGCCGATTCGGCGCTGGGCGTGTTTCGATCCACGCCCCCGCGCGGGAGGCGACCAGTTCGCTCTATCGCAATCTGGTGATCGTGAAGTTTCGATCCACGCCCCCGCGCGGGAGGCGACTGGTCGGCGCGGTGGACGACGGCGTCATCGGCCCGTTTCGATCCACGCCCCCGCGCGGGAGGCGACGCGCCAGTCGGCGGCCTTCCTGATCGATCGCGGCGTTTCGATCCACGCCCCCGCGCGGGAGGCGACCCGACGCGGGTCATGGTCTGGATCGTATTGGCGGGTTTCGATCCACGCCCCCGCGCGGGAGGCGACTTGGCCAAATAGGCACGGCTGGCGTCAATGCCGGTTTCGATCCACGCCCCCGCGCGGGAGGCGACTTCCGGCGAAACGCTAACTCCGCTCCAGTTGCTGTTTCGATCCACGCCCCCGCGCGGGAGGCGACGGCCGACAATCGCGACCAGCTGCGTATCGTCACGGTTTCGATCCACGCCCCCGCGCGGGAGGCGACACTTCGCCAACACGTCGGAGGGCGCGTCCCACTGGTTTCGATCCACGCCCCCGCGCGGGAGGCGACCGTAGCTCTCCGTCTCCATCATCCGCTTGACCAGTTTCGATCCACGCCCCCGCGCGGGAGGCGACCAGATGTGCAAGCACGAAAGGCGAAGCCAGCGGAGTTTCGATCCACGCCCCCGCGCGGGAGGCGACATCCTTCTCGGACCTCGCCTCCACGCGCGCGGCGTTTCGATCCACGCCCCCGCGCGGGAGGCGACGTGCATGCAAAGCGGCAGGGCAATCACATTGCGGTTTCGATCCACGCCCCCGCGCGGGAGGCGACGTCATAGGCGGGGGTTCCCGTCCGGCTCGCAAGGTTTCGATCCACGCCCCCGCGCGGGAGGCGACAATGCTCGCCGGGTTCGGCGGCGGCCTGATCCGCGTTTCGATCCACGCCCCCGCGCGGGAGGCGACTCCGCGCTGCGCTCCCGGCGCATGTCACTGTCGAGTTTCGATCCACGCCCCCGCGCGGGAGGCGACGCGATCCGTCGATCTGCCTGCTCAGCGCGAAGCGTTTCGATCCACGCCCCCGCGCGGGAGGCGACCGGCCTGCGTCCCGGCACCGCAGCCTATGAGCGCGTTTCGATCCACGCCCCCGCGCGGGAGGCGACGCGAGGCTATCACCCACTAACCGATGTGCGCGCGGTTTCGATCCACGCCCCCGCGCGGGAGGCGACGACCGGTTTCGCCGTCGATCTGCTCGACAAGGCGGTTTCGATCCACGCCCCCGCGCGGGAGGCGACTGGCGCGCTGGGCCGCTGCCCGATCCGATGACACGTTTCGATCCACGCCCCCGCGCGGGAGGCGACGCTCCCAATGTTCTGTCGTTGGCGACCCACCAGCGTTTCGATCCACGCCCCCGCGCGGGAGGCGACGCGGCGGCTGCATCAGGTCGGCCGGCGGCGTCGGGTTTCGATCCACGCCCCCGCGCGGGAGGCGACCGAATGCCCTCCGCCTTGAGCCACGCCGCCACATCGTTTCGATCCACGCCCCCGCGCGGGAGGCGACCCGCGCGCTCATCGCAGCCCCCCCAAAATATCCAGTTTCGATCCACGCCCCCGCGCGGGAGGCGACGACCAACCTGCTGCCATGGTCGGAGGCGATCGAGTTTCGATCCACGCCCCCGCGCGGGAGGCGACTTGCACCGGCCGCGAGTGATGGCGGATTGAAAGGGTTTCGATCCACGCCCCCGCGCGGGAGGCGACCACCGGAGGTCGGCCGAGTTCGTCCAGATCGCGGTTTCGATCCACGCCCCCGCGCGGGAGGCGACCCGCCCCGCTCAACTGGCCCCGCTGGCCCGAGGCGTTTCGATCCACGCCCCCGCGCGGGAGGCGACGCGCGCCGCCGGGGAGGCCGCTGCCCTTGGAATTGTTTCGATCCACGCCCCCGCGCGGGAGGCGACCCTCCTTGCTCGGCTTCCTTGCGAGCCGGACGGGCTTCGATCCACGCCCCCGCGCGGGAGGCGACCGGTCTGGATGATCGCGCATCCGGCCAAGCCGTGGTTTCGATCCACGCCCCCGCGCGGGAGGCGACTGGCGGCGCATGGGATTTCGCTTCCGGGCTATGGGTTTCGATCCACGCCCCCGCGCGGGAGGCGACCCGTGCGCGGGGTGGCGCCGGTGCCGGATTGGACGTTTCGATCCACGCCCCCGCGCGGGAGGCGACGTGGTCGCTGGCGGTCCCCTCGCTCTCCTCGAGGTTTCGATCCACGCCCCCGCGCGGGAGGCGACTGATAGCCACTGCGCCGTTCATTCTTCTGCCCGAGTTTCGATCCACGCCCCCGCGCGGGAGGCGACCTGTGTAGTCAACGAAGCGTTCGTGGCAGAGATGTTTCGATCCACGCCCCCGCGCGGGAGGCGACCCTCGCCTCCGTCGATATTGCGGCGCTCAACGGCGTTTCGATCCACGCCCCCGCGCGGGAGGCGACTAGCGTCGGGCTGGATATAACCCCACCATTCGCGTTTCGATCCACGCCCCCGCGCGGGAGGCGACTCGCGCCGGTGCCGATCGCGAAGAGCCTCTTCTTGTTTCGATCCACGCCCCCGCGCGGGAGGCGACCGGCCGATGCGCGCGCGGCGGCCGAAATGATGGAGTTTCGATCCACGCCCCCGCGCGGGAGGCGACGAGCGAATAGGTGAGGCCGTTGGCCGAGAGCGTGTTTCGATCCACGCCCCCGCGCGGGAGGCGACAATCGCAGCTCATGATGCGTCTCCCGAACATAGGTTTCGATCCACGCCCCCGCGCGGGAGGCGACGTCGCGCCCGCCGGGGATGCGCTCAATTGCAGCGGTTTCGATCCACGCCCCCGCGCGGGAGGCGACTTCGCGGTTTGCGATACGATTAGCGCGGGCATATGTTTCGATCCACGCCCCCGCGCGGGAGGCGACAATTCGCTATTGTTTTGCGCGTCGGGCAATTGCGGTTTCGATCCACGCCCCCGCGCGGGAGGCGACTTTCCATACATTGCGATATGTTGTTCAACGGTTGTTTCGATCCACGCCCCCGCGCGGGAGGCGACCCGTCTTGATCCGCCGGATCATCGATACAAAATGGTTTCGATCCACGCCCCCGCGCGGGAGGCGACCCAGCGCCGCCTGCCGCTGCGCGATCGCAATCCGGTTTCGATCCACGCCCCCGCGCGGGAGGCGACTGGCATAATTGAGAGCGGCGGTGTAACCGCCAAGGTTTCGATCCACGCCCCCGCGCGGGAGGCGACGACACCGTCACGTCTTGCGCGGATATGTCCACAGGTTTCGATCCACGCCCCCGCGCGGGAGGCGACGAAGGCCCGTTCGTCGGCCACATGGATGCGACTGTTTCGATCCACGCCCCCGCGCGGGAGGCGACTCCGCAATGTCGTGCCGTCCGGCCGTTCGATCGTGTTTCGATCCACGCCCCCGCGCGGGAGGCGACCCGCCGCCGAAATTATCAATTGCCGTTGTAATGAGTTTCGATCCACGCCCCCGCGCGGGAGGCGACCACAACCGGCGAGTTCGGTGGCAAATATGCCGGCGTTTCGATCCACGCCCCCGCGCGGGAGGCGACGTTCAACACCGCTACCGGTAATGTTTCGTCCGCTGTTTCGATCCACGCCCCCGCGCGGGAGGCGACAGGATCGTGCCACCCGAGAGCGGCCCTTCGGAAGGTTTCGATCCACGCCCCCGCGCGGGAGGCGACTCGTGCTGCCCACGACGTTCCCGTCGAGCGTGGTGTTTCGATCCACGCCCCCGCGCGGGAGGCGACCCGTCGAGCAGCGCGCACGTCTGCATGAACGCCTTGTTTCGATCCACGCCCCCGCGCGGGAGGCGACGGCTTAGCCGCCTTCCACGAAACCCGCCTTTCGTGTTTCGATCCACGCCCCCGCGCGGGAGGCGACCACAGCGGAGGGAACGCGGATGGCCGAGGCGTCCAGTTTCGATCCACGCCCCCGCGCGGGAGGCGACCGGAGCAGCGTAACGAGTGGGCGAGAAAACAAATAGTTTCGATCCACGCCCCCGCGCGGGAGGCGACAACTCTTTCAGGATTGTCGTATCGGTGATATCCTGTTTCGATCCACGCCCCCGCGCGGGAGGCGACTTGCTCACAATAGTTCAAACGCTAAATTATCGGTGTTTCGATCCACGCCCCCGCGCGGGAGGCGACATTGATATCGGTATGATAATGAGAAAGAAGCGTAAATCGCCTAATTTCCGCGAACCAACATTCTGTGTGTTGCCCTTCCTCGTCGCTGAGGAAATTTGAGGTCCTAAAAATGTTGTTATGCAAGCAATCGAGCCATGCGCGAACCTGCCTGAGAATCGGGAGCCATATCCGGTTCGCGCATCAGAAGAGGAGGGGGCCATCCAGGTCCAATGTGGGTTTTGCGCCGACATGCTCTATCCTCCGCTTGCCATCCGCACCCAGGCGATAAAAGCGCAGGCTATCCTTCGTCTCGTCGATCTCGTCCAGCAGGCAAGCGCGCAGTTGCGCCCATTGCGCCGGATCGACGTCACATTCGAACACGGAATTCTGCACACGCTGGCCCAGGTCCAAACAGGCCCGGGCCACCCGGCGAAGACGGCGGCGACCGCCGGTATCCTCTGTGTTCACGTCATAGGTCACAAGCATCAGCATCGATCATTTCCAGATGAAGGGCGGATAGCCGTCCAGGTCTCCGCGTAAGTGCCGTGACAACAGCAACGCCTGGACATGCGGTACCAATCCCATCGACATCGTTTCGCCAAGAAACGGATGGCGTAAATCGCGCTTCTTACGGTCCTGCCACGCAATCAGCACCGCCTTGCGCCCATCCTCCGCCAGAGATACCGCGCCGCCTTCGTCAACGACGAAATCCCTCGCCTTGATCTGCCCCCGGTTTATCAGCGTCAGAGCCAGACGATCCGCCAGAACCGGTCGCAATTCCTCCATCAGATCGAGCGCAAGGCTCGCGCGTCCCGGTCGGTCTGCGTGGAGAAACCCGACCTGTGGATCGAAGCCCACGCTTTCCAGGGCGGAGCGGCAATCATGGCCCAGCATCGCATAGAGGAAGGATAGCAGTGCGTTCACCCGGTCGAGCGGCGGCCGCCGGGATCGGCCCTGGAAACGGAAGGCGGCGCGATCCCCTTGAATCATGGCATCGAAGGCGCTGAAATAAGTGAGCGCCGCTTCGCCCTCATGGCCGCGCAGCACCGCTATATCGTCGGCCTTCGCCGCCCGCCGGGCGATATGGGTGAGGCGCGCCTCGCCTGCTTCCAACGCTCCACGAGCGGCATCATCGAGCCGCGCGCCATGATCGCGCAGCGCGCGGCGCAGCACAGTTCGCTGATTGGCGGCCTTTGCGGTGACGATGCCACGCACGATCGGCGCCGAACGCAGCAAATCATCGGCTACCCGATATTGCGTGCGGCGTAAGAGGACGTTGCCCGTTCGCGGCCCCTCCATACGAGCCAGGAATTTTCCGTTAGGCGTCAGAAACGACAGGGCTATGCCCGCCTCGGCACAGGCCGCCATCAGGGCAGGCGAGGCTCCGGGTCGCCCGAAGCACACCACCCCGCCGATGACATGCAGCGGGGCGCGGCCCTTCTCGGCGCCGTCCACCTCGACCACGATGTTGGCGCCATCCTTGCGCAACCAGGCGTCCTCGCTGGTGACATAGATGGTATTGAGGTGGCGCCGCATCGCTTCACTCCTGCGTTCAATCGGCTAGTTGCCAGGCCAGCCAACGTTGAATCGCCGGCGGCTTTTCCAGCCGCTTCGGGCGGCACTGGTCGGCGAGGGAACAGCGTTTGCAACCAGGGGTCGCGCGGGGCGGAGGCGTCCGGCTCCCGGCGACCATCGCGCGCACCTCACCTGCGATGCGGATCGTCAGCGCGCGCAGTTCCGCGTCGAAAGCCACGATCTGTCGCTTTTTCGTCTGGGCATAGAACAGTGCGCCTTCCATGACAGGCTGGCCGAACATCTCCTCCAGGCACAGCGCCTGAGCGCAGAGCTGCACCTCGTCGGCGCGGTGAGTCTTGGGCCGACCGCGCTTATATTCGACCGGATAGGGGGGAGCGGACGTCCCGGAGAATTCCACCGCATCGGCCTTTCCCACCAGCCCCTGGGCAACGGAGCGCAACACGATGCCCCGCACCGTTCGCACGCCTCGCCGGCGATCCGGCTTACCACTGTCGACCCGCTCGTGCAGGATGCGCCCCTCGGCGGTCGCGCCGTCCTCCGCCCAGATCCGCTCGACATGGATGAGTGCGCATTGGCGCGGGCAGAAAAGATAATGCTGCAGCGCCGACACCGGCACCAGCGCGTCTTCGACGGCGGGGTCGGGTGGCGGTTGCATCATATTGATATTCGCTCTCCCATGCGGCACCATTCATGATGTCGAAGTGATGGAGATGTCTGTGGAACGGGTCAGATACAGATTGCACATCCGCCTTGTTTGGGGGCTGATCGAGCTTGATTTGGCACCCATATAGTCTTCCGCACTTCGTGGTTTGAAATGCTCTGCCATGTGGCTGAGAATGAAAATCTGGGCTGACGGTCCGCACTGATCGTCAGCCCTTCCTTACCGCTCGATGATCTCGACGCCCTCTGGCAGCCCCTCGCGGTCGATGGTCACGCGATAATCCTCCCATTTGCGCGCCGGCGGCCAATTGTCGGTATTCTTGTAATAGGCGTCGCTGCCGATCTCGTGCGCCGTGCCCTGATGCACGCGCAGGGTCTTCACCCGGCCGAACAACGATTGGGCCTGAGCGTTGCCCAGCGCGCTCTGGTGGCGGAACAGGATGAGCTTGCGGCTCGCCATCTCGCCGCGCGCGGCGGAGCGGTCATGATCGAACATATTGCCGAGCGCCTGCCACAGCAGTTCAAGGTCATCCTCGGAAAAGCCCGTGCCCTTTGTGGCGTGAGACGCCAAGGGCGCGGAGACATAGCCATGCGCGCGATAAAGGCCATAGGGCACGATATGCTTGCGCCCCATGGTGCGGCCGCCCTTTTCCTCGGCGTCCTTCTCGGTCGTCGCGGCCATGCGAGTGATGGAAATCTCCAGCGGCAGGATCGGCTCGACCGACCTCGCGAAGCTGAACTGCACGGGGCCGCGCACCTGCCCGGCGTTGACGCCCGTGGACATGACCGCGCCGAAGGTGCGGATGTCCCAGAAATTGGCGCACATCCACGCTGTCAGTTCGCGGGCTTTGGCTTCATCCTTAGGTAGTTTCTTATATTCCTCTGCCTTGCTGACGGGGGGCATGACGGCGTCCCACGCCTCCTTGTGCAGAAGGTTGAGCGTCGAACCTTCCGACATGTAGATGCGGTTGTCCGACGCCATCGCGACATAATTGCGCACTTTGCGCTTCAGCGCCACGTCGGACACCAGCCCAAGATTGGTCTCGGGGTCCAGCCGTGGCATGTTGCCCGCGTCTGGATCGCCATTGGGATTGCCGTTCGCCACATCGAAATAGAGGATGAACTCGTGGCGATTGGTAACGGGCTTGCTCATTCTTCATCCCCCTCTTCGCTATTGTCCGCAACGTCTTCGGAGCCGATCTGGTCGCCTTTGTCGTTGCTCAACTTCGTAGCGCGCTGATGGTAGTAGCCGACGGCGAATTCGCCCTGATCTTTCAGGCGCAGCGAACGCGGCCATGTGCCTCCGGCATCGGGCTCGAACCGACTGGTGATCTCCTCAAGCTCGCGCTCTATCAGATGTCCCCAGCCCGGCTTTTCCTTGCGGACCTTGGCAAGGTGGGGTTGTGCGCCCCGGACGATGAGCGGAAATATGCTCGCTGGCGTCGCGGAAGCCGCCCCGAAATATTTGTCGCGTATGGTGGCGTTCACCCGACCGAGCGCTGCGCGTTGCGCCAGTTCATAGACGGCAAACAATCGTCCGAGCTGATAGCCCTGATTGTCATGGTCCTTCTTCAAACTCATCGGGATCTCTCCTTGTTCAGGAATGTCGGGATTGCGGCGAGCCAGGCGCTGATCGCGGAACAGCACGGCGCGGATGACTGCCGCGTGCCAACCGGAGGCCGCATTGTCGCCCGCACGAAGGCGGATGATCGTGGCGGCAAGCAGGCTTTGCGGATAGCGATTACCCGAAAGGATGGCTCGCATCACTTCGCCGGCCAGCAGAGGCGGGATATTGTCGAACTTTTCCTGCAAGGCGGTCGTCCGCGCCAGCAGGCGGTTGACGGAGGGTGCCGCGCCCCATCCCAAGGGCGCCGGGGCCATCCGAAGATCGGCATAATGTTCGGCAAGCCGCCTTGCGAACTGGTCCAACTCGCCCGTTAACCAATAGCGAACCGACAAACGTGCGGCATTGGGCGATAGGCCAAGGACATGAAAGCGCGTCCCCGGCTCGATATCCGCCCGCAATTCAGCTAACGCTTTCCCCTTGGCGAGGGCGTCCAGTTCCTCGCCGATCTTGCGAGCCTCGGCCTCGTCACTAATGTCCCCGCCATACGCGCTGCCGAACCATGCATCCGCCGCCTCCGCCGCCTCGGCCTCGCTCGCATCCGCCCAGAACACAACGGTCGCATCGCCGATTGGTCGGCGGACGCGGTTGGGACCATCGCGGGTCAGCAGATGATTGAGCGCGGCGCCATAGCGGAAAGCCGCCGCTTCGCTCGTCGGAGCATTGGCACCCTGCTCCTTCCCCAGTGAAGTGAAGGCGTCGAGATTGAACGACACCAGCGCCGCGCCTGACGATTGCGCACCCTCCACGCCCTTGATCGTGGGATGAAGCCGCGCCGCCGGGCCGCGTTCGCCAGAGATCAGGCAGAAAACCTCATCCTTCTTTGCCGCCTCGGATTGCACATCCGCTAGCGCGCGCGCGGCGGGGCGGTCGTGCAGATAACCTCGCTCACCATCGAGCTGGAACATGAAATTGGCATCCAGCATCTCCGGCGCGAATTTGCCGCTCTCTTCAAAATGTTCCGGCCGCCATTTTCCGAGAAATCGGCGCAGCGCCACCAGCCCTTCGTCAGCCTGACCCGCAAGCCGCTCCAGATGTAACGTCACAAAGGCGGCATGTTCCTGCGCGGTTCGCCTGCCCTCGCCAGCGGTGCGGCCCAGTACATAAGCGCTCTTGTCCCACAGGAAATTGGGCGCGATGCCTACAGTGCGCTTGACGGCAGCGGGCACCATATAAGTCTTGGGTCGGGGCTTCTTGGCCGAAAGATCGTGGAGATCCTTGACGTCGACCACCGCACCGTCACGATCAAGAACGATACACCAGCCGAATTTCTCCGGGCTTCGACCGGGCTGCGCCACCCCATCAAGCCGGTGATAATAGCTATCGAGCGCCCGAAGGATCGTCATCCCACCACCTCATCCGACAGGAAGGGCGGAACCTCGATCATGCCGCCCTCCATGACCGCACGGAAGAAGCGGGATTCGTTGCCATGGGCAAAGTCGATGTCGTGCAGCATCCAGCCGAAATCGGCGTCACGCTTGTCGGCGGGCAATTCGCAGGGCGGCAGCGGATCGCCATCCGCGATCAGCGCGAATTCGGCATCGAACTCCCGCGTTCCCAGGCAAGGCCGGTGAAAGCATTGTCCCTGCGCCGCGCGGCGATTGAACATGCTGACATGCTTGGCCGCGCTGTCCTCCGACCCGGCCTTGGCGGTCAGCGTGAAATGCGCCTCGATCACATAGGCGACGTCGAGCAGCACCAGCGCCGCGCGTTGCTGGCGATTTTCATCGACGACGATGCCCAGCCCTTCCGTCGTGCCGCGCTTCATGGCGCTGGCCGCGTTCGCCGCGCTGGCCTTCGCGCCCACCTCATTGCGGCGGATCGACTGGAAACGGATCGGCTTCAACACATGGATACGGTCCACATGCCAGCGGATCGCCGGTTTCCAGTGGATCGCTTCCAATATGCCCCGCGCCGCCGATGGCGTCATCACGTCATAACTGACGCGCTCCACCTTCATCTCCGGTCGCGTGAAGCAGGCCCTCGCGCCCCAGACGTGCAATCTGATGCCCATTTGGCGAATCCCCCCTTCGGATACGTTCCTACATTGTTCTCTATTTATCAAGGGACTTGCTTGGTCCATTATGGAGGTATCAGAAGAAATTATCCTCGCTCGACCGCCATGTCGGATCATCGAAGCGGAGACCCAGCGCGGGATCGTAGAGCGATTCGTTTCTCAAAACGACGAAGCGATCACCATAATCGTCAGGGCGTATCGCTTGCGCGGCGCCCGCGCCGAGCAGTTTCTCGCGCGCCTTCGCGGGTACGGGGACGACATATTGCTGAAGCTTGCGCTGCGCGCCCGCCGGCAGGAACGGCCTGTCTTCCATGTCGCGGATCAGGGTCTCGATCTCCCGGCGATCTTCCTCATTCTCTCCCCAAGGCACGATCACGGGGTCCATCGCATCGTCGATCATGCGGAATGCCCGCGCGATACGTGCAAAGGGAAATTCCAGCTTGCGGACCGTGTTTCGGATGGCTGGCATGATAGGAAAGCGCGCGCCATCCAGCGTCGCGGCATCGAGCGCATCATGACCCTGCTCCCAATAAAGCCAGCGATAATATTCGCGCACCGCCTCCAGACCGAGCACGTCGCCGCTATTCGCGCGCAGGACATTCTTCGCCGCCTGGTAAAAGGGCCGGATCATGTCCGGAACGGATTTTCGTCCTTCGACCGCCTCAGGCTCGAACACCGTCGTTCGACCAAACGCCTCCCCCAATGGCCCCAATTCGCCGCTGCGATTGCATCGCCCCGCGGCCTGCGCGATGCTCGCCAGGCCCGCGGCGGCGCGCCAGACCTCGGGGAAGCTGATATCCACGCCCGCTTCGATCAGGCTGGTGGCCACCAGCCGCACCGGCAATCCCGCCGTCAGCGCCTCGCGCGCTTTCGCCAGAACCGCGCGACGGTGGCGCGCGCACATCAGCGTGGTCAGGTGGATGGCGCCATCCTGCTCCCGGATCGCCTCGAACAGCGCGCGCGCGTGGGCGCGGCTGTTGACGATGCACAGCATCTGCGGCTGTTCGGCAAAGCGGGCGGCGATTTCCTCATCGCTGACGGGTTCGCGCCGCCATTCGACATTCACCCGCTTCAATTTTTCATATAGCCCCTTTGGATCAGGCGCGAGTTCGCGTTCATCGGGTATCGTCAGTCCTTCGAGTGCGCTCTTCCCGTTTTTCGGCAGCGCCTCATCCTGCGTTCGCAATGCCGGTTGCGTCGCTGTGCACAGGATGACGCTGGCGCCATAGTTGCGTGCCAGTTCGTCGATCGCCGCCATGCAGGGACGCAACAGATGCACCGGGATAGATTGCGCCTCATCAAGGATAATGACGCTTTTCGCCAGATTGTGCAGCTTGCGCGCCTTGCTGGTGCGTGATGCGAACAGGCTCTCGAAGAACTGCACCGCCGTCGTCACAATTATAGGCGCATCCCAGTTCTCCGCGTCGCGGCGCAACTTGGCGAGGCCGGCGGTGCCCTCCCCTTCCTCATCATTGTCGCTCGCGGGCCGCTTCCGATCCCAATCGAAACTTGAATGATGCTCAAGAACAGCATCCCCAAGCTCTATATCTTCCCGGAATATCTTTGCGGTCTGTTCAATAATAGACGTAAAAGGGATAACGTAAATGACGCGCCGAAGATTATGCACGTCTGCATGCTGCATCGCGAAACTGAGCGAGGTCAATGTCTTGCCGCCACCGGTCGGCACGGTCAGGGTGAACAGGCCCGGCGGCAGCGCCGCCTTCGCGTTGGCATGATCGAGAATTTCAGAGCGCAGTTGGTTGACCGGCGTGTCGTCGCGACGATGCAGCGTCACGAAATCGCTCACGCGCCTGACATGCTTCGGCTCGATGACGCCGCCCCGGGGCGGTCGCTCTTCTCCCCGCGACTGCGCGTAAAAGGCTTCGGTTTCGAGGAAATCAGCATCAACAAGGCAGGAAAACAGCATTCGGACGAGGAACGCCCATGAAAAGCCTCGTTCGATGGTGTTGGGATCGAGCGTCGGCGAACCGGCCCGCAGTGCCTCGACGGTCGGCAGGTCCGATACATGGTCCTGCCAGCCCTCATAATCCTCGATTTCCTTTGTCAGCCGCAGGGACAGGTTGCCGCCCCCATGGCCCGCTCCATCCATCAACCCCGCATGATGACCCGCGATGCCGAACGCCATCATGCGACCGACCTGACCGCCATAAAGATCGACGGCTTCCTTGGCCCCCGCCGTGCTGTGATCCGGCCCTTTGGGGCCGCCCTCGTCGGAAAGTCGACGAATATAGGCCTGATAGGGAAGCGCAACCTTGCCAATGTCATGTAACAACCCCATGGCCAGCGTGATCCTCGAAGCGCCGAACCATGTGGCAAAGTCGGCTGCTGTCCGGCCGACGGCCGCAAGATGATGCGGCAAGGGTTCCCAATTCTCTTCAGGCTGCCCTTCGACTGAATGTGCGAATCTCTTCATGGAATCCCCCCGCCCTGAGTGCAGTTATTTCATTCGCTCGAATAATGTCTGCCTTTCCAACGAAAGGCTGATTCTGCGTGGCGCGCAGGTTTCCCGTGGCCTTGTAGATCATTGATGCCTTCGTGGCGAAGCGAGTGCGTGCCATACCCAAGTCAAAACAGATGTGGCTTGAAGCGTATTTACGCTTTGCGATGATCGAGACGCGATCGGCCTGAAGCGACCTCTTCCACCATATTCGAAGGTCGCGTAAAGGCATCGGGGTTCAAGGTGGAGATCGATGTCACGCGCTGGCTCGATAATGACGGCGGCCGATCCCGCCAGCTATTATCCTGAGAGTTGAGCGCTTCGGCGAGTTGAACTTCGCCGATCACGACGCAATCGCGTCCCTGATTTTTTCCTGCATAAAGCGCTGTGTCGGCTTCTTCGAGAAGCTGCGCCAGCGTGACGCCGTCCCTCGCTCGAATCAGGCCGATGGTCACT
>Ga0180221_1001442_pt1 | contig 15806 bp, 15 predicted proteins | sample eDN5th37CKraftMG_FD_151339 | JGI IMG/M metagenome (GOLD analysis project Ga0180221, IMG submission 151339) | Enriched Miracle-Growth compost microbial communities from Emeryville, California, USA - eDNA 5th pass 37_C Kraft MG (version 2) (version 2) ...
CCAAACGCATTCTCGAAGACAGCTTCACGCCCTACCGCTGCCAGTGCACCCTCGAAGCGGACGGCTCGATGACCGTGCAACTGCTCGCGCCCAACAGCTGCGACGTGGAACTGACCATCCCGCAGATCCCCCGCCACGACTGGGACAGCCTGCGCGCCGTGGCGAAACTGGCGCTGGAGCTGCGCCAGGCGCTGGACATGGCGCTGTCGGAACAGCAGCGGCCGGCCAAGCCCCTGAGCCTGGCGCCCGGCTAGCCACGCTTCGGGCCACCCTGGAGCCCCCGATGCAGGCAACCCCGCCCGGACTCTCCCGCGCCACCGCCTTCACCCTGGCCCTCTGCTGCGCCTTTTCGGCCGCCACCATCTACTACAACCAGGCCATGCTCTCGCTCATCGGCGACAGCTTCGCCCTCGGCACCGCCCAGGTCGGCCAGGTGGCCATGCTCACCCAGGTCGGCTATGCCGCCGGGCTGCTGTTCGTGCCCCTGGGCGACCGCCTGGTGCGCGGAACGCGCCGGATGACCTCCGGTCGGCAAAAACAATAACGGCATTTAAATATGCTGAAATTGCCCTTGTAGTGTTATCGACCTGCAAGAGGCTACCGCCATGAACGTCAGGACACTGCTTTTCCTCGGACTCGCCGCACTCTGCGCCAGCGCCGCCCTGCCCACCCAGGCCAACGCCGCCGACGCGCCCAGCGCGGCCTCGGCGCTGGACACGCGCCTGGCCTTGCGCGACCTGTGGCTGGAACACATCTTCTGGATCCGCGACTACGCGCAGGCCAACCAGGCCGGCGACAGCCGCCAGGCCAAGGTGGCTGGCGAACAGGTGGTGGCCAACGCCACGGCCATCGCCAACAGCATCGCCCCGCTGTACGGCCAGCCGGCCGCCGACCAGTTGCTGAAACTGCTGGCCGGGCACTGGGGCGCGGTGAAGCACTACAGCGACGCCAGCGTGGCCAAGGATGCCAACGGCCGCAAGGCCGCGGTCAAGGACCTGCAGAGCAATGCCGGGGCCATCGCCCACTTCCTCGCCGGGGCCAACCCCAACCTGCCGGAGAACAGCCTGCTGGCCATGCTCGGCACCCACGGCGCCCAGCACATCGCCCAGATCGACCAGTTGGCCGCCCACGACTACGCTGCCGAAGCCAGGACCTGGGCAGCCATGCGCGGGCATATCCTGATGCTCTCCGACGCCCTGGCCAGCGCCCTGGTCAAGCAGTTCCCCGACAAGTTCGCAGCGAGGTAGGCGCATGCTTCAGGGATTGGGCCGCACCCAGCAGGACCTGCTCAGCGCCCTGCTCTATCGCGCGCAGGGCATGAGCATCGACGAGCTGGCCGAGCAACTGGCGGTGACGCGCACCGCCGTGCGCCAGCACCTGGCGGCGCTGGAGCGCGACGCCCTGATCCTGCGCGGCCCGCTGCGCCCCACCGGGCGCCGCCCGGAGCAGCTGTACCAGCTGAGCCCGCGCGGCCGCGAGCTGTTCCCCCGGCAGTACCAGCTGCTGGCCGACCTGCTGATCGGCGAAGTGGCGCAACTCATCGGCCACGACGCCCTGGTAGCGCTGATGCGCAAGCTGGGCGAACGCATGGCCGCGGAACTGGAACAGGCCCCGGTGGACGAGGCCCGCATCGTCGAACACATGAACGCCGCCGGCTACGAGGCGCAGTTGATCGCCCGCAGCGGCGGCGAACCGGAGATAGTTGCGCACAACTGCGTGTTCCACCACCTGGCCAACCGCCACCCGGAAGTCTGCGAACTCGACCTGGCCCTGCTCGGCCACCTCGGCGGCGCCGCCGTCGAGCACCGCGAGTGCATGCTGCGCGGCGGCCAGGTCTGCCGCTTCCAGCTGCGGCGTGGCGACTAGCCCCGCTGCGCCGCCAGCGTCCGGCTGGAGGGCTCGATCTCGCCGATCTTCTCCAGCCGCGCCCGCACGATGTTGCGGCTGATGCCCAGCAGGCGGGCGGTCTGCAACTGGTTGCCGTGGCAGTAGTGGTAGGCGGTGCGGAACACGGTTTCCTCGATGTGCTCGTACAGCTCCGGCAGGTTGCGTTCGTAGAGCGCCAGCAACGCCGCATCCAGGCTCGCCTCCCCAGGCGTGGCGGCTGGTGCGGGCAGCTCGGCGCGGGCCGGTGTAGTGCGGAGGTCGGCCAGGTAGAGGTCGCCCGGCTGCACCTGCTGGTTGCGGCATACCAGCAAGGCATGGTGGATGGCGTTTTCCAGTTCGCGGATGTTGCCCGGCCAGTTGTGGCCCAGCAGCTTGCGTTCGGCCTCCGGGCTCAGGCTGGCGCGCTGGTAGCCCAGGCGCTGGCAGTGCTCCTCGAGGAAGAATTCGGCCAGCGGCAGGATGTCCCCGGGGCGCTCGCGCAATGGCGGCAGGCGGATGGTGGCGACGTGCAGGCGGTAGAACAGGTCTTCGCGGAAATGCCCGGCCACCACGGCATCGGCCAGGTTGACGTTGGTCGCCGCCACCAGGCGCACGTCGATGGGAATGGGGTTGCGCGAGCCCAGGCGCACCACTTCGCGCTCCTGCAGTACGCGTAGCAGCTTGACCTGCATGTTCAGCGGCAGGTCGCCGATCTCGTCGAGGAACAGGGTGCCGCCGTTGGCCGCCTCGAACCAGCCGGCCTTGCTGCTGGTCGCGCCGGTGAAGGCGCCCTTCTCATGACCGAACAGTTCGCTTTCCACCAGGGTTTCCGGGAAGGCGCCGCAGTTCACCGCGACGAAGGGCGCCTTGCCGCGCCGGCTGAGCTGGTGGATGTGCCTGGCCACCAGCTCCTTGCCGGTACCGGTCTCGCCGATGATCAGGGCATTGGCCTCGCTGGGGGCCAGGCGTTCGATGCGGCTGAGCAACTCGCGCGAACGCGGGTCCTCGAAGACCAGCACGGTGGCCCGCACCGATTTGCTCAGTTCGCGGGCGTGGGGATGGGTGAGCAGCGACATGGCGGCAGGTCCTTTGGCGGGCAGTGGCCGGATAGTGCCTGAAAATTCTTATTACCAAAAAATCATAAATAGTCATTTCAATATTCCACTTTGCGATTTGCTGCTCCAGCAGCACAGCAGCAGCAACGCCTGCTGCCAGCGCAGACTCGCCAGGGCGCCTCGGCGGCGCCGTCTTATTCAAATAAAGCCTTTTAAATCAATTATTTATATGGATTTTCAGTAAACCGGTACGGTTGTTGCCCTACCCCAGATCGCGCCCCGTCGTTCGGGACGCAGCGGATGCCATGCGCGCCAGCCAACGGACGCACGCACCGTCACTACGACAACGCAGCGCGACGCCGCTGCACGACGTCCGCACTGAATGCCATTGGGGAGCAACATGTTCAAACGCACCGCACTTTCCACCGCCGTCGCCCTGGTCCTGGGGGGCCTGCCAGCACTGACGGCGCTGGCCGATGAAACCGCCGCCTCCGGCAATGCCGAACAGGCTTCCGACGAAGGCGGCTCCACCCTGGCCAAGGTGGTGGTCACCGCGCAGAAGCGCGAGGAAACCGCCCAGGAAGTCCCGTCCTCGATCTCCGTGCTCAGCGGCGACAAGGTCCGCGACGACTCGCTGCAATCGGCCAACGAGGTCACCCGCTACATCCCCAACGCCTCCGCCGGCACCACCGAGGGCCATGGCCGGCCGCGCTGGTGGATCCGCGGCCTGGGCACCGGCGACCAGGGCGCCAATACCGTGAGCCCGGTGGGCATCTACGTCGACGACGTGTACATCGCCAACATCAGCGCCACCGGCTTCCCGCTGTTCGACCAGGAGCGCGTCGAGGTGCTGCGCGGCCCGCAGGGCACCCTGTGGGGCAAGAACACCACCGCCGGGGCGATCAACTTCATCTCGCGCAAGCCCACCTTCGACAAGTCCGGCTACTTCAAGGTGGCCGCCGGCAACTACGACGACCGCGTGGTGGAAGGCGCGATCAGCGACGCCCTGGTGGACGACCGCCTGGCCGCGCGCCTGTCCTTCCGTCACCAGGCCCGCGAGGGCTACAACGAGAACATCGCCGACAACGACGACCGCGGCGGCCTGGAAGACGACGCCGCGCGCCTGCAGTTCCTGGCGCGGATCAACGACGAACTGGAGGCCAACCTCAACCTGCACGCCCGCAGCTACCACGACACCGCCGGCTACAGCACGGTGAACTACGGCCTGCGCCCGGACGGCAGCAACCAGTTCGGCTACCGCATCGACCCCGAGCAGGGCAAGGTCAACTACAGCGCCAAGTACCTGGTGCAGATCGACCAGGTGGGCAGCAATCTCAACCTGAACTGGCAGCTTGGCGACCTGACGCTGACCTCCATCAGCGCCTTCGAGCACTTCAGCCGCGACGGCTTCAGCGACTCCGACAACACCCCGCAGGAGCTGCAGCGCAGCTACGCCTACGCCGACAGCCAGCAATGGTCGCAGGAATTCCGCCTGGCCTCGCCGCGCGAGGACCGCCTGAACTGGGTGCTGGGCTTCCACTACTTCAACGAGGACCTGGACTCGCGCAACGCCAGCGCGGCGCTGGATAACCCGTACGTCCAGCGCTACTACAACAACCTCATCTACAGCCAGGGCACCGAGAGCTACGCGCTGTTCGGCAGCAGCACCTTCCGCTTCACCGACGACTTCAGCGTCACCGCCGGCCTGCGCTGGACCCGCGAGACCAAGGACATCGACCTGCACCGCCTGCAGAACCAGGGCCAGGCCAGCTTCGCCGGCGGCGACTGGTGGAAGCCGGGCAGCGTGACCACGCCGCTGGTGGTCAACGCCGTGCAGGACGAGCGCAACACCTGGAGCGACTGGACCTACGACCTGACGCCCGAATACCGCCTCTCCGACAACGCCCGGGTGTACTTCCGCTATGCCTACGGCTTCCGCTCCGGCGGCTACAACACCGGCGCCACCAGCCAGGCCACGGTGGCCACGGTGGACCCGGAATACCTGACCGCCTACGAGCTGGGCCTGAAGTCGGAATGGCTGGACGGCCGCCTCAACGCCAACGCCGCGCTCTTCTACTACGACTACGAGGACATCCAGCTGAACATCGTCAGCGCGGTGAACAACCAGACCGTCTCGCGCCTGGCCAACGGCGCCCAGGGCGAGGCCTACGGCGCCGAGTTCGAGCTGGAGGCCATCCCGCTGCAGAACCTGCACCTGAACTTCGCCCTCGGCCTGCTGCACACCGAGTTCACCGACTACACCTCCGGCAGCAGCGACTACTCGGGCAACAAGTTCGTCCGCGCGCCCAACGTCTCGGCGGTGATCGGCGCCGACTACCGCATCCCGCTGAACGTCGGCGGCGCGCTGATCCTCGGCACCGACTGGAACACCCGCAGCCGCCAGTACTTCTTCTCTAACGACCAGAGCCAGAACATGCGCAGCGGCGGCTACACCCTCGGCAATGCGCGGGTCACCTACGAGCTGCCCGGCGAGACCACGCGGGTCACCGCCTACGTCAACAACCTGACCGACAAGGAATACCGCAACCACACCCTGCCGGGCGGCTTCCAGAGCGCCGGGGTGATGTTCGGCGACCCGCGCACCTTCGGCGTCTCCGTCACCACCGACTTCTGACCTGCCTGCCCGCGGCGCCGGCCGCGGGCCCCTTCGAGGAGAGCACCATGCACGTCCCTTCCCTATCCCGGCTGCTGCGGCGTCTGCTGCTGGTCCCCGCCGCCCTCCTGGCCAGCCAGGTCCAGGCCGCCGAGGCGCCGCAGAGCATCCGTATCGCCACCGTCGCCTATGCCAACGCCGGCAAGGTCACCTTCAACGGCCCGGCCTACGTCATGGACCGCGACAAGTGGCTCGAGCAGGAGTTGGCCAGGCGCGGCGTCAAACTGGAATGGGTACCGGCGGCCACCGCCTCGGTGGGCACCTTCGTCAACGAGGAATTCGCCAACCAGCGCATCGACTTCGCCTTCTACGGCGACCTGCCCTCGATCATCGCCAACGCCTCCGGCGTCGCCACCCGGCTGATCGTCCCCGGCGGCAGCGGCAACAACGTCTACCTGGTGGTGCCGCCGGGCTCGCCGGCGAAATCCATCGCCGACCTCAAGGGCAAGCGCATCGCGCTGCACCGCGGCCGCCCCTGGGAACTGTCCTTCGCCAAGCTGCTGGAAGCCAACCACCTGGGCTTCGACGACTTCCGCATCTTCAACCTCAACCCCCAGGCCGGCGCCGCCGCCCTCAGCGCCGGCCGCGTCGATGCCTTCTTCACCCTCAGCGATGCCTACCTGCTGGAAGACAAACAGGTGGGCCGCATAATCTGGTCCAGTAAGCAGGCGCCGGCCGACTGGAAGATGCGCGCCGAACTCTGGGGCGCCCGCGACTTCGTCGCCCAGCAACCGGAGCTGACGCAGCTGGTGGTGAACGCCTACCTGAAGGCCGCCCACTGGACCGCCCAGGAAGCCAACAAGGACACCTACCAGGGCTACCAGGCGCAATCCGGCCAGCCGCTGAGCGTGCTGCAGCGCGAGGCCGAGGGCGAGCCCTGGGCGCAGCACTTCAGCCCGCTGTACGACCAGTCCTTGCGCCAGCACTACGCCGACGCCATCGCCTACAGCCTCAAGGCGCGCCTGATCCGCAACGAGGTGAAGGTGGAGGAACTGCTGGAGCCGAAGTTCGTGGAGCGCGGGTTGGAAGAGCTGAAGTTGCAGGGTTACTGGAAGGATACTTCGGCGAGTGTGGCCGGGCGGCCGTGACTGGTTTGTGAAGGGTGTTTCCCGGACGCACATGGTGCATGAGGTTACCTCCGCCCCTCTCCCCAGCCCTCTCCCTGAAGGGAGAGGGAGCTTGTCCGTGCCGACGTGAAGCGTGGCATTCGCCGGATAGCCCATGATTGCCGACTAACTCAGAAGTACCAGAACACTCCGAACGGTCCCCTCTCCCTTCAGGGCGAGGCGCGCAGCCGAGGGTTAGGGAGAGGGGCGGTATCGAACCCACGCACCTCCATCCCAGTGAGCACCTCCACCTCCGCGCCAATCTGTGCCATCGACGCCAGGGCAAACCGCGAGTACTTATTCGCCTACGCGCCCGGCCGCCTCCTACGGTGCTCCACGACTTCTCCGGCATGAATTGCTATCATTCGACGATAGCATTCGCCGAATGAAGAGCCGTCACGCCAAGACACTGGAAGCCCTCTTTCGCACGCCCACGAGTGCGTCACTGGCCTTCGCCGACATCGAAGCGCTTGTCCTCCACCTCGGAGGTGAAGTTCAGGAGCGCGAAGGTTCGAGGGTGAGGCTGGCCCTGGGTGGCTGCATCTGGCGATGCCATCGCCCCCACCCGGGCAAGGAGGCGAAGAAGTACCAAGTCGAAGAGGCCCGCGAATTTCTTCGTCGGGCCGGAGTTGAGCCATGAACTGCATGACCTACAAAGGCTACACGGCACGTGTCGAATTCGACGACCGCGACGACATCTTCGTCGGCCGCCTGCTCGGTGTCCGTGACATCATCAGCTTCCATGCCGACAGCGTGGCCGAGTTGCACACGGCCTTTCACGCAGCCGTCGAGGATTACCTGGCCGACTGTGCCGAACGGGGCGTGACGCCGGAGAAGCCGGCCTCGGGAAAGGTCATGCTGCGTATCCGCCCCGAGGTTCACGCCGCCGCCAGCCTCGCCGCACAGGCCGAAGGCAAGAGCCTCAACCAATGGGCGGAGAGCGTCTTCGAACGGGCGGCGAGCAAACGCGCCGGTTGATCCGGTCGCAAGCCGCGTATCGCGTCCAGACGTACAAGTACAAGAAAGCCCTCGTTCGAGGGCTTCTTGCCGAACGGGCCTAAGCTCAGGCCACTGCTTCCAGCAACTTCTGCCCCTCCGCCCACAGCCCGGTCATCTTCCATTGCTGTTCCAGCACCCCGGGGCCGAACTCCTTGGAGCCGCCGAACTGCTCGGCCAGGCCCTGGAAGTAGGCGCCCTCCTCGATCAGCAGGATCAGCTTCGACACCTGCAGCAGGTCCGCGCCCCAGAAGGTCGCGCCGCCGTTGGCCTCGAGGATCGCCGGGGTGTGCGGATTCTGTTCGATGCGCTCGACGATGAAGGCGTGCTCGGGCTGGCGGCGGTCGATGTAGATCGGCAGCTCGCGGGCCAGGGTCACGCGCTGGGACGCCGCGTAGCGGATCGGCAGCACCCGGTGGGCACTGGCCCAGCCGCCCAGGTAGGGGGTGTGTACGTGGATCACCACGTTCACCTCCGCGCGCTTCTGGAAGATGCCGGCGTAGCGCTGGCCGTTGCCGCCGGCCTTGCGCCCGCTCAGCGGCGAGGCGCCCTCGGCGGTTTCGTCCAGCACCACCTCGCCGGCGTAGCTGGCGACCACGGCGCGGATGCCCTGGTCGTCGGCCCAGGGGCTGGGGGCGTGCAGAGCGATCACCAGGTCGCTGTCGGGCACGCGGATATAGGTCTGGTAGGTGTTGGTCGCGGTCAGGGTGCGGGTGTCGCGGAGCACCCGGAAGGCCTTGGCGAAATCGCGCCGGGCCTGGTCCAGCTGGGCGAGCAGCGCCGGGGTGAGTCGGTTGGTCATGGTGCAATTCCTCTGTGGTGAGCATCGAGCCTCGGAAAGTCGGGCTGCAAGCGCTCCAGCAGGACTTGTGCCAGCCAGGATACCCATTACGAATCAATAGGTTGCGCAAGCCATACGAAACGAAGGCGGCCGGCGCGGGGCAACCTGCTGCGGCCTCAGCAACGATTGCTGGCGGAGTGTTGCTGGATCAGCAATCGCAGCCGCCAGGACACCCAGGATATCGCTGTAGCCCTTGCGCCACAGGGCCTCCAGGCTTTCGGCACAGGCCTTGCTCCAGTACCGGCAACCCCGAGCGCATGGCGCTGAGGCCACCTTCCACGCAGCCACTGGAGCACAAGCATGAGCACCGAATTCTTCTGGCGCCTCCCCCTGGGGAGCGACGGCCCCTACCTCGCCACCGACAAGAACAACCGTGGCGCCCCCGTCCACCGTCCGGGCAACATCGCCCCCGGGCGCCTGCCCAACGGCGAGCCGGACGGCTTCACCTACATCGACTACATCGCCCAGGTGGCCAAGGCCGCCGAGATCGCCGGCTTCGAGGGGGCGCTGCTGCCCACCGGGCCGGAGCCCTGGATCGCCGCCGCGGCCCTGGCCCGGGAAACCCGCCGGATCAAGTTCCTGGTCGCCTTCCAGGCCACCTGGACGTTGCCGGCCTATGCCGCGCAGCAGGCCGCCATCCTGCAGAACCTCAGCCGCGGCCGCCTGGAGTGGAACATCATCACCGGCGGCAACCCGGCCAGCCAGCGCGCCAATGGCGACTTCCTGGAGCACGACAAGCGCTACCAGCGCACCGGCGAGTTCCTCGACATCATCGACGGCCTGTGGAGCCACGAACAGTTCAGCTACCAGGGCGAAATCTACCAACTGGAGAACGGCTCGCTGCCCCCGGGCCTGAAGCACGAACGCAAGCCGGGCATCTACTTCTCCGGCTTCTCCGACGCCGCCCTGGACGTGGCCGCCCGACACGCCGACGTGTACCTGAACTGGGCCGAGCCGGTCGACAAGCTCAAGCCGCACATCGAGCGCGTCCGCGAGCTGGCCGACAAGCAGGGCCGGCAGGTGCGCTTTGGCCTGCGCATCGACCTGTTCGCCCGCGAGACCGAAGAGGCCGCCTGGAGCGAACTGCGCAAGCAATACGAACGCATCGACGCCCGCACCAGCGCCGCCATCAGGCACTTCGCCAGCGGCTCCGACTCGGTGGGCGCGGCGCGCCAGAGCGCCTACCACCAGAACGTCGAGCGCTTCGACGAGCTGATCCTCGGCCCGAACCTCTGGGCCGGCTTCGGCAAGGCCAAGCCTGGGCCGACCATCGGCCTGGTGGGCAGCCACCAGAACGTCGCCGAGCGCCTGGCCGAGTACCGCGACGCCGGCTTCTCCACCTTCATCCTGGCCGGCAACCCACACCTGGAAGAGGCCCTGCGCATCGGCCAGGAAGTGCTTCCGCTGGTCCACCAACGAGCCGACGCCCGCGCCGACCAACCCACCGCGCTGAAGGCCAGCGCCTGACCCCGCAAGGAACCGCATCATGAGTCAACCGCTCGACACCCTCTGGTACACCCGCTGCCCGGTACCCACCGGCCTCGGCATCGCGGTACAGAAAGGCTGGCTGGAACAGGCCCTGGGCGACCAGGGGACGCGCATCCAGTCGCTGCGAGAGTCGGACAACCAGGCCGTGCGCGAATCGCACTTCGACCACAGCCTGCAGAACTCGGTACGCCACGGCGGCAGCATCCCGGCCATCTGGGCCCGCGCCAGCGGCCGCGAGACGCGGGTGATCGGCCTGTCGTGGGCCGACGAGGTGCAACTGATCCTCAGCCTGCCCGACAGCGGCATCCGCAACGTCAAGGACCTCAAGGGCCGGCGCTTCGGCCTGCCCGACTGGGCCGGTGCGCAGATCGACTTCACCCGCGCCCAGGCCATCCGCGGCCTGGAGAACGCGCTCAGGCTGGAAGGCCTGGAAGTGCAGGACGTGGAACTGGTGGACTTCCGCCAGGGCGGCACCTTCAGCGACGAGACGCCGCACAGCATCGCGGGCCTCGGCGCCTTCGGCGGGCGCCGCCGCGGCGGGCAGAACCCGGAGCTCACCGGCCTGCTGCGCGGCGAGGTGGACGCCATCTTCCTCAAGGGCGCCCACGCCGTGCAACTGGCCCAGCAGTTCGGCCTGCACACGGTGATCGACACCGGCTCCCACCCGGAGCCGCTGATCCGCTCGAACAACGGCACACCACGCACCCTGAGCGTGGACCAGCACCTGCTCGACACGCACTTCGACACCGCCGTGGGCATCCTCGGCTCGGTGCTGCGCGCCGAGGATTGGGCCCAGGCCCACCCCGAGGATACCCGCCGCTACCTCGCCCGCGAGGCCAACAGCAGCGAGTACTGGGTGGCCCAGGCCTACGGCGAGGACGCCCACCAGCGCCTGCGCACCAACCTCGACGAGCGCTCCATCGCCGCCCTGCAGGACTTCACCGACTTCCTCCGGCGCTGGAACTTCATCCCCCAGGGCTTCGCCGTGCGCGACTGGATCGACCCGCGCCCGCTGGAAGCCCTGCGCAGCGCCGTCGCCAAGCGCGCCGGCTGAGCGCCGCCCGGCCCCGGTCGCAGCCGGGGCCGACCGCCCACCAGGAAAGGCTCCCTGATGAACACTCCTCTCGATACCCTCTGGTACACCCACAGTCCGGTACCCACGGGGCTCGGCATCGCCGTCGAATCCGGCCGCCTGGCCCAGGCCTTCCGCCCCTGGGGCACGCGCATCCAGGCCCTGCGCGAGTCCTCCGACCGCGAGGTGCGCGAGGCGCACTTCGACCATCACCTGCGCAACTCGGTGCGCCATGGCGGCAACATCCCGGCCATCTGGGCCTGCGCCAGCGGCCGCGACACCCGCGTGCTGGGCCTGTCCTGGAGCGACGAGGTGCAATTGATCGTCACCACCGCCGACAGCCCGGTACGCGATATCCGCGACCTGCGCAACCGCCGCTTCGGCGTGCCCAAGTGGGCCAACGTGCAGATCGACTTCACCCGCGCCCAGGCCATCCGCGGCCTGGAGAACGCCCTCAGGCTGGAAGGCCTGCAGGTCGCCGACATCGAACTGGTGGACTACCCCTACGGCGGCACCTACAGCGACGACCCAGTGCGCCATGTGCACGGTGCCCAGGTCAGCCTCGGCGGCAACCGCGTGCGGCGGCGCAACAACGAGCTGATCGGCCTGCTGCGCGGCGACATCGACGCCATCTTCCTCAAGGGCGCCCATGGCCTGCATCTGGCCGATGAGTTCGGCCTGCGCGTGGTGGTGGACGTCGGCTCGCACCCCGATCCGCTGATCCGCGCCAACATCGGCACGCCACGCACCCTGACCGTCGACCAGCACCTGCTGGACGAACACTTCGACGCCGCCGTGCTGATCCTCGAAACCGTGCTGCGCGCCGAGCAATGGGCCTGGGCCCACCCCGAGGAGACCCGCCGCTTCCTCGCCCGCGAGCTGAACACCAGTGAGTACTGGGTGGCCGCCGCCTACGGCGAGGACGCCCACCTGCGCCTGCAGACCAACCTGGCCGAGCGCTCCGTCGGGGCCCTGCAGGACCTCACCGACTTCCTCGAGCGCTGGGACTTCATCCCGCGCCGCTTCGACGTGCGCCAATGGATCGAGCCGGGGCCGCTTGAGCAATTGCTGGAGAAGGTCAATGTCGCCATCTAGGCCGCCGGCCTTCCTCGCCGGCTTCATGCTGCTGGCCGCCTTCAGCGGCGCCACCATCGGCATGGCGAAGATCGTCACCACCCTTTACGCCCTGCACATAGGCGCAAGCCCCATGCAACTAGGGGTGATCTCGGCCATGGAGTCGCTGGGCATGGTCCTGCTGACACTGCCGGCGGGCTTCGTCATCGCCCGCTACGGCGCGCGCCGGGTGTACTTCCTGGCCAGCCTCGGGCCACTGCTGCTGAACCTGGCCATCCCGCTGTTCGGCACCTGGCTGTGGCTGGCCGCGGCGCGCCTGCTGATCGGCCTGTGCATCCCCTTCCGCATCGTCGCCATGAACAGCGCCTTCCTCCGCCAGCTGCGGAACATCGGCAACGACAAGGCCGGCTGGTACCGCGGCGCCCTGACCCTCGGCATGGGCCTGCTCGGCCCGCTGCTGGGCAACTGGCTCAGCGGCGGCAGCTTCACCCTAGGCTTCGTGGTGATCGGCCTGTGCTTCGGCCTGATGGCGCTGTACAGCCTCGGCTTCTGGGAAGGCGAAGGTCCGGCCGAGGCGGCCGCCGAACTGGACGGCGGCATCCTGGCCCAGGCGCGGACCCTGCTCGGCCACCCGGAGGTCGCCGAGAGCTGCCTGGTGGAGCTGCTGTCCGGCGCCACCGGGGCGCTGTTCGGCACCTTCATCATCGTCCTGGCCATGGAGGTGGCCCAGCTCAGCCAGGAGCGCGCGGTGAGCCTGGTGATGATCCAGGGCCTGGCCGCGGTGCTCGGCCTGTTCGGCCTGGGCCGCCTGGTGGAGCGCGGCGGGCGGCGCCCGGCCCGCCTCGCCGGCCTGGCCCTGGGAGTGGCCGGCCTGCTGCTGCTCGGCCGTGGCCAGGGCTATGCCTGGCTGGCCCTGGGCGCCGTGCTGCTGAGCCTGGCCACGGCGCTGGTGCACCTGGTGAACATGGCGCAGCTGGGCGAGTCGGCCCTGGACAAGAGCAAGCTCTCCGGCCTGTTCAATCTCGCCGGCATGCTCGGTAGCTGCTCCGGCGCCTTGCTCGGTGGCGCCATCAGCCACTGGATCGGCCTGGCCAACCTGTTCCTGGCCTGGATCCCGCTGGTGCTGCTGGCCGCCCTGTGCTGCTGGCTGCGCCACCTGCGGCGCGGCGCCACAGCGATAGCCGTGGAGGGCTGAAGCGATGCGTAGAATCCCCCTGCACCACCTGACCGTGCTGGTCTCGCCCCTGGCGCTGCTGGCCGCGTGGGTACTGCTGGCCGACAGCGGGCGCTTCCCCAGCCAGTTGCTGGTGCCGCCGCGCGAGGTCTGGCAGGCCTTCGTCGAGCTGGCCAGCAGCGGCGAGCTGCGCGAACACCTGGACAGCAGCCTGTCGCGCCTGGCCCTGGGCTTCCTGATCGGCGCCGGCGGCGGCCTGGCGTTCGGCACCGCCATGGCCCTGTCGCCCAGCGTCGAGGCCTACTGCGGGCCGCTGTTCCACACCCTGCGCCAGGTGCCCTCCATCGCCCTGATCCCGATGTTCATCCTGTTCTTCGGCGTCGAGGAGACCTTCAAGATCCTCATCGTCACCAAGGCCACCTTCTTCCCCGTGGCCCTGGCCACCTGCGAGGGCGTGCGCGGCATCCCGCGCAGCTACTTCGAGGTCGCCCAGGTCTACCGCCTGCCGCTGCCGACGCTGCTCGCCGAGGTGGCCTTCCCGGCCGCCGCGCCGCCGATCCTCACCGGCCTGCGCATCGGCCTGAGCCGCGCCTGGATGGTGCTGGTGGCGGCCGAGCTGCTGGCCGCCGACAGCGGCCTGGGGCAGATGATCGAGATGAGCCGGCAGATGCTGCGCATCGACGTGGTGATGGTCGGCGTGCTGGTGACCGGCGTCATCGGCTTCGTCCTGGACTATGGCTTCCGCCTGCTGGAGCGGCGCGTGCTGCGCTGGAAACCGCTATGAAGAGCCTCGTTTCACTGTTGCGCCGCGGCCGTGGGCTGGTCCTGCCGCTGCTGCTGATCGCCGCCTGGGAAGCCGCCTCGCGCCAGGACGCCAGCCACGCCTACGCCTTCGTGCCGCTGCGGCGCATCGGCGAAGGCCTGGCGGAACTGCTGGCCAGCGGCGAACTGTGGCTGAGCGTGGCGGCCAGCCTGCAGCGCACCTGCCTGGGCCTGCTGTTCGGAGTGGCGGCAGGCTTCGTCCTGGGCGCCGCCATGGCCCTTTCGCGCAGCGCTGGGCGCCTGCTCGCGCCGCTGTTCCACGGCCTGCGCCAGGTGCCCATCCTCGGCCTGATCCCGTTGCTGGCGCTGTGGTTCGGTAGCGGCGAGGCGACCAAGGTGCTGATCGTCTCCCTGGCCGCCTTCTACCCCATGGCGCTCAATGCCCATGAAGGCTTCAGCCACGTCGAGAAGCGCTACCGCGAAGTCGGCCGGCTATACGCGCTGTCGCCCCTGCAGCAGTTCACCCAGGTGCTGCTACCCGGCGCCCTGCCCAGCCTGTGCAACGGCGTGCTGCACGCCCTGGCCTTCGCCTGGGTCAGCTCGGTGGGCAGCGAACTGTTCCTTTCCACCGGCATGGGCCTGGGCAACCTGATGATGAACGCCGAGACCGGCTCGCGTATGGAGATCATCGTGATCGGCGTGCTCTGCATCGGCCTGCTCGGCTACGCCATGAACCAGCTGTTTTCCCGCCTCGCCCGCCACCTGCTGCGCTGGCGCGCCCTCCATCGATAGGTGACCGCATGACCGCACTGCTCAATCCCTCCCCCGCCTACGCCCTCGGCCAGCCCGGCGCCCTGGAGATCCGTGGGCTGAACAAGCACTACCGGATCGATGGCAAGCTGCTGCAGGTGCTCAGTGGCATCGACCTGCAGGTGCTGCCCGGCGAGTTCGTCTGCATCGTCGGCGCCAGCGGCTGCGGCAAGTCCTCGCTGCTGCGCCTGATCGTCGGCCTGGAGCAGGACTACGAAGGGCTGATACGCCTGGACGGCGAGACCGTGCGCGGCACCAGCCTGGACCGTGGCCTGGTGTTCCAGGACCACCGCCTGTTCCCCTGGAAGACCGTCGAGCAGAATGTCGCCCTGGCCCTGAAGAACCAGCGCCTGGGCAAGCGGGAGAAGGCCGAGCGCGTCGCCGAGCACCTGGCCCTGGTCGGCCTGCAGGGCTTCGAGCAGGCCTATCCGCACCAGCTTTCCGGCGGCATGGCGCAGCGCGCGGCCATCGCCCGGGCGCTGATCACCCGGCCCAAGCTGCTGTTGCTCGACGAACCCTTCGGCGCCCTCGACGCCCTCACCCGGGTGAACCTGCAACGCGAGCTGCAACGCATCTGGCTGCAACAGCGCAGCAGCGTGATCATGGTCACCCACGACGTCGAGGAAGCGCTCTACCTGGGCGACCGGGTGATCGTCATGGACGCCCGCCCCGGGCGCATCCGCCATGAGGTTCGCGTCGAGCTGCCGCACCCGCGCGAACGCAACGCGCCACGCCTGCACCGGTTGCGCGACGAGCTGCTCGCCGAGCTCACCGGCCAATGACCCCGGAGGCGGCTATCCTTCGCACACGCCGCCTCCGCCTTTGTTTGATCCCGGCCAAGTTCCCGCGCCGCGGTTCGTGCCTCAATGGCGCCAACGCCGGAGCCCG
>Ga0180221_1001444_pt1 | contig 15796 bp, 11 predicted proteins | sample eDN5th37CKraftMG_FD_151339 | JGI IMG/M metagenome (GOLD analysis project Ga0180221, IMG submission 151339) | Enriched Miracle-Growth compost microbial communities from Emeryville, California, USA - eDNA 5th pass 37_C Kraft MG (version 2) (version 2) ...
CGAACTCCCCCGCCACGGAGGCCCGCCCCGAGGGTACGTCCCTGTAGCCCGCGGGGCTCTCGCGACATCCATGTCGCATGACCTCCTGAGCGCCGGTTTCGCTCGGCCTTCTGAAGGGGCGTTTCGGTGCGCGCGGATGTTTCTCTGGAAGTCCAAGAGCAAATGCGCTTTTGCTTTTCGTAGGAGCGAGCTTGCTCGCGAACCCCGCAGTCACTGGGTTATTCCCCTTCGGGCCAGCGCAAGCGCTGTTCGCGATGGAGCCGCGTCCCGCGTCCGCGGGAATGACGAGGGGGTAAGGAGTATCAGGATGACTCTGGACTTCCCGGCCACTCCGAACGGCCCCCTCTCCCTCCGGGAGAGGGCTGGGGTGAGGGCGCTCTTGAACCCAGCACCTACGCCACCGGCAAACCCCGTTCGCGAGCAAGCTCGCTCCTACAGTCATGGTGACATCGGCGCACTGGCCGACGAGGTGGAAGGATGGCGCCAGACCCCAGCCCCACTCAGGACAGCTCCCTCTCCCGCTTGCGGGAGAGGGTTGGGGAGAGGGCGCTCTCAAGCCCTGGTGCATGGCCCCCAGGCAAGCTCGGTCGTAGGAGCGGACTCCGTCCGCGATCGGATTCACCGGCCACGCCGGCCCCCCCCAGCGGCACAGCCAACGGCGTATAACCGCGAACGGTTATACGCCCTACGTTCCTAAGTCGCGGGCGCCAGCGGCGTTTCCGCGGGGCTCGGGCGGGCCAGGGCGACGGCGGCCAGCAGCACCATGCAGCCGCCGACGAGCATCGACAGGGTCAGCCGCTCGCCCATCAGCAGTACGGCGATCGCCACCGCCACCAGGGGCTCGACAGTGGACAGCGTGGCCGCCGCCGAAGGACCGATCGCCGGCGCCCCGGCAAGGAACGCGGCGACAGGTATCAGCGTGGCGAAGACCGCCAGCCCCAGGGTTGCCAGCCACGCCTGGCCACCCACCGGGAAGGCGGCGTGCTGGAACAGCGCGGCGACGGCGAAGGTGGCGGCGCAGCCCAGCAGGACGATGGCCGCCGAGGCCAGCGGGTGCTCATGGCGAACGCGGTGTGTGCCGTAGATGACCGCAGCTCCGTAGGCCATCGCCGCGAACAGTGCCCACAGCGCGCCGATGGAAGCGCCAGCCAGGCTCAGCCCCGTAGCCAGCGCCACCCCGCCCAGCGCCAGCAACAGGCTGAACAGCTTCAGCAGGCTGGTGCGTTCCCCCAGCCAGGCGATGGAAACCAGGGTGACGAAGGCCGGAAAGCTGTAGACGAGGATGATCGCCAGGCTCACCGAGCTGGCCCGACTGGCGCTGTAGTAGCCCAGCGCCGCCAGGCCGTAGCCCACGCCCAGCAGCAGGTTCTGCCGGACCAGGCGCAGGCTCGGCAAGCCGATGCGCTGCCGGTGCAGCAGCGCCAGCAGCACCGCGGCGGCGATGGAGAAGCGCGCCAGCAGCAGGCCGATCGGGTTGGCGCCGCCGGCATAGGCGAAGCTGGCGAACAACGGCTGCAGGCCATAGCAGAACGCGGCCAGCAGAACGAGAAGAAAGCCTCGGGAATGAGCGCTCATTCCGGGAAGAAAACGCGGGGTCCGCATGACCTGCTCCCTGGGTATCAGATCGACCGGGCATTCGAAAAAGCCCCGCTTCACCAGAGGGTGAAGCGGGGCCTGTCGGCAGCGAACGGGAAAGGAATCAGTCGGCCAAACGACTGGTCATCTCGGTGCAGTACCAATCCACGAACTGGCAGACGCCATTCTCGGCAATCGACGAGTACGGGCCCGGTTCGTATGCAGGCGAGTTCACCCCCGCCTGCGCGCCCTCGACCAGGCGCCGGTCCTGGTCGTTGGTGGCGATCCACACGCGGGTCAGGCGTTCCAGGTCGTAGTCGATGCCTTCCTGGGCATCCTTGGGCACCAGCCACTTGGTGGTCACCAGGGTCTCGTTGGGGCCCTGGGGCAGCACGCGGAAGCTCAGGGCGTGGTCGCCGAGGAAATGGTTCCAGGTGGAGGGGTAGTTGAAGTACAGCAGCGCACCGATGTTCGGCTCGCCGCTCTTGTCCAGGCGCCGCGCCACCGCCGGCTTGCCGTCCATGGTGTAGCTCACGGCGCCGGCCGAGAGCGGGATGCGCGTCATGCGGAACTGCCCGGCCTCGTCCATCACCAGGCGGCTGGGCAGGCCGGCGGCCTCGCAGCGGTCCCAGTGGGCGCTCAGCTCGGGGTCTTCCTCGCCGCCCACGCCGGCCACGGAGAGGTTCTCGACGAAGGAGTTGAGCAGCTCCGGGTGGGTGCCGTCGCAGTGGTAGCACTCGCGGTTGTTCTCGAACACCAGCTTCCAGTTGCCGCGCTCGACCAGGTTGGATTCGAAGGCGACCTTGCAGTCTTCCAGGTTGTGCGGCCCGATGAAGGGCGAGACCGCGTCGCGGAAGCGCGAGAAGTCCGGCGCGGTCTCGGCGACGCACACGTAGATGTAGGTGTTCACCACCTCGCAGTGCGCCAGCTTCAGGCCGTAGTCGGCCGGGTTGAATTCCGGGCCCATGTTGCCGGCGAACAGCAGCTTGCCGTCCAGGTCGAACACCCATTTGTGGTAGGGGCAGACCAGCTTGGCCACCTTGCCGCTGTTCTCCGTGCACACCTTGGAACCACGGTGCCGGCAGGCGTTGTGGAACGCCCGGACCTGGCCGTCGCCGCCGCGCACCACGGCGATGGGATAGTCGCCGATCTGCAGCGTCAGGTACTGGCCCGGCTTCTCCAGCTCGAAGGTGTGGCCGGCGAAGATCCACTCCTTGTGCCAGAGTTGCTCCAGGTCCTGGCGGTACACCTCGGGGTCGCTATAGACGGCGCGGGGCAGCGCGTGGCGGGCCTTGCGTTGGCGAATCAGGTCGAGCACAGCGGCTTTCTTATCCATTGTTGTATGCACTCCAGAGCAGGCGCGGTTTGGATCGGTGCATGCGTGGATCGGCTGGCGGCGGCGTCCGGCGCTGACGCAGGGGCCCTGCGGCGCGGAGGCTTTCTGTCGTCGGTCGCTTCGGCTAACCTCCATCCACGGAGCCTGCCAGCCCGCCGCGATCACAGCATTTGCGGCAGTCTAGGACCGGGGCCGACGCGAAAGAACCGACATTTTCTCCAAGGTCTTGATTACCTGAAGTTATGGTCAAACACACCGAACCCGATCAGACGCTGATCAAGATGCCGTCGCTGCGCGCGGTGAAGTCCTTCGTGGCCGCGGCCAAGTACCAGAACTTCACCCGGGCGGCCGAGGCGCTGTGCGTCACCCAGGCGGCGATCAGCCGGCAGATCCGCGAGCTGGAAACCTACCTGGGCGCCGACCTGTTCAAGCGCGTGGGCCGCGCCGTGGAGCTGACCCCGGCCGGCTCGATCTTCTTCGACGCCGTGCAGCTGTCCTTCGTCAACATCTCCCAGGCGGCCGAGCGCATCCGCCACAACAGCACGTCCAAGTCGATCGTCACCCTCTGCTGCTCACCGGCCTTCTCGGCGCTCTGGCTCGCCCACCGCCTGCCGGGCTTCTTCGAGGCCAACCCGGACGTGGAGCTGAACCTGATCACCACGCAGAACTTCCTCTCCATGGAGCCGGGAACCCGGCCCGACATCTTCATCACCAAGATGGCGAAGATCCGCGAGGGCTACCGCAGCTACCCGCTGGTCCACGACGTGATCTACCCGGTGTGCACCCCGGCCTACCTCGCCCGGCACCCGGAGATCGCCAGCCTGGAAGGCCTGTGCCAAGGCGTGCTGCTCAACCTCAGCCCCTACGGCCGCTCGCAGGTGGCCGAGCACGTCGACTGGAGCGTGTGGATGGCCTTCCAGAACATCGACCTGGACAACGGCCCGGGCAAGCGCCCGCACTTCTTCAACGCCAACGACTACAACCTGCTGGTGCAGATGGTCTTGAGCCACCAGGGCGTGGCGCTGGGCTGGAACCACCTGGTGGGGCACCTGGTGGCCAACGGTTCACTGGTGCGCCCCGTGGAACAGGAAGTGGTGCTGCACGACAGCCAGCACTACCTGACCTTCAACGAGGACAAGGAAGACGACGACGCCTGCCGCCGCCTGCGCGACTGGCTCATGGCGCAGTTCTGAGCGGCGCCGCCCAGCTACTTCGCCCTGGCGGAACGCACGCAGCCGTGGCGGATTTCCTTCGACGGCGGGTAGCCGAAGAACGAGGTGTAGCACTTGCTGAAGTGGCTCGGCGAAACGAAGCCGCAGGCCAGCGCCGCCTCCACCAGGGACAGGTCCGAATGTTGCAGCAGGCGGCGGCTCTCGGTGATGCGCAGCTCCAGGTAGTAACGCACCGGCGAGGTGCCCAGCTGCTCCTGGAACAGGCGTTCGAGCTGGCGCTTGGAACGGCCCACGCACTGTGACAGCTGGTCGGTGCTCAGCGGCTCCTCGATGTTCGCGCTCATCAGGTTGAGCACGTCGCGCAGCGGTTGCGACATCTTCTCGTGCAGCGCCGGGCGGGTCCGCCGGTAGCGGGATTCCTCGAAGGCCAGGATGTCCACCACGCCGTCGACCAGCTCGCGGCCATACAGGCGGTTGATCCATTCCAGCACCATGTTGAAGGCGCCGGCCGGGCTCCCCGCGGTCAGGCGGTTGCCGTCGACGATGTAGCTCTCGGCGGTCACCACGCTGTTCCTCGCCACCTCGGCGAGGGCCGCGCGGTTTTCCGGGTGCACCGCGCACTTGTGGCAGTCCAGCAGCCCCGCCTTGCCGAGGAACCAGGCGCCGTTCCACAGGCCGGCCAGGTCCACGCCCCGGTCGTCGGCGAGCTGCAGCAGGCGGTTGAGCGAGGGCAGCTCGCGCAGCGGAGTGCGCAGGCCGCCGCAGACCACCAGCAGGTCCAGGTCCAGATGACGGCTTTCCAGGGCGGCGGAGGGGCAGATGACCAGGCCCAGGTCGCTGGTCACCGGCTCGCCGTCCAGGCTGAAGGTGTGCGTCGAGAAGGCGCCCTCGCGGATCAGGTTGGCGGTGACCAGCGTGTCCAGCGCCTGGGTGAAGGCCGGCAGTGAAAAGTGCTCCAGCAGGACGAAGCCCACGCGTCGCTGACGCTGCGGCTCGGCCTTCTTCTCGGCCATGAAGCGGAGATTCTTGCCTTGCATGGCTTCGCTGAATTGTCGTCTTTCCACCGATGGCAGCCTCTATGAGTTCTTGTGGGCAGTTGCGGCGTTCATCAGCCTCGCGGCGGGCCTGGCAGGGCGACGCGGCGATGGCTGTTCTGTATACCGTCCGCAGGCAAATGTTATACAGGCGCTCTGCCTCCGGCCACTCCCCCACGCAGCCCGCAGGCCTGCGCAATCCCTCGACCCCGGTCATGGCTGGCTCGCAAGCGGCCTCGGCGCGCGCCGCCTGCTCTCGCGTCATAGCTGGCCGGAACCCTCGCCCCGGCAGTGGAAACACCTGTGCCCGCAAAGAAAACCCAGTGATTTCCGGCTGGGAAATGCCCGGCCGACAGAGGCGCCCGGGGCCCTCGCCAGCGCCTCTTCGGCGCCCGAAACCCGCTGTATGCGTATGAATTGATCCCAGAAAATGTAATTAGACACCCCGTCGGCGCGCTCCCTATAGTCATTCCACGAACGGCAGGGATCGCCGGCGACGGGCAGGAGGTCCTGCCCGCGCCCCGCACGAGCGGATGATCGACAGCACCCAACGACACGACCCGCAAGCCACAGCGGACATCTTCAAGGCGCACTTCGAAGCGTCGCACAGACGCCGGCATCGAGGCCGCGCCGCAACAGTGAAACTCGGGTAATCCCCCGACTCCGGTTTTCTCGCGTGAAGTGACTCACTCCACGCAACGGATAGCTATTGGCTGAAATAAATAGAACAGGCCCCTGAAATGACGAAGATCACCCATTTACCTGCCGATGACAAAAGCTGTGGCTGGTACCACCTGAGCAAGGCCAGACAACCCAGGCCCACGCATACCGGCCGGACTTCGGCACCTTGGGTGATCGTCGGAGCGGGCTTCACCGGGCTGGCCGCGGCGCGCCAGCTGGCGCTGCATTTCCCCCATGAGGAAATCGTCCTGGTCGAGGCCCAGGAAGTGGGCTTCGGCACCTCCGGGCGCAATGCCGGCTTCGCCATCGACCTGCCCCACGACATCGGCGCCGACGACTACATCGGCGACATCGACATCGCCAGGACCAGCCTCAAGCTCAACCTGATGGGCCAGGACCTGCTGCGCAACCAGGTGGAGCGGCACGGCATCGATTGCCAGATGAAGGCCTGCGGCAAATACCAGGCGGCCATCGAGGACCGCGGCATCGCCGTGCTGGAAGCCTATCGCCGCGGCCTGGACCGGCTCGGCCAGGCATACGAGATGATCGAGGCCGACGCGCTGCCCGGGCACATTGGCACGCATTTCTACCGCAAGGCGCTGTTCACCCCCGGCACCGTGCTCATCCAGCCCTCCGCCCTGGTCAAGGGCCTGGCGGACAGCCTGCCGGCGAACGTCAGCCTCTACGAGAACACCCCTATCACCGAGGTGGAGTACGGCGACAAGGTCGTGCTCCGGCACGAGCGCGGCAGCTTCGTCGCCGACCGCCTGGTGCTCACCAACAACGCCTTCGGCATGAGCTTCGGCTTCCTGCGCGGCAAGATGCTGCCGATCTTCACCTATGCCAGCATCACCCGCCCGCTGACCGCCGAGGAACAGGCGCGCCTCGGCGGCAAGCCCTACTGGGGCGTCATCCCGGCGGACCCGTTCGGCACCACGGTGCGCCGCACGCCCGACAACCGCCTGCTGATCCGCAACAGCTTCAGCTTCAACCCCGACGGGCGCAGCAACGCCAAGTACCTGGAGCGCTTCGTCAACCGCCACCAGGCCTCCTTCGCCAGCCGCTTCCCGATGCTGCCCGAGGTCGATTTCGAATACACCTGGGGCGGCGCGCTGGCCCTGTCGCGCAACCATTCGGGCTACTTCGGGCAACTGGCCGCCAACGTCTTTGGCGCGCTGTGCTGCAACGGCCTGGGCGTTACCCGCGGCACGGTTACCGGCAAGCTGCTGGCCGACTGGCTGGCCGGCGAGCGCAGCGAGCTCATCGACTTCCTGCTGAACTCGCCGGGCCCCAACGGCAACCCGCCGCAGCCGTTCCTCTCCGCGGGCGTCAACCTGAACCTGAAATGGGGGCAATACCGCGCCGGCAAGGAAAGCTGAGCCCCGCCCCGGTCATTTGCCAGGGAACCTCCGGCCGAGATTGGCCGCACGACACGATTCCCGGCGTGCAGACCTGAAGCCGCAGCGATGCGTACCCGCCGGCCGAAGCGCCTTCGGCTGCCGGGCGCGCGCTGCGGCTTCCGGGAAACCTGAAACGAGGAAAACAATGACAATTACGACTCCATCCATCGAAGACGTTCCCATCAACCGCTTTCACCAGTTGCTGACGATCCGCTCCGGCGGCGGCTCCTTCGTCGACGGCTACGTGCTCAGCATCATCGGCGTATCCATGGTGCAGATGACCGCCGCCCTGGGCCTGAGTACCCTCTGGCAGGGCATGATCGCCGCCGCGGCGCTGATCGGCATTTTCTTCGGCGGCTTCATCGGCGGCTGGCTGACCGACCACTTCGGGCGCAAGCGCATCTTCTTCGTCGGCCCGGTGCTGTTCATCCTCAGTTCGCTGGCGCAGTACTGGGTGGAGTCGGCCCTGGCGCTGTTCCTGCTGCGCCTGCTCATCGGCATCGGCGTGGGCATCGAATACCCCGTCGCCACTTCCCTGCTGGTGGAGTTCCTGCCGAAGAAGTTCCGCGGCCCGCGCCTGGCGACCCTGACCATCCTCTGGTTCGCCGGCGCCGCGCTGACCTACATGGTCGGCAACTACCTGCTCAGGCACGGCGGCGACGACGCCTGGCGCCTGGTGCTGGCCAGCGCCGCGGTGATAGGCGCGGGCCTGTTCCTGATTCGCCTGGGCACCCCCGAATCGCCGCGCTGGCTGCTGGGCAAGGGCCGTGCAGCCGAGGCCGAGCAAGTCATCAAGAGCGTCTACGGGCCGCGCTTCTCGCTGCGGAACCTGCCCGAGCAGCCCAGGCAGAAAAAGCTCTCGGTGTGGAACCTGCTGCACTCCGGCTACGGCAAACGCATGCTGTTCGTCAGCATGTTCTGGACCTGCTCGGTGATCCCGGTGTTCGCCGTCTACGCCTTCGCGCCCAAGGTGCTGCTGGCGCTGAACCTCCAGGGTAACTGGGCCTCCTTCGGCTCGGAAGCCATCACCCTGCTGTTCGTGGTGGGCTGCATCATCGCCACCCGCCTGATCAACGTCATCGGCCGGCGCAGCATGCTGATCTACAGCTTCCTCTGGTCCGGCCTGGCGCTGCTCGGCCTCGGCGCCTTCCACGCCTCCTCCGAAGCCGTGATCCTCGCGCTGTTCGGCGCCTACGCCCTGTTCATCGGCGGCGCCCAGGTGCTGCAGCTGGTCTACCCGAACGAGCTGTTCCCCACCGAGATCCGCGCCTGCGCGGTCGGCGTGGGCACCTCGCTGTCGCGGGTCGGCGCCGCGGTCGGCACCTACCTCGTCCCCCTGTCCCTGGACAGCCTGGGCATCGCCCAGACCATGTACGCCGCGGCCATCGTCACCCTGGTCGGCCTGCTGTTCGCCTGGGCGCTGGCCCCGGAAACCCGCTCGCTCAACCTGCAGCAGGCGGCTTCGCTCACCTGATCAAGGGCCGCCGCGCCGCTGGGCGCGGCGGCCGACCACCACGACCCCACTGGAGAACGCATCATGCAATTCGAAGGCATCTACACCCCCGCCATCACCCCCCTGGCGGCCGACGGCCAGATCGACCATCCGGCCTTCGCCGAAGTGCTGGAATACCTGATCGCCTCGAAGGTCCACGGCATCATCATCGGCGGCTCCACCGGCGAGTACTACGCCCACACCGCCCAGGAGCGCTTCGACCTGGCGGCCAAGGCCAAGGACGTGATCAACGGCCGCCTGCCGCTGATCGTCGGCACCGGCGCCATCCGCACCGAGGACTCGGTGGCCTACGCCAAGGCGGCGAAAGAGATCAAGGCCGACGCCCTGCTGGTCGGCTCGCCGCCCTACGCCCTGCCCACCCAGCAGGAAATCGCCGACCACGTGCTGGCCGTCGACGCCGCCGCCGACCTGCCGATCATGCTGTACAACTACCCGGCGCGCATGGGCGTGGACATGGGCGAGGAATTCTTCGCCGCCGTCGCCGGCTGCAAGAACATCGTCGCCATCAAGGAAAGCTCCGGCTCCACCGGCCAGCTGCACCGCCTGGCCTGCAAGCACCCGCGCATCGCGCTGTCCTGCGGCTGGGACGACCAGGCCCTGGAATTCTTCGCCTGGGGCGCGCGCAGCTGGGTCTGCGCCGGTTCCAACTTCATCCCCGGCGAGCACGTCGCCCTGTACCAGGCCTGCGTGGTCGAGAACGACTTCGCCAAGGGCCGCCGCATCATGGCGGCGATGATGCCGCTGATGGACTTCCTGGAAGGCGGCAAGTTCGTCCAGTCGATCAAGTACGGCTGCGAGCTGGCCGGCCTGCGCAGCGGCGGCGTGCGCGCCCCGCTCAAGGGCCTGACCGAGGCCGAAAAGGCCGAACTGAAAGAGATCGTCGCCGTACTCAAGCGCGAAGTCGCGCAGATCACCGAGGGCACCCACAATGGCTGAATTGCTGAGCAAGGCGCAATACGCCGCCATCGCCGCCGAACTGCGCTTCCCCACCCAGGCCTTCATCGACGGCAGTTTCCGTGACGCCGTCTCCGGCCGCACCTTCGCCAGCAGCAACCCGGCCACCGGCGAGCGGCTGGCCGACATCGCCGCCTGCGACGCCGAAGACGTCAACCTGGCCGTGGCCAGCGCCCGCCTGGCCTTCGAGGACGGCCGCTGGAGCAAGCGCTCCCCCGGCGAGCGCAAGGCGGTCATGCAGCGCTTCGCCCAGCTGCTCGAAGACCACGCCCACGAGCTGGCGGTGATGGAGAGCCTGGACAGCGGCAAGCCGGTGCGCGAATGCCAGAACATCGACGTGCCGGAGACCATCCACACCCTGCGCTGGCACGCCGAGCTGATCGACAAGATCTACGACAGCACCGCGCCGGTCGGCTCCGGCGCCGTGACCATGGTGGTGCGCGAGCCCATCGGCGTGGTCGGCCTGGTGCTGCCGTGGAACTTCCCGCTGCTGATGCTGGCCTGGAAGATCGGCCCGTCGCTGGCCGCCGGCTGCTCCATCGTGGTCAAGCCGGCCCGGGAAACCACCCTCACCGCCCTGCGCGTCGCCGAGCTGGCGCACCAGGCCGGCATCCCCGCCGGGGTGTTCAACGTGGTGCCCGGCGGCGGCCGCGAGGCCGGCGAGCCCATCGGCCGCCATCCGGACGTGGCCATGGTCAGCTTCACCGGCTCCACCGAGACCGGCCGGCTGTTCCTCAAGTACGCCGCCGAGTCCAACCTCAAGCGCGTGGTGCTGGAGTGCGGCGGCAAGAACCCGGCGGTGGTGATGAACGACGTGGAAGACCTCGACCAGGTCGCCCAGCACGTGGTCAACGGCGCCTTCTGGAACATGGGCGAGAACTGCTCGGCGTCCTCGCGCCTGATCGTCCACGCCGACATCAAGGACGCCCTGCTCGAACGCATCGGCGTGCACATGCGCGACTGGAAGATGGGCGACCCGCTGGACCCGGACAACCGCCTCGGCGCCCTGGTCAGCAAGGCCCACTTCGAGAAGGTGCGCTCGTACATCGAGCAGGCCCGCAGCGAGCGCCTGGACTTCGTCTATGGTGGCCAGACCCAGGGCGACATCTTCGTCGAGCCCACCGTGGTCGACGACGTCGAGCCGCAGAGCCGGCTGTTCCGCGAGGAAATCTTCGGCCCGGTGCTGTCGGTCACGCCCTTCACCGACATCGACGGCGCCATCGACCTGGCCAACGACACCGTCTACGGCCTGGCCGCCTCGGCCTACACCGGCAGCCTGCGCAACGCCCTGCGCCTGGCCCGGGAAATCCGCGCGGGCATCGTCACCGTCAACTGCTTCGGCGAAGGCGACGCCTCGACGCCCTTCGGCGGCTACAAGGAGTCCGGCTTCGGCGGGCGCGACAAGTCGATCTGGGCCCACGACCAGTACACCGAGCTGAAGACCATCTGGATCGATGCTTCGTGAGACCCGCGGTAAAATCCTGACCTGACCCGCAGTACAGCCCCCAGCGCCGCCCGGCGCCGGGGGCGCCACCCATCCAGGGCGGCGAACGAACAGCACTGCTCACGGAAGAGCTTCTCAATGCTGCATCGCCGTCGGTGTCGGCCCGTGCCGCTCACCACACACAACCTTCTCGACCAGACACCCAACCGTTGCGCACGGCGCAGCGGCGCGCACACCATTTTTGAAGAATCACTGCCATGCTTACATCCGACCTCCCCCACACAACTTGCGCCTCGGCGCACCGCAACGCCCTGCTGGTGGCCCACGTCGCCGCCGTGCTGTTCGGCCTGACCGGTATCCTCGGCGCGCTGATCCAGGCCGACGCCAGCGTCATCACCTACGGCCGCGCCGCCTTCGCCATCGTCGCCCTGGGCGCCGTCGCCCAGCTGCAGCGGCGCCCGCTGCTGCGTGGCCTGAGCTGGCGCAAGATCGGCGTGCTGGCGCTGACCGGGGCGCTGCTGACTTCGCACTGGGTAAGCTTCTTCATCGCGGTCAAGGTCGGCGGCGTCGCGGTCGCGACCCTCGGTTTCGCCAGCTTCCCGGCCTTCATCGCCCTGCTGGACCTGGCGGTGTTCCGCGAGCGGATCGGCTTCGGCGAAGCCTGCCTGCTGCTGATGGCCACGGCGGGGCTGGTGCTGGTGGTGCCGTCGTTCGACCTGGCGGACCAGGGCACCCTGGGCTTGCTCTGGGGCCTGGGCTCGGGCCTGTCGTTCGCCCTGCTGGCGATCGCCAACCGGCGCGCCACGCGCGGCATGGACGCCATGCAAGTGGCCTTCTGGCAGAACCTGACCGTCGCCGTGCTGGTTTCGCCCTTCGCCCTGACGCACCTCGCCCACCATGCGCTGCTGCCGGCGGACTGGGTCTACCTGGCGCTGCTGGGCATCTTCTGCACGGGCCTGGCGCAGTACCTGTTCGTCAAGAGTCTGGATGCGCTGGAAGCCCGCAGCGCGGGCATGATCATCGCGCTGGAGCCGGTCTACGCCATCGCCTGCGCCTGGCTGCTGTTCGGCGAGCAACCCTCGCTGCGCATGCTGCTGGGGGCGGCGCTGATCATCTTCGCCACCCTCCTCTCGGCCCGCAGCAAGCTGTCCCAATCCACTGTGCACTGACGCGACGACGGGAGGCCGGCCCCGGCCTCCCGTCGCTTTCTACGCGGGCCTCAGGCGCCCTGCTCCACCGTGCCGGAACGCGCGGCCGCCGTGGCGTGCCGGCGCGCGGTGAGGTTGCCGAGCAGCAGGATGACCACTGCCAGCGCCAGGGTGGAAGTCACCTCCAGGCGGTGCTCCGGCATCACGAACATCACGCCCAGGGCGAACACGATGAAGCCGATCACCGCCCAGGTCAGCCAGGGGAACAGCCACATCTTGAAGGCGATCTCGGCGTTGCGCCGCTGCAGGATCGAGCGCATGCGCAGCTGCGAGAAGGCGATGACCAGGTACACCAGCAGCGCGATGGAGCCGGAGCTGGCCAGCAGGAAGGCGAACACCTGGGCCGGGGCGAAGAAGTTCACCGCCGTGGTCAGCATGCCGATGACGGTGCTGGCGATCACCGCCGCCCGCGGCACGCCGGCTGCCGAGGTGCGACGGATGAAGGCCGGTGCGTCGGAGCGCTTGGCCAGGGAGAAGATCATCCGCGAGGAGATGTAGATCGACGAGTTCAGGCAACTGGCCACCGCCACCAGCACCACCATGTCCACCAGGAACTTCGCGTAGGGGATGTGCATCACCTCCAGCGCGCGCTGGTAGGAACCCTGCACCGGCAGCAGCGGGTCGTTCCAGGGCACCACGGAAATGATCACGAAGATCGACAGCAGGTAGAACACGCAGATGCGCCAGATCACCGAGCGGGTGGCCTTGGCGATGTTCTTCGCCGGGTTGCCCGACTCGGCGGCGGCGATGGTCACCGCCTCGGTGCCGAGGAAGCTGAACATGGTGGTCAGCAGCGCGCCGATGATCGCCGTCCAGCCATTGGGCATGAAGCCGCCGTTGCTCGCCATCAGCTGCGAAAGGCCGCTCACCTCGCGGCCCGGCAGGCCGCCGGCCAGGGCCACGGCGCCCAGGGCGATGAACAGCACGATGGCGATCACCTTGAGCATGGCGAACCAGAACTCGAACTCGCCGTACTTGGCCACGCTGAACAGGTTGGTCAGGGTCAGCAGCACAGTCATCGCCAGGGCGAAGAACCAGGACTCCACCTGCGGGAACCAGTTGTTCAGCACCACACCAGCGGCGATCGCCTCGATGGGGATCACCAGCACCCAGAACCACCAGTACAGCCAGCCGATGGTGAAGCCGGCCCAGCGGCCGATGGCCTGGTCGGCATAGGTGGAGAAGGAGCCGGTGTCGGGGCTGGCCACGGCCATTTCCCCCAGCATGCGCATGACCAGCACCACCAGGGTGCCGGCGAGCACATAAGCCACTATGGCGGCGGGGCCGGCAGCCGCGATGGCGTGCCCCGAGCCTACGAACAATCCCGCGCCGATCACGCCGGCGATGGAAAGCATGGTGACGTGCCGCGGCTTGAAGCCTTGCGCGAGCTCGCCATTGCGGATTTGCGTTCTTGTCGTTGTCATCCTGAGGCCTTCTTCGTTGTTCTTGTCATGTCCGTGCCCAATGCCGCCAGCCAGGGCCGCATTGCGCAAAGCCAAGCTAGTTCACGTGCGCTGCCGGGCAGTTGTTCCAGCGCGCCGCTTCCTTGACCAGGCCCGACAGCGACGGCCGCAACGCAGCGTCGCCGCCCTCCCCGCACGGCGCTTCCCGCCCATCGGAAAAATGACTTTTATTGCTTTGAAACAAAGACATAGGCCGGCGTATATCCGCCGGCATATGGACACCCACAAGGCCCGTCCCTAGCGTGGAGCCCCAAGGCAATCCCACACCAACAACAAGCAGGAGATACCCATGGGACGACTGAACGGCAAAGTGGCGCTCATCACCGGCGGCGCGGGCGGCTGCGGCCTGGCCGCGTCCGAACTCTTCGCCCGCGAAGGCGCCAAGGTCGCCTTGCTCGACCTTCCGCACAGCGACGGCAAGGCCGTGGCCGAGCGGATCAACGCCGCCGGCGGCACGGCCCTCTTCGTGCCCACCGACGTCTCCGTCGCCGAGCAGGTCGAGCGCGCAGTGGCCCAGGTGGAGGAACGCTTCGGCGCCATCACGGTGCTGATGAACCACGCCGGCACCATCCACGTCGGGCCCTTCCTGGAAACCCGCGAGAGCGACTGGGACCGGCTGATGAACATCAACGTGAAGAGCATGTTCCTGGTCACCCGCGCCGTGCTGCCGAAGATGATCGAGGCCGGCGGCGGCAGCATCATCTGCACCTCGTCCATCTCCGGCGTGGTCGGCACCCCCATGGAGGTCCTGTACTGCACCACCAAGGGCGCCTGCCACATGTTCGCCCGGGCGATCTCGGTGGAGTTCCGCGACCGCAACATCCGCAGCAACGCCATCTGCCCCGGCTTCATCGGCACCGCCCACGGCCGCCGCGAGCTGGACCTGCTGCGCGAATTCGGCACCGAGGTTTCCGACGAGGCGCTGCGCGCCATGCAGGGCCGCCTGTGCGACCCGCGCGAGGTGGCCTCGGCGGCGCTGTTCCTGGCCAGCGACGACGCCAGCTTCGTCAACGGCGCCCACCTGTTCGTCGACAACGCCTACACCGCGGCCTGACCGGCCCGAGCCGCGCGCCCAGACCAACAACAACGCCCGGCTCGCAAGACACTTAGCTCTGCCAATAGACAAGAAACCTACAAGAGACAGAGGCAGCTAATGGAAAACATCGGCACGTACGTCATCTACCTCATCATGGCCTGCGCCGTGGTCGGCGCCATCGCCTCCATCCTCGACGCCGAGTCGGAGCTGGGCAAGGAGTTCAACGCCGGCCTGCACAGCATCGGCCCGATCTTCATCCCGGTCGCCGGCATCATGGCGGCGATCCCCTTCATCTCCAGCTTCATCAGCCACTACGTGGGCCCGCTGTTCACCGCGCTGGGCGCCGACCCGGCCATCGCCGGGGCGATCTTCATCGCTTCCGACCTGGGCGGCTACCAGCTGGCGCAGGCCCTGGCCCACGACCCGGAAGGCTGGATACTCGGGCTGATCACCGGCTTCCAGTCCGGCTCGACCATCATCTTCGTCATCCCCGTGGGCCTGGCCATGCTCGCCAAGGCCGACCACAAGTACATGGCCCTGGGCATCATGGCCGGGCTGCTGAGCATCCCCATCAGCATCGTGCTCATCGCCATGGGCATGCAGCTGCTGGGCCTGGGCGTGCGCCCGGACATCGCCACCAGCGGCGCCGCCACCCTGCAGCTGCACTTCGACCTGCCGATGCTGCTGCGCAACCTGCTGCCGCAGATTCTCTTCTGCATCGCCCTGGCCGCCGCGCTGCGCTACGTGCCGGGGCTGATGGTGCGGCTGTTCCTCAAGCTGGGCAGCATCATGTACGCGGCGGTCACGCTGATCCTGGTGGCGTCCATCGTCGAATACTTCACCGGCTTCTTCACCGCCAACTTCGGCAGCTGGGGCTTCGCCCCCATCATCGCCGACAAGCAGGACCAGTTCCGCGCGCTGGAGATCTCCGGCTACGTGGGCATCATGCTCTGCGGCGCCTTCCCGATGGTCTACCTGAT
>Ga0180221_1001445_pt1 | contig 15795 bp, 17 predicted proteins | sample eDN5th37CKraftMG_FD_151339 | JGI IMG/M metagenome (GOLD analysis project Ga0180221, IMG submission 151339) | Enriched Miracle-Growth compost microbial communities from Emeryville, California, USA - eDNA 5th pass 37_C Kraft MG (version 2) (version 2) ...
CCTGGGAAAATCGACGCCGGGGCCTGTGCCCCGGCGCAGTCAGAGGAAGCGCCCCATGGTCACCACGGTGGGCACCGAAAGCACCTTTCCGAAGCTGGTCCGCAATCTGCTGCTGCTGGAGCATGACGCGATCGCGGCCTATGACCAGACCATCGACCGGCTGGGAAATCCGGCCTGGAAGCAGCAGATCTCGGCATTCCGGAGCGATCATGACCGCCATGTCCGGGAACTCACCCGGCTGGCTGACAGTCTGGGCGCCGACGCCCCGACGGAAGGTGACGCGAAGCAGTTGCTGACCACCGGCAAGGTGGCGCTTGCCAGCATCATGGGCGACAGCGCGACGCTGCGCGCCATGAAATCCAACGAGGAAGACACCGTCACCGCCTATGAGCGCGCCTGCCAGCACAGCGAGGTGCCGGCGGAGGCGCGGCGCATCTTCGAACAGGCCCTTCAGGACGAACGTCGCCATCGGAGCTGGATGGAGGAAACCGCCGCAGCAGCCTGAACGCGGGCACCCTTTCTTCCCCGCGCCGGAGCGGGGGCGGGGAGCGGTGCCGATCCCGCATGGAATAGCGCAGCGCTCACGCAGACGCGCCTTGCGGCCAGGGAGGGGATGGTGGTCTGTTGGCGTCGGCACAGCGCTGACTGCCTGCAGCCCGTCCTTTGGCGGCTTGTCCCTGGAGGGAGCCATGCCCCTTGTGTGGATCGCGAAACCGTCCGACCTGACCTTGTGCCTCAGCGGCTACCCTATCCGGATCCGGCTGCACACGGGGCGTGAGCATCCTTATACTCTGGAGGTCGACGGCAAACCGTCGCGTGTCTACTCCGCGCTGGGTCAGGCGAAGGCCGACGCGATCCGCAGCGCCGGGGAATGGGATGCGGAGATGACGCGCGCCCTGGCGGATTGAGCGACCGCCTGAAGGTGGCCGGGAGCGGGAATGATCCTCTTTTCCACGTGGGGGTGTCCGGCCCTGTGGGACGGACCGCCCCGACGCCATCGTCTCCGGGCGCCGGAAAGCAGGTCCAGGAGAGGTCAGGGCCCCGGCGGTGTGCCCAGGGCCGCCTCGGTGCCCTGCGCGGCTGCCGCATCGCCCGGCGATGTGGCGCCTCCCTCCCGCAGCAGGGCGGCGACGCGATTCGCCAATTCATCCGGGGCGGCCGGCTTGCGCAGCAGCACCAAAGGCCCCTCGGCGGTCGCGGCGGCGAAGCGGGCGGCATCCAGGTCGCCGGCATAGCCGGTTACCAGCAAGGCCGGCAGGCGGGGACGGCGCCCCCGCAACTCCCGCAGCAGCTCCAACCCATCCATGCCGGGCATGGCCAGGTCGGTCACCACGGCATCGAAGGCCTGTGGGCCGTCGAACCGCGCCAGCGCCGCCGGCCCGTCCTCCGCCTCCTCCACCCAATGGCCACGGTCGCGCAGGTTCGCCGCCAGCACGGCGCGCACCTGCGGCGCATCATCCACCACCAGGATCCGTCCCCTGACGGCTCCGGCCGCCGGGGGGGAAGCTTCCGCCGCAGGGGTGGGGCCAGCCTGGGCGCCGGCTCTTGCGCGGGGGAGCCAGAGGGTGACCACCGTGCCGCGCCCGGGCTCGCTCTCGATCTGCAGCGCGCCGCCGGACTGCTCGGCGAAGCCCTTGGCCATGGCGAGGCCCAGGCCAGTTCCCTTGCCCTTGGGCTTGGTGGTGAAGAAGGGCTCGGCGGCGCGTGCCAGCACCGCCGGATCCATGCCGGTGCCGGTATCGGCCACGGCGAGGCGCAGATAGGCGCCCGGTGCGGGGCAGGGGCCATGCTCCTGGCCAGGCGGGATCTCCTCGGCGGTCGCCGAGAGGGTCAGGGTGCCGCCGCCCAGCGCGGCCATGGCATCGCGTCCGTTGACGGCCAGGTTGACCAGCACGGTCTCGAGCTGGCCACGATCGGCGAAGAGCATCGGCAGGGCCGGGGCCGCCTCGATCCGCACCCGGGTATCGGCGCCGAGCGTATGGGCGAGCACCTCGCGCAGGCTGTTGAGCAGCATCACCGGGTCGATCGCCTCGGCCCGCAGCTCGCCGCGCCGGGCGAAGGTCAGCAGGCGCCGCGTCACCGAGGCCCCGCGCTCGGCCGCGTCCACGACGATGCCGGCCATCCGCCGCACCGCCTTGGGATCCTCGACCCGGCGCTGGATCGCCTTGGCGGCGCCAAGCACCGCTTGCAGCACGTTGTTGAAGTCATGGGCCACACCGCCGGCGAGGCGCCCCAGCGCCTCCATCCGCTGCGACTGGGCCAGGCGCTCCAGCGCCGCTTCCCGGTCCCGCCGCGCCGTCTCCAACGCGAGCTGGGTGCGCTGCCGCTCCAGCCAGAGCAGCGCCAGGGCCGCCAGCGCCAGCCCCAGCAGGGAGATGGCGGCCGCCGCGGCGCGCATGGCGGGGCGCGCGAAGGCAATGGGCGTCAGCTCGCGCCGGGCATCCAGGGCCACGGTGACGACGAGCGGCGCCTCGGCCAGGGCGCGGTAGCCCACAAGCTTGGGGCGCCCATTGAGGCCATCCGGCGAGAGGACCAGCTGACCGGCGCGGGAACGGGCGAGCTGGCGCATCAGGGGCGCCTCGCGATCAAGAGCCTGGCCGAGGGCCTGCTGCGGTGCGTCACTGCGCGCCAGCACGATGCCATCCTTGCGCAGCACCATCGCGCTGCCTTCGGCGCCGAACTTCAGGCCGGCGAGGTCATGCGCCAGCTCCATAGGGTCGATGGAGACGACGGCGACACCGGCGAACTGGCCGACCTCGCTCCGAAGCGGCCGGGTGAACTGCACGCTCCATTGGTCGGAGGCACGGCCGACCAGCGGAGTACTGACGAACAGCCCCTCATAGCCGGCCTGATGGACGCGGAAGTGCTCACGATCGCTCACGCTGACCATCCGCCAGGTCGGCAGCGAGGACCAGATGAGCTCGCCATGCTGCCCGACGATGGCGACCTGCAGCACACCGAAGCGACCACGCCGCGCCACCAGGGCGAGCTGGGCCTCGATGGCCTCCGCCCCGTCGGAGTCGCCGCTCTCGAGCAGCCGCTGGCGGGATTGCGCCAGGTCGTGCAGGCCCTCCACGGCCTCGAGCGTGCGCAGCAGGCTCTGCTCGATGGCCTCGGCGGCCACCTCGGCGCGCGCCAGGGCGGCGGTCTCGGCCTCCTTCTCCAGCCGCCCCCCATGCCGCTCGGCGGTGACCCAGGCGCTGGCCGTACCGATCACCCAGGCCGAGAGCACGAGACTCCACGCTGCCCGGCGGGATACGCCTGCCATGGCCTTCGAGGTTCCTATCCTTCGCCGCAGCCGCACAATCGACCCACGCTTCGCCTGATTCTGAAATGCGGGCATGGCAGACGCCGACCACCCGCTGGGATTGTAAGAGGGGTCCGCGGATTAACGCGAGCCACGACTGCCCACCGCGCCCAAGACGTCTGGGCTCATTATCACGACGACAACGGCTGCGCGAAGAAATGCGGTACCTGCTACCAGACCGCCCTGCCGGGGGAGGAGCGCCAGGATCCGGGCTGCCGGGGCGGCTGGCCCGCCTGCCGGTCGAGATGGGCGCGCAACAGGGCCATGTTCCGCAGATTGGCGCGATAGAAGACATCACCCGCCCAGCCCAGTACCGGGACGGCGCTGATCAGGGCGTCGAGGCCGAGATTTCCCGCCATCCGCAGCAGGGTCCAGCCCGGGACACCCAGGCGCCAGGACTCCCAGATCAGGTAGGCCGAAACGCCCTTGGAGGCCAGCAGCCCGAGGCCAGGCAGCAGATTAAGCACGGGATCGGCGCCGAAGCGGATGCCCGTCCCCGGAATGCGCCAGCGGCTGTCGAGCAGGCGGGCAATGATTTCGAGCCGGCGCCGCGCATCATCCGTCTGACGGCTGGACGGGACGTGCGGCCGGCGGCCGGTGATCTGGCGCATGTCTGGCTTCCTTCCACCCTGCCGGGGAAGAACGCGCGGCGGGCCCAATGGTCACGTGGGATCGCCGCGGCAGTGCTTCCTGTTGCTGGCGGGCGGTGAGCCGCCGTGGATCAGTCCAGGCGTCCGATCCGGCGCACGGCGCGGATCAGCCGTTCGTTGTCCGCGGCGAAGAAGCGGCTGAAGGCCTCGCCGTCCTGGTAGGCCACGGGGCTGCCTGCGGTTGCCAGCGCCTGCCGCAGCGGTGCGGCCTCGCAGACGCTGCGCAGCGTGGTGCGCATGCGTTCCTGGATGGGCGCCGGCGTGCCGGCCGGAAGGAAAAGCCCCGTCCAGATGTAGAATTCGACCTCGGGATAGCCGAGTTCGATAAAGGTCGGCACCTGCTCAAAACCGGAGATGCGTTCGGCGCCCCAGCAGGCCAGCGGGCGAAGCCGGCCCTCCCGCAGGTGCGGCAGCACCGGGCCGGGGCCGGAAGCCAGCGTCTGAACGGTGCCGGACAGCAGGGCGGTCAGCGCCGGGCCGCCGCCCTGGAAGGGCACGTGCAGCATGTCGAGGCCGGCGGCGCCGGTGAACATCGCCATGGCGACGTGCAGCGTGGAATAGTTCCCGGCTGAGCCATAGCTGATGGCGCCGGGGCGCTTCTTCGCGTCCTCCACCAGTTCGGCGACGCTGCGCCAGGGCGAGGCGGAGGGCACGACCAGCAGGGTGGGGTCGGCGGTGATGCGCGCGATTGGCGCAAATTGGTCCACTGTATAGGCGGGCGTGCGGCCCTGGATGCGCTCCGCTTCCGGCAGAACCGCCAAGGAGGAGAGGGCAAGCAGCGCGGTGTAGCCGTCGGGCTCGGCACGGGCGACGCTGGCGCTGCCGACGATGCCGCCGGCGCCGGCCCGGTTCACCACCGGTACCGCCTGGCCGAACTGCTTCTCCAGCGCGGCGGCGAGAGGGCGCGCCGTCACGTCGGCCTGCCCGCCGGGCGGGAAGGCGACCACCATCTGGATCGGGCGGCTGGGATAGGTCTCCTGCGCCCGCGCGGTGCCGAGCAGCGGCGCGGCCGCGAGGGCCCCGCCAGCGGCGATGAGCTGTCGTCGCAACATGCCTCTGTTCCTCCCGGTCTGCGCCGGTCTTGTTCCCTGGACGTGAGGTGCGGCGGGCGCGCTCCGTTGCGCCCGCCACGGTCGGTCAGGCGGCGGCCTGACGGGCGGGCGCCATGCGGCGCACCGTGTTGCGGATGCGGCCGATGCCGCTGATGGCGCATTCGACGACATCGCCATCACGCAGGAACCGGGGCGGCTTGAAGCCGATGCCCACGCCCTCCGGCGTGCCCGTGGCGATGACATCGCCCGGCAGCAGCGCGGTGCTGAGGGAGATGGTCTCGATCAGCGTCGGGATGTCGAAGATCAGGTCGGCCGTGCTGGCATCCTGCCGCGTCTCGCCGTTCACCGTGCAGGTGACGCGCATTTCGGTGGCGTCCACCTCGTCGGCGGTGACGATCCAGGGGCCCATCGGGCAGAAGCCGTCAATGCCCTTCCCGAGCAGCCATTGCTTGTGCTTCTGCTGCAGGTCGCGCGCCGTCACGTCATTGACCACCGTGTAGCCGAAGACATGCGCCATGGCTTCGGCCCTGGGGATGGCACGGCCGCCCCTGCCGATGACCACGGCCAGTTCCGCCTCGTAGTCCACACCGGCGTCCAGCCCGGGCACCAGTGGGATGTCGGCGGCGGGGCCGGAGATGCTGGTGAAGGGCTTGGAGAAGATGATCGGGCTGGAAGGGACGGCATCGGCCGCGCCCGCGGCGCTCGAATCATAGCCGCTGCCGGCGAATTCGCGCGCATGAGCATGATAGTTCTTGCCGACACAGAAGATGTTGCGCGGCGGCTTCGGCAGGGGGGCCAGCAGCATTGCCGGGTCGAGCGGGCGTCCACCTTCGGGCAGGGCCGAAAGCGCCTCGCGATTCGCCAGATGCGCAATGGCGGCTGTCATGTCACGCGTCGCGGGCTCGGGCAGGCCGGGCAGTAGCTCGGCCAGCGGGTGGAAGCGCTCACCCCCCGCTTCGACCAGCGCGACAGTGGGACGACCTTCGACGAGAATGGTGGCGAGCCGCATCGGGAACCCTTCTCTGGAAATGGACCAATTCGACCGCTATATTGATCCAATCATGAGCCATGATGATTGGACCAATCCGGAGCGTCAAGCGGAGAGGCGGACCGCATGACGGTGCAGGGGGCGGCCCCGCGCGAGCGTGGCGATGCGGAGCGGCTGCGCCAGCGGCTGGCGCGGGATCTCCAGTCGGGGCGCTGGCAGCCGGGCGAGAAGCTGCCCACCGAGCGCGCGCTGGGCGAGCAGTACGGCATGGCGCGCAACACCGTGCGCCGGGCGCTCGACGCGCTGGCGGCGGAGGGGCTGATCGAACGGCATGTCGGCCGTGGCACCTTCCGCACCGGCATGGGCCCGCATGAACCCGGCCTCTCGCCGGGCGCTCTGCCGGATGCGGCCGCCTTCGGTCCCGCCGAGGTGGTGGAATGCCGGCTGGCCTTTGAGCCCGAGCTGGTGGCGATGGCGGTTTCGCGGGCCAGCCCGGCGGACCTGGCGCGCATGGAGGAATGCCTGCGACGCGCCGATGCCGCCGCGGACCTGCCGGAATTCGAGCACTGGGACGGCGCCTTGCACGATGCCATCGCGCTGGCCACACACAACCGCGCCGCCATCTCCCTGTCGCGCTCGCTGGCGAGGGTGCGGCTGCAGGCGGAATGGGGGGCGCTGAAGGCGAAGGGAGCGACGCCGCTGCGCCGCGCTGCCTTGCAACGCCAGCACCGCGCCATCATCGATGCGCTGCATCAGCGGGACCGTACGGCGGCGCGGCGGGCGATGCGCGAACATATCCTCTACGTCCAGAATTATATGTTCGGGGAGGAAGAGGGCGGCTGACCAGCGCCTCCGCGCAGCATGCCCCCATATCGGCGCAGCCATCGGCGATACAGTTTGTGACCTGATCGGGCCAGGCCTGATGGAACCAGGCCGGCCTTCCGGCGCTTTTCCCTTGTGCTGTCCGTACGGCGGCCTTCTGCCCTGCTGACAAGGCCGCGAGGGTTGACGGGCAGGGCCTGGGTCCATGGCCGCCGCGCCATGGAGGCGCGCACCGCCAAACCAAGGCTTCGAAGGAGATACGGCATGGTCCTGCACAGGATCGTTCAGACCACGGCCCTCGCGACGGTGCTCCTGCTGGGCGGCTATGGCTTCGCCAATGCCCAGGCGGTGAAGCCCGACCAGCCCGGCAGCGCCAGCGGAGGCCCCACCGCGCGCAACGGCATCACCGGCTCGAGCGGCAGCACCGGTGGCACCACCAGCTCCACGACGAGCAACAACGCCAGTGCCATGGGGCAGACCGGTGGCGCCCAGCCCGGCCCCAGCGGCCATGCCGATGCCGCACGCGGCGACACGACAAGGGATTCGGGCGGCACGGATGCCGGTGCGGCACAGAGCGGCAAGCCGACGAACAAGTAAGGAGGGAGCAGATCCGAGACGCGCCGCATGCGCGCGACTGTTCCGGGAGCGGCAGGGAAGCGAAAGCCAGCCTCTTCCGGTGAGGCAAAACACGCAAAGAGGGAGGCCAACATGGCCGACAAAGACCGTATGCAGGGTTCCGCCGAACAGGCAAAGGGCGCGATCAAGGAAGGCGCCGGGAAGCTGACCGGGGACCAGAAGATGCAAGCCGAGGGCAAGGCCGACAAGGCGGCGGGCAAGGTGCAGAACGCCGCCGGCAGCGCCAAGGATGCCGCGCGCGACGCGCTCCGCAAGGATCGCGGCTGAGGCGGACTCCGCGGCCCTTCGCGTGGCTGGTGGCGCCCCGGGCAGACCTTGCCCGGGGCGCTTTCATTATGGGCGTGGGCTGACCCGGGGGGAGTCCTAGAGCGTTTTCCGTTCGCATTGGCTCACGGATAAGGCTCCAGGGTATCGTTTCTGCGAGCATCTTCACCCGATCAGGCGATTCCGCCTGATCGGGATCTGCTCTAGGCCGCCGAGGGCTTCCCCCGCGCCCTCTCCAGGCTGACCTTCGGGACCAGGATGGCCGAGAGGAAGGTCAGCGCGGCGATCGCGAACACCGCCCAGAAGGTGAGGTGGAGCGCAGAGCCGAGCGCTGCGCGAACTGTGGCTTCGGCCACTGCCGCGCCGGGATGCTCCAGCAACTGCCGGATCTGCTCGGCATCCGCCGGTCCCACCTCCGCGCTGCCATGGGTCAGGCTGAAGTTCAGCACCGCGCCGAGCACCGTCGCGCCCAGCGTGCTGCCGAGGTTGCGCGAGAAGATGTTGGAGGCGGTGGCGGCGCCGCGCTCGGCCCAGTCCACGCTGTCCTGGATGATCACGATGGCGGAGGTGCTGAGGAAGCCCATGCCGAAGCCCATGATCACCGAGCCCAGCCCCGCCACCACGGGCGAGCTGCCAGGGCCAAGCGTCAGGAAGGCCAGCGCGCCGACCGGCAGCAGCGCGGCGCCGAAGAGCAGCGTGCCGCGCAGACCGAAGCGGGAGAAGTTCTTGGCCGCGATGGTCGCACCGACCGGCCAGCCCAGCACCATCATGGTCAGCGCGAAGCCCGCCACCAGCGCTGACTGTCCGAGCACGCCCTGGACATACATGGGCAGGAAGCTGGTCAGGCCGATGATCGCCATGCCGCTCAGCAGGGTGGCCGCATTGGCGGTGGCGATGGGGCGCCGGGCCCAGAGGCTGAAGGCCATCATCGGCTCGCGCGCGCGCCGCTCCTGCAGCACGAAGAGGAACGCGCTCACCACGCAGATCCCGGCCGCGAGCAGGGCGGTGGTGGTGCCGGCGGTGCCGGCCTCCGTCAGGGCGACCATGAGCGAGGCCACCGCCACCGCGAAGAGCGCCGCGCCGGCCGTGTCCACGCTGCGCTGCCGGTGCTCCACCCGCTCGCGCAGGAAGGCGGCGAAGCCGGCGGCGGCGAGAAGGCCGATCGGCAGGTTGATCCAGAAGATCCAGGCCCAGCTCAGGTGCTGGATGATGAGCCCGCCAGCCAGCGGGCCCAGGACGGAGGAGACGCCCCAGACACTGGCCAGGTAGCCTTGGATCTTGCCGCGCTCCTGCACGGTGTAGAGGTCGCCGACCACGGTGATGCCGATCGGCTGGATGGCACCCGCGCCGATGCCCTGGAGCAGCCGGAAGGCGATCAGCGACGGCATCGACCAGGCCGCGCCGCAGAGGAAGGAGCCGACCAGGAAGACCGCGATGCCGGCGAGCAGCACCGGCTTGCGGCCGTAGAGATCCGCCAGCTTGCCGAACATCACGGTCGTCGCGGTCTGGGTGAGCAGGAAGGAGGAGAACACCCAGGAGTAGAGGTGCAGGTCGCCGAGTTGGCTCGCGATCTGCGGCATCGCGGTCGAGACGATCGTGGCCTCGATGGCGATCATGAACATGGCGGCCATCACGGACGCCAGCACCAGAGGCCGCCGGAGAATCGGAGGTTTTGACATGCAAGCTTGCTAGGGCGTTTCGGAGGAGGCGAAAACAAGGGACGGGGCGGTCGGGCGCCGCATGCACCGATGGCTGGCCCGTCCATCTTGCATGGGCGGCCTCTTGGGAGTGGGCGGCGCCGGACCGGCTCAGGCGAAGGCGGCATCCCCCGCCGGCGCCGGGGGCGTGGGGAAGCTTGCGCGCCCAGCCGTTGCGGCGGGTCCACGCGCATGCGCGCGCCGCCAGGCCGCCGGGGGCACGCCGACGAGCTTGTGGAAGGCGCGGCTGAAGGCGGCTTCGGAATCATAGCCCACCGCGAGGGCGACCTGTCCAACCGGGCGATCGCCATCCGCCAGCAGGCCGGCGGCGAGTTGCATCCGCCATTGCGCCAAGTATTGCATCGGTGGCTGGCCGACCAGCCGAGTGAAGCGCTCGGCCAGCGAGGAGCGGGAGAGGCCGGCCTCGCGCGCCAGGCGCTCCAGCGTCCAGGGCGCCGTCGCCTGCCCGTGCAGGAGGTTGAGCGCCCGCCCGACATGCGGGTCGCGCAGGCCGGCGAGCCAGCCTGTCTCCTCCGCCGGAGCCGTCCAGAGATGGCGACGCACCAGCTCGATGAACATCAGCTCGCTCAGCCGCGCCAGGATGCACTCGCCGCCGATGTGCGGCTGGGCGCTCTCGGCGACAACCGCATCGACGAGGTGACGGAACCAGCCGTCATCCCCCGTGCCCCGGCTGCGCAGGTGGAGCATGCGCGGCAGGGCGTCGAGCAGTGGGTTGAAGGGGCGGGCATCACAGCCCAGGAAGCCGCAGACCAGCGCGCCGACCGGTGGCCCGGTCTCGCCCAGCGTGACCGAGAAGGGCAGGCGTGCCGATCCCGCCACACGGTAGAGGTCCATGTTTGGTGACTGCCGGAGCCCCGGCGCGCTGGACAGCACATGGGGATCCCCCTGCGGGAAGGCGAGCACGTCGCCCGCTTCCAGCGCGACCGGTTCGGCATTGGTCAGCCCCCCGAAGCCGGTGCCGCTGCCGAGGATGTGGAACTCCATCAGGTGCTGTGCCCGCGGCATGACGAAGGGCGCGCAGATGGCGGCGGGGGGTGTTTCCGCCACCCAGGGGGCGCGCAACTCGACGCGGAAGAAGACGGCGCCGCTCAGCCGGACCGCGCGGAGCACCTCGGATAGCGCATCGGCACCCATTGCCTCCACCCTCTTGCGGGTGCGCGAGCATGCTTTCTGGACGATCGGTAAATCGATGGAAAGATTCGGACGGCTGGTCAATTCAGGCGGCGCTCCGGTCATGGGACGGCGAGGCCGGCTCCGCTAGCGATGCGCCGACCCTGTCCAGGACTGCGCCCGGAATGCCGCGCTCCTGAGACGCCGGCGCCGCGCGCCGACCACCGCGGAGGAGCCCTGATGCCTGCCGACCGGTACCCCCTTCCCCAACTCGCCGGCGCCGCCTTCCTGACGGATGGGGGCCTGGAAACCACCCTTGTCTTCCACGAGGGACGGGAGCTTCCAGCCTTCGCTGCCTTTCCCCTCCTGGCCGAGGCCGGAGGGCGGGAAGCGCTCAGGCGGTATTTCGCGCCCTACCTCCGCCTCGCCGCGGAGCGCGGCACCGGCTTCGTGCTGGACACCGTGACCTGGCGGGCGAATGCCGACTGGGGTGCGCAGCTCGGCTATGGCGCGGCGGAACTCGCGGCGGTCAACCGGGCAGCGGTCGCCTTCGCCGCGGAACTGCGTGAGAGTTTCGCCAGTGATGGGATGCCAGTGGTGATCAACGGCGTCATCGGCCCGCGCGGGGATGGCTACCGCGCCGAGGACCGCATGACGGCCGAGGCCGCCGAAGCCTACCACCGCGCGCAGGTGAATGCCTTCCGCGCAGCGGGCGCCGAGATGGTGAGCGCCATCACCATGACCTATGCGGAGGAGGCCATCGGCATCGTCCGGGCCGCCGAGGCGGCCGGCCTGCCGGTCGTGGTCTCCTTCACGGTAGAGACGGATGGACGGCTTCCGTCCGGCCAGAGCCTGCGCGCGGCCATCGAGCAGGTGGACCGGGAGACCGGTGGAGCCGCCGCCTACCACATGATCAACTGCGCCCACCCCAGCCATTTCGTCGAAGCACTCGCGGAGGGCGGGGCGTGGCGCGACCGCATCCGCGGCATCCGTGCCAATGCCTCGCGCAAGAGCCATGCCGAACTGGATGCGGCGACGGAGCTGGATGCCGGCGATCCGGTGGAACTGGGGCAGCTCTACCGCGATTTGCGGCAGCGGCTGCATGGCCTTGCCGTGCTGGGCGGATGCTGCGGCACGGACCACCGGCATCTGCGGGCGATCTGCGAAGCCTGCCTGTGACCGGCGGACCCATGGCCCAAGCCATGGTGGAAAGCAGAGCGGTGATTGACATGAAGGCGTTACGCAACCGCCATCCGGCTGTCAGACAGTGCGCCTAGAGCCTCGCGCCTTCACTGTACTTCGCAAGGCTCTCCCGATGCCCGCTGCTCTCTGTCGTGACGCCGTCCCCACCATGACGCCCGTGCCTCTCGCCCGTCGTGCCGAGTGCCTGGCGCTGCCGGGAAGGCAGGAGGCCCATGACGCCGCGATGACGTCCATGCCGGCCTTCCGGGAAATCGAGCTCGGGTGCGCGATTGCCGTGCCGCCGCCGCCCGGCCTGCTGCGGATCGCCGCCTGGAACCTGGAGCGCTGCCTCTTCCCGACCGAGAGCGCGGCGCTGCTGCGCCGCGAGCAAGCAAGCCTGGTCCTGCTGAGCGAGATGGACCATGGCTGCCACCGCACCGGGCAGCGCCACACGACGCGTGCCGTGGCGGAGGCGCTGGGCCATCGCTATGCCTTCGGGCTGGAGTTCCTGGAGCTGGCCACTATGCCGGCGCCGGTGGATTTCCCGGCCAATCCGCCGGAGAACACGCTCGGCTTCCACGGCAATGCCTTCACCTCGGCGCTGCCGTTCCGCGATCCGCTGCTGATCCGGCTGAATGAGGAGGCTGACTGGTTTGTCGAGCCCAAGGGCGGGCAGAAGCGGATCGGCGGCCGCATGGCGCTGGCGGCGATCTTCCGCCATGGTGGCCAGGAGTTCGTCGCCTGCAGCGTGCATCTGGAAAGCCGGAGCGACTTCGCCGGACGGGACCGGCAGATGGCGACGCTGCTCGACGCCATCGACCGCCTGGCAGGGCCGTTGCCGGTGGTGATCGGCGGCGACCTGAACACGGCGGTCGCCGCCGGCGGCCATGACGACCCGCGCGAGCGGCTGTTCGAGACGGCGCGGCGGCGCGGCTATGACTGGCGCGCGGCCAATCGGGCGCGGCCCAGCACCCGCCCGAGCCGCTGGAGCGCGGGGGCGGGGGAACGGCAGCTCGACTGGTTCTGCACGCGCGGCTGCCGCGTGACGGAGCCGCGCATGGTGCCGGCCCTGACGCCGGACGGCATGGTGCTCAGCGACCATGACATGATCGGCATCACCGTCGCCTTCGGCTGAGGGCGCCGCCGCTCAGAGCGCGGTGCGCCAGGCCTCGTGGTAGATGTGGTAGCCATCCACCCGGCGGGCGAGATTGGCGAAGCCCGGGAAATGGGTGTGCATGCCGGCGATGAGCTGGCGGTCGGTGGCCACCATGTCGAAGGTGCGACGGCGCGTCTCGGCGGCGAGCGCCGGATCGACGTCGAACTGCATCGTCACCTGCGGACGCGCCACCTGCACTTCGGGCACATGCACGATATCGCCCCAGATCAGCAGGGACTCATTGCCGGAATCGATACGGTAGCCGGTATGGCCGGGGGTGTGGCCGGGCAGGTGCACCGCCGTGACGCCGGGGAAGACCTCGCCGCCGCGGAAGGGGCGGAGCCGGTTCCGGTAGGGCGCCATCTGCGCCTGGGCCGCCGCGAAATAGGGCACCCCCTGGCCGCTCGCCTTCACCGTCTCGGCGGCAGCCGGGTCCTGCCAATAGGCCAGCTCGGCCTCGTGCAGGGCCAGTTCGGCGTTCGGGAAGAGTGCCTTGCCCTGGGCATCCGCCAGACCGTTGGAATGGTCGGGGTGCATATGCGTCAGCAGCACCGTATCCACCGCCGCCAGCGGCAGGCCGAGTGCGGCGAGGTTGTCGAACATCTTGCCCGCCGAGGCCTGCATGCCCGGCCCGCAGCCGGTGTCGATCAGCGCCACCCGGCCGGCGGAATGGATGAGGTAGGTGTTCACCGAGCCGCGCCGCGGCGAAGGGCGGAAGGCGCCCGTGAGCAGTTCGGCGATCTCCTCCTGCGGCAGGTTCTGCAGAATGGCGTTGGAACCGTCGAGATAGCCATCGCTCACCGCGGTGACGACAATGTCGCCGATCCGGCGGTGGTACAGGGCGGGGACCTGGGCCCGGGGCGGCTGATACATCGGATGTTCCTGTGGCATGACGCTTATCCTCGTGTCCTGCCCGCGAAATTCGCCGCATTTGCGGCGGATGAAGCGGATCAGCAGGCCACTGAAAACAACGGCGAGTGTCCTGATTCCGAAGCCCTATGGACTTTGGAATCAGGACACTAGGACAGTTCCCGCCCCGGCGGGACCGCCGGGGCGGGACGATGCGGGCGGCGTCAGCTATGGGCGAGGCGCAGGCCGGGCTCGTCCCAGGGCAGCTCCACCAGCTTCCCCGTCGTGGAAAGCGTGACATAGGCGGTGCGGAGATCCGGGCCACCGAAGCAGATATTGGTCGGCATCAGGTCCGGCATCGGCACGACGCGCAGGATCTCGCCCGAGGGCGACACGGTCGTGATCTCGCCGCTGACCAGGGTGGCGACGCAGATATTGCCGGCGGCCGTCACCGCGAGGCTGTCCAGGCGGCGGAAGCCGGGGAACTGGCAGACCAGCCGGCCGCCATGCGGGCTCGGCCAGGGCTGCTTGCGCAGCTTGCCCGGCCCCTCGATATCCCAGGCCCAGAGGCGGCCGGTCTCGGTTTCCGCGACATAGAGTACCTTGCCGTCCGGCGAGAGGCCGATGCCATTGGCACCGCCGGGGACGGGCAGGGCGGCCTCGACGATGCGCGAGCCATCGGCGGCGGCCCAGAAGACGGCGCCGTGGTCGCGGGTGCGGGCGCGCACCTTGCCGAGGTCGGAGAACCAGAAGCCGCCCTCATTGTCGAAGACGATGTCGTTGGGGCCCCGCAGCTTCACGCCGTCGCATTCGGTGTAGAGCGTCTCGACCGCGCCGGTGGCGAGATCGATGCGCTGAATGCTGCCGCCAGTATAGTCCTGCGCCTGGCCATGCGGACGCAGCAGGCCCTCGGCCTCGGTCCAGTCGAAGCCCCCGTTGTTGCAGACATAGAGCTTGCCGCCCGGCCCCATGGCCAGGCCGTTCGGCCCGCCGCCGGGGCGCGCGGCAACGCTGCGCTGCCCGTCCGGCCCGATGCGGCTGATGACGCCCGCCGCGATCTCGACCAGCAGCACCGAGCCGTCCGGCATCCAGACCGGACCTTCCGGGAAGCGCAGCCCCTCGGCCAGGACGCGCAGTGACGGATTGTTTCTTTCCAGCATGACGTTTCCCCCTTCGCCGTTGCGTCAGATGGCCGAGGGATGCCGGGCCAGCGGCGTCACATGGATGTCCATGTAGGGAAAGAGCGGCAGGGAGGAGAGCAGGGCGTGCAACTCGTCCGCATCCGCCACGTCGAGGATGGAGATATTGGCGTAGCGGCCGGCGACGCGCCAGAGATGCGGCCACTTGCCCTGGCGCTGCAGCTCCTGCGCGCGCGCCTTCTCGCGGGCCTTGATGTCCTCCGCCTGCGAGGCGGGCATGTCAGGAGGGAGGCGGACCTCCATGCTCACATGAAACAGCATTGCGATGGTCTTTCCTGTCAGGAAGCGGCGCTGCGACCGGGGAAGGGCCGGCCGGCCCAACCCTCGCTCAGCGGCGTCAGGAAGTAGAAGGTGATATGGCGGGAGCGAAAGCGCCAGCGCCCATCGACCCGCACCATGACGTCGTCATAGTGGCCGGCGGAGACATAGGAGACGCCGCCGGTGACGGAGAGATATTCCAGCGAGATGCGGCCGCGCGCCGTGTCGCCCTCGATCTCGACCGTGCCATTGGTGCAGAAGTGCCAGAAATCCTCTGTGGTCTGCGAGAACTCCTGGAAGAAGCGCAGCAGCGCGGCGCGCCCCTGCACCTCCTTCAGCCCGGAGAAAAGGCCGTCCTCGGTGAAGAGATCGACAAACTCCGGCCAGCGACGGTCATCGAGCAGATGGCAGTAGCGGGCGCGGAGCTGGCCGATCTCCAGCTCATCCTCGAGGCGGCGGAGGCGCCGCTCCAGGGCTTCGTCCATCAGAACATCTCCATCAGCTTGGCGTGGTCGGCGAGATCGGCCGGCACGCCACGGAAGATGATCTGGCCGGACTTCATCACCACCACGCGGTCGGAGACGGCGAAGGCCTCGCCGACATT
>Ga0180221_1001448_pt1 | contig 15788 bp, 16 predicted proteins | sample eDN5th37CKraftMG_FD_151339 | JGI IMG/M metagenome (GOLD analysis project Ga0180221, IMG submission 151339) | Enriched Miracle-Growth compost microbial communities from Emeryville, California, USA - eDNA 5th pass 37_C Kraft MG (version 2) (version 2) ...
GTCGAGCGCGAAGCGAGCCGAGGCGGTCGATCAGGGGCTCGCCTACAAGGTGTGGGGAACGCAGCCTTATCCGGCCGACAGCTATCCGCGGCTGGTGAAGGCGCGGGCGATCGACGAGACGGCGGCGCTGCGCTCCGCCTCCTGGGGTCTCGGCCAGATACTCGGCGAGAACTTCGCCGCCGGCGGCTTCGACAGCCCGCAGGACATGGTGCGGGCCTTCATGGAAGCCGAGGCGTATCACCTCGAGGCGATCGTCGGGTTCCTCGTCGCGAACAAGCTTGACGACGACCTGCGGGCGCACGCCTGGGCCCCGCTCGCTCGCGGCTACAACGGGCCGGGCTACGCCAAGAATGGCTACGACTCGAAGCTCGCGGCCGCTTTCGCCAAATGGGCGCGCATCCCCGACACGCCGTTCTTCCCGCCGGCTGGGCCGGGTTCGATCACGCTGCCGCGCACGCGCATCGGCCGCGGCTCGCGCGGGCCGCTGGTGACGCTCTGGCAGAACACGCTGATGGCGGGCGGCTATCCGCTGCCGAGCGGCGTCGACGGCGCCTTCGGGGCCGAGACGGAGACCGCCACGAAGAAGTGGCAGGCGGCGCACCACCTGGAGCTCGTAGACGGAGTCGTTGGGCCGAAGACGTGGGCCACTGTGTCGTGAGCGCGCGAGGCGTTCTGCGCGTCGGCGAGGGCGGTCGGCTCGCCTTCCACTGCCCCGGCTGTAACGAGATGCACGGGCTGCAGGTGGGCGACGGACCCGGTCCACGCTGGAGCTTCAACGGCGATTTCGAACGCCCGACCTTTACGCCGTCGATCCTGGTCCGGACCGGCCACTACATGCCGGGGCACAAGCCGGGCGACAGCTGCTGGTGCACCTACTGCCGGGAGGATGAGGCCGATGGCGAGCCCGGCTTCTCGTGCCGGCAGTGCCACTCCTTTGTGACTGACGGACGCATTCAGTTCCTCGGTGACTGCTCGCACCCGCTCGCGGGCCAGACCGTGCCGCTGGAGGCGCTCGGCGACAACTGATCCGCGCCCGGCCGGCTGCCGGGCAATCCTCATCCGGAGACATCCCATGACCCTGCTCTCACGAGCGGCCGCCCTCGGCCTGCTCGCGTTTTCGCTCGTCGCGTGTTCGACGGCGCAGCAGGCGGCCTTCAACGCCGCTCTCGCAAAGCTCGACGCGACCACCGCGAAGGGCGTCGCCTTTGTGTGCGCCCAGCGACCGCGGGCCCAGCTGATCTATACGGCCGCGCTCGCGTCCGGCGAGGTGAGGCCCTCGAAGAAGCTCGAGACCGCCTTCGCCACGGTGAACGGCGGCTGCGAAGCCTACGCGGCCGGCGCGGACGTCAGCGGCGTCGCGACGTCCATGCTGCTCGCCTACCTCACGATCAAGGCGCAGACGCCCGAGCTCGAGCCGCTGCCGGCCGGGCTCGAGCGCACGATCGCCCTGAAGCGGAGGGGGTGAGCGATGTCAGCCGTCCTCGATCAGACGCTCACCGCGCTGGCCCCGCAGGTCGCCGCTTTCGCTGTCGCCGTGTTCGCGCTCTTCGCAACCTGGGCCGTCGTGCAGCTCAAGACCAAGCTCAAGGTCGACACCAACACGGCCCTCTACCAGAGCCTTTACCGGACAATCGGCAACGCCGCGACGGCCGCGCTCGCCGCCCGGAGCTCCGGCGCGGCCGGCGCGCTCCAGGCGGCGGCCGGATCGATCGTCGACGACATCCTGAAGACGGTGAAGGCGGACAATGCCGAGGCTGTCGGCAGGCTCGGCGAGAGCGATGACGCGCTCCGCACGAAGATTCTCGCGGCCCTGCCGGACGCGCAGGCGAAGGTCGCGACCGCCCGGGCGGCGACCGCCGCGGCGGCCGACGTTACGTCTCGGCCGCTCGGCTGATGCCGGGTCTCCGTCAGGTCTGCATGGCCTGCTTGGCGGTCGCGGCGATGACCGCGGTCGCCTTCCTCTGCGCGTACCTTTGGATGCACCACTAGGCGATGACGATCATTCGACCTGCGGAGGAGGAGCCTTTGCCGGAGCGCATCGCGAACGAGTTGAGCAAGCTGCGCATGAGCATGGACAAAGCGACCCCGACGCCCACGCAGCCGTTCTGGCGGCAGTACGGGACGGTGATCCTCGGGGCGGTGCTGGCCTTCATGACCGCGCTCACCTCGCTCCAGCTCGGCTGGAGCCGGGAGGACCAGCGCACGGCCGCAGCCGAACAGCGGGCGGCGCAGAAGGAACTGGCGGCGCGCCTCGACAGCATGCAGGCGACGATCTCGACAAATGCTGTCGGGGTCGACCGCAACGCGCGGGACGTCTCGAACGTCACTGGGCAGGTCGGGCAGCTCACGCAGCGGCTCGACGCCGGCCAGACGCAGCGGATCGACAATGACCGCATTTTCGACGGGAAGCTCGCGGCGGTTCAGCAGCAGGTCGCGGTGCTTGGCACCAAGGTGGACATCCTGCTGCGGAAGGTCGAGGAGGCTCGCCGCGACGGCGCTGCCCCTTTCGGCGAAAATCAGCTCTGGCCGTACCCGGTGCCGGAGCCACCGTTCGTCCTAAGAGCCCGGATCGGCTGCCGAGGCTGGAGCCCCGTCGTTGAGGCCAGGGCGCTGCCGCCCTGAACGAACGACCACCGCACCTGACCAGCTCCCCGCAGCGGCCTCATGGTCGACCCCTTCGCGTGTTCATGAAGCGGTGGGGACCATGGGATCCGGGATCTCCACAGGCTGGTCTCTGCGGTCCTGCTCCCGGACGAGCCAGTAGACCGCCCCCAGCGCCAGAACGGCAGCGGCAAGCCCCAGTATGGTCAGAGGCCCGGTCGCTGCAGCGTCGAGGATGATGAACTTGCGGGCGAGAGCCAGCAGGGCGATCAGCACGACGGTGCGCGCCTGCACGATATTGTCCCTTCGGTGCAGGACGCCGAGAATGGAATGGTTGAACTCGAGCGCGATCAGCACCGTTAGGATCATGCCGAAGACAGTCTGGAACTGGCTGTGGTCGGCGGGATCGAGCAGTCCGTGGATGAGTAATTCCGAGACCCGCAGCGCCAGTCCGCCAACGGCCGTGATGACGACGATGCTGATCAGCGCTGTGAGCGCCAGCGTTACGACCTGTTCGAACTTCTCATAAAGACTGAGGATCGGCCATGAACGCCGCGCGTCGGTCAAAGCGTCGATAGCTCGCTCACGATGATTCAAGGACCGGATCATCGCTCTCCTCGCACGTCTCAGCAGTGTTCCTCTTCAGGATGGTTGGCGCGGCTGTGTAAGGCCTCGCCGGGTGCCGCCGATCTAAGAAGTCCTGAATCGAGCTTCAAGAACGGCTGTTCGCAGGTGAGGGACGAACGGGCAGCTCAGCAGATGCACCGTTCCAGTCGAAGGGCAGCGCCCCCCTCGGCTCCGACCGGCGGCCTTTTCGTCGTTTCAGCCGGAGGACTCCTCGATCAGCTGCGTCAACACCTCCCGCACCCGCCGCTCGGTCGTCCGCTTGCCAGCGCTGAGCGCCCCAGCCAGAACCTTGCCTCCGACCCTCTCGGGGTTTGAATCGGCGCTTGCTACGGCGAAGGGCACGTCCGGCGCCACCACCAGAGCGCCGTGGGCGACTAGCGGGTTTGGGACCCCATCATCGCCGTGAATGCGCTGAAAAGCCACGCCGATAGTCCATCAGCCTGCCGCTTGCAGCAGCCGGTCTGTATTGCCGGGGACGCCCTCCCGTGAGCAGATGATCCTAAGCTAGGATCGCGCGGGAGGTGGTTTATGGAGCTCAAGGTTGTTCTCGCCGATCGTGCTCAGCTTGTCTGTGACGGGATGATGATGGGGGAGGTGGCCTATTCCATCTCCGTCTTGCGCGATCCAATTTCTGGCAAGTCCGCGGCCTCCGGCCAGCTGACCGGCGACGAAGCAGTGCTGCGCCTGTGGACGACCTGGGCCGCCACGGAGATAGTCAGCCCGCTCCTCGGTCGGGTCCTGATCCAGATTCACGGGGGCGAACGTGGTCAGTTGGCGATCGAGATCGCCCAACCGGTTCTCTCGCTGCAGATCGACGCCATGGAGGCGCCAAGCAGCGCGAACGCGCCGGATCCGGTTCCTAGTCTGGAGTTCGTCAGCCCCCTCGGAAAGTAGCCCCCTCACGCATCGAGCGCGCGTCTGGGAACTGCGCAGCAAGCTCGGCGAGAAGCTCGCAAAACTCTGGGGGCAGCGGCTCCGAAAGCAGCTCGTTGAGGTGGCTTCGTAGATCGGCCCCTAATAGGTCGAGGATTGGCTCAATCCGCATTATCGGCCCGGGTTCTGTCCCGGGACTGCAAACGCTGCTGGAATGTTCCAGCTCTGGTCGGGAGCGCAACTATCTCCGTTCGGATGATGATCAACGGAAGGGTCGATAGCCCACCAATTGATCCCAGGCCCGCTTTCGTACACGCGCCGCCATTTCCACGAGCGCATCCCGATCGTGGCGGCCTCGGCGACGTCTGCTCCGGGCTCTTGTCGCCTAACGCGTTCGCCGGGAACTCAGACGCCGCCGTGTTCCTTTCAGAGGTATGAGCCCGATTACTCGCGTACTTATAGCTGAAATTTACCAGCGGATTGGCGAGGTGGCCGGCTTGCTCGTCAGGGCTCTAGAGGCAGCCGCGGAAGCCGAGCGGCAGGGCCGCGATCCGACGACGCATCACCACTGGATCCTTATCCTAGAAGCCACGATCGGCGCCCTTCACGATGAGGCGAACGAAATTGAGGCGGCTGCTTGCCGAGAACGCCTCAATTAGCCTAGGCGCGAGGAGATCAGCTCGTCGAGCGCGCGCGGCGTGTTCCGCTCAGTCCTTAGACGGCGTCGCTTGGTGGTTTGACTTAGCTTCGGCTCTGGCGCGAGTTTCCAGCTGCTGGACCGTGAGGGACACCCCTTCGTCTGTTACGATGGCGATAGCCGGGTGCTCATCACGAACCTTCTGCACGAACTCGAGGGCAGCTTTCGCCGTCCGCAGGTGATGGAAGGTGGGAGCGCCGCCGTTTGTGATGATCCTGTAGGGCAAGTCATCCTCCGTCCAGCGGACGGTATGGAGCGCCGGGAGCGCGCGTCCAGACCGTTTTTGAGCGAACGATCAGTGCCCCGAAACACTCATTTTTGATGGATGCCGTAATCCGCCGATCAGCGCTCGACCACGGGACGCGACCTAGACCGTAACAGGCTCGCCGGCGTCGAGTTGGCGGCGCAGATCGCGGCTGAGAGGCGTTCTCGGGCCTCGGCCGACAGCGCCGGCCGCAATGAGATCCTTGTCCTCTGCTCGGCAATCTCGCGATCGGACGCCGCTCCGCACGTCGGGATCATAGCCCGGGACGAGGAAGGTGGCGGTCTAAGAGCAAATTGATCTTTGGCTGGTGATGCTCGGAAGAGCGCCCCGCTGAGCCCTTCGGGCTAGCGCGGGGCTTCTCAGCCCCAGCGCCACCACCAAACCGCCGCAAGCGCGAGCGGCGCGACGATCGCGAACACCGTTGCGGCGACCGGGCGCGGATCGTCGTCATGGTCCCAGTGGCCGCGACCGTCCTTACGCATGGCCTCTTGTTCTCATTTCGTTCTCATGGAATCCATGCCTCCTGAAGATGGAGCTGAGCCATGACGGACGCCGCGGAGCGGCTTGAAGACGAGAGCTTAGGCGCGCGCGAGGCGGCCGTCGACGACGCGATTCGGGCTGCCGGCGGCGATCTGCGCGCGGCGATCTGGGCGCTGCTGGTGCAGCTTGCCGAGGGCGAGGAGGCGAGGGCGCTGGAGCACAGCCGGATTTCGCTCGGCTACCGGCGCGGCCGCCAGCCGCTGCGGCGGCTCCCGTGACCCTTGGGACGCTTGGCGAAGCCTGGCGCGCCGGCTGGCGCGTGAAGGCGCGCTGCGCTCACGGAAGACGCGACGGGATGAAGTCGATCCGGGAGTGCCATCGGGAATACGAGCTCGAGATGGAGACGCTCGTCTGGACCCGCGGTGCCGGCTTGCCCTTAAGCGATCTCGCGGGCCGGCTTCGCTGCCCGGCCTGCCGGTCGCTGAAGGTCGCGGTTGCCTTCATGCCCCCGCCGATCAGCGATGAAGGCACAGGACGTGCGCTGACGCCGCGCGAGGATATGGCAGCGCTGCCGCACCGGGTGGAACTCTATCGCGCCGGCGGGAGCCTTGATCGCATGATCGCCGCCTCAGCAGACAGCGACGTTGCGCGCGCGGCCTTCCACGCCGCGGTGAAGATCGTGAAGCTGGAGGACGGCTGTCAGCTCGTGCTGAGGCGCTTCGGGCAGATGGCCGCGCAGCATCCGGAGCCTGAGACCGGGACGGACGCTCCGCAGGCCGTGAACGCGGAATTCGAAAGGGTTCGCGCTCATCTGCCAGCGGGCCGTAAGCGGCGCTGGAAATAGCCGCTCAAGCTCGCGCAGAAGCGTTCTCGGGGCCAGCCTCAACGCCGGATAAGGACAACCCCCGCTATCAGCAGCACGACCCCGATCAATCGCGGGAGGTCGACTGGGCGTTGCGCCAGGCCGAGCCAGCCGAAGTGGTCGAACGCGATGGAAGCCAGCATCTGGCCTGCCACGAGCAGGGCAATGAAGGTTGCTGCGCCGGTCGACGGGATGAGCAGGATCGCGAGCGCGATGAAAATCGCGCCGAAGAGCCCTCCGCTCCACGCCCACCACGGTATCCGCGTCGCTTCCGCCATGGATGGCAGCGGGTCGCGTAAGACCAGCGCGAAAACCGCCATGCAAAGGAGGCCCACGAAATAGCTCATGAAGCCGGACCACGCAGCCGAGTTGAGCGCGGTCCGGAGGTTCGTGTTCAGGGCCTGCTGAATAACGATGCTCGCGCCAGCGGCGGCAGCGAGGAACATCGGAAGGGCGACCTTGAGCATCTGGAGGCTCCGGATTTCGTGCGGACTTCCAAGCGTCGGCTTAGATCGAGCAAACGTGGGCTTTCGCTTCCTGCCACGAGTCGGCTTGCCGTGGGGCGCTCTCGAGTGGTCAGACAGCGCGGAAGTGTCGAAATCAGCGAACCCTGAGCGTTGCGAAGCTTCGCGGTCGCGCGGCAGACTGCGCCGATGCGCAACCTCTACAGCGTCACCAAGGGCCAGGCGGCGATCCGCGAGCTGACGAAGGCGCTCGTCGACCGCACGGGCAACCTGCCGCCGATGCCGGGGATCTTTCCCGACTATCTGGCGCCGATCGTCCGCAACTCGGATGAAGGACGCGAGCTCGTGCTCGCCCGCTGGGGCATGCCCTCGTCGAGCCGCGCGCTGTTCGAGGCCGCGAAGAAGCGCGCGGCGGCGCTCGAGAAGAAGGGCAAGCCCTTCGACTTCCAGTTCCAGGCGCTGCTGAAGGCGGAGCCGGACATCGGCACGACCAACATACGAAACGTGGCGTCTCAGCACTGGAAGCGCTGGCTTGGGCCCGCGAACCGCTGCGTCGTGCCGATGACGAGCTTCTCGGAATATGAGCGCGGGCCTGACGGCAAGATGCAGCCCGTATGGTTCGCGCGGAACGAGAGCCGGCCGCTCTGCGTGTTCGCCGGCCTGTGGACCAACTGGACGTGCGTCCGGAAGAAGTCCGAGGGCGAGGTGACCTGTGACGTCTACGGCTTCCTCACCACCGAGCCGAACGAAATCGTGGCGCCGATCCACCCGAAGGCGATGCCGGTGATCCTCACCACGTCCGAGGAGATCGACGTGTGGATGCGCGCGCCCTGGGATGAGGCGAAGGCGCTGCAGCGGCCGCTGCCGGACGATGCGCTGGTAATCGTCGCAAGGGGTGAGAGGAAAGACGGACTGCCCGCGGCCGCCTAATGCTCCGGCACGCCTTTTAGCGCCGGATGCCTGAGCCCGCCGCTCGGCGTGCGGCCGCGGTATTCAACCTCGACCGTCACGCGTTCGCCGGCATCGATCCGCTGCCGCAGCTGCCGGCTGAGAGCCATCGTCAGCCCAGACCCCACCGAGCCGGCTGGCGTGAGAACCTTGCCCTTCTGCTCGGCGAGCTCGAGCGATCTGACGCCGCTCCGCCCTTCGGGATCGTAGCCGGTGACGACGAACGTCCCGGCCTGCGTGCATTTGATCTTGAGCCAGGTCGTGCTCGGCCCGGAGCGGTAGGGCGCCTCCCGCACCTTGGCGACGACGCCTTCGAGCCCGAGCTCGCACGCGGCGCGATAGACCGCCGGGCCGTCGTCCAGCACATGCTCGCTGAAGCGCAGCGCCGCGGGCCCGTAGAGCAGAAGATCCTCCAGCAGCAGCCGGCGCTCGTCGAGCGGCAGCTCGCGCAGATCGTCGCCGTTGAGGTGCAGTAGGTCGAAGGCGTAGAGGAAGGCGCGCGGCGCGCTCTTGGCCGCCAGCGCCGCATGCAGCGTAAAGAAGTCGGTGACGCCGTCTGGCCCTTCCATCACGGCCTCGCCGTCGATCACGGCGGAAGAAACCGGCAGCTGCTCGAGGGCGGCGACGATCGCGGGCATACGCGGCGCCCAGTCGAAGCCGTTCTTCGTGAAGATCCGCACCTGACCGCCGTTGACGTGGCACTGCGCCCGGTAGCCGTCGTGCTTGATCTCGAACTGCCAGCGCGATCCGCTCGGCGCCTTGGGCCGCAGCGTCGGCTTGCAAGGCGGAATGAACTCGGTCCGGAACAGCTCCTCCTGCCGCGGGTCGCGCCGGACGATGGGCGACCGGCTCCTGGCGACGGCCTCGCTCTGCGGCTCTGCAGCGCGCTGAATAGGGCGGGGCGGGCGAGGCGGCTTGGCCATGCTCCGAGCATGAAGCCCAGGGCTTAAGAACCGGTGGCGGCCCTCCTTAGCGCCGGAAAGTCTCACGTGAGACTTTCCGGCTGTCTCACTTTCCGCTGCTGTTCTCAATTTGAGGGACCAAAACCCAAGATGCTCTTGGTGAGCGCGCTGGGTTCCGGAACCAGGCCTACAAATTCGCGCAAAACTGCCAGGGCGGCGCAAGGGGTGCTGGAAACAGCCGACCCAAGCTCACACAGAAGCCCCCTCGCGGAAGCAGCCGGACTGAACGCTTCTGGTCCTCTCGTCCCTCGGCCGACCGCGCATACAAACAAGCTCGGAAAACTGCGCGAGCAAGAGGAACAGCGCCGCACGAGCCCAAGGTAGCAGGCTTGTTTCGCAGCGCGATCTCGGCTTCGATTGGCGCCAGTCGAGCCACGGCGTCTTGGCCGGTCTCGGGGGCGCATTTTGCAGATCAAAGGTTGGGGATGATGGATACGTTAATGCACGATGCGCAGGCCGACGCCACAAAGGCCTACTGGGACAAGTTTTACGCCCAGACCTGGTATTCCGATTCGTCGACGTTCTGCCGCTATGTGGCGGAGTCGACCTACTTCCGCGACGCGGTGCTTGACCTCGGATGCGGCAACGGACGCGATTCCTTCGGCTTCGCCAAGCGCGCCAGCAAGGTGGTGGCCGTCGACCAGTCCGAGGTCGCGGTCGAGAACGGCAACAAGAAGGCCGCCGAAAGCGGTCTGCCGCACCTGTCCTTCGCGCAGTGCGAGTTGCAGGACGGAGAGAAGCTCGGCCGGATCATCGCTGAACTGAAGCAGCAGGCGCCGAAGGGCGTGCTGTTCTACTGCCGCTTCGTCCTCCACGCGATCGACGAGCCGACGCAGGACGTGCTGATCTCGGCGGTTGCGGCCGGCATGGGTCCGAACGACGTGTTCGCCGCCGAATTCCGGACAGCGAAGGACGCCGACAAGGACCACGTCCATGGCGATCATTACCGCCGCTATCAGGACGCCCCCACCCTCGCCCGCGAGCTTTCGAGCCGCTGGGGGCTGACGGTGCGCGTCTATCAGGAAGGCAACGGCTTCTCGCCCTACAAGGACGAGGATCCGGAACTCTGCCGCATGATCGTGCTCGCGCCGCAATAAGCCGCGGGCGACAGGTCGACCGGCCGCCGCGGCGCGCGCGTGAGTTCGCGCGCCGCGGCGCCGCGCTACGGAACTGCGATCACGACGGGAATGCGCCGTCTGACGAATTGAGACGTGGTCCTGCGTCGCAGGCCGCAGCGCTTTACAAAGAAGCAACAAGCGCCGCACGATGCCCTGCCGGGCTTGAGCGCAGTATAATCGGTTGCTCACTACCGGCGCCGGCAAGACGGCTTCCATGCCTAACCTGTGGTCATCTCGGCCAGGCGCCGGGATTTGACGGCAGCCCTGCGAGCGGAAGTAATAATAGGGGCGATGTATGAATGCGATTGCCGCTGATGCGCCCGCGCCAGTAGCGCCGCCTGCGCTCGACATTGATCTTCTGAAGGCTGATTACACGCATCTGTGCAGTGGCGTGAAGAAAGTGAGCGGCGGAATCGAGATCTCCGCGCTCTGTCAACCTGCCACACGCAAGAGCATCGCCGCGGTCCACGCCGTCAGCGAGAACAACGTCAATCTGCTGTTCTTCCAGAGCGCGCCGAGACTCGAGGGGCTCCCGCTCTCCAGCTATTCGGTGCTGGTGCCCCGCGCGCTGCTGAGCCGTAAACTGTCGTTCCAGATCGTCAATCAGAACGGCGACGTCTACCCCGCCTTCACGGCGAGCCGCCGTAAGCTGAAGCTTCCGGCCAACTGGCAGTTCTCGCCGTACTTCCTGAACCTCACGTATGACCCTTCGGCCGATGGCAAGTCGCTCGCTCCGGCGCCGGTCGGCGCGTTCATCCGCGCCTTCACGATCGTGCGCGACAGCCTCGCGGTCGATCTTTCGGTGTTCTTGAGCAAGGCCACCGAGGAAGCGCCGGAGCGCGCCACGCTTGCGATTAGCCGCGACGGCGCGGACATCATCGAGACCGAGTTCGAGCTCCAGCCGGCGAAAAAAGTTTTCCGGACGGCGGCTGCGATGCACAAGCAGTACACCGATGCGCTGCCGTTCCATGGCGAAGTGTCGATTCCGATCATGGCGGCGTTCGCCGAGCGGGGGCTCTACGACCTCGAGGTGAGGGTCGGCGCCGACCACGCCAGCATTCGGCCGTACAATCGGTATTACTTCCAGAAGCCGGCGGTGCTCATGACCGAGGGAGATCTCGGGACGCATGTGATTCGTCATTTCGCCGACCCGGCCACCGGCAACATCCGGATGTGGCTGGAGTGATCGCTTCAGTGGGTCGGGACCCACTGAAGCAGGAGGCCGTCGCGGGTGTCCCGCGCCCAGGAGATTTCGCCGAGGCGGCCCCAGATGCCCGCCCGCTTCAACTCCGCCACCAGCGTCTCCAGAACGTCCGCCGCCTCGACCGGCTCGGTCATCGCCGCGAGAACCTCGCCCGTCTCATGCTCCGCCTCCACGGCGTAGCCCCACTGGCGCTCCAGCTGGATCGCGCTCTTCATGCTGCCTCTTCCCTGTGTCTCTCTCTTTTCCATGGCCTCACCATAGCGGCCGGAGATGACAGTTTTGCGTAGGTCGCTTGTCGGGCCGAAAGCCTTCAGGCCAGCGGGCGCGGCGCGGCGGCTTCGCCTTGCGGGCAGCGAGCGCTTGCGGCTACGATCCCGGTTTGTACAAGAGGCTGGGACTCGCCAGCCTCGATATGCCCCACCCTTCTACGGCTGGCGGCTCGCGAAATGGACGGAGACTGATGAGCACGGGGGTCGCGTTGGACATCGAAATTGCCCCCGATTCGCGGATTCTGCCGCCACGCGACCGCCGCGCGACGACCGAGGCGATCGCCAAGGTGTATGGCGAGTGCGCGCGACTGGCGGAAGAGCAGCGTGATGAGGAGCTGATCGCCGCAGCCGATACGCTGTCGCTGTTCGTCAGTTCGGCCCATGCGGCGAACACTCAACTGCACGCCATCCGCATGTGGAAGGTCAACGCCCTCGCCAATCTGGGGCGGGGCCGCGAAGCGCTCGAGCTGCTGAACTGGATCGAGCGCTTCAATGGCGTCTCGTTCAAGACGCGCGAGCGCAAGGCGAGCCTGCTCGCCTATGCGGGCGACGCCGTCGGCTGCATCGACGCCTGCACCGACGCCATCATGGCGCTGCCGCTCGACAAGAAGACGTCGCGCGAGTTCCGCCAGCTCTGCCTGCTGCGCGCGGACGCGATGATCGCAAACGGCCAGCACGAGGACGCGCTGCGGCTGCTGATCGACACGCTGCGGGGCGTGGTGCCGAGCTATGACGAGATGCTCGCGCTGCGTCGCGCCGTGAAGACGCCGGAGGCGCTCGAACAGATGTTCCTGTTCCTCGCCCCGCACTTCTCCTATGCCGGCCATCGCGCCCGCCACGCGCTGCTGCATTACTCCGTCGCCTGCCGTGATCTCGGCCTGCTCGATCGGGCGATCTTCGCCGCGCGCCAGCGCTTCCTGATCGGCCTGCAGATCGTCCGCTACGGGGAGCGCGAACAGCAGATCAAGGAGGACTGGACCCGCCAGGCGCTGACCTCCATGCTCGACCTGCGGACCGATCTGGGCGCCCTCGGCCTCGATTTCTTCCTGATCAGCGGCACGCTGCTCGGCTGCGTGCGCGAGGGCGGCATCCTCAGCTACGACAAGGACATCGACGTCGGCGTGCTGACCGAGCTGCCGGCGGAGACGATCCGCCAGACGCTTGCCTCAAGCGGGCGCTTCAAGGTGCGCGCGCTGACCACCGACCGCCTCGTGCAGGTGGAACATGCCAACGGCGTCGTGATCGACGTCTTCCTGCATTGGCGCGAGAACGGCGTGATCTACCATGAGGGTCAGAAGACCCGTTGGTGGAACTCCGACTTCGAGCTTAAGGACGTCGAATTCCTCGGCGGAACCTTCAAGATCCCGTCAAATCCTGACCAATATCTGATCGAGAACTACGGCGACAGCTGGTCGATACCGCAGCCTGAATTCGAGACGTTCGTCGACACGCCGAACATGATCATTCAGGATAATGACCATATGGTGTGGTATTTCTACACCCGGCTACATGATTATTACTTCGCCGGCAAGCGCACTCAGCTGTTCAAGGTGTGGAACGCGCTGCAGGAGCTGATCGGTCAGGATGCGGCGATCAGCAACGCGATGGAGCGCATCAAGCTCGACTCGGCTCCGCCGCCGATGCTGAGGCAGTAGAGCCCGGCCGCGACGGGCGCCGTCGCGGCTCGCCTCTCCCGGAGGCGCGACGCGCCCTGATCCGACGTCAGGTGTCGGCCAGCAGGCGCGGACGCGGCGAAGCGAACGGGTGGGCGTCCTCGCGCGCGTCCGCCAGCATGACGCGCTTGGCGTTCGACAGGAATGCGTCAGCCCCGAACGCCGCCTCGTAGGAGGCCATGGCGCGCAGCAGCATCTCGAAATCAGCGCGGTGGTAATACTTGACGAAATTCTGCCGCGCATAGAGCTGCGCCAGCCGAACGTCCCGCATGCGCCGGTTCGGAGCCTCCAGTGAAGCGTTGTACTGTCGGACGGGCGAGCGCCACTCGCCGTAGTTCTCCGTCAGGTACTTGTCCCAATCAGACGGAACGAGATAGTCGCGGCCCTTGTATTCGACCGTCTCGAACTTCTCGTCGTCGCGGCTCCACCATTTGCTGTTGTCCCAGACATGAGCCGGGCCGCCATGCCAGACGGTTTCGCCGTCGACGTGATGCAGGAACACGTCGACCACCACGCCGTTGCGGTGCTTCACCTTGAAGCCGTCGATGTTGGAGGAGATGTCCGGCGCAAAGGCGAAAGACGAGCCGACGGCCTGCGCCAGGCGCTCCACCACAGCAGGATCGAACACGCCGACGTCGATGTCCTTGTCGAATTCGAGCAGGCTGTTCTGCCGCTTGATCCCAAGCAGCGTGCCGCTGATCAGGAAGAACTCCCCGGCCCCCTTCATCAACTCGTGGAAGTCGGCGAGCGCCTTGTCGAGGTCGCCGAGACGGTCCGGCTCTGAATAGGTCACGCGCTCGGGCTTGGCGCCGTCGAGCCAGCGCAGCGCCTGGTTGGTGATCTCGAGGCCACGCTCGACGTCGCCGACCGCGATGGCGACTTCGACGAGGTGCGACGCCTGAATGGCCTTGCGGTAGCTGGTGCGCTCGCTGCGCTGGAAGGCGGCGCAGGCCTTGTCCAGCAGACCCGCCTCGGGCGGCAACAGACGCAGCAGGCGCAGCGCGTCCGGCGACTGGTTGCGCAGGACGAGGTCGAGAATGATCTTCTCGGCCTCCGGAGCTTTGCCCTCCATGATCAGGGCGCGGGCCAGCACGCCCTGCCCGTCCTGAGTCTTGAAGATCTTGTGGTCCGATTCGCGCAGCGCCTTCACATAGCCGACGTCGCCGACGTCGAGCTTCATCTCGGCGAGCCGGCAGGCGAACCAGTCGCCCCCGGCCGAGCGGCTGCCCCGCTCAGCGATCTGAAGGCTCTCGACCTGCGCGGCGGCCCGCATCGCGGCCTTGAGGCGCTGCTTGCGCCTCGACGTCCCGTTGCCCTGCGAAACGATCTTGCTCAGCAGCGCGGCGTAGGACATCGAGCAGGTGTCTCCGAAGCGCCGGCGGCGCAGTGCGGCGCGACTCTGCCCTGAAACAGGCCGCCGTTCCAGTGGCGCGGGCTTCTGCGACCGCCCGCCGCGCCGCCGCGCCTCTAGATGGCCGCGGCGAGTGGCTGCGGCTGGCTGCGGGCGCGCCGGTTCTCGATCGCCTCCGCCAGATAAGCGGCGTCGGCGCCGACCCCGACGAAGCGGCCGGAGCCCCAGGTGTGCAGCCAGGGAAGTCCGACGACATAGAGCCCGTCGACCGATGTGACGCCGCGGCGGTGGGTCGGATATCCCGAGGCGTCGAGGAACGGCAGATCGACGAACGACCAGTCCGCCGCAAATCCCGTCGCCCAGACGACGCTGCTGATTCCAGCCGCCGCGAGATCGATCGCGCCGGCGCCCTCCCCCTCGGCGGGGCGCCAGACGGGCGCGTAGCGGCCCCCCTCCGGCGCCGAGACGCCGGTCTCGGCGATGTGGCGGTCGATCAGGTCGCAGATGCCGTTGTAGACCGCGTCCGCGCCGTCGAGATTGCGCGCCAGGTCGGCGCCGAACGCCATGCGGCCGCCTTCGCCGCTCACCAGCCGGCCATGAAGCCGCATGCCCTCGAGCGCGAAGCGCCGGAGGTCGATGTCGCGGCCGCCGCCGCGGCCGGTCAGATAGTGGTTGGCCTGGCGGCGAACCCCCTCCTTCTTCGGGTGGCGCTCGACCGGCAGGTCGTACTGCCCGAGCTCGTCGAGCCATTCGACCGCGTCGCGGCCGCGATAGACACGCGGGCAGCGCGGCGCGGAGCCGACCGCGAGATGCACCTTGCGGCCCGCGAGATGCAGGTCTTCGGCGATCTGGCAGCCGGACTGGCCGGAGCCGACCACCAGCACCGCCCCGGGCGGCGGCTGGTCGGGGTTGCGGTATTCGGAGGAGTGGATCTGGACGATCGACGGGTCGAGCGTCTGCGCCAGCGCCGGAAGCTTGGGCCTGTGATAGCCGCTGACCGCCAGCACCACGGCGTCCGCCGTCACGGCGCCCTCGTTGGTCCTGAGGCGGAAGCCGCGGCGCGCGTCGGGCGCGATGCGCTCGACGGCCACGCCCTCGCGGACCGGGGCGCCGACATGGCGGGCGAAGGCCTCCACATAGGCGACGATCTCGTCCCGGCCCATGAAGCCCTTGGGCTCGTCGCCCTGGTACGGGAAGTCCGGCAGCCGACACTGCCAGTTGGGCGTCACCAGGCAGAACGCGTCCCAGCGCTGGGTGCGCCAGGAATGCGCGATCCGGTGCTTTTCGAACACCACATGGTCGACGCCGCGCTTCGAGAGATGCGCGCTGACCGAAAGGCCCGCCTGCCCGCCCCCGACGATGACGACCGAGTAATGCTCGCCTGCTGCATGGGA